>Ga0315278_10006498_pt1 | contig 10626 bp, 12 predicted proteins | sample YL17G06_0_MG_FD_203880 | JGI IMG/M metagenome (GOLD analysis project Ga0315278, IMG submission 203880) | Sediment microbial communities from Yellowstone Lake, YNP, Wyoming, USA - YL17G06_0 | ecosystem: Environmental > Aquatic > Freshwater > Lake > Sediment | place: USA: Wyoming | collected... | reverse complement strand
TGGAGCCTGCGCTACAACAGCTAAACGATCTGCAGATCCAACACTTGGATGGGAGGCGAATCGAATTCGTGGTAGTATAGTATCATTTAAATGCAACACTAATCTGATTTAGCCGAAACTCATGTATCAAACAGATCGAACATTTGGCCAAGAGCATACCCGATAGTGAAGGCAAGAGCTGCATGGTTCTGCATGATGTCAACCCACTTATTAAAAGTTTTGTCCTCCATTCCTTTTGTCATCTCATCAAATCCCGAAAGATCATCCCAGAATTCATCACGCATCTTGCCCGGGTTCCTACTCGAATCAAATTCTCCCTCATCTGTAAGTCCGTCAAATGCCTGTAAGACTGATTTGCAAGACGTAAGAATCTTCTCGCTATCCATAACATCCTCCTCTTTGCCTGTGGCAGAAAAAATTAAGGATTCATCTCCTTTCAAATATCATCCTTGCCGATAATGACAGAAAGGCCCTTATTTACTTTGTTCCAAAACTCCTTTCTTTTTTTTCGATCTTCTTTCATTAATTTTCTAAATCTTTTTAATCCCTCTTCTCCATATTTTTCCTCAATCTCTTCCTCAAATAATGTCTTTTTACCACCTCCTTCCGTCATCTTGATAACGGTTAACCTCTCTCCTCTTGGCTTTCGGATTTCTCGCTTCTCATCCAAGGTTAACCGATAGAGACCTTCTCCTATCTTCATACCTTCTTCTGTTACCTTCATAAATCCATGACCAAGGTTAACCATTAAACCACGTTTCGCAAGACGAGAGACCGCCCTGGAAGTTGATGCCTTCATCGAATTGAGAGTTGTGGGGAATCCGAAGTTCTCTTCTCCTATGATATCAGCTTGCTTTAAATCCCACTCGGGAGGATTAGAAACTCCCATGAACCCCTTACGTTGATGGTATGCCATTTCCAGTATATATTTTTGAAAATCAGAAAGTCCCCTTCCCATATCTAACGGTTAACCTTTCTTTACGTTATTTGAGGATCTCAAAACAAAAAAGCCGTCTTAACCCCAGGGTGTCTACGAGAAAGGTGCTTTAGGCAGGTTTCTCCCCTAAGACCAAGACGGCGTTCGTTGTGATTTGAGTTATAAAAAAACACCTTTTACCTCGTAGACAACTGAATTATAAAATACACCAAAAGGAAAAGTCAATGGGGAAGAAGGCTTTTTTTATCCTTTTTATCAGCATTTAGAAAAAAATATATTACCGCCTTCCCCATTTCATCCACTGATCGATTTCTTCCTTATCAAATCTGAGGCTCCGGCCTGCTCGTTTGAAGGGAATCTCTTTGCTCTTAACCTTCCGGTATATTGCCAGTGGTTTGAGCCTCACGTATTCGGCCACCTCTCTCACTGTTAGAAATTGACTCGTTTCCATCTTTCCTCCTTTCCCTGCACATCGGACATTCACAGATTTGAGGATTCCCCCTCTGTTCGTCAAGATTCCTTCTGCAAATAATTGAATCAATCGGCATTGACCTTGCCTTTTCTGCGTCCAGGATGCCCTACAAACTTCAATCTCATCATCCCCCCTATCAAACCCTTCACTTAAACTTTAATCCGCTTCTATACCTGCCAGGATAGCGTTTTACAGGGTGGAAAGGGTATCTACACCCTCTCCCACCAGAGAAGAGGGAAAAAGAACTATCTCGCCCTTAACGGACCATTGTGGCCCATATTATTTTCTACGATCCTCACCACTCGACCTGAACACCTTTTCAATGCCTGGTCAAAACTCTGTGTATCGATGGCCGAAATAAAAATATACGTGTTCTGACCACCACCCCCACCCTCGATAGGAATCTTACCACCCTTAAGCGGGATGACTGCCTCGGGGCCCCCTTCACCGATCAAACCAAGCGTGGGCCGTGAAATCATCCCCCCGCCCTGAAATGCCTCGATAGGTTTCCATCCGGGAACAATGCCGCCATGCTGGTAGGCGAAACTTTCGCCGGCGTAGAAACCACCGCCACCGAATAATCCTCCCAGCCAACCCAAAAGTCCAAAACCAGATTTATATTCACCTTTTATGTTTTCAAAGAGTGCATAATTAGCCGCCATCCTCAAGATTTGAGAAATGGCATAGTCGGCCATGTCTGCCCAAATGTTTTTGAAGGCTTCGCCAAAGGATTCAGTTCCTTTCAACATTTTACCTATATCCTGCGCCCAAATTGACGAAATATTCTGCCCAATCTCCTCAATGAATTGGTTCCACTTCATCATCTCTTCGGCTGCGGTTGTATTTTGTAATGTCATCTGAGACAACTTTCTGGTTCCCTCCGTCGCGGCATCAAGACCGGCAGCATAGTCCTCCCATCCAAAATCGGCGATGAGATTTTTTGTCTCTTCCAAAGTTCTTTGCAGCTCCTCATAATCGTTGATCTTCCATTCTTGCCCCCCGATTGTCATCATCCCACGTTTCAACCCAGGCTCTTCGGCTCCCCATTGTGCACCTTCAGGAGTAACCATTTTCATCTTCAATCCAAGTTCATCAAGATCATCATTGATTTTATCCCACCAAGATTCATAATCCTTAATGACAGGGATCATTTCTACCATATCGCCTTGTATGATTTTTATGATCCCTTCACCTCCTTTGAAGGATTTCCATAAATCATCCATTCCCTTCATAATGGGATATTCTTTAGGAAGTTCAGGAGGTAGACCCGCTTTGCCCTTCCCAAAAATACTTTCGCCGCCAAAAATTTCCCACAATTCGGGAGTGCGTTTTAACTCCTTTCGTTGCATTATGTCGATCCCAAACAGCGAGAAAAGTTTTTTCTCCTGACCCGTCAATTCATAGGCCGGCCCTTTGGGCATCGTAGGAAAAGCCAATTCCTTTCCTTTATTAACAATATCCGTCACAACTCCAAGGTATTTTGTAAGTTCCGAAACCACAGGGGAGAGAGAAAGTTTGAATGTTTTCAATTGGGCTTCAAATCGTTTAAAAGCATTTTCAGCTTCTTCACCCTTTCGTACCATATCCGGCGACAGTACAATACCAAGTCGTTCGGCCTCTTTATAAAATTCAGTGAGACCGGATTTTCCCTTGTTCAACATCGGGATTAATGCTTCCCCAGCCCTTCCGAATAGGGCCACGGCAATGGCAATTTTTCGGGTCCCATCCTCCCAGCCGCTAAATTTATCGGCCAATTCCCCCATCATTTGGTCAAGGGGTTTCAATCCGCGGGTATTCAAATCTTGAACGGAAATGCCCATGACATCAAACCATTTCTTTGCATCGCCTGATCCTTGGGAAGTCTCCTCCATATTCTTCGAAAGACGTTTCATACCAACTGCCAATGATTCGTTTTCGACATCCGACATCTTGGCAGCATAGGCGAATTTCTGAAATGCATCGGTCGATAGACCGGAAATCTGAGCCATTCTTCCGATCTCCATCGTTCCTGAAGCAACTGAACGCGCCATATTATAAATTCTTTCACCTGCACGAAATGCCTGTTCAGAAAGATTCGCAATCGAATCCCATTTGATCAATGATATAGAGCGATTCATGGAATCAACGTGTTTGGGGATTTCTGCGAGCTTGCCGGAGAATTTATCAAGAAGGATACTTCCGTCATCCTGAACCTTCAATTTCATGGTAAGTGTTGTATCAGCCATTTTTATCTCCTTAACTTTTTAAAAGACCAGCGTTCAATTTTCCTTTTTCTCATTTGGATTTCTCACCAGTGGCTCATCCTGAGAAGTCTGGTTAGGAGTGAGGGGATCGTATGCCGCCGACCCCCTCCGATGGAACATGCCGGCTATCCTTTGCAGGCCCCGCCGGGAGGGGATGGACGTTATTTTTTATTTTTATCGGGCTTCCAAAACTACGAAGGGAGACAGATTTTGAGCTCCCTTGAATGGCGTCAAAGTTGATTTCCACAAAGGCGCACCGTTGTTACGAACGATAAATTTGAAGCAGGACTCATCGTAGACAAAACGGACGTGAATCGATTGAGTTGCCTCCAGCCCGTCTTTTTCGATGATGCAGTATTGATCCAAGTTCAAAAACATGATATCCCCGCGATCCCCCAGGGCCGATGCCTGTTCGATAGGAATGATTGGCCGAGCAAAGAGTGATCCATACGGCTCGCCAGAGATACTACCTCCAGGCAAGAAAACAGGGCTTCCACCCATTCCAATAACCAAACCCATTGTAAAAAGTTGAGTCTCGATTTCTTGGTTAATCGCCCAAAAAGCGTTTTTACGATACCTGGCAGGCATCCGAGAAAACATCTTCACGATATTTTCAATGAGGACCGTATCGGCAGCCTGACCCGTTTCTTTCAAAACCGTGACCAAAGCCCCTGAGTTCAGGATGCCAAGGCATTCTCCGACCCCAGTTCCCCGGACGATTTCATTATCCAGCACAAAAGAAAATTCCTCCTCAAAGGCCCTCGAAATGATCGCTCCGGTCGAAGGAGCATCTTTGAGCTGGCGATTCGTCGTATAACAAAGCCCCATGAGATCTTCCAATCGAAGTTCAAATGCCCCGAATTTTGGCTTTTTGGCCGTGACGGTATCCGCCTCCGCCCTTCTGTAAACCTGGACGCCGCCCCACCTTGAACCTGTTGCTCTGGATGTCTCGTCAATGGTGGGCATCTCAAGACCGTCGGCATTGGCCCCGATTGGAACGTGCCAGCACTTCGGCGCAAGGACCGCCGTTTTGTTCATCCGGTCAAGAAGTGCGGTGCTAAAATCGGTCTGGACAATGAAGCCGCCTTCGGATGGAATGCTGCTCCCAATGCCGGTAGCATTGAGTATATGAAGTTTTTGATCTATTACTCCACCCGGAATCCCGGCGTTATAGACGGAGATCATCTGCTCACCAAAGGACCTGAAAGGTCCGGATTGCCTTCCTCCTGTACGTGCAAGGCTTCCATAACTCGCCCTATATTCCGGATCCAGTGGCCCGATAGGAACGATTTGTGATTGCAAATGTTTCATAACTTTTGTCCGAAAATCTTCAAGTGAAGTCCCATCCTGGATTGCATCGAGCGCCTCTTCTTGAAGATTGAACTGTTTTCCGATCGTTGAAATCTCGCGGGTTCTGGTCTTTTCCGATTCATTTCTTTTTTCAAACTTTTCGTGCTCGTCCATGGTATTTTTTCCTTTCTTAGAAAATAAATTTTTAGGAACCTTTTTATAGGCCGAAAGATCAAAATTAAGTGAAGCGGCCATACGCATAGGCTCAGCCACTTCATCGGCAAAGCCCCATTCGACAGCTTCCACAGCTGTCATCCAAGTTTCATCACTCATCAAATCCGACACCTCTTTATCGGATAGACCTGATTTTTTCGTATAGGCAGATATTAAACCCGTTTTGATTTTATCGAGCCCCTCTGCCATCTTCCGCATGTCGTCAGCATCTCCCAGGACCATTCCGAATGGGTCGTGAATCATCATGATCGCATTTTTAGGCATGACGACCGTATCGCCGGCCATAGAGATAACGGAGGCGATTGAAGCAGCAAGACCGTCGATGTAAACCGTTTTTTGGGAAGGATGCCGATCCAAAGTGTTATAAATTGCCAATCCTTCAAAGACCGATCCTCCTGGAGAGTTGATTCTAATGTTGAGGTTTCCGACTTTCCCACACTTTTTTAAATCCTCTGCAAACTGCTTGGCCCCAATTCCTTCGCTCCAGAAACTATCTCCAATGTCTCCGTAAAGAAGGATCTCAGCAGTATCTTCATCGGCCTGGTTTCTGATTGTGTAATATTTCAAAGGTGTCTCCATACTTTCCCCTTTCACCCTGAAGAAGCAATAAAAAAAGGCTTCCCAGGAAATGAGCTAACTCATCCCTGAAGAAGCCCCGCTTCTTCACTCGCCTTCTTTGGCCTGTCAAATGGACCTTGGAAGAAGCCCCGCCCCTTCGTTCGGACCACTGACAGTGGATTGTAGAGGGTTTGAGTTTCCGATCCAACCGCCGAACTCCAAGGCCCCCGGCCTTCCGGTAGCTTTTCCCTCCTCCCTCCAGCTCCGCTTTTAAGAGAAGTGGATCGTATTTCAACACTAAACACCTGAATAGTACCATCTCTCATATTTGTTGTCAAGCCCTTTTGATAATGGCAAAACATTCATTCTCTCACAATGAAATGAAACCCCTAAAAAAAACATTGCAACCGATTGAAAGGTGCGGTTTCGCTACCGCAAGCTCCAAAGCCCTGGACAGTACCTTTTATGAAGTTTTTTGTCTTTTACGGTTTCAACCAACTTTAGCCAAGCCACTTCTCGATGATGCGACCAGGAGAGATTTACCAGACGTCTGGTAAATTCAAAAGTCGATGCGATAAGCTTTAGATCCTCTAATGTCCTGAGATGTCAAGCACTTACGCTCTCCCTCTTCCCCTCATCGGTCTCCTTGTCTGTACCTTCCAAAATTCTGCTAATATTTCCTGTTGCCTTTCTCGCCTCGCTTCAGTCTTTATCCTCCTTCGCCTGGCTACTGCCTCCTTCGCTTTTCTTCTGGTAGAAGGTTTAACGAAGGTCTCCCGGCGCTTAATCTCCTGGTGAACACCATCCCGTTGGCACTGTCGCTTTAATAATACTAAAGCCCCCTCAAGATCGCCGTTCAAAACCTTAATTTCGATCAAGCACTTACCCCTTTTTTAAATACCTCATCTTCCATTTCCCTTTGACTGCGTAAAATCATCTGACCAAAACTTTTAAGACTTACACCAGTAATAATTTCCCATTGGCCTGGGCCTCCTACTTTTCTAATAACTGCAAGCAAACGGTTACAGTAAAAATACCTCTCATCTCCGGTGACATGACGGCTTCCATCGAATTGGCAACCTCTGCAAAAATCCAAACTCATCTTAATCGCTTCTATTTCACTTCCCATAAATTTCCCTCCTGGCCTGTTCCAGTGGGTCAAGACCTTTCAGGGTTAGAAGTCTGTTCACCTCTTGCCGCAAGATTCCGATGATCATCTCCTTTTTATCTTTTAAGAAAGTGTTTTGGTTTTACTTACTTTCTTTCTTTCTTTGTTACTTTCTTTCTTTCTTTGGGCACGTAGCCACTTAAAAAACCTGCCAAAAATCATAACTGCTTGAAATTAAATGGTAACCTCCTTTTCCGATTGTGTAACAATTGTTACAGAGAGTTACACTTGTTACAGTTGTTACACCCGTTACAAGCGTTACATTTATTACAACCATTACGCCTTTGACTGCCATGGCTCCCACCTAAACTCGCAACCAGATATCAATTTAAAGGATCGACTCAAACCATCTGGATTAACTGTTGAAGATCTGTTTTTTCCTTTTTGCAAAGTTAACACACCCGCGTCTAAGGTTAGGTAAACCCGGGCTTTATCTAAAGTCTTTTGGCCTCCCCATGCGAATTTCGCACCACGATCCATTTGTAAGGAAATCATAGCGATTCCTCGGTCTAACTTTTGATAAATCTTGCGGATATGATCGCCAATTTTATAAAATTCCCCCTCGATGACTTCGAGGTAATCTACTATATTCAAGGCATCCGGCTGCACCACGTCTTGAAAATTTTCGACTCGCTTTTTGAATTGAATTTTTTTCCATTCATTTTTTGGGATATCAAATTTTGATGTCCGTAATGTTAATTCCTCCGGACCCATTTCAGAAGAAAAATAGATCACTTCAAAGTCATCACAATTCTGGATAGCACAATTTAAATCATAGGCAGACTTCCCGGCATTCGGACTTCCAGCATTAACAATGATGTTGCCAGGGAAAATATCTACATATTCCTCAATCCCACCTGGCAACTTTATCGGTATTGGGACAGGTTCTTCTTCCAAAAGGCCAATCGAATCTGCTTCGGCATCAATCTTACGATAAGTACCCATCAATCGACCCCGTTCTAAAATCCCATCCGCGACTAATCGATGGAGCGCAACCCGGAGCAAAACCTTATCCTGTGGTGTTGTAACTCCAAGATCCGTGTACATCTGTCTAATGTCAAAACTACCAAATAAATCTTCGATCCAGAGCCTAAAGTTTTCGGCGAGATGATCAATTCGTTGGTCTTCACGGATGAGTTCAACTTGCTCTTTAGAAGGTTTCAGAGAGGCAGCATAGCCACCCTTCTTTTCAAATTTATTTAATTCGGCTTCCCACAAAGCAGAAGTGGCAGCGTCCATCTCAGGTTCAACCATGACTGTTTTATCCACTTAAAACCTCCGAAATAATCTCTTCAGGAGACTGAATTTATCCGGTTTCAACAGATTGGATAGACCATGTTGAAGGATCGCCTCATCATGTTCCGTCTCTGCATTGAGGAAAATGCTTTTCAGGTTTCCACTCTGGGAAAACTCAAAGAGCGCTGTAACCCTACCTCTGGCCTTCATCGTTCACTTTGTATTTCCTTCACTGCCTGATCGACGATCCTATCGACCTGATTTTCATTGACTTGGTATTTTTCCAAGAATTCATCAATCCACGAATAGCGGATAAGAATGGTGCCGGAAGGCAAGCGGCTATGCTTTAATCCAGCTTTTAGCCAATCTCTAAAGGTTCGTTCCTTTACTCCGCTGTGTTTGGCCCCTTCTTTTATCCGTGCCCAGCCATTCATTGTCTCGCCCTCACTTAGAAGAAAAAAGTCTCTCCTCTTTGTCTCCTAACAGCTCAGCCCATTTCCTCCGCTCATCAAGAGGAAGAGCCTTCCTGCCTCGGATCACCGCGCTAACCTCGTGCTCGTGGATCCCCAGAGAATGAGCAAATCTCCACTGCGATCCATACCCTTCAATAATTTTTCCCTTCAAAATTAAATTCATATTCGCCTCCTATATGGTTTATGTTGAACCACTTTCAGGTTAAAAAAAATCAGTCCAAAATAGACAAAGCCTCATCTATCTCCTTTTTAACCCCATGATAGTTGATTATATGAATTTGATCCCATCCCTCTGAGCAAAAGAATGGTTCCCCGGAAACCTTTTTAAGTTTTGCCATAGGGATAGGACCCAATGATAGACTACCGGAATTTATATCCCAACTCCATTGGCCATAGGCTAAGGTTTGAACTGAAATTTTATCTCCCAGGATCCGGAAAACTATAAATTCGGTCTTTTGATGTTTCGGAGAATCCTTGTCTCGCGCGATAAATCCTGTAACAAATTCTCCGGCCAGATCACGAGAGAAACCAAAATCCACTAAGCGACGGAACAACGCAACTGAGTAAACATTTTCTCGTGTGAAAGACGCCCTGTCTCCCTGGCCTTCTGCCTTCCGGGTGGGGTGGACGTATCCGCGCTTCATCCACTCGCGAAGTCGCTCACGGGGAATCTTTAATGCTTTGATCAAATCAAAAGTTGAAAATTCATTCTGCATATGGTGTAATATAAACCATCAAATTATATTTGTCAAGAAAAAAATAAAAAAAGTTTTATAGAGAGGGCGGAGGGTAAGATGATCCCCTCTCCTTCGTGGGGAGAGGGGATTGGATAACAGATTGCAAAGTGTGGAATTTGGTTGCGCCTGGGTTGCGGATTGAGGTAAAATATGAGCATTTTTCAAGAAGTGACTCTTAATAATTTCAATAACTTACGATGTCTCCTGTGTTCTGCAAAACCGTTATTCACCGGTTCAAATCCGGTTGCCGCCTCCAATGAAAATGAAAGGGATAAGGTAATTACCTTATCCCTTTTTTAATTACGGGTGTTATCATATCAAAAGAAATTGCTCCCTTTTGCGTGATGAATGAGGGATCGGAAAGTTTGGGAAGTCATCTGGTTTGCGGGACCTTTGATCTAACCTCCACAACAAGGTTGAATGCTCGATCCAAGTCAAATTGTCGAAAATCCTGTTCACGGAGAATGGGTTTTAACTCTGTATTCAATTGGGCCTTCAGCATTTGTTTTCGGGACAGCTCAAGATCCACGGGATCATTTCCCGGAACAGCCAATTTTTTCCTAACCAAATCAAGGAGTCTTTCCTCATTTAAATCAATCCCCATTTTTCTAACCGCATAATCGATGTCATAAAAATCTCTAATTGCAAGTTCTGTGCGTGTTAATGCCGCCCGTATTTTTTCAGCATAGGCCTCATCGAGGGACAGGCACATCACACTGAATTCTGGGACAACTGGTTTCCGTGAAAATGGGTTGAAAAGTAAAGTTTTCACTAATCCCCTTTTTGGAATGGTTAAAAGTTCTTCACGCAATCCTATTTCAAGTTTAATTGTTGCCGATGCTGGCTTGATACAAGATCGATATTGGACCTGGGCGATGTACTGGGTAGAGTTGTTACGATCGGTTAGGTTTTGTGATAAAGAGAATATTGATAGGGTGTCGGAAATTCGCCCAACGACTTCTTTTACAGGTTCAATTTTCCTTCGCCTGAGGCTCCGAGGTGCGTCGAAGGGCACCGACATTGTAAAATCAAGATCCTCGCTGAGTCTATAGAATTCCCCGTAGATTTTGCTAAGACAGGTGCCGCCCCTAAATATTAGAGGACTCTCATTTGCATCAAGGTAAGATAAAAGGACAGAACAAAAGTAATCTTTTTCAATCAATTCGGAAGTAAATCCGGTTGTGCTCGCCGTATAGAGAACGGCCTCTTTGAAAAAGTCATCATCTTCATGGGCGGAGATCTGATAAGAATTTCGGTTCTGCATTAATGATAAGTCCC
>Ga0315278_10006496_pt1 | contig 10627 bp, 10 predicted proteins | sample YL17G06_0_MG_FD_203880 | JGI IMG/M metagenome (GOLD analysis project Ga0315278, IMG submission 203880) | Sediment microbial communities from Yellowstone Lake, YNP, Wyoming, USA - YL17G06_0 | ecosystem: Environmental > Aquatic > Freshwater > Lake > Sediment | place: USA: Wyoming | collected... | reverse complement strand
GATCCGGGACGCCGAGTTGATGAAGATCCCCTACATGCTGGTCTTGGGCCGGAAGGAGCTGGAGGATCGGGCCGTCTCCGTCCGGAGCCGGAAGAAGGGGAACGAGGGGGCCTTGCCGCTCGACGCGTTCGTGGAAAAACTGGTTGCCGAAATCGCGGCCCGACAGTAAGATCCGGGCCATCTAGATCCAAGCAGGAGCCGTAGGCTTCTCACCCCGAGGCGCAATGCTACCGGGGTTCCTGAACGGAGGCCGCCGTCGAGTACGGCTGGCCGTTGCCCACCCGGACGCTCAAGCGTCGCGGTTCGAGTGGCAGCACCCTCCGGAAGCCGAGCCCTCCTGCCTCGATCATCGTCCCGGTCTCCAAGAGGAGGGCGTTCCTATCGCCTCTAAGCAGGAAGTCCGCGTCAACGACCGAATCCGCATTCCCACCGTCCGGGTCATCGGCCCAGACGGCGAGCAAGTGGGGATCCTCGGTATCCGTGAAGCCCTCGCCTACGCACAGGAGCGCAATCTCGACCTGGTGGAAGTCTCGCCGACGTCGAAGCCTCCCGTTTGCCGGGTGATGGACTACGGGAAGTTCAAGTACGAGCAGAACAAGAAGCAGCAGAAGGCGAAGAAGAAGCAGCACGCGAGCCAGCTGAAGGAAGTCAAACTCCGGCCGAAAATCGAGGAGCACGACTACACCTTCAAGGTGAATCACGCGCGCGAGTTCCTCTCGCATCACGACAAGGTCAAGTTCACGGTCACGTTCCGTGGGCGCGAAATGGCGCACACGCAGGTGGGGAAGCGGCTACTCGATCAGGCCATCAAGGATCTCGAGGACATCGGGCAGGTCGAAATACCGGCCCGCATGGAAGGGCGAAACATGGTCCTCCTCATGGTGCCGCGCGCGACCGCGGTGAAGCCGAAGCCGGCGACGCCGAGCGCGCCCGCTCCCGCTCCGAAACGGGAGTCGGCGGCCAAGCCTGGAACGCCGGCCGCATCGGGAGCGCCGACCGTCAAACCTGGAACACCGACTACATCGGGAGCGTCGACCGTCAAGCCTGGAGCGCCGACTACATCGGGAGCGCCGACCGTCAAACCCGGAGCGCCGACCGCGTCGGAAACTTCCACTCCGTCGGGAACGTCCAATCCGTAAGGAGCAGCGATGCCGAAAATGAAGACCAGCCGGGCCGCCGCGAAGCGCTTCAAGGTGACCGGCACCGGAAAGATCAAGAGGGCCCGGGCCGGGGGCCGCCACCACTTGGGACTCAAGGGTGGCAAGAACCGGAAGAGGAAGAGACGGCTCAAGTCGTCCACGCTCGTGGAGCACACGCAGCGTTATCACATGCAAAGACTCTTGCCGTACGGAGCGTGATCCGTCCCGGATCCCCCCGACATTGAGGACCTAGACCATGCCACGTACTAAAACCGTCGTACCGGGACGCAAGCGCCGCCGCAAGGTGATGATCGCGGTGAAGGGCAACCGCGGTGGCCGGCGCAAGCTCTACCAGACAGCCAAAGAGACCCTCATGCGCGCGATGCAGTTCGCGTATGTGGATCGCCGCAAGAAGAAGCGCGATTTCCGCAGCCTCTGGATCGTCCGCATCAACGCGGCGGCGCGCCTCCACGGGCTCTCGTACAACAAGTTCATCAGTGGTCTCAAGGCCGCCAACGTCGAGATCGATCGCAAGATCCTCGCCGACCTCGCTGTTCGCGACGCCGACGCGTTCGCGCGCCTGGCGGAAGTCGCGAAGCAGACCATCGCCGCCTAACGCCACGCCATCTCGTGATCGAGCGGATCGACGCGCTCCGAGCCGAGGGGGAGCGGGCGTTCGCTTCCGCCGGGAGCGGCGCGGACCTCGAAGCGGTCCGCGTCCGGTTCCTGGGGCGTAAGAGCGATCTCACCCTACTCCTCCGTGGACTGAAAGATCTGCCGCCCGACGAACGGGCGGCCGTGGGCGCTCGCGCGAACGAGGCGCGGGTCCATCTCGAGGGCTGCCTCGCTGCCGCCGAAGCCCGGCTCGGCGCGTCCGCGGTCTCCGGGCCGGCGCGTGACGTCACGCTTCCGGGGCGCCGTCCCCGGGTCGGACGCCGGCACCTCATCGCCTCGGTCCTCGAGGAGATCGAGACGATCTTCCACGGCCTCGGCTTCTCCATCGCCCAGGGGCCCGACGTGGAGAACGACTGGCACGCCTTCACGGCCCTCAACATTCCCGAGGGGCACCCTGCGCGCGCCGCGACCGACACCTTCTACCTCTCGCCCGGCGCCTGCATGCGGCCGCAGACTTCCTCGGTCCAGATTCGCGTCATGGAGGCGCAGCCGCCTCCCGTGCGCATCATCTGCCCGGGGCGCGTCTATCGGAACGAGGCGGTCGACGCGACGCATCACTTCGAGTTCCACCAGGTGGAAGGGCTCTACGTCGATCGCGACGTGAGCCTCGCGGATCTGAAGGGGATCCTCGACCGCTTCCTGAAGGAGTTCTTCGGGGCGGAGACGGTCATCCGCTTCGCTCCGTCGTACTACCCGTTCGTGGAGCCGGGCGCTTCGGTCGACATCCGCTGCTTCTTCTGCGGGGGGAAGGGGTGCAACGTCTGCGGGCCCCTCTCGGGCGGATGGCTCGAGGTGCTGGGAGCCGGCATGGTCCACCCGAACGTCTTCCGCGCCGTCGGCTACGATCCGGAAGTCTGGACCGGCTACGCCTTCGGCGTCGGCGTGGAGCGCTTGATCATGCTCAGACACGGAGTGCCCGACATCCGCATGTTCTACCAGAACGACTGTCGCGTGCTGCGCCAGTTCTGAGCCGTTCGAGAACGACGAGCCCGAGAGGAATCGCATCGTGAAAGTGACCTGGAGCTGGCTGGCCGACTGGACCGCGCTACCGGAGTCCCCGGAAGCGCTGGCGCACGGCCTCGCCATGCTCGGTTTCCCGGTCGAGTCCCTGGTGAAGGGGCGGACGTTCGATCCGGGAATCGTGGTGGGACTGGTTCTCGAGGCGAACGCGCACCCGAACGCGGACCGGCTTCGCCTCTGCCGTGTCGACGTGGGCACGGGAGAGGCGCTTCAAATCGTCTGCGGTGCGTCGAACGTGGCCGCGGGACAGCGCGTGGCCGTGGCACAGGTCGGCAGTTCGCTCCCCGACGGCATGAAGCTTCGCCGCGCGAAGATTCGCGGCGTGGAATCGATGGGGATGATCTGCTCGGAGCGGGAACTCGGCCTGAGCGACGAGTCGCAGGGGATCTGGGTCCTGCCGGGGGAGCCCGCCATCGGCACCCCGCTCTCGGCCATCGCCGGAGGCGGGGAGACCATTCTCGACATGGAGATCACGTCGAACCGGACGGACTGCACTTCGGTTCGGGGCATCGCGCGCGAAATCGCGGCCTCATCGGGCGGCGCCCTCTCCGCGCCGAAACCTCTCCAGGCGACCGTGGCCAGCGCCTCGGCGCTCCCGCGCGTCACCATCGAGAGCGCCGACGACTGCCCGCGATACATGGCCCGCGTGGTGCGCGGCGTGACGATCGGCCCCTCGCCCGAGTGGCTTCGCCGGAGGCTCGAGGCGACCGGCTTTCGCTCCATCAACAACGTCGTCGACGCCACGAACTACGTGCTTCGCGAATACGGGCAGCCGATCCACGCCTTCGACGCCGGGAAGATCGGCGGCGACGAGATTCGTGTTCGCCGCGCGCGCGACGGCGAGAGGCTTGCGCTCCTCGACGGACGCGACCTCGCGCTCGACCCGCGCGTCCTCGTCATCGCCGACGCGTCGAAGCCCATGGCGCTGGCGGGCATCATGGGGGGAGTCGGGAGCGGCGTCACGGTGGACACGAAGGACGTCGTGCTGGAGAGCGCGCACTTCGACGCCGCCCTCACGAAGGCCTCCGCGCGCGCGCTGGGCGTCGACACCGACGCCGCCGACCGCTTCGCCCAGGGAGTCGACCCGGTCGCGGTGGCGCTTGCGCTCGACGCCACGGCCCGACTCCTCGCCGAAGTCGCGGGGGGCGAGGTCGTGCGCGATCTCGTCGACCAGTGGCCCGGCCGCCGCGAGGCTCCCACGGTTTCGCTTCGCCGCCGCCGCCTGGAACGGCTTCTCGGCTTCGAGGTCTCGGCGGAAGATGTCGTTCGATCGCTTCGAGGCCTCGAGATCGAGCCGGCCTCGGCATGGCGCCGGGACGGGGAGGACGAAATCGCCGAGTTCCGCATCCCGCCCCATCGACACGACCTCGCCATCGAGGAGGATCTGATCGAGGAGGTGGCTCGGATGCGCTCCTACGATTCGATCCCCCTCTCGGTCCGATCGGGCCCGCTGCCGACCCTCTCGACGAACGCTGAAGAAAGCGCCGCAAGGCGCTTGCGGGCAATCAGTTGTGGGCTAGGCTTCGACGAGGCGCTTTCCACGGTGCTGGTCGGGGCCCTTCCTCCGCAGGCACGGGAGGGGCTCGCCGACGCCGACATCTGGGAGCTCCAGAATCCGATCAGTCGCGAGCTGAAGCATCTGCGCCCCGCGATTCTCCCGGCCCTGATTCGCGCGGCCGGGGAGAACCTGCGTCATGGCGTGGCCGATGTTCGATTGATCGAGGTCGGGAAGATCTTCCGCGCCACGCCGCCCCCCACGGGACGTGAATGGGTTGAGGGGGCGATGATTCTGGCTGGGCATCCCGCGGCGTGGGACGCCCCCGGCGCCGAGTCGGACCGGCTCCTTGAAATGAAAGGAGCCGTGGAGGCGATCTTCGAGGCATTCGGAATTGACTCGTGGGTGACCCGCTCCTACCATGACTCACGTTGGGCCGCCGGAACCGCCGCTGAATTCATCGGTTCGGACGGCCCTCTTGGGATCGCGGGCGAGGTCTCCACGGGACTCGCGCAAGCCCTCGGGGTCGACCGGCCCGTCTGGGCGGCCACCCTCTCGGTGGCCGCGCTGGCGAAGGCGGCAGCCGGTCCCAAGCGATACAGGGAGGTGCCGCGATTCCCGGCTTCCAAGCGGGACCTGGCGGTGATGCTCTCCCGGCACGACGTGACGCACGAAGACCTCCACCGGACCATCCGGGAGTCGGGAGGGCTGCTCCTCGCCGAGGCGCGGCTCTTCGATCTCTACCGGATGGGGAAGGAGGAGGGGGCTCCGCGCAGCCTCGCCTTCGCGCTCGAGTTCAGGGCTCCAGACCGGACCCTGACCGACGGTGAAGTCGACGAGGCGGTCGCGACGATCGTCAAGACGCTCGATCAGCGGTTCGGGGCGACGCTCCGGGGCGCGGGATCGGCGGCAGGATCCAAGTCATGATGGAAGAACTCAACCGGCTCGACGAACGCGTCCACGCGGTGGCAGAGCTTCTCAAGACGTTGCGTCTGGAGAAGGATCGGCTCGAGTCGGAAAACAGCACCCTCCAGGGCCGGATACGGAAGCTGGAGGAGGTCGCCGCGAAGGCGTCGGCCGAGGATTGGAAGCCCCGCCTGCAGGCGTTGGAGGCGGAGCGGGCCACCCTGCTCGACGAACGCCGCGCGATGGTGCGCCGCGTCGAGGAGATGCTCGCTAAACTGGACGTGCTCGAACGAGCGGTCCAGGTCTGACGCCGCGCGGACCCGGTCGGCAGCATCGATCGAGGGCCGCCGCCGGACAAATGAATCGAGGATCGATATGAGCTCCGAGCCGAAGACGCTCAGCGTCACGATTTTCGGAAGCGAGTACAAGATCAAGGGCGCCGACCCCGACTACATTCGGGAGGTCGCCGCCTATGTGGACGGAAAAATGCGGGAGCTGGAAGGCCGGCTCGCCACGGGAACGCCCACCAAGATCGCGATCCTCACGTCGATGAATCTAGCCGACGAGCTGTTCCGCGAGCGCGAAGCGCTCCGGACGCTCGAGTCCAGCCTCCGGGAGCGCGCCCAGCGCTTGGAGCGGACGCTCGGCGAGTGCATCGACGAAGCCTGACCCGCCCGGCGGCGCACCCCTCGTTCGGAGGCCTATCGATCGGCGCCGAATCACATCGTTCACGAAGTCACCCTGCCATGCTCGTGTGGTACCAGGCATTTTTGAGCCACAAAGCCTTGACTGGGAGTCCCAATGGCCAGCGTAGTGCGTGCCCGCCTCGTGCGGGAGGCATGAACCGGGTCCTAAGACACCCACCTGGATGTTTCAGGTTCAAAAGTCTCGAACCCACGGCATTGGCGGGGCTTTTTTTTAGGGGGAGGAACGTCCGCCATGACGATTAGTCCCTGGATCTTCGCGCTCTTCGAGGCCGCAGGCGTCGCGCTCGCCTTCTTTTTCGGCTGGCTGGCCCATCGGAAGATCGGAGAAGGGAAACTCTTCAACGCCGAGCAACTGGCCGCGAAGATCGTACGCGAAGCAGAGCGAGAAGCGGAGAATCTCAAGAAGAGCGCCGTCCTCGAAGCGAAGGACGAATGGTTCCGCGAAAAGGCGAAGCAGGACAAGGAAAACCAGACGCAGAAGCAGGAGATCCAGCGGAACGAGCGAAAGCTCCAGGAGCTGGAGACGAACCTGAACCGGCGCGCCGAGGTGCTGGACAAGAAGGAACGCGACCAGAAGCGCCTGGAGCGGGAGCTCGAGGTGAAGAGCGAGGCTCTGGCCGAACGCGACCTGGAACTCCAGCGTGTGCTCGTCGAGCAGAACTCGCGGCTCCAGCGGATCAGCGGCATGACGGCCGAGGAGGCTCGCCAGCATCTGATCGCGAACATGGAGCACGAGGCGAAGGTGGAGGCAGCGAAGCGGCTTCAGGAGATTCGCGAGGAGCTTCACCGGAACGCCGAGAAGGAAGCGCGCGAGGTCATCACGATGGCCATCCAGCGCACCGCGGCGGACCACTCGGCCGAGTCGACCGTCGCCGTGGTCCATCTTCCCAGCGACGAGATGAAGGGGCGGATCATCGGCCGCGAAGGCCGGAACATCCGCGCGTTCGAAACGGTCACCGGGATCGACGTCATCATCGACGATACGCCCGAGGCCGTCATCCTCTCCGGGTTCGACCCGATCCGCCGCGAGGTGGCGAAGCGGTCGCTGGAGCGGCTCGTCACCGACGGACGCATCCACCCCGCGCGCATCGAGGAAGTCGTCGCGAAGGTCCAGAAGGAAATGGAAGTGCAGATCGTCGAGCTCGGCGAAGCGGCCATCCTCGAGGTCGGCGTCCACAGCATGCACCCCGAGATCGTGAAGCTCCTCGGCCGGCTGCAGTACCGAACCTCCTACGGTCAGAACATCCTCCAGCACTCGAAGGAAGTCGCCTGGCTCTGCGGTGTCATGGCGGGACAGCTCGGCTTCGACGTGCAGCTCGCCAAGCGCTCCGGGCTCCTCCACGACCTAGGCAAGGCGGTGACGCACGAGGTGGAGGGAGCCCACGCCGCGATCTCCATGGAGTTCGCCCAAAAGTACGGCGAACCGGACGTGGTCGTGAAGGCGGTGGGGTACCACCACAACGATCCGACCGCCGAGAATCTCTACGCGGTGCTCGTCATGGCGGCCGACGCCATCTCAGGCGCACGTCCGGGCGCGCGGCGCGAGAGCATCGAGAACTACGTGAAGCGCCTGGAGGCGCTCGAGAAGATCGCCGACTCGTTCCCGGGCGTGGAGCGCTCATTCGCGATCCAGGCCGGACGCGAGGTGCGAATCATGGTCGAGCCGAAGGTTGTCGACGATGCCCGCGCACTTCAGCTTGCGAACGACGTCGCCCGGCGCGTGGAGCGGGAGTTGCAGTATCCAGGCCAGATCAAGGTGGTCGTGATCCGCGAAACGCGCGCCATGGAATACGCGAAGTAGGCCCGCGATGAACGTCCTCTTCGTCGCCGACATCTTCGGATCGCCCGGGCGCCGGGCCGTGCGGGACCTCGTTCCCGAACTCGTCACGTCGATGGGGATCGACTTCCTCATCGCCAACGTCGAGAACGCGGCCTCGGGGTTCGGCGTGACGAAGGAGATCATCGAGGAGATGAAGGGGCTCGGAGTCGAGGCGATGACGAGCGGGAACCACATCTGGGACCGGAAAGAGGCTCTGCCTCTCCTCGACCAGGAGCCGCTCCTCCTCAGGCCCCACAACTACCCGCCCGGCGTGCCGGGTCGCGGCGTGCACGTCTTCAAGACGAAGGCCGGCGTCTCGGTGGGGATCCTGAACCTCATGGGGCGGGTCTTCATGCGCGAGCTCGACTGTCCCTTTCGCGCGGCCGACCGCGAGGTGGCGCTCCTCCGGGAGCTGACCCCGAACATCATCGTCGATTTTCACGCGGAAGCGACCGCCGAGAAGATCGCGCTGGCCTACTACCTCGACGGCCGCGTCTCGGCGGTGCTGGGCACGCACACGCACGTCCAGACCGCCGACGAACGCATCCTGTCGGGGGGAACCGGGTTCATCACCGACGCCGGCATGACGGGCCCGCACGACTCGATCATCGGCGTGCGAAAGGAGCAGGCGATCCAGAAGTTCCTCAATCTCCTGCCGACCCGTTTCGAGCCCGCGACGGGGGACACGAAGCTGCAGGGAGTCATCCTCGACATCGACGACTCGAACGGACGCTGCCGCCACATCGAGCGAATCTCCATCGCTCTCGAGACGTCGTCGGCTCAGGCCACGGCGGAGGCGGCCGCGCAGTCCGCGGCGCAGGCCGCGAGCAGGGCGTGAGGGCCGACGTGGACGCGACCGTTCTCGCGGGCGCGCCCCTCGCGGCGGAAATTCGCGAGGGTGTGAAGCGGAGGATCGCCGCGCTCCGCGAGCGGGGGATCGTCCCCGGGCTCGCCATCGTGACGGTTGGCGAGCCGCCGGCCGGAAACCCGTACGTTCGCGCGAAGTGCCGTGCCGCCGAGGAAGTCGGCGCCCGCGCGGCCGTGACCCGCCTGCCCGCCGACATCGCCGAACCCGCCCTCCGCGAGGCGCTCCGCGCGATCGGCGCCGATCCCTCCGTTCATGGTGTCATCCTCCAGCTGCCGATCCCGGCTCCTCTCAGGGACGACCGGCACCTGGAGGACGTACCGCCCGAAAAGGACGTGGACGGCGTCCATCCGCTGAACGTCGGCCGCTGGGTGAACGGTCTCACGGCGCATCGCCCCGCCACGCCGCTCGGCGTGGTGGAGCTCCTCCGCCGGCACGCGGGCGATCTCGCCGGAAAGCACGCCGTTGTCGTGGGACGAAGCCGCATCGTCGGCCGCCCCCTCTCGGTCTTCCTCTCGGAGCGCGCCCGCGGGATGAACGCGACGGTCACGCTCTGTCATTCCGAGACGCGCGACCTGGCCGCCTACACGCGCCAGGCCGACGTCCTGGTCGTGGCCATGGGGAGGCGCCGCGCCATCGGCGCGGAGCACGTCCGCCCCGGCGCGATCGTGATCGACGTCGGGATCCATCCGATCGAGAATCCGGCGCCGGGCGGTCCCAAGTACGAAGGCGACGTCGACTTCGAGGCCGTGCGCCGCGTCGCCTCGGCCATCACGCCGGTTCCGGGCGGTGTGGGACCCCTCACCGTCGCCATGCTCCTCTCGAATCTGGCCGATGCCGCGGAGCGCGCGGCGGAGGCCTCGGCCCGCCGATGACCCCGCGCGCGACCGTGACCCGGCTCGAGCCCGAACGGGGCGAGCCGCGCGTCTGGACGGTCGGCGAAGTCGTCCGCGCCATCAACGCCTCGCTCGACGAGACGCTGCCGCACGTCGTCGTTCAGGGCGAGATCACGGAACTGAAGCCCGCGCCGAGCGGGCATCTCTACTTCACGATCAAGGACGCCGAAGCGTCGCTTCGCGTGGCGCTCTGGAAGGGGCGCGTCCGCCCCGAGCACCAGATGCTCCGGAACGGACTCGCCGTCCAGGTCGAAGGGTCGCTCGACGTCTTCGCGAAGACGGGAAGCCTCTCCCTCATCGCCACCCGCGTCACGGCGCTCGGCTACGGCGCCCTCCAGGCCCAGTTCGACGCCCTGAAGCGGAAGCTCCAGGGCGAGGGACTCTTCGACGAGAGCCGGAAGAAGACGCTGCCGCGCTATCCGACTCGCGTGGGGATCGTGACCTCGCCGACCGGCGCCGCCCTGGAGGACATGCTCCGCATCCTCCGCCAGCGCGCGCCCTACCTCGAAGTGACGCTCGTGCCGACGCTCGTGCAGGGAGAGGGCGCCGCGGCCAAGATCGCGGACGCCATCGATCTCCTGAACGAATGGGGCGGCGTCGACGTCATGATCGTCGGGCGCGGGGGCGGATCGGTGGAGGACCTTTGGGCGTTCAACGAGGAGGCGGTCGTCCGCGCCATCGCCGCGTCGCGTATTCCGGTCATCTCCGCCGTGGGCCACGAAGTCGACGTCACGCTGGCCGACTTCGCGGCCGACGAACGGGCGGCGACGCCGACGCACGCGGCGCAGAGGGTGGCGCCCAGCCGCGACGAAGTCGCGGCGATTCTGGATGACCTGGCGAAGCACGCCCGGAACCGCCTCGAGCGCGAGCTGCGGGAAGCGAAGACCCGGCTGCGCGGCTTCGCGACCCACCATGCCATCCGTGAGCCGCTTCGACTCGTCCGCGACTACACCTACCTCCTCGATCAGCGGACCGAATCGCTCCAGCGCGGGTTGCACGACTGGGGCGTGACCCGCTCCAGGGCGCTGGAAGGGCTCACGGGACGCCTTCGGGGCCACACCCCGAAGCGGACGCTCGACCGCGCCGCCGATCGAGTACACGATCT
>Ga0315278_10006495_pt1 | contig 10627 bp, 8 predicted proteins | sample YL17G06_0_MG_FD_203880 | JGI IMG/M metagenome (GOLD analysis project Ga0315278, IMG submission 203880) | Sediment microbial communities from Yellowstone Lake, YNP, Wyoming, USA - YL17G06_0 | ecosystem: Environmental > Aquatic > Freshwater > Lake > Sediment | place: USA: Wyoming | collected... | reverse complement strand
TCACCACGGGGAAAGACGGCGCGATCTATGCCGGAACCTTCCGTGGCGGGGTCTTTCGTTCGCGCGATCGAGGGAAGAGCTGGCAGGCGATCAATAGCGGGCTCAAACGCCTAGAAATCAAAGCCCTGCTTGCCGTGGGTGAGGGGGTGTACGCAGGAACGGCCGACGGGGTCTATCGACTCGCCGCCGCCGACCACTGGTCGGTGGTCACCACCGGTCTCGACGACATCCTGGTCCATGCGTTGGCCCTCTCGTCCGACGGGACGCTCTTTGCCGGAACCTCAGGAAAAGGCATCGTGCGATTTAAGGCTCAATCGATCGGCTGGGTGCGCCAGCAACATGAGCTCAAAGATCATGAAGGCATGACGGAGAACTTTATTCGCGTGTTGACGATCGATCCCGCGGGTGACATCTATGCCGGCACGTTCGACGGAGGCGTCTTTCGCAGTGCCGATGGGGGCGTCACCTGGCGGCCCATCAGCCGGGCGTTGCCGAACGACTCGATCCGCGGGATTCTGTTCAATAGCCGGGGGCTCTTTGTGGCGACGGGGCACGGCATTTTCAAAACGACCGACAAGGGGCGTGAGTGGGTGCCGCTCAATAAGGGGTTGACGAGTATGGCCATCCAAGTCTTGATCGAGTCCGGCGCCGGAGTGCTCTATGCGGGTACGAGCGACGGGGCGTTTCGAAGCGACGACGACGGACGGACGTGGAATCCCATTAATCAGGGTCTTGAGGGAGGGGCGGCCCCGTCACCCTTCCGTTTTCGCTAACCAAGAAAGGGTAGAGGACGATGTCAGAGCCGACAGAAAAGACGCGAGCCACCATTACCATCAGCAGCAAGGGGGCTCAGTTGGGCGAGATTGTGTTGCGATTTTTCCACGATGTGGCGCCAGGGCATGTGAAGAACTTCACGAAGTTGGCCCAAGAGGGCTTCTATAACGGTACGAGCTTTCATCGGGTCATTCCCGGCTTCATGATCCAGGGCGGCGATCCCAACAGCAAGAATCCGGACCGTGCGTCACATGGCACGGGTGGACCGGGGCACAAGGTCAAGGCTGAGTTCAACAGCAAGCCGCACAAGCGCGGGGTCCTCTCCATGGCGCGCTCGAACGACCCGGACAGTGCCGGCTCGCAGTTTTTCATCTGTGTGGCGGACGCAAATTTTCTCGATTGGCAGTACACCGCGTTTGGCGAAGTGGTCAGCGGGATGGACGTGGCGGACAAGGTGGTCGGCATGAAGCGGGACAGTCGGGACAATCCGCTCGAACGAGTCGAGATGACGGTCACGATCACGGACTAGCGTGAGACGTGAAAGGTAAAACGTAAAAGGTTAGAGGAAGGAGAGCTATTAACCGGATGGTCGTTTCACGTTTCACGTTTCACGTTTCACGAGGCGCACTCTTGTGCGCGCTGCTCGCCGGCTGCGCCATTCCTCAAGTGCCCTATCGCGCGGTCTATGAAGATCCGGTGAACTATGTTCGGCTGGAGGTGGATGATTCCGTCCTGCCGGAGTGGCCGCCGAGCGCGCATGCGCATCCGAAGGCGATGCGTGCCGAGGGCGTTGCTCGTATCCTCGGCGGCATCTCGGTCAAAGAACATCGGATTTGGATACAGAAGTGGCTGCAGGGCGAGGCGCCGCTGATGCCGGCATTTCGTCCTGAGGAACTCGCCCTCTTGTCTCGGCAGATCGCAGAGGCCTTCGCCGTAGCCCAACCGGACGAACGCGTGACGTTTTACCTCAGCCAACCGCAAACGTCCGTCAAGCGCATCATCACCACGGGCGGGTTATACGTCCATGGCACAGAGCTGCATTTCATTTTGGGGAATTGGCAGGTCGTCTATGGGATTCCGACCTATGGAATGATCTACGATCGGCGCTATCCCATGCGACCGACGGCCGCGAAGGGATTCAATCTCTTTTTCGATCCAAGTGAGGCGACGGTCATACATCAGCACAGCTTCTTGGATACGTTGTTGGCCAACACCAAGGATGAATTGGTGATCGATCTTACGAAAACCGTCTCTGGCCCTATCGCAGCGCTCTCAGGAGCCGTGAAACGTCCCTCGACTTTGCTCGGGACGGTGAGCTTGTCGAACCGTTAGGCGTGAAACGTGAAACGAGGGTCAGCCGCAGCGAGGGAGCTAGGCTGAGGTCAAGGTTGAGCGAAGATCCGACTTTCTTTATCTCAACCTTAGCCTGAGCCTCAACCTTCTTCGTGTTGGAAAACTTTTCCAGCATCCTGCCAGTCTCGCTTGTCGTGCCCGTCGCTCGTATGCGGACGTTCCCTTCATCCTGCTGAATGTTGAACGGGAGAAGCGGAGATTTCCCTGTCAAGACACAGACTTAGTAGATTTCATACAGGTGATTCGGTAAGATGACGCGCCCGTAATGATGCGGGTGACCTACCGAGCATGATTGATCCAGGGAGCAGGAGTGGTCCGAACTCGTGTTGTTGTCGCCCTGATTGTCATTCTGCTGATCGGCGGCGGCGCCTTTTTCATTTTCTCGCCCTACCTGACCGGCAACGATTATCTCAAAGATTTTTTCCTCCAGCAGCTGGAGCAGAGTATCGGACGCAAGATCGACGTCCATCGCATCAAGCTGGTCCTGTTCCCTCGCATCCGATTGGAACTGACGCAGGTCGCGATTCACGATCGGAATTCCGATGACGTCTTGTTATCGGCCAAGAAGCTGGATTTGGTCTTGCGGCTTCTCCCGCTGTTTCGCAAGCAGGTGGTGGGGAAGCGGCTGCTCATCGAAGAACCGACCTTAACGCTTCGACGCGATCGTAGCGGGCACTGGAATCTCCTCGATCAGGTCGTCCAGGGGGGCGCAGCCGATGAAGATGCCGCGCAGACGATCAGCCGGATCTTCCGCATTCGTGAAGCAACGTTGGTGAATGGGAAGCTGATCATCATCGACGACGCACGGCCTGGAGGGACTCGATCGATGACATTGGAGTCGGTGGAGGCGGCGCTCGTCATCAGAGCGGAGCGGGGACAGGCGGATCTGCACGTCTCTGCCGGTCACGCAGGCGGCAAAGACCTCTCTGCCATCTCCCTGGCCGGGACGATCAGCACCGCCCAGCGGCAGACGTTGGCGATCGAAAATTCCTCTGGTTTGCCGGTCACACTACAATTCGATGGCACACTCGAAGCGGCCAATCTCAATTTTCGAGAGGTGGCGGATTTCTTCGGGCCGCACCCGGTTCCGGAGCAGTTGCAGGGCACCGTTAATGTGCACAGTCACGTTCGGGCTGTGCCTGGCGTCGCGGGCTATGATGTGGTGTTGTCCGATCTGTCCGCGAATCTCGAACAGCTGAGGCTCGCAGGCCAAGCGAGCCTCTCCGGTCTGCTGACGCCTCAGCCCACGTTTGCGTTGACCTTTGCGGCATCTCCGATCCAGTTGAGCCAGTTGCTCACGACCGTGCCGGCCGAGTGGGTGCATCCGCAGCTGCCGGCGGTGATCAAGGACCGGGAGATCGACGGGATCGTGGAGGTTGTCTCGGCGACCGTCACGGGAGCAGCGGCGGTGGCGGGGCCGCAGCTGTCGTTGACGGGGGAATTTCGCGTGCAACAGGGGCAAGCCCTGATCGGAGACAATCGTGTTCCTGCCAAGGATTTGACGGCGGTGGTGTCGGTCGAAGCCGGCCGTCTCAGGGTGTCGAATCTGAGCGGACTCTATGGCACGATCCATATGAATGAGAGCAAGGCGCTCGTCTCCTTTTTGGAGGCGGGGCCCTGGCTCGAGTGGGATATTACCGGGACGATGACCGCCGCAGACCTCTTGCAGCATCTCGCGAAGACCGGCAAGTCGGAGCAGCTGTCGCGTGGGTTGGCCGCCTTGCGTGACGTCGAAGGTATGGCCGCTCTCACGTTTCGTATGGTCGGCCCGCTCAATGGCGTCACCTTTGCCGGGGGAGAGATTACCGTTCAGCATGTCAATCTGTCCCATCCGTCGTTACCCGCGCGGCTCACGGAGCTGCAAGGCCGGTTCGTGCTGTCGGATGGCGGGACTCTCTTCGATCAGGTGACGGGACATTTTGGCGATCTGGCCTTGCAGATCAGCGGGGGCATCACGGGGGGCAGTGACAGCACCTTTCAGGATTTCCTGATTCGGGTCACGGGCGATGCGGACCATATGGCCAAGTTGCTGCCCCCGAAAGCCATTTCAGCCGGGGTGATCGATGGCTTGGTCAACGCCGCCGTGGTGTTGACCGGGCCGACCCTGTCGCCGCACATACGGGGTGAGGTCGTCCTGACCGAATCGAAAGTGACACTTCCCGGTCTGGTCGAAAAACCGATCGGCGCCCAGGCGGCGGTGGAATTCGAGGGCATGATTCCACAGGGCTCCGGGGTCTTGCTCGATCGGCTTGAGCTGATCGTGCCGCCGATCCGACTGCCGGTCAAAGGCAAGATTCAACTGGGTGAACAATTCTCCATCGACGCGGCGCTTTCGACCGGCACGCTGGCATTGTCCCGCGTGCCGGAATGGATTGCGAAGGGAGGGCTTGAGGCGGGGAATATGGAATTGTCGCTCGACATGAAGGGGAAGGGTCTCGATTGGAAAGCCTGGAGGGCCACTGGGTGGCTCGCGTTGACTAACGGCCTGATGAACGCCAAGGGGGCCGAGGGACCCATCCAGGATTTGTATCTGCGGGTCCACTTCATGAAGAACGTCGCGGAGATCAAACGGTTGTCGTTTCGCCTGCTCGACAGCGAAGTCTCGCTGGAAGGGACGATCCGCAACTGGGCTGCGAAACCCACGATTACCGCCAAGATCGAGTCCAATCAGATGGATCTCGACCTCCTCATCCCGAAAGGCGAGCGGTCACCCATTCGAGATTTTCTTGAAATCCTTGCAGCCACCAGCAAGGTCAATGTAACCGCGTCAATAGCGCGCGGCCACTACAAACATCTCAAATTTGGAAGCCTGTCAGCCCGTATCATGATTCAAGACGGCGTGCTCGATGTGGATCGTGTGTCCGGCCAATCGACCAGTGGGGAATTCGCCGGACGTATTGTGGTGCAACTACCTCGTCACGAGCCGGCCGCCGCCGAGATCTCGGTTCGGGCGACGGGCTTGCTGGTGGAAGATGTGTTGAAGCTGGCGGGGGAGAAAGGAGGCGGAATCACAGGTGAAGCTCGAGTGACGGGGACGATCCGCGGCCATGGGAAGAACCCGCACGGGTTGTATCCCACGTTGAACGGCAAGGTGGATGTCCTGCTTGAAAACGGACGCATCTTCAAATCGCAGGAACGGGCGGTCTGGAAAATTATCAGTATTTTGAATCTCCCGGCCGTGCTCCAAGGGAAGGTGGATTTGGAGAAAGACGGGTTGCCCTATAGCAAGATCACGGCGACGGTGCTCTTGCGGAACGGGCTCTTCGAGACCGAGAACCTGATCATCGATAGCCCGATCGTCAAGATTACCGCTGCCGGCAACTATGATCTGCCGACGGATCAAATCGACATGGTCTGGGCCGTCAGTCCGTTCGGGTCGTATTCGCAATTCTTGAAAACGATTCCCCTCTTCGGGCGGCTCTTTGCCGGTGATCGCAAAGGCCTTGCCACTGCGTTGTTCTCCGTCAAAGGGTCAATCGAGGATCCGGAGGTGACGTACCTGCCAGTGAAGTCGTTCGCCACCGGCTTGACAGGCGTGGCGCAACTTGCCTTCGACATCTTGAAGAACACGGTCATGCTGCCGATTGATCTGATGACGCCTGATGAGGACAAAGGTGCGGGCAAGGAATCGATTCCTGTGCCTGAGCCCGCGCCTGAACCGGTTCCATCCACGCCTTGACCGACCTCCCCCCCCGTGCTAGATTCCGAGCACCACTCACTATGGCGTCATCCACTCCGCAATCTCAACGTGCCACGGTCTTCATCGCTGCCAGCGAGACCGACGCCAATCTGTATTACGCCACGAAATTTATTGCGCCGGACCCCTTTATCTATTTGGAAATGAAAGGGGAGCGGATTCTGGTGATGAGCGATCTCGAAATGGATCGGGCGAAGAGCCAATCGTCCGTCGATCGGGTGCTCTCGTATTCGGAGGTCGAAGGACGAGCAAAGACGCAAGGCATCGCCGAGCCAACCACGGTCGAGGTCGTCCATATTCTTTTGAGAGAAGCCGGCATCACGCAGATCCTGGTCCCGGCGAACTTTCCCTTCGGCCATGCCGTCAAGTTCCAGTCTTTGGGGTATCAGCTGCATCCGAAGCGGGACCCGTTCTACGAACAGCGGGTGGTGAAGACCGCCGAAGAAGTACGCTATATCGAAGCAGCCCAGCGCGCGACTGAACAGGCGGTCGCGGCCGCCCATGACATGCTGCGTCAGGCCTCGATCAATAAGGATCAACTGTGGTTCGAGGGGATGCCTCTGACGTCGGAGCGAGTGAAGAAGCTGATCAATGTGAGATTGATGGAGTGCGACTGTGTCGCCCAGCATACCATCGTTGCCGGGGGAGAGCAGGCCTGCGATCCCCACAACGAAGGCAGTGGGCCGTTGCCGGCTCACCGCAGCATGATCTTCGACGTGTTTCCTCGTTCAGCCACCAACCGGTATTTCGCCGACATGTCCAGGACCGTGGTACGCGGGACCCCGAGCCCCGAGCTGAAGCGGCTCTACCAGACAGTCCTGGGTGCGCAGGAAGAGGCCATCACGAAAGTCAAAGACGGGGCGGACGGGAAGAGGATTCATCAAGGTATCTGCACGCGGTTTGAAAAAGCCGGGTACAAGACCGGTCTGGTGAACGGGCGCATGCAGGGCTACTTTCACGGCACCGGCCACGGGGTCGGACTCGACATCCATGAAATGCCGCGCATCAGCCGCACCGGGTCACTGCTCCAAGAAGGCCACGTCGTGACCGTCGAGCCCGGCCTGTACTATCCTGGTCTTGGGGCCGTCCGCATCGAGGACATGGTGCTCGTCATGAAAGACGGGTGTCGCAATCTGACGAACTTCCCCAAGACCTTCGAGTTGGACTGAACAAGACGTAAGGCGTTAGGGGCAAGAAGTCCCCCCACGCTTTACGTTTCACGTTTCACGTTTCACGTCTTCCATGCGCCTGACCTTCACGATCCAACGATTCAATCCTGAAGTCGATTCCACCGCCCATCCTCAAGAGTTCCGGCTCGACGTCGGGCGCGGGATGACCGTCCTCGATGCGCTCATCCGCATCAAGCAGGAGTGCGACGGGAGTCTGGCACTCCGCTATTCCTGCCGCTCCGCCATCTGCGGGTCTTGTGCGATGACGATCAACGGCAGCGAGAAACTGGCCTGCCGCACCTCCCTTCGCAAAGAACTTGAGCGACATGGGCACATCACGGTCGCGCCGCTCCGCAACTTGCCGGTGATCAAGGACCTGGTCGTGGATATGACGTCCTTTTGGAATAAAGTTCTGGATGTGCATCCGTGGCTTACCGCGTCACGCGAGCCGCAGAAACGTTATGGGCTGACGGCGCAGCTGACGATCCTTCCGAAGGATTCGCAGTTTCACAATGTGGATGCCTGTATCATGTGCGGTGCCTGCGTCGCGGCTTGTACCGTGCATGAAGTCTCGAAGGGGTTTGCCGGCCCTGCAGCCTTGGCGAAGGCCGATCGCTTCCTCTCCGACCCACGCGAGCCCCCCTCGGCGACCGGCGCCAGGCTTTCGGCTCTCCAACACGAGCATGGGATCTGGGACTGCACGCGCTGCAACTTCTGCGTGGAGGTCTGTCCGAAAGACGTCAAACCGATGGAGGCGATCGTCCGGTTGCGGCGGGCCTCTCTCGAGCGCGGATTGACGGCGACGGGCGGCGCGCGCCACATCCTTGGCTTTACTGATCTGGTCGAACAGCAAGGGCGCTTGAACGAAGCGATCATGCCGCTGAAAGTGGTCGGGTGCGCACCGCGTGGCTTGCTGCGCATCTTGCCTCTGGGCCTCAAGATGTTACTCAAAGGGAAAATCCCCAATCCCTTCGGACATGCGCTCCCTGGGCTCAGCAACATCCAGGCCCTCATCCGGCGAGCGCGACGTGCCATGCCGCAAGCCTGACGCCCATGGCCTGGACGTTTCGATTTCTTGAAGAGATTGCCCTGGCCGATCTCGCCTTCGAAGCCGAAGGCGAGTCGCTCGAGGAGGTCTTTCGCGGCGCGACGCAGGCGATTCTAGAGAGCATGGCGAATCCTGCCACGGTGCCGGAAGGATGGGAGCGGGCGATTGAACGGACCGATGTGGACCCGGCGGCGCTGTTGTTCGATTGGTTGTCTGAGGTGGTCTACTGGAAGGACGCCGCGGGGGTGGTCTTCCGAGAGGCGCCGCTCACCTTGACGCGCGAGGGGGACGTCTGGCTGTTGCAAGCACGTCTGATCGGTGCGCCGGTGGATCAGCAGACACAAGAACTCCACGCCGATGTGAAAGCGGTCACGAAACACCTATACGAGCTCAAGCAGACAGGCGGTTGCTGGAAGGTACGCGTGGTGCTCGACGTCTAAGAAACAGGCGATGAGGGATGTCATTGGTCAACGGTCACAGGTCAATTGATGAAGTGAAGAGCGACATGACGCATGTACACCATTGACTCTTGACCAATGACCATTGACCTTCTTTAACATGAACCTCAACACCAACATGCAGGTGAACCGGATTACGGACGAAATTTGGGAAATCCCCATGTCTGAAAAACCTGGCATGCTGGTGCCGGCGAGGATTTATGCCACCAAGGGGATTCTTCAGGCCATGGATTCCGGGGTCTTCGATCAGCTGACGAACGTCGCCTGCCTGCCCGGCATTCGCCGGTATGCGCTCTGTATGCCGGACGGACATTGGGGCTATGGATTTCCGATCGGTGGTGTCGCGGCGTTCGACGCGCAGGACGGCGTCATTTCTCCCGGCGGTGTGGGCTACGATATCAACTGCGGCATGCGGCTGATTCGAACAGATTTGACGCTGGCGGACGTGCAGCCTCACCTAGAACGGCTTATGACCGAACTCTTTCGGAAAGTGCCGGCCGGCGTCGGGGCGAGCGGATTCGTTCGGCTCTCGGGGGAGGAATTTGGTCGCGTGATGACCCATGGGGCTAAGTGGTGTGTGGAGCGGGGATACGGGTGGCATCGGGATCTCGTCCGCATGGAAGAAGGCGGCTGCATCGAGGGGGCCGATCCATCGATCGTGACCGACCACGCGGTTCAACGAGGCATCAACCAGTTGGGGACCTTGGGATCGGGCAATCACTACCTCGAAGTCCAGGTGGTCTCGAACGAGCGGATATTCGATCCGGTCACTGCTGCGGCGCTCGGCATCACCGGCCACGAGCAGATCGTCGTGATGGTGCATTGCGGCTCGCGCGGGTTCGGCCATCAGGTTGCGAGCGACTATCTCAAGGTGTTCGAAAAAGCCATGCGCCGCTACGGCATCACCGTGAAGGATCAACAGCTGGCCTGTGCGCCGTTTCGATCTCCCGAGGGGCAGGAGTATTTTTCCGCCATGAACTGCGCCGCGAACACGGCCTTTGCCAATCGCCAAGTCATCACGCATCAGATTCGCGAAGCCTTCGCGGCGGTTTTCGGTCGGTCCGCCGAGGCACTGGGCATGGAGTTGGTGTATGACGTGGCGCATAACATCGCCAAGGTAGAACGGTATGCAGAAGGGGAGTTGGTGGTGCATCGCAAAGGAGCGACCAGGGCGTTTGGGCCGGGGAGTCCGGAGTTACCAGAAACATTTCGGCAGACAGGCCAGCCGGTCATCTGTGGTGGCTCGATGGAGACCGGCTCCTACTTGTTGGTGGGGACAGATCAAGCGGTGCGCGACACGTTCGGGTCGACGATGCACGGGTCCGGGAGAACGATGTCCCGCGCGCAAGCGAAGAGAACGATTCGCGGCGAGCAGTTGCAGCAGCAGATGAAACAGCGCGGCATTCTGGTCAAGGCCGTGTCGATGTCGGGCCTCGCGGAGGAGGCCGGCCTGGCCTACAAAAATATTTCTGAAGTTGTGGAGTCGGTCGATCGTGCGGGAATTACAAAAAAGGTGGCAGAATTGCGCCCGATCGGGAATATAAAGGGGTAATCGCAGAAGGAGTGTCGCATGGATAAACGGCAGCATCCCCGGTTTCCCGCCAGGTTTCACAGTTCCTTGACCTCCGTCACTGTGGTCAGTGGGGAGGGCAATGTGGTCGATCTGTCGCTGCGCGGCTGCTGCGTGGAATGCAAGACGTCCGTGCACCCTGGAAACACGCTCACGATATGTGTGCATGTGCTGCCGGACGAACCCCCGATCACCATCCTCGAAGCCGTCGTGCGGTGGACGCGCGAGGGCCGCTTCGGTATCGAATTCCTCTCCTTGGTTCCTGAAGAATGGGCTCGTTTGCAACATGCCGTGACGCAGTTGGAACTGCACCCCTACCAGAAGAAGCCGACTGATGAGACGTCCGAAGTGGCGTAACAGCAATCGGTCAAGCGTGCCAAGTCGGCAGACCATTCTCGCTCTGTGTGTTCCCTGAGCCGGATGGCACACGTGTCTGCTCCCGTCCCGCTCCTTGTCCTAGCCCGCATTATTCACGAGCGCTTCTGCTGCAATCGCGGATTCGCTGCTCTTGCGCGTGAAGCGTCGTTCCTAACTCGTCGCTCGTATCTCGTATCTCGT
>Ga0315278_10006491_pt1 | contig 10630 bp, 9 predicted proteins | sample YL17G06_0_MG_FD_203880 | JGI IMG/M metagenome (GOLD analysis project Ga0315278, IMG submission 203880) | Sediment microbial communities from Yellowstone Lake, YNP, Wyoming, USA - YL17G06_0 | ecosystem: Environmental > Aquatic > Freshwater > Lake > Sediment | place: USA: Wyoming | collected... | reverse complement strand
TTACTCGTGGATCTTGGCTACTACACCAGCACCTACCGTGCGGCCGCCTTCGCGTATCGCAAAGCGCAACCCTTCTTCCATCGCAATCGGTGCAATCAGCGTCACCTGCATCTGCACGTTGTCTCCAGGCATCACCATCTCAACCCCTTCCGGCAACTCACACGCGCCCGTCACATCCGTCGTACGAAAGTAAAACTGCGGCCGGTAGCCCTTGAAAAACGGCGTGTGTCGCCCGCCTTCTTCCTTCGACAAAATGTACACTTCCGCCTCAAATTTCGTGTGCGGCGTTATCGATCCCGGATGCGCCAGTACCTGGCCACGCTCCACGTCATCACGCTTGGTCCCACGTAACAACACACCCACGTTATCGCCTGCACGACCTTCATCCAGCAGCTTGCGAAACATCTCTACGCCCGTGCAAACCGTCTTCGTGGTCGCGCGAATGCCGATAATCTCAACTTCCTCGCCCACCTTGACAATGCCACGCTCAATTCGTCCCGTCACTACCGTGCCACGGCCAGAAATCGAAAATACGTCCTCAATCGGCAGCAGAAACGGCTTGTCCAGCGCGCGCACCGGCTGTGGTACATAACTGTCCAGTGCGTCCAACAAGCGCTGTATCGATGGCACACCCATTTCCGAGGTATCACCTTCCAGCGCCTTTAATGCCGAACCCGTCACAATCGGCGTGTCATCACCCGGAAACTCGTACGAAGACAGCAGCTCGCGCACTTCCATCTCCACCAGTTCCAGCAACTCCGCGTCATCCACCATATCCGCCTTGTTCAGGTACACCAGGATGTACGGCACGCCTACCTGCCGCGCCAGCAAAATGTGCTCGCGCGTCTGTGGCATCGGGCCATCAGCCGCTGACACCACCAGAATCGCTCCGTCCATCTGCGCCGCACCCGTGATCATGTTCTTCACATAATCCGCGTGTCCCGGGCAGTCTACGTGCGCGTAATGCCGGTTCTCCGACTCATACTCCACGTGCGCCGTGGCTATGGTGATTCCGCGCGCCCGCTCTTCCGGTGCGTTGTCAATCTGGTCATACGCCTTGTACTCGCCCCCTCGTGCCTCTGAACATACCTTCGTCAGCGCCGCCGTCAGCGTCGTCTTGCCGTGGTCTACATGTCCAATCGTTCCCACGTTTACATGGGGCTTCGTACGTTCAAATTTTGCTTTTGACATGCCCGTCTCCGAAAAATGCAGTCAATACTGTTTCAATCCATGGTGCCCGCAACTGGACTCGAACCAGTGACCTCTCCCTTACCAAGGGAGTGCTCTACCACCTGAGCTATGCGGGCCCTGTGTGCCACACATTCAACTTCACGTTCACTCAGCTCTCGAAATGGAGCGGGTGATGGGAATCGAACCCACATCATCAGCTTGGAAGGCTGAGGTTCTGCCCTTGAACTACACCCGCCTGGTTATTGCATTCACCTGGCTGCTGCAATCCCGAGGTTATTGCAATCGATTTCAGTAACCCAATTTCAGTAACCCGATCTGATGAACATCTACATTGCTCAACAGCCATGCATAATTCATGTAGTGGTGGAGGGGGTAGGATTCGAACCTACGAAGGCATAGCCAGCAGATTTACAGTCTGCCCTCGTTGACCGCTTGAGTACCCCTCCGGTACCTTGAACTCGCATCAAGAATGTTGAATCTTCGCCCCACCCCGACCATTTGTTACGAGTATTCTGTCCAAAAACGACCCACGACAGAGCACCCTGAGTCACCTCAAGCAAGCCTTGCATTTTCGCTTACGAAAGCTTTAGTGTCAAGACAGAAATTTCCAGCTCTTATGGTTCCCGGCGGGTCCGGTGAGGCAAGACTCATTCTGACGGGAAGCAGAAATCACTTCCTGGGAAAAGAGTGTTTTTTCAGCGCTGTCGAGCTGCAATTGGCATGGTTGAGGAACGAGGAAGAATACTGAGAAACTGGGAAACCCGAAAGCTGATGGCGGCAGTTTTACTGCAATGTTCGTCGTGCAATATGGGGATGTCTTTGAGAATCAATACTATTTTTCCTTTTCGTCAAATTCTTCGGGTTCCCCCACCTCGTCTTCATCCACTTCAATCTCTGCTTCAACTTCAAGATCGGTGTAATAGCCGGAAAGATGATCGGCCCCGCCGAAAATGTCTTCGTCGATCTCTATATCCTCGTGCCAAATGTCGGCAAGCATCTTTTTGAGCCGCGCACGCTCGCTGATGGCTTCAATGTCGCGCCAACCCCTCTTGCGCTGATTGGGTTTGGCCTGGGACTCCTTCGCAGGTGCGGCATGCTCAATTTCACGATTGTTCCACGAACCCGAAGAATTTTGCGCAGACCGTCCCGTAGTAGGCGATTTCGTCTTGCGTGTTACTTTTTTCTTTGCACGTGGCATTCCCGCGGCCCCCAGACTCCCTTCACCGGAAATTCTGCAGTGCTTATAGCGCAAAAGTGAACATGTGCAAAGTGTTTTTTAAAAAAATTTATCTTGTTTTCCGGAATCAAACGTTGAAACGGAAGTGCATTACATCTCCCTCGTTAACCACGTAGCTTTTGCCCTCCAGGCGCAATTTACCCGCTTCCTTGGCCTTCTGCTCCCCGCCCAGGGACTTGAAGTCCTCAAAGGCTATTACTTCGGCCCGGATGAAACCTTTTTCAAAATCGGTGTGAATTCGACCTGCCGCCTGGGGAGCCGTCGATCCTGAGTTGACAGTCCAGGCCCGCACTTCCTTTTTTCCTGCTGTAAAAAAAGTCAGGAGATTCAGTAACTGGTAGCCCGTGCGCACTACCCGGTCCAAACCGGATTCCGTCAGCCCCATTTCCTTAAGGAACTCCTTACGGTCATTACCATCCAGCTGAGCGATTTCCGCTTCTATCGCAGCGCACAAGGGAATCAGGGCTGCACCTTCCTCCTCAGCAGCTTGCCGAATCTGGTCGAGAAGTGGATTGCCCTCCGCGGCTCCTTCAGCAATGTTTGCAATGTACATGATCGGTTTCATTGTTATCAGGTGGAGATCCCTTATTGACAACCGCTCTTCCGGCGTTAAATCGATGTTCCGCGTCGGCAAACCATCATTCAGGACTTTGGCCAGCCGTTCGAGGGTTTCCAGCCGTGTTTTTGCTTCCTTGGGGTTTAGTTTCGCTAACTTTTCGACCCGCTGAAGTGCTCTGCCAACAGTTTCCATGTCCGCAAGAGCAAGCTCCGTATTTATTACCGCAATGTCCGATAAAGGATTGACACGACCGGAGACATGGACGACATCGTCATTTTCAAAACACCGCACCACGTGAGCAATGGCATCGGTTTCGCGGATATGGCCCAAAAACTGATTTCCCAGTCCCTCTCCTTTTGAGGCGCCTGCCACCAGGCCTGCGATATCAACAAATTCCATGGTGGTCGGAATGACCTTCTGAGGCAGAACAATGTCGGCCAATACCTGCAGTCGCGGGTCGTTGACAGCTACCACCCCCACATTGGGCTCAATAGTGCAAAAGGGGTAGTTCTCGGCAGCTATGCCCGCCAGCGTCAGCGAGTTGAATAATGTTGATTTGCCCACATTCGGCAGGCCGACAATTCCGCATTTGAATCCCATGGTGTAGTTCCAGGCAGGAAGGGTAAATAGTGAGGGTGATCGTTAAATTAAATTATTCCAGGCGACAGACAAATCCGGGCGACTCAACCCTCAGATTCCTGGGTATGCAGTGCCTGCATAGCTCGCGCCAACTGACCTTCCAGAATTTCCGGTAACACGGTGATAGCTTCCAATATGGCGTTACGGATCTGCTTTTCCTCGGCCGGGGCCGGCCTTCCGAGGACATAGTCAGTCACTTCAGCCTTAACACCAGGGTGGCCTATTCCAATTCTAATCCGCAAGAAATCCTGGTCGGGCCAGTGCTGGAAGATATCTCTGAGGCCATTGTGCCCGCCATGCCCACCGCCGGCCTTGAGACGGACTGTGCCAACAGGGAGGTCAAGGTCGTCATAAACCACCAGCAGGTGGGCCGACTGAACTTCAAAGTAATCCATAACGGCCCGAACAGCTTGCCCGCTGTGATTCATGAATGTTCTCGGCTTTAGCAGCAAACATTCCTGCCCAAACAATTGAGCTCGGGCAATGTCGGATTTCAAACGACTCTGCTCACGGAGCGCGATGCCGTGACGTTGTGCGAGTTCATCCAGAAACCAAAACCCGGCATTGTGCCGGGTTTCAGAATACCTCGGGCCTGGGTTTCCCAGGCCAGCAATTACGAATAAACCGGACACTGAAACATCCGCGAGCCAGACTGATGGCGTCGGTTAACCATCCTTACCGCTATCTTTCTGATCACGCCCTTCTTTGCCCACGACCGGCTCCTCAACTACAACGGGGGCAGCAGCAGCTTCCGCAACGTCTGCATCAGATCCCTGGGATTCCTTGACGTGAATTGCATTTGCCACAGCGACATCATGCTCCAAACCACTTGCCAGTGCCGGGATGGTTACGCCCTCAGGCAGGATAATCTGAGACAACATGACGGAATCGCCAACATTCATGCCGGACAGATCGACGGACAGGAACTCCGGCAGGTCCTTAGGTAATGCTTCAATTTCCACTTCCGTTAAATGGTGCTGAATGACTACGCCGGACATTTTGCCTGCCGGTGAATTCTCTGTGCCAACAAAATGCAGCGGGACAGAGATCGTAAGTACTTCATCTGCAGATACACGCATGAAATCAATATGCATGATCACAGGTTTAAAGGGGTGCCGATGCATATCGCGCACGACCGCCTGCTGCACCAAGCCTTCACCAGCCTGTATTTCGATAATGCTGGAATAGAAAGACTCGTTTTCAGATGCATGCAAGAGTTCGGTGTGGTTCAGCGTAAGCGCCACCGGTTCACGGTGGCCCCCGTAAATAATTGCGGGTATCTTTCCGGTTCGGCGCAGGCGGCGGCTCGCACCCTTCCCCACGTCCGCACGGAACTCCGCGACAATAGTGTGATGAACTGACATGATATTCCCCGTATTGAATTAACCGCCAAAGGGCGGGACCAGGCCAGATATGGCCAAACTGCCAAACCCGCGACCAGGTCTGGCACCCAAAATAGCCGCACATTGTATCCTATGGGGTGTGAGGTTAGAAGTGACTTGGTCGACAGGCCCTAGTCCACGTACAGTGAACTGACGGATTCACCCTGTGCCATGCGGCGAATAGTTTCAGCCAGAATTTGGGCAACACTTAGCTGACGAATCTTGCTGCACGACCGGGCGGCTTCGCTAAGGGGAATGGTGTCCGTGACCACGACTTCGTCCAGCATCGATCGGGTGATGTTGTCCACTGCAGGACCCGACAGAACGGGGTGCACACAGTACGCAACCACGCGGCTGGCGCCTTTTTCTTTTAGCGCCGCAGCAGCAGAACAGAGCGTTCCTGCAGTATCCACCATGTCATCAACAAGGACGCAACACTTGTCCCTAACGTCGCCAATGATATTCATCACGTTGGCGACGTTAGCGCGGGGTCGACGCTTGTCGATGATGGCCAGGTCTGCATCCAGCCGTTTTGCAATGGCCCGCGCCCGCACTACACCGCCCACATCGGGTGAAACGACAATGATGTCGTAGCGGGACTGGCGCTGCCAGATGTCTGCAAGGGTCAGGGGTGATGCGTATACATTGTCAACGGGGATATCGAAAAAACCCTGGATCTGGTCTGCGTGAAGATCAACCGTGACTACACGGTCCGTACCCACCGTCGAGATCATTTTTGCGGCAACCTTGGCTGTGATGGGAACCCTTGCAGATCGGGGCCGCCTGTCCTGCCGGGCATATCCAAAGTATGGCATCACAGCTGTTACCCGGGAAGCCGATGCCCGCTTTAACGCATCCACCATCACCAGCAGTTCCATAAAATTATCGGCAGCCGGGGCACAAGTTGGTTGCACGAGGTAGACGTCACGGCCCCGGACGTTTTCCATGATTTCCACCATCACTTCACCGTCACTGAATCGACCAACTACCACCTTGCCCATAGCGACATTCAGGTCATGCGCGATATCGTTGGCCAATACCAGGTTTGCATTGCCCGAAAATATCATCAGTGATGGTGCGGCCACGCAGCTACTCCCCTGGTCGTTTCATCGTGAGGCCCGCGGTAGCATTCAAAATGCGACAAAGCGGGTAATTCCAGTTCCAAATTCCTGGTCCTGTCATTTTCAGCCCGACACTGCCTCGGGCAAAACACCGGCAAAATGGCTGGGACGGCAGGATTCGAACCTGCGAATGCGGGGATCAAAACCCCGTGCCTTACCACTTGGCGACGTCCCAATGTGTTGAAATCCGCGGCCTGGAAAAACCCAATCAATTCTTGCCGGGTGCCGAGCCCAGCATTTCGTGCGCGGGCGAAACATCCAACCCGCGCACAGCGCGCACAGTATATCGGCATTTTATTTCACGCGCCGCGTTGATCGCTGCTTTTTTATCCGGCATTGTCAGGAAAATGCAGCTCCCGGTTCCGGTCATGCGCGGTTTACCCCATTTCTTGAGTTCCGCAAGCGCCTGTTCAAACTCCGGGTAAAGCTTACATACGACAGCTTCACAATCGTTCCTGCCAGCGCCAGCCAGCGCTTCGCTCAGTGAAATGGGAACTGAATCTCTCGGCAAGGCTGCATGATTGAACACCTCAGCTGTCGAAATCCGGTATGGGTTAAATACCAGGACGTAGTGCCGTTGCCCCAAATTCACGTAATGCAATTTTTCCCCGATTCCACTGCCAAACGCTGACCGGCCATGAATGAAAACCGGAACATCAGCGCCCAGTTCGAGACCCAATTGAGCCAGCTCGATCAAGCTCAGCTGGCAGTTCCAAAGCCTGTTGAGCGCCAACAAGGCCGTAGCAGCATCAGAACTACCGCCGCCAAGGCCAGCCCCCACTGGAATGTGTTTGTGCACTGTAATTCGGGCGCCTTGCCGCGTGCCAGTTACCATCTGCAGCAGCTTGGCCGCCCTGAAAACAAGGTCTTCGGATTCATTTACACCGTAGTCGTCACCCGCTCGAAAAATTTCCGCTGACTGGATTAATTCAAAGAGTAATTCGTCTGCCAGATCAATTAGTTGGAAAACAGTCTGAATGTCGTGGTAACCATCCTCACGCCGCCCCGTTACGTGCAGAAACAAGTTGATCTTCGCCGGAGCAGGCAGGGTGACCGCAGAGGATTCCAACAAATTACCCCGCCTCAGCTTGCAGGTGCCAGGTCCTGACTACCATTTTTACCAGGTATTTTCCGCGGCGAGCGGTCAGTTTTGACGGCAGCCAGGAACCACTTACCTGGCCATAATTGCCGAACTCCACTTCCCAGCCAAATTGGCTGAGCTTCACAAGCTGCCCCTTTTCGTCCAATTGACGGCTTTCCCATTTACCCGGATCCGCCAGTCCTTTCACCCACCATGACAGGGCGTCTACTGGCACCTGCCAACCCACCTGTTGCAACACCAAGGCAGCAATCGTAGGGGCGAGGTGGGTCTCACCATTTGCCAGTTCAATACGGGCGCCAGCGGGACCCGCTTGCAATTGCCAGGCACCCTTTCCCATGGTTCCATGAAATGACATCTGGGTTTCATCCCCGTCATTTTGCCAAAGGAGACTGCCGCTGCCGCCCTCTTTCCCATCGCTTATGGCCAGGCGCCCGCCCAGCGTCCAATGTTCAAGAGACTGCAATTGATCAAACCGGGCCTGGTAGGCCAAAGCGGCTTCTGCGTTCTCCTGCGTCAGGGTCGGCATGGATGCACACCCAGACAGTAATACTGCGCCCAAAATACAGGCGGGTAAGGGGCACCGGGTCAATGTTCGTTGTCCAGGCGCTGCATGGTTTCAAGCAAAGCAGCGTTGTTCGCATCTACTCCCAGGCCTTTGTGCCATATCATGCGCGCCTCAGGTTTTTTGCCCTGCAGCCACAAAACCTCACCAAGGTGGGCGGCAATTTCAGGGTTGTTATCCAAACCCCAGGCCAGGCTGAGATATTCCTCAGCCTCCGCCAACCGGCCCTGGCGAAAAGCCACCCAGCCCATGCTGTCGGTAATCGAGGCATCATCCGGTTGCAGTGCATACGCTTTGCGGATCAACTCTTCGGCTTCAACATAGCGGTCCGTCTTGTCCGCCAGGGTGTAGCCCAGAGCGTTGAGCGCCGCGGCATGTTCGGGCTGTTCACTCAGAACCCATCGAAGGTCAGTTTCTGCGACGTCTATTTGATCAAGCTCGGCTGCCAGTAATGCATGTGCATATCGAATTGGAATGGACGTGTCCAATGCAACAATTGCCTGGTCCAATGACTTCAATGCGTCGGTGCTGGTGCCAAATTGCTGGAACAACCGCGCTTCCAGCAGCCAGGACTGCTCTACGATGGCAGGGTCGGTTGAGCTTCGAAGGACAGAGAGTGTACTCCTGGCCCCTTGTAAATCACCCAGCATAGCCATCAACTCAGCCTGCCTCGCAATTGCAGGCAAGAATAACTCGCCTTCTGTAATCTCTTTGTAATAGGCAATGGCTTCCTGCTTCAAGTCAAGCGCCTCAGCTGCCTGAGCAAGGTAGAAAGCCTTCATCTTCCCATCCTCGAAGATCTTTTGCTGGAACTCTTCGTAGATTGCAAATGCCGCAGGCTTATTTCCTGCACCCAGTTCAAAAAGAATCCGGGTGAGCATGACGTCGGGTGTTTGTTTCATCTCCCTCGTCAGCTTGCGGGCTTCTTCTTCCTGGCCGTTGCGCGCGAGTAAATCGGCGTAAGCCAGCGTCAGGTCATGATCATCGGGGTGTACCTCCCACGCCCGCTTCATATATTGAATTCCCGCTTCCTTGTCACCTTTGTTTAATGCAAGGCGACCCGCCCAGGTCAGGAACTCAACGCTGTCAGGTCGAAGTTCAGTCGCTTTTTGCGCGAAATCGTAAGCCTTGTCCAGATTGCCAGCCCGCGCAGCCAGCTGACTTTGTCCGTGGTAACCGGCCGCGCTCTCTGTTTCGCCGGCCTCAGCAAGCAGAGTATCAAGAACTTTAGTGGCCTTCTCAGGGCTGTCAGATCGTGCCAACATGCCTGAAATCGTCGACCAGGCAGCTTCTTTGTCCGGACTAAGGGCCAGTAGCTCCCTGAGATGTAGTTCTGCCCCGACGTAATCCGACGTGGCCAGCATGGCGAGCGCTGCCGATTCCCGCGCAGGCACACTGGCAGGGTCCAGCAAGGCCCACCTATCGGCCGCCATTGAGGCCTGTTGCCACGCCTCGGCGGCAAACGCCACGCGAGTTGCCCGCATGGCAATTTCCGGGTCATCTGAATTCATGGCCGCTTCGAGGTATTTTCCAACCGCGCCCTGAAGATCACCCTCGCTGCCTAACAATTCAGCCGCAAACACCTGGTACATGACTTCATTGTCGCTTGGGCCAGCACCCTTTTCCTCACCAGCCACTTGGCTCGCCGGTGGCGCTTCACTGGCGGGTGACTTAACGTCCGCATCCTCAACAGGCTGTGCGTAGCCGTTACTTGCAAACGCCAACAATGAAAACAAAATCACAACAAAACTCAGACGAATCATGAAACAATACCCGGATAATAGCTGCCCAAAGGATACGCGATTGCAGCCATCAGACAACACCACTATTGCATTAGTGCGGCAGAGCGCAAGCGATGCCTGCCCAGTTTTTAGTGACGCTGGTGGTTTAGCATCAATAGTGATATTACCGCACTCCATCCGCATAATCTTTGGTTAGATCAGGCCCATTACACCCCCATGCCTCTGCTCGCTTTAGGTATCAGCCACCACACTGCACCGGTAGAAATCCGGGAGCGGGTGGCGATGAATCCACCAGATTATGCCGCTCGAATCAGGCAATTGCTGGGTATTGAAGGAGTTGAGGAAGCCGTCATCCTGGGAACCTGCAATCGGACTGAAATATACTGCTTCGCCTCCCAGCCGATGGAGCAGGAACTGCTGAATTGGCTGCACCAGTCGCATTCGATAACGCCAGGCCAACTTGACCCGCATTTTTACCACCATACTGGCGAGGATGCGGTAAGGCACCTGGTCCGTGTCGCTGGTGGCCTGGATTCCCTTGTGCTCGGTGAAGCGCAGATTCTCGGCCAAATCAAGGAGGCATGGCAAATTTCGCAAGCAGCGGGCGGCGCGGGACGCGTGCTGGATCGTTTGTTTCAACATACCTTCGCGGCGGCAAAATCCATTCGCCACAATTCGGGCATCGGCACCCATCCCGTATCCATTGCCTACACAGCCGTAAGCCTCGCCCGGCAAATTTTTGGCGACTTGTCTTCGCAAAATGTGGTACTGATCGGTGCCGGAGAAATGATTCGTTTGTGTGGCATCCATCTGCGCGAGCAAGGCATTGCGCGAATAGAAATCGTCAATCGCAGCTTGCCTGCAGCGCAAGAACTTGCTGCAGAACTGGGTGCCACGGCCAGTGCGCTGGAATCATTGAACGAAGTTTTGCCGCGAGCTGACATATTGATCAGCTCCACGGCCAGCCCGGTTGCCATCATCGGACTGGCAGCAGTAAAGGCTGCGCTGAAAAAACGGCGGCACCGCCCAATGTTCATGGTGGATATTGCCGTTCCAAGGGATGTCGACCCAGCGGTACAGGAACTGGATGATGTC
>Ga0315278_10006487_pt1 | contig 10633 bp, 10 predicted proteins | sample YL17G06_0_MG_FD_203880 | JGI IMG/M metagenome (GOLD analysis project Ga0315278, IMG submission 203880) | Sediment microbial communities from Yellowstone Lake, YNP, Wyoming, USA - YL17G06_0 | ecosystem: Environmental > Aquatic > Freshwater > Lake > Sediment | place: USA: Wyoming | collected... | reverse complement strand
GCAGACATTTTCGTGACCGCCACGGGCAACCTGAACGTGATCACGCACGCGCACATGAGCCGCATGCGGCACCAGGCGATCATCTGCAACATCGGCCACTTCGACAGCGAGATCGACATCGCGTCGCTGAAGCAGTACCGCTGGGAGAACATCAAGCCGCAGGTGGACCACGTCGTGTTCCCGGACGGCCGTCGCCTCATCGTGCTGGCCGAGGGCCGGCTCGTGAACCTCGGCTGCGGCACGGGCCACCCGTCGTTCGTGATGTCGAACTCGTTCACGAACCAGGTGCTGGCGCAGATCGAGCTCTTCGGCCATGGCGAGAAGTACAAGAACGACGTCTACGTGCTGCCAAAGCACCTCGACGAGAAGGTCGCGAAGCTGCACCTCGGGCGCATCGGCGCGAACCTGACCGAGCTCACGGCCGAGCAGGCTGCGTACATTGGCGTCGCGGTGCAGGGCCCTTACAAGCCGGACCACTACAAGTACTGAAGAATGCGGGGAAAATAGGGGACATTCACCGTTTTACCGGAAACGGCCGGCAAAACGGTGAATGTCCCCATTTTCCCTATTTCTTCAGGGCCAGCGTCAGGCCGTCGCCGACCGGTAACAGGCTCAGGTCGACGCGCCCGTCGCGATGCAGATGCTCGTTGAAGTGCCTGAGCGCGACGGTGTCCTCGTCGGCTACCTCGGGATCGGCGACGCGTCCGCTCCACAACGTGTTGTCGACGACGACCAGGCCACCCGGTCGCAGCAATTCGAGCGACCGCTCGTAGTAGGCGACGTAGTTCGTCTTGTCGGCGTCGATGAACGCGAAGTCGTAGCTCGCGGAACCGCCGGAAGCCAGCAGTGAATCGAGGGTCTCGACCGCGGGCGCGAGCCTGAGGTCGATCTTGTGCGCGACACCGCCCTCCTCCCAGTAACGCCTGGCCATCCCGGTCCAGTGCTCGCTCACGTCGCAGGCGACGATCCGGCCATCCGCCGGCAGCGCAGTGGCGACGCACAGCGACGAATAGCCCGTGAACACGCCGACCTCTATGCAGCGCCGCGCGCCCATGAGCCGCACCAGCAGCGCCATGAACTGGCCCTGCTCCGGTGAGATCTGCATCCTGGCCATCGGATCGGCGGCGGTCTCCTCACGCAGTCGCAGCAGCAGATCGGGTTCCCGAAGCGAGACTTCGAGCAGGTAACCGTACAGCGAATCCGTGAGCGATATCGAACGACTGGACATGGCTTTACCTCGACGCAGACCGAGCGACTTCACCAGTTTACCGACACACAATGAGGATGTTGGGAGCATCGCCACCGAAGTTGCGTGGCTTGAGGGATACTTGCGCTGATGCGATACCTTGCGGCACTCGTGCTGGCCCTCGCCGTCGCCCTTGCGCCGGCCCCGGCCCTTGCGCGCGGCAAGCACATCCTCTGGACCGTGCAGGGCAAGCAGAACACGGTGTACCTGCTGGGATCGATCCACGTGCTGCGCGCCGGTGACGCGGCGCTGTCGGACGTTGCGGAGCGCGCCTACGAAGACTCCGAGCGACTGGTAATGGAGATCGACCTCGACGACCCGGGCGAAGCCGACCCGATGGCAATGCTCGAGGTCATGCAGCGCGAGGCCCTGCTGCCGGAAGGCCAGAGCCTGCGCGGTGTTCTCGGCAGCGACTATGCGTCGCTCAATCGGCGCGCCCAGGCTGCGGGCCTCGACCTCGCGCCGCTCGATCGCTTCGCACCGTGGCTGGTGGCGACCACGCTGCTGCAGGTCGAACTCGCCAAGCGTGGGTTCTCTCCGGAGTTCGGCATCGAGCAGGTGCTCGCGCGCCGGGCCGCCGGGGACGAAAAACCGGTCCAGGGACTCGAGACGACGGCGCAGCAGCTCGAGCTGCTGGCCGGGATGCCGATGCCGATGCAGAAGCGCTTCCTGATGATGACGCTCGATGAGTCGGCGCAGCTCGACCGGGAGATCGGCGAGTTGGTCGGCGCATGGCAGGCGGGCGACACCGCCGCGCTGGCGGGACTTCTGTCCGACGAGTTCGACGAGTTTCCCGACCTCTATCGCCGCCTGACCGTGGACCGCAACCGCGCGTGGGTCGGCAGGCTCGCGGACCTGCTCGACAACCGGGACGACTACCTCGTCGTGGTCGGCGCGCTGCACCTCGTGGGCAAGGACAGCGTCGTCGACCTGCTGGAGCAGCGCGGATACGAAGTCGTGCAGCAGTAGCGGCACCAGCGTCCGCCCGCGCCGCGCGCGGGCGCTTGCTAGACTACGCAGCCGCCCATCCGCGCTGGAGCCCGTTCGTGAGCCTGTACACCGAAGCCTGCAAAGTCATACCCGGCGGCGTGAACTCGCCTGTGCGAGCGTTCCGCGGCGTGGGCGGCGAACCGATCTTTTTCGCCCGGGCCAAAGGCCCGCACGTCTGGTCGGCCGACGGCCGGCAGTTCATCGACTACGTAGGCTCATGGGGCCCGATGATCCTGGGGCACGCGGATCCGGAAGTAATTCGCGTGGTGCAGGAGACGGCCGCGAATGGCCTCTCCTTCGGCGCGCCGACGGCGATTGAAACAGTCGTCGCCCGTAAGATCATTGAATTCGTGCCGTCCATCGAGCTCGTGCGCATGGTCAGCTCCGGCACGGAGGCCACGATGAGCGCGATCAGGCTCGCGCGCGGCTTCACGAAGCGCAACAAGATCATCAAGTTCGAAGGCTGCTACCACGGCCACTCCGACTCGCTGCTCGTGAAGGCCGGCTCCGGCGCACTGACGCTCGGCGTGCCGACCTCGCCCGGCGTGCCGCCCGAGCTCGCCGCCCACACGGTTACGCTGTCCTATAACGATGCGACGCAGGTGCGCGCGGCATTTGCGGAGATCGGCGCCGACGTCGCGTGCGTCATCGTCGAGCCGGTCGCCGGCAACATGAACTGCGTCCCGCCGGTGGCGGGCTTCCTCGAGACCCTGCGCGAAGAATGCACCCGACATGGCGCGGTACTGATCTTTGACGAGGTGATGACCGGGTTCCGGGTCGCCAGGGGCGGCGCGCAGGAACTCTACGGCGTCAAGCCGGACCTCACGACGCTCGGCAAGATCGTCGGCGGCGGCATGCCGGTAGGCGCCTTCGGTGGGCGCCGCGAAATCATGGAGCACATCGCGCCGCTCGGGCCCGTGTACCAGGCCGGGACGCTGTCCGGGAATCCGGTGGCGATGGCCGCGGGACTCGCGACCCTCGAAGGAATTGGGGTGCCGGGGTTTCACGCGCGACTCGCGGCGACGACGGATCGCCTCGTCGCTGGACTTCGCGATGCGGCGCAGCGCAGCGGCGTGCCGGTCTCGACCAACCACGTCTGCGGCATGTTTGGCCTGTTCTTCACCGGCGCAGCGCAAGTGCGCACTTACGCCGAGGCGACGACCTGCGACGTCGAGCGTTTCAAGCGCTTCTTCCACGGCATGCTGGACGAAGGCGTGTACCTCGCGCCGTCGGCGTTCGAGGCGGGGTTCGTCTCCTCCGCCCACACGGACCGCGAAATCGACGCCACCATCGCCGCGGCGCAACGCGTGTTCGCGAGGATCTGAGTGACTCGCGGCGCGGGCCGCGCCCCTCTGACGGCCGTCTCAGCGCGCGGAGGCCTGGCTCGCAGCTGCCTCACGTGCGGCGAGAACCTCTGCATATGCGTCGAGCATGCGTGCCGCGATGCCCCGTACTTCGAACTCGGCAAGGTCCAGCGACAACGTCTCGCGCGGCCGCGTGGCGGCGCGGCGCAGCGCGTCCGCGAGCGCCCCCACGTCGTTGCGCGGCACGATCTCGATCGGAAAGCGCCGCGCGATGTCGCGCGGGCCGAGCGCGTCCGTGGCGATCACGGGGGTTCCCGCGTCGAGGGCTTCCACGATGACCCGGCCGAACGGCTCGATCCTGGACGGACTCACGAACAGGTCGAATGCCTGGCAAAGGTTCTTGGCATCTTCGCGGAAACCGGCGAAGGATACGCGCGGACCAGCGAGACGAGCGAGCCGGCCGCGCTGCCGGCCTTCGCCGACGATCACGAGCCGCGCGCCACGAAGCTCGGCAGCCTCGAAGGCGCGGACCAGCAGGTCGAACCCCTTGCCCCAGACCAGGCGCCCGACGCCGCCGACCACGAACGTGTCGTCGTCCGCGCCGAAGTCCGCGCGCAGTCGCCGCACCTGCGCGGCATCGAGTCGCGGCAGTGGTACCAGCGAGTTCGGCAGCAGGAACACGCGACCCCGATAGGTCGCCGGCACCGTGGCGAGCTGCCATTCAGAGATGCAGAAGATCCCGTCCGAGCGCAGGTAGTGCGGCCCGTTCAGCGACAGGTGAAGCGTGCAGAAATGCGCCGGGCCGGCTCCGATCTGCGCGACGTAACGAGTACCGCGTCTCAAGTGCGTGTGGATCACGTCGGGCTGCCAGGAGCGGATCACCTCTGCCAGGCGTCGGCGCGTGCCCAGCACGCCCGACAGCTCGATGACCTGCACCGGCGGATCGAGATGATCGCGAATGCTCGCGCCGCCTGCGCTGCGATGGTCGCTGCGCACGACCAGCAGCACGTCGTGCCGTTCACAGAGCGCGTTGCAGGCCTCCGCGGCCGCGCGCTCGGAACCCGCGAAGCCGCTCGAGAGGATCACCTGCATGATGCGCAGTCGTCGTTCCGGGCGCGCCATGCTTGCGGCGAGCCGCCGCGGACTTGCAGGCAGAAGCCGCGCGATCGCTTCGACGGCGACGTCCACTCCGTTGCGCAGGTCGAGAGTCGTGAGACGATCCCGCAGCGACGAACGCTCTTTGTCGTTGTCCAGAAGATCCACCGCTCCGCGCACGAGCGAAGGCGCATCGAGTGTCGTGGCCCGGCAGAAGCCCCGCCTCACGCACGCCTCGATGCGCGCCGGCTGGTCCTCGGCGATTGGCGCGGCCACGCACGGCGTGTGCTGTGCAAGCCCCTGCAGCAGCAGGCTGCCGCCATTGATGACGGCGACGCGTGCGTCGCGCAACAGCCCCATCAGCCGCGCATTCGGCAGCGTCTCGAGCAAGTGGACTCCCGCGGGTCGCGGCTCCGGTGGCACGAACCGCGCGCCGAGCACGGCGACCACAGGCAGGTCGGCATCCCGCGCGAGGCGACAGCTCGCGTCGTAGAAAACCTGCGTGGCGTCGCGACGATCGTTGAACACGCCGCCGCCGCCGGGGCAGACCAGGACGTAACCTCCGCTCTCGACTCCGAGATGCTGCTGCAACTCGCGCGTCCCGGACTCATCGACAGGGTCGTGCAGCACTTCGAGGAACTCGACGCCGCAACCCGGCACGAGGCGCAGCCGAAGCCTCTCCCCGACCCCGAGGTCTCCGCCGAGGATCCGCGGCTGGGCGATCCAGTGCTGGTCCATGCGCCGCATGCGGCGCAACCGGAAACCCTTGCGACGCGTGGTCGCGCGCGAACTCACGAACACCACGCGCGCGCCGAGTTCCTTGGCCCTGCCGTATTGCGCGACGCGCCCCGAACTGTCGAAGATCACGACATCCGGGCGCTCGCGCTCGATGGTGTCGATCACCGCTCGTGTCTCGTAGGTCGGTGAGCGGTCGACGAGCTGCACGGGATAGGGTGTGTCGCGCGCATAGGGCGCATCGCGACTCACGATGAACCTGATCGAGCAGCCGGGCCAGCGCCTTTCCAGCGCGCGCGCAACGGCGAGCGAGCGGAAATACTCGCCGGCCCCGCCCGGCCCGGACACGGGAACGAACAGGAACTTTGGCTGGCCCGTCCCGTGATTCATGGGACGGGATTCTAGCGCGCGGCGCCCGCCGACCCGTTCAGCGAATGCGCGCGGCGCCGGCCTGCTCCAGTTCGAGGCGGCCGTGCTTGACGAGCCGCGCCTCGATTCCCGCACGCGTGCGTTCGTGGGCCGTGGCCAGCGCTTCGACCGCGATGCCGCCGTCGAAACCGGCCAGCAGGCGATCGTCCTCCTCCTTCGACCACGGCTTCCCGGCGTTGCGGGGCAGGTTCGTGTTGCGCCGGGCTAGCCTTACGCGTGCCTCCAGTGTCTCGGCGGCCAGGAACAGCGCCCGCACCACGTCCGGTGATTGCAGCGCGTTGCCAGCCGGCATGCTTGCGCCGTCGCCCGGGTCCACGCCCGTCGCGAGTGACTTCAGGATCTCCGCCGCCTTGATGTCGTCCATGATCCGCACTCCCTTTCGATTGCGGCTGGCCCGATCCAGCCGTTGGCGACATTCGAACGCCATGGCGGATGCGGCGCCAACCGCATTAACGGCGGAAACGTGGAGATTGACCCGGCCGCGCGCAAGGCCGGTGCCGCCCAGCTAGCGGTAGCCGATCTCGAACATGGGCCGCAGATAGCGCAGCCGTTCGACCGGATCGTCGAGTTCGAGGCAGTGCTGCTTGTGCACGTCGGGCACGGGGAGGATTTCGGCCAGCCGGCCAGCGACCCACCCGGCATCATCGGGATGACGCTCGACGCCGGTGTAGGGGTCACCGATCTGGGTGAGCGCCGTGTCGATCGCGGGGCCGAGTTCGGCGAACTCCTCCGGCAGCGGCACCTCGGCCTCGGCCGGCAGCCATTCGACGTCGGCGAGGTTCAGTCCGTCGCGAGCGCGTCGGCGTTCGAGTATGCGAAACCGTCGCTCGCCCATGGCGCGTATGCCGAGCAGGCCGTCAGGCTGCTGCGAGAAATCGACGATGCGTGCCAGCGTGCCGACGTCGTAGGTCACGGCCGGGCCGCCTGCCTCTTGCCCTTCGCGGATAAGCACGATCCCGAAACCGGAACTTTCGCGCATGCAGCGCCGCACCAGGTCGATGTAGCGCGCCTCGAAGATGCGCAGCGCGAGCGGTCCACCCGGAAACATCACGGTGCCGAGCGGAAAGAGCGGGATCTCCTCGCTCATCGCCGCTCAGGCCGGTTCATCCACGCCCCACCGCGGCCCGAGGGCGTGTTCGATGCCGAGGTGATCGAGTATCCGCGCGACGATGTAGTCCACGAGGTCCTCGGCCTTCGACGGCCGATGGTAGAAACCCGGATTCGCCGGCAGGATCAACGCGCCGGCCTGCGCGAGCCGCAGCAGGTTCTCGAGGTGGATCGTCGAGAACGGCGTCTCGCGCGGTACGACGATCAGCGGGCGGCGCTCCTTCAGCATCACGTCCCCGGCGCGCTCGATCAGCGTGCGGCTCGCGCCCTGGGCGAGACTCGCCACGGTGCCCATGCTGCACGGACACACGACCATGGCCCGGGATGTCGCCGAACCGCTCGCGACCGGAGCCGTCCACTCCTCCTGGCCGAACACCGAAAGCTGTCCCGGCGCGGCGCCATACAACTCCCCGAGGTAGCGCGCGATCTCGACCGCACGGCCCGGCAGCTTGAGATCGGTCTCGGAACCGATCACGACCTGCGCGGGCTTCGAGAGCATCAGGTAGACGCGTTCGCCGGTTGCGAGCAGGCGGTCGAGGAGTCGCAGCCCGTACTGGGCGCCGGATGCGCCGGTCATGGCCAGCGTGACGGCTTCGCGGTGGCTGGGTTGGACGGTCATGCGCCCGATTATGCCTCCTCAGGCGGCGGCGCGCGCCTGCAGCGCCTCGAGCAGTCGCTCGTGCAGTCCGCCGAACGAGCCATTGCTCATCAAGACGAGATGATCCCCGGGACGTGACTCCGCGACGATCGCGTCCGTCAGCCGGGCGAGGTCCTCGTGCACCGTAACGAGAGCGCCGAGCGGGACCATCGCGTCGCCGACGTCCCATTTCACGTCCGGCGACTTGTAGACGAAGACGCGATTGGCGCCGCGCAGCGAATCCGCCAGCGCCGCCTTGTGCGTACCGAGTTTCATCGTGTTGGACCGCGGCTCGAGCACGGCGATGACACGCCCCTCGCCAGCCTTGAGGCGCACGCCCTCGAGCGTGCTCGCGACCGCCGTCGGGTGATGCGCGAAGTCGTCGTACACGACCACGCCGTCCACCGTGCCGCGCACCTCGAGCCGGCGCCGGACCCCGCGAAACCGGCACAGCGCCTCGATCGCGACCGCTTCGTCCACGCCGGCGTGGTGCGCCGCGACGAGCGCGGCGAGGCCGTTCTCGGCGTTGTGCCGGCCGAGCAGTCCCCACTCGACCTCCCCAACGCGGCGCTCGCCGCGATACACCGAGAATTTCGCGTACGCCGCGGCCGGGTCGGCGACGAGGTGCCAGTCGGCGGCCACAGCGGCATCAGACGCGAAGCGTTCCACCGGCGTCCAGCAACCCATATCGAGCACTTCGGCGAGATTGCGGTCCGCGCCGTTCACCACGAGCCTGCCGTTGCCGGGCACCGTCCTCAGCAGCAGGTGGAACTGCCGCTGGATCGAGGCGACGTCCGGATAGATGTCGGCGTGGTCGTGCTCGAGGTTGTTCAGGATCGCCGTGCGCGGCCGGTAATGGACGAACTTGGCGCGCTTGTCGAAGAACGCCGTGTCGTACTCGTCGGCCTCGACGACGAAATGCCGGCCACTCCCGAGTCGCGCGCTCACGTTAAAATCGAGCGGCACGCCACCGACGAGGAAGCCCGGCTCGAGGCCCGCATGCTCGAGGATGGACGTGAGCAGGCTCGACGTCGTCGTCTTGCCGTGCGTGCCGGCGACGGCAAGTACCCAGCGACCCTTGAGCACGTTGCGCGCGAGCCATTCCGGGCCGGACTCGTACGGGCGCCCGCTCTCGAGCACGGCCTCGATGAGCGGATTGCCGCGGCTCATCACGTTACCGATCACGAAAACGTCCGGCTCGAGCTTCACCTGGTCAGGCTGGTAGCCCTCGATCACGTCGATGCCGAGCGCCGCGAGTTGCGTGCTCATCGGCGGATACACGTTGCGGTCCGAGCCCGTGACGCGGTGGCCGGTGGCACGAGCGAGCGCGGCGATGCCGCCCATGAACGTGCCGCAGATGCCGATGATGTGCAGGTGCATCTTCAGGTCCCCAGGCCGTGCACCATGCCGACCAGCGTGTTGATGGCGATGAAATACGTGAGTGCCACCGCGATCCCTGTGAAGAGGTTCGAGTCGGTGGCGAGCTTGATGATCCGCCCGGTGACGAGCGCGAAGACCACGACGAGCCCGAGTGCCACGACCTGTGCGACGGTCGACTCGGCATTGAACCCGATGCCGGTGACCAGGAACTGCAGCGGGAGGTAGAGGCCGATGCCGAGCAGCGCGCCGGTGCCGAACACAGCCGCAAGGGTCTGCTGGAAACGCTCCGTATGGCCGTAGACCTTCAGCACGAGCCAGGTCCATGCCGCAAGCAGCAGCGGGTCCGCGACCAGGAAGAAAAACCAGACGATTCCGGACTCGTCGAGCAGCACCAGCTGCAGCGCGCTCACCAGCACGTAAGCCACGAGCGTCAACCATACCAGCGTGGCGGACGCCGGGAGATCCTGCGGGCCTCGCCGCCAGAGTACGATGTCGAGGAAAGTCCTGAGGAACTGCTGCACGATCGGCACGCGGCGGGCCCGGAAAACGCGATTCTACACGCAGGTAATACCAGGCATGCGCGACGCCACGCTAGTCACGACCCAGGCACAACTCGATACCGCCGTCTTCCGGCTGGAATCGGCGGCGCGGCTCGCCATCGACACGGAGTTCATGCGTGAGCGGACCTATTACCCGCAACTGTGCCTCGTGCAGGTCGCGACCGACAGCGACTGCTTCCTGGTCGATCCGCTCGCCGGCCTCGACCTCGACGCGCTGCACGCGCTGCTGGCGGATCGGTCGAAACTGAAGATCCTGCATGCCGCACGCCAGGACCTCGAGGTGCTGCAGCTTGGCGGACGCGCGGTGCCTGTCCCCGTGTTCGACACGCAGGTCGCGGCAGCCATGCTCGGCTTCCCACCGCAGGTCGGGTACGCCGAGCTCGTGGCGCGACAGCTCGGCCACTCGATCGACAAGGCGCAGACGCGCACGGACTGGTCGCGTCGCCCGCTGACCCCGGCGCAACTGGCCTACGCGGCCGACGACGTCCACCACCTGCTCCAGCTTCATACGGATCTCGCGGCCGCCCTTGCGGCGAAGGGCCGCGCGGAGTGGCTCGCTGAGGACGCGGTCGAGCTGGAAAACCCTGCCCTTTACCAGACGGAGCCCACCGACGCCTGGCGACGCCTGAAGGGGCTCGGGCGATTGAAGCCCCGCGAACAGGCCGCGGCGCGGGCGATCGCCGAGTGGCGCGAACGGCGCGCGATCGAATCCGACAAGCCGCGGGGCTGGATCCTCACTGACGAGGTCATCTACGCGCTCGCGACGATCGCGCCACGCACCGTCGCCGACCTCGAGGCGATCCGGTCGCTGCCGCCCGCGGTGGTCCGCAAGCGCGGCGAGGAACTGCTGGCTGTGATGCGGGTTGCGGTCGAGTCGCCGGACATGGCGAACGTGCAGAACGCTACGCAGCGAGCCACGCCCGAGGAAAATGCGCTGGTCACGAAACTGCAGCAGATCGTCCGCAACGAAGCGGCTGCGTTGGAGTTGAGCCCCGAAGTGATCGCGACGCGCCGTGACTTCGAGGCGCTGGTGTTCAAGGACCGGGGCGAGTCTGCTGTGCTGCGCGGCTGGCGCCGCGGCGTGGTCGGCGAAAAGCTGCTCTCGGCGCTTGAGAAATAGGGGACATTTGAAATAGGGGACATTCTCCTT
>Ga0315278_10006485_pt1 | contig 10636 bp, 7 predicted proteins | sample YL17G06_0_MG_FD_203880 | JGI IMG/M metagenome (GOLD analysis project Ga0315278, IMG submission 203880) | Sediment microbial communities from Yellowstone Lake, YNP, Wyoming, USA - YL17G06_0 | ecosystem: Environmental > Aquatic > Freshwater > Lake > Sediment | place: USA: Wyoming | collected... | reverse complement strand
CCCTGATCGCCTTTCCACTGATGCTCGCCGCGCTCACCATGCTCCAGTTCGATCGGCTCACCGGCACCCACTTCTTCCTGCCCGAGAGCGGCGTCGATCCCGCGCGCTGGGGACGACTTTTCGCCCTTTACGGCCACCCTCAGGTCTATCTGCTCATGCTCCCCGCCATGGGCATCGTGTCCGAAGTACTGGCCGCTCACGCGGGACGCCGGCTCCATGGGGGCGGCGTGATCGCAGCGTCGGTCCTGCTGATCGGCGTGGCGGGTGCGGCCGCGTGGCTCGGCCCGCTGCTTCCGGCGGTCGGGGGAGGAGTCGCCTGGAATGGGGTGCTTGCACCGGGCGGCTGGCTCGCGGCACTTTCCGCCACCGCCATCGTGTTCAGTTGGCTGGCCGGGCTCTGGGGCGGCCGTATCGAACTGCGCGCGGCAATGCTGTTCGCGCTCGGGTTCGTGGCGCTGTTCGTCCTCGGGGGACTCTCCGGTGCGCTCGGCGCGCTGATGCCGGCGGACGGCGGTCCCGTCGGCACCTCCTTTGGGGTGGGTCATCTGCACTACATGCTCGTCGGCGGTTCGCTGATGGGGTTTTTTGCGGGCACCTACCACTGGTTCCCAAAGTTCACCGGCCGCGCGCTGGACGAGCGGCTGGGGCGGGTGCACTTTGGGCTCGCGTTCGTGGGTGTTCACGCCTCTTTTCTGCCCATGCTTCTGCTGGGACTCGCGGGCATGCCAAGACAGGTCTACACCTATGGGCCGGATCTCGGTCTCGCAGGAATGAACCTGGTGGCGACCCTCGGTTCGTTCCTGTTTGCGCTCGCCACCCTGGTGTTCCTCGTCAACGTGATTCGATCCACGCGCGGTGGCCGTCCGTCGCCAGCCGTGCCGGACGAGTCGCCGCAGGCCCCCGGGTCGCATGGGCCGCTCCTTGCAGCCCTGGGCGTGGCGCTGCTCGCGAGCGGCTCGCTGTTCGGCTGGTTCATGGGAGTGGCCGGGGCGATGCTACTGGGTATCGGCACCTGGCGGACAGCCGCAGACGCTCGAGTTTGAACCCGGCGGCAGCCCCACGCCTTCCGGGCTTTCGGGCTTTCGGGCTTTCGGGGAACAAGGGGAGCCTCTCGAACCTCTGATACTTCGGAGTGAACCGTAGCACCGATGCTCGCGGGTCGAGGGGGCCGCCCCCGTCCTACCTGCTCTAATGCGCCGGCGTACGATCTGCGCCGTTTTGGAAAGGGAAGTCTCAGATGCGTGCCATTCCCCTCGCAGCCGTGTCCCTCATGACCCTGGCTCTGTACGCACCTGCCAACGCAGGGATCTTGAACGGCCGCGTCACGAACATCTTTGGGACCCCTGTGGAATCGGTCACGGTGGAGGTCCGTGCCAAGAACTCGAGTGTGTTGTTGCCCACACCGGGGAATGTAACGAATGCGAGCGGGGACTATGCCATCACTCTGACCAATGGCAGGTACGATTTGACCTTCGTGCCTCCGCCCACCGTCACGGCGCACGTCTTCGGGACCAAGCGCAACGGCTTCGATGTTCCTGGCACACTGAACCTTCAGCTTCCGCCGGGTCAGATCCTGAGCGGGCAGGTGCTCACGCCGCTGGGTGCGGCCGTGCCGCACGTGGCCCTGAAATTCGCAGACCCGCTCCTGGGCATTCCACCCGCCAACATCATGAACGCCGTAACCGACGAGGCGGGATTCGTCAACGCGCTGGTGACGCCCGGTACCTGGATCGTTTCCGGCGAGCCCCGGATCGACCAGCGATTCGCACCGCGCATCTTTGGATCCTTCGACCTGAGCGCGGATCGGTCCCTCGGCACCGTTGTCATGCCGCCGGCCTTCCTGGTCACGGGCACCGTACTCGATCCCGGGCTGACACCTCTGCAGGGTGCCGAATTCCAAGTGCGTGATCTCGGCACCGGAATCGAACTCTACACACCCGCGGACATCACCGACGCCTCGGGCGTCGCGGCCTTCCTGATCCCGGCCGGGACCTACGACTTCACGGCCGTGCCGCCGATCGGGCCGGCCTACGCTTCGCGCACCGCGCGAAACGTGGTGGTCGCCGCCGACCTGGTGCTCCCCAGCCTGGCGCTGCCGACCGGGGTGAACCTGTTCGCGCATTGCGTGGATGGGGTCGGCGTCGCCGTGAGCGGGGTGGACTGCAACGTGGACAGCCTACCGGGGCCGCAGCGCCTGGAGACGCCAAACGACCTGAGCGACGCGATCGGAAACATCGCGGTCGTCATCACCACGGGGGCACGACGGCTTGCCTTCGTACCGCCGGTGGCAACGCGGTTGCTTCCGGTGGTATTCGACTCCGTGGAAGTCACCGGCCTGCTCGATCTGGGCAGTATCGTGCACCCGGGTGGCCACTGGGTGTCGGTGACCTTGCGTGAAGCGGGGAGCGGGTACCCGATCCCCGGAGCGAACCTGGACTTCGTGAACCTTGCGACGGGTCGCACCGCGCTCACCATTGGCGATGTCACGAATGACAGCGGCTTTTCGCGCGTGACCACCGACCAATCCAGTTATCGCCTCATCGTCCGCGCACCGTCCGCCGCCTGGAACGACGTCACGATCGAGGACTTCAGCTCGCTCGGGGACACTTCGCTCATCGTTGAGCTCGCGAACCCCGCGCTGGTCGGGGTCGACCATCCGCCGGTCGTGCAGGCCGCCGGCATCGCACTGGCGGCGCCGTACCCGAATCCCTCGCGCGGCGGACGCAGCCTTGCGGTCAGCTTCTCGCTCCGACAGGCGGAGAGCGTGCGACTGGATCTCATCGATGCGAGTGGCCGTCGCGTCATGACCCGCCCGAGCGAACGATTCGCCGCCGGCAACAGCCGCATTTTCTGGGCGCCCGAATCGCTGGCGTCGGGACACTACTTGCTCCTTGCCCGCACGTCGCGCGGCGAGATCGTCAGCCGCCCGTGGGTCGTGCTTCGCTGATCCGGCTCACTTCGTCGGCGCCGTCGAGGGCCGTGGCGGCAGGCCCTGCAGGTACATCCACAGCGCCGCCAGCTCTTCGTCGGTCATCCGGCTGAAGTTGGTCCACGGCATGTAACCGCTCAGCGCCTTGCCCTCCGGCGTCACGCCGGCCCGCAGGGCACGAACGAACTGAGCCTCGCTCCACTTCGCGAGGTGACCGTCCGCCGCAGGCGTCAGGTTCGGCGCAGGAGGCGCACCGGGCTCGCCGGACCGTCCGCCGCTGAACTGCGGACCGTGGCACCCCACGCACGCGTTCGCGAGATAGCCGCCATACTCGGCGGTCACGCCGATCGGCACGGCGGCGGCACGCGGCGCGGAGTGATCGACGTGGTCCGCCGCGATCACGCCGCCGGGCGTCATCGTGGCAAGGACCCAGCCGAGCGGACCCAGCTCGCAGGGCGGGCTGGGATCCCCCGCCGCCGGCAGGCTCCGCGCATACGCGATGATCGCGCCAACGTCGGCGTCGCTCAGCTTCGCGAACAGGTCCGATGGCATGATCACCAACCCGCGCCCCCCGCGGCCGACTCCGTGGCGCACCGCCCGGTTCCAGTCGGCGACGGTGAAAGATGCCGTCACGCCCCCGCGCGTGAGGTTCGGCGCGTGGATGCGGCCGACCAGCGGCGCTTCGAGGATCGGCAGGCCGGACAGGTCGACGCCGTGGCAACCCACGCAATTGAAGATGACACTCAGGTGTTGGCCGCGCGCGATCGCCGCCGAGTCGCCGGGAACGGTGAGCGCGATGTCCGGCACCGAGTGCTTGCGCGCGAGTTGTTGATGGACGCGGATGCCCACGACGGCGAAGCAGAGCACGACGACCACGATGAGCCCGCCAACCAGGCGAACCAACCAGAGTCCCAGGGTGCGCATGGGGCAATCTCCATAGGTGAAAACGCCGCACCCGGCCCTGGGCGCGAAGGATTCGCGACTCCGGTCCAACCACCACGAGGCATCCGGGCGATGCCACAGGGAACCGCATTCTAGGTGACTCACGGCGAATTGGCATCAGGCGACTAAGGCTGGCCCCAATCGGGCAAGAATCGAATTGCATGGCCAGTCTGCGGTGAATACGATCACCCGCCTACGGTGTGGGCGTCACGCGATCGTCCTGTTGAAGGCGGAGTCGCTCACCGCCCGAATTCCCCGATCATGAACAGGAGATGCCGATGACGTTCAGGTTTGCGCTGGTGTTGCTGATGAGTATCGAGATGCTGCACTCTGCCCCGAACGCCGATGCGCAGGTCGCGAAAGCACTGGGGGGGACGGCGGCGACGAGCGATGATCTCGCCAAGGCAACGCAGAATCCCGTGGCCGACCTGGTCTCGGTTCCTCTGCAGTTCAACTGGTATTCGGGCGGCGACATCCCCGACGGCCGCACCCTGTCCGTGCTGAATCTTCAGCCGGTCTTTCCACTGCCGATCAACGACAAATGGACCCTTATCGCCCGCACGATCGTGCCGATCATGAACGTCCCGCTCGCCAACGACGAGCGCTCGACCGGCATCGGGGACATCCAGGGTCAGTTCTTTTTCGCGCCGGTGAAGTCGAGCGGAGTCATCTGGGGTCTGGGGCCGGTGCTGTCCTTCCCGACGGCCACGAACGAGGCGGTCAACACCGGCCAGTTCGCCGCCGGTCCAACGGCGGTGGTGCTCGCGATGCCGGGCTCGTGGGTGATCGGAACGCTGGCCAACAGCATGTGGCGAATCGGCGGGAGCGACACGGGGCCGGCGATCCATTCGACACTGGTGCAACCGTTCATCAACCTGAACTTCAAGCGCGGCTGGTCGCTCTCCTACTCGCCGGTGATCACCGCGAACTGGAACGCCGCCTCGGGGGATGAATGGACCGTTCCGGTCGGCCTCGGCGTCTCGAAGGTCGCCGCCGTCGGAACGCGACCCGTTAGCCTGAGCCTCCAGTACTACCGAAACGCGGTTCGCCCCCCGGGAGCCGGCGAGCACCAGGTGCGGATGGTGGTTTCGCTTCTCTACCCGAAGGCCAAGTCGTAGCACGCCTCCAGCGCCGTTACCGGTAGAGCGCCTTCACCCGCCCCCAGCTCCCTGGCTGGACCGGCGTGGGCTCGTAGGGCGATACGATGACATTGTCGAGGAAGACATGCGTCTCGTCGCCGTAGGCGGTGAACAGGAGCGTGACGTTCCCGCCGGCGGCATCACTGTTGAACGTGAGCAGCTGCGGGGTCCACCGGAGCGGGTTGGTGGTTCCACTGGCATTGAAGTCGGCGAGATTCGTGTTGAAGCTCTGGTCCACCGCCACCGCCACCGCGCCGGTGATCTGGACCCGCCAGGACGACCCCACCAGCGCATGCTCGATCCAGGATCCGTTGTAATTGAGACCACCGGGCGCCATCTGGAACGTGACCGCATACTCCGAGTTTGGCGCCACCGCGAAGGTCTGGCTGATGCCCTCGTGGAGCGGATCGAAGCTGCCGGAGGCGGCCAGGTAGTCCCCGTCGGCCGCGTCGTAGTAGGCGGACTGCGCGCCCGCGGCATTGAGGTCCCGGTAGAGATCCGAGCTCAGCCCGATCGCGAAGTTCCATCCGGGAACCACGAGCGATCCGTCGTTGAAGACGCGATCCGGCTGGCTCGAGTTTGTCGTGTTGCCGCCCGACCAGGTCTCGAAGCTCCCGTTGACCAGCAGGTTCACCGCGTACACGGGGCTCGCCGGAGTGACTCCGACCAATAATGTGACGCATAGCGTGAGGATCAAGGCGCGCATCGGTACCCTCCGGTCATGGGCAGTCGTGTTCTTGTGCAAGGGGCAGCGGGCGACAAGTGTAACGCCGCCCGGGCGCCGGGTACAGGCCGGAATCGCTGCCCGCCGGGCCGGAACCTCCCATCCCACGCTGGCCCCACTAGCTTCTATTCATTGCCCTCGGCGTTCCGCTGGCGCCCGCGCACGACTGGACGGTCGCGGCGATCATGGGCGTGATCGCGATGTCGCTGGTCAAGGAGTCGGCGCCGGTCAAGCAGCGTCACTCGTAGCGCAGCGCCTCGATCGGGTCGAGCCGGGAGGCGCGGATCGCCGGCAGCATGCCGAAGCCGATCCCGATCGCCGAGCAGAACAGGAGCCCGATCACCGCCCACTCGAGCGGCACGCGCGGCTCGAAGTGCGTGAACACGGCCACCAGGTTGCCGAGCCCGAAGCCGAGCGCGACGCCGATGACGCCTCCGACATTGCACAGCACGACCGCCTCGAGCAGGAACTGCAGGCGGATGCTCGCGGCCGTCGCCCCGAGCGCCTTCCTGAGCCCGATCTCGCGCGTGCGCTCGGTGACCGCGACCAGCATGATGTTCATGATCCCGATCCCGGCCACGATCAGGGCCACGATGCCGATCAGGAACGCCGCGAGCTTGATCCCCGCGCTCATCTTGTTGAACTGCGTGATCAGGGATGCGCTGTTGAAGAAGTCGAAGTTGTCCGGCTGGCCCGGAGCGACGCCGCGCTCGCGCCTGAGCACCTGGCGGGTCTGCTCGATCGCGTCATTGAGCAGCGCAGGCGTCTTCGAGCGCACCGTGATGTTGACCGAGCGCGCCTGGCCAAAGCGGTCCGTCGCGCCGTAGACGCTCAGGAACGTCGTGACCGGGATCAGCACGTAGCTGTCGAAGTTCCCGCCGAACGCCGATTTCTTCTCGTCGAAGACGCCGATTACGCGGTACTTGCGGTGGTCCACCAGGACGTCGCGCCCGATCGGGTCCGAGAACGGAAACAGCTTCTTCGCGATCGCGTATCCGATGATCGCCACCCTCGCGGCGCTGTGGACGTCCATGGGCGAGACGTTGCGGCCCAGCCCGACGTAGTGCGTGTTGTTCGGCGCGTACTCCGGAGTGCCGCCGACGATCGAGACGTTCGGGTTCGTCGACTCCCCCTTGTACTCCACCGTGAACCCGAAGTCCCAAAGCTCCGACCCCACGATGTCGACCGACGACACCCGCTCGCGGATGAGATCGGCCTCCTTGAGCGTGAGCGGCGGGCGGCGCATCGCGGCCCGCCGCTGCGCGTCCGAGGCGAAGCCGCCGGCTGGCCACTTCTGCGCCTGGAACGTCTGCGAGCCGAGGACGCTCATCTCGTGCTCAAACGTCGCCTGGACGAGCGCGAGCCCCGTCATCACGGCGATGATCGAGGCCACGCCCAGGACGATGCCCACCAACGTGAGCGCCGAGCGCAGCCGGTTGGCCACGAGCGCGTGCAAGGACTGGGAGATCAACTCACGCGGGTTCACGCTCCCTCGTCATTCATGGCGCAGCGCCTCGACCGGATCGAGCCGGGCCCCGCGCAGCGCGGGGGCCATGCCGGCGGCCACGCCGACGAGGACCGAGATCAGGAGCGCGATGGCCACGATCGGCACGGACGGGCTCGCGGGCATGAGCGTGGCGTTGATGACAAAGGTCACGATCGCCGCCAGCACGATCCCGATCATCCCGCCGAGCAGGCAGATGGCCGACGCCTCGAACAGGAACTGCAGCAGGATGCTCCTGCGCGTCGCGCCCAGCGCCTTCCTGAGGCCGATCTCGTGCGTGCGCTCGGTGACCGACACGAACATGATGTTCATGACCCCCACCGCGCCCACGAACAGCGAGATGCTCGTGATGATCAGGCCCACGAGCAGCACAATGCCCATCACGTTGCTGAACGTGCCGAGCAGGGTGTCGAGCTTGTTGATCGAGAAGTTCTCGGCGGCGGTCGGGCGCAGCTGGCGGAGCTTGCGCATCTCCCCGATGACCGTGTACTCGAGATCCCCCATCGCCTCCGGGCTCGACGCCTTGACCGCGATGTTCAGGTCCATGCCACCCGCGTGGTCGCCGAAGACCTTCCCGTAGGTCGTGATCGGGATGAAGACCTGCCGGTCGAAGTTCGGCCCGCCCATGAACGCGCCGCCCTGCTTCTCGAGGACGCCGACCACCTGGAACTCGACGCGGCCGATCTTGAGCTGCTTGTGCAGCGGATCGATGCCCTTGAACAGTCCGTCCTTGAGGTCGCGGCCGATCACGCAGACGCGCCGCTTGGAGAACACGTCGAACGGCAGCAGGAAGCGTCCGAACTCCGGCTGCGCGGCCGACATCTGGAGCTGCTTCTCGGTCGTGCCGAGGATCGTGACGCCTTCGGTCGTCTCGGACCCGTACTTGACGTCCGCGTTCGTGCTGAGCGTGGGATTGACGAGCGCCCGGCCACGGAGGCGCGCCTCGAGCGCGCGCGCCTCGCGCAGCTCGAGCTGCGGGCGGTTCCTGTAGAGGAAGAAGTCGTTCATCACGACCCAGGGCATGCGCGACACGTAGAGCACGTCCGTGCCGACCGCCGAAAGGCTCTGGCGGAACTTGTTCTGCAGCCCGTTGACCGCGGTCATCGTGGTCACGACGGCGACGATGCCGATCACGATGCCGAGCGTCGTCAGCGCGCCCCGCCCCTTGTTCGCGCGGAGCGCCTGGAGCGCGATGTCGAGCGACTCGCGCGCGACGACGGGGAATGTCATGCGGAGGAGCTCCTACTCACGGGACGCGGTCGCTTCCGGCTTGTCCGGAGGCCGCTCGTTGTTGATCTTGATGGCCGCATCGTTCGCGAGATCCTTCGAGATCGCGCGGTAGCTTCCGGAGACGACCTCGCTGCCCTCGGTGAGACCGGTCAGGATCTCGATCCGCTCCTCGCTCTGGATGCCGGTCGTGACCTGCCGGGCGACGGCATGGCCCTTCTCGACGCCGAACACGACCTCGACGAAGCCGTCCCGGTCGGGCTTGAAGCGGGCCGCGGCGTCCTTGCGCTTGCCGCCCTTCGGGACCAGCTGGTCGAGCGTGCGCAGCGCGACGCATTGCAGCGGGACGCTCAACGCGTGGTCGTTCGTCTTCGTGACGATGTCCGCGGTCGCGGTCATGCCCGGCTTCAGGGTCTTTGGCGGATTCGTGACGCTGATCTTGATCTCGAACTCGGTCTTCTGCTGCGTCGTGCCCGAGCCGGATGCGTTCGCGCTGCTGCTGATCTCGCGCACGGTGCCGTGCAGCAACTGGCCCGGCATGGCGTCCACCTGAATGTCCGCCGGCTGGTCGATCGCGATGTTCGCGATGTCGTTCTCGTCGACGTTGACCTGCGCCTCCATCTCGGAGAGGTCGGCGATGATCATGATGACGTCCGACTGGAACTGCGACCCGAGCGCAATCTCGCCCGCCTCCTTGTTCAAGTCGCTGATCGTGCCGGCCATCGGGGCGTAGATCGTGGTCTTCGACAGGTCGCTCCTGGCCTGCTTGAGGGCGGCCTGCGCCTGCGCCACCTGCTCGAGCGCCGCCTTGTGGCGCGGCACGTCGACCTGGTAGGCGTTCTGCTTCGCGTCGAAGGCCGACTGGGCCTCCATGCCACGACCAAGCAGGGCCTTCGAGCGCTCGTACTCCTTCTGCGTGTTGTCCATGTTCTGGTGGGCCAGGGCGGCGTTCGCCTGGGCGGAGCGTACGCTCGCCTCGGCGCTCTCGACGGCGGCGAGATAGCGATCGCGCTCGAGCGTGACCAGGAGCGCGCCCTTCTCGACCCACTGGCCTTCCTTGACGGCGAGCTGCGTGATCTTCGCGCTCACGTCCGCGCTGATCTTGACCTGGGTCCTGGGCTCGATCTTGCCCGTGCCGTTGACCGTCTGGACGATCCTCTCCCGGCTTACCTTCGCGGTCTGCACCTCGAGGTCCCTGGACCCGCGCGCGCGGACCACGACGACCGCCGCGACCACGCCCACCAGGGCGAGCGCGCCGACCACCCACAGCAGTCGCCGTTTCTTCTTCATGCACTCTCCATGCAGATGGGGGATCCGGATTCGCGGGCGCGCTCCGCGCCCTGCATCCCGCTACGCCGATGCGCCGGCAACAGTTGCAGCCGCGCAACCCCTCGAATCGCCGCCCGGGTGCGTTCGCCGGCCGAGACTCCCCCGCGGCAGGGCGGACACGCAATGCGAAAGTCCGCCGCCTTCCTTAGCCCGTCGCGAGCGGTCTGTCGCCTGCCGACAAGCTGGGTCGTGTTGCGGCTCAAGGACTTAGTGCGTATCTCGGCGGCGGAACACGGCCCGCGTGAGGCCCACCGCTCCACGGAAATTGACCGGGACGTTACGAAGGTTCGACAGCCGCGCACGAGGTGCTCGGGTTGCACCTCTGCCCGCATGCTGGGCGCCGAGCCACCGCATCGGTGGCGCCGGTGTGACCCTCACCCCTTTGGGGTGAGGGTCAAACCCGACCTCCGGGCAAAGACAAAGCCTCCCCCGCCCGAAGGCGAGGGAGGCATGGATCGCACACAGGCACAGATGGCTCCGGATGTGGCTCCGGGGATTGGTCAGTGTACGAATCTCCGAGATGGGCTTCCCGAAGGTCGGCCGGCTGAACATGCACCCCAATCAGGCCCCACCTCTGCTCACCCGCCCGAGGGCGGCGACTGAGGACGCTCCTCCTTAGCGATAGAGCGACTTGAGCCCTCCCCACGTCTGTCGCAGCGTCGGCGTCGGATGCTCGGTGCGAAAGGCAAGGTTATCGAACTCCGCGTATTTCGTGTCGCTGCCGGAAAACGTCACCTTCCTGATGCCCGGGGAAGCCACGCATAGATCCTGCGTCGCACCAGGGCTTGAGAAAGCCGCTGCGATTTCGATGCCCGCGCTGTTGAACGCGTGGAGGACTGCGA
>Ga0315278_10006484_pt1 | contig 10637 bp, 9 predicted proteins | sample YL17G06_0_MG_FD_203880 | JGI IMG/M metagenome (GOLD analysis project Ga0315278, IMG submission 203880) | Sediment microbial communities from Yellowstone Lake, YNP, Wyoming, USA - YL17G06_0 | ecosystem: Environmental > Aquatic > Freshwater > Lake > Sediment | place: USA: Wyoming | collected... | reverse complement strand
AAGGGACAACATTCAGCGTTTTTCAGGCCAACAATTTCAATCAGGACGGTACCTGTCATACCAGAACCATTGGTTTAAACGCTATTTGAGGGTTCGTCATTGAACACTCCATCAGGTGGATCAAAAAGAAAGAAATGGGTATCAGATGAACCGTTCGAACCGCTCTTTTGACACTTTGCAGATCGGGCAGATTCCCGGTGGCTGTTCGCGGGCGCAGAGATACCCGCAGACCGTGCAACGCCATACCGGAAGCGGCAGGGATAGCGGGGGTGTAACCGGGATAGTCTGCACTATCTTCTTTTTACCGCGCTCAGATCGTGGGGGCCGTCGTTCAGGTACCGGTGCTTCCTGTTTTTTTCCGCCGGCAATTGCTCCGCTGACGTAGAGTGCACAGTAGCAGGCACCAAAATCATCGAGATCCGGGTCCCGGTAATTGCATGGGCAGATGATGTCAAGGTCTTCATCCTTCTTTCCCGCTGCGAGACGGCAGGGGCAGGCGCGGTACCCGTAGCGCTGTTCATTTTTCAGCAGTCCCCGTATCAGATTTTTTGTGAAGTCAGCGTCAGGGTTCAGGAAGTACCCGCCGCTTTCCGCCTCCTTTTTTATGATTCCATAGATCCGGTCGATCTCTTTTTCATCAATACCTGCCGGATTCATTATTTCAGGGCCTCCCGGATTTCATCTTCAAGGAATCCGACAATACTTATCGTATCTCTGATGACCAGCGTCGGGAATGAGCCCTTCGGGTTCCATCTCTCGACTTCATTCATCACCTCATCCTGCTCTTTTCCCTCGAGGAGATCAACGTAGATATAATCAAATTCTACCCCGAGTCCCCGTAACAATTCCTTTGTCTTTGCACACCACCCGCAGGTGCTCAGGGCATACAATACGATCTTTCCTTTCTTTTTCCCGTCCACATGCTCGACAACCAATAAAAAAACCTCCGTTATCTTGTGCATGGAGATTGCTGTAAATACTATATAAAAATGGGGATATGATACGTATCGTTATACGATGGATTTTTTCAGGTCCTGAAATGGATAAAGAAGAGGTTTACCGGATTATAGGCTATGGATAAAAAGACATGAATCGATTCGATTCACACTCGAACCATGAAAATCGTCCTCTATACAAAAGACCCTCGCCTCAGGGCCTCTCCGAGACACGGCGGGCAGGGAGTTTTTTTTTAGTTTTTAGTCACCAATCCGCCGCAGGGCGCCCCGTCGGGGGCAGCGGAATCATCGCAACTGATGGACAGAGTGGTAACAATCCCGGCATCGTATCTGAATACTACGATTTTCATAGGAAATGCTCAAATAAAAACTGAACGCTCAATAGGGTTTTGATCCCCGCCGCTCTATCTCACCCGGATATGATAACCCCCGAACAGGTGATACGTCACTATCGCTCCACGCGCAGAGGCGGTAGGGGAGGAAAGGTACTGTCCTCTCCTTTATCACACGGGTGATTTTTAATAAATGCCAAAAAACAAAGAATTCTACGGAGCCGGATTTTCAGCCTCAGGATGAAATGAAAAAAGAAGTACCTGTTATCAGCACGTAAAAAGGACGAAGAATGGTATCAACGATTCTTCATCATCACCGTGATATCTTCCAGGAGCGCCTGCAGGTCCTCCTCGTGCTCAACTTCCATCTGGAGGATGCCCAGCACGATATTATAGGTGACCGGATCCTTGTCTCTGGTCTTTTTCAAGAGGCTGTTGTAACTCTTGATAGCGCACTGCTCGCCTTTGATATTCTGTTCGAGCACTTTTATCACGTAAGGGTCATCGGGTGCATCGTACCCGCAGTTCGTGAGTTTATACCAGTCCTGCGGTTTTGTGACCGGTGTCCCGCCAAGCTGGATGATCCTTGTTGTGAGCAGAACTGCATGCCCGAGTTCTTCGGTGGCATGAAGCGTCAGCTCGGCAATAACTGCCTCCTTGTTAGGCCCGCGGACAATCTTTGAGCCGATCCAGTACTGGTAATAAGCGAGCCATTCATCGGAAAATGCCTTGTTGAGGAGCTTTACCAGATCCTCAACATCTGTATCAACAATCTTTCTTCCAAACGTTCCCATGGGTTTCACCATCATTTGAATCTTAGAAACATTTGAATATCGACACTTGTCCTTTTTATGCGTATCCGTGCCGGCGCAAGAATTTTTAAAAGACCTGAAACACGTGCCGGCATGAAGCACTACGCATCACCGGGTTTTTTATGATGGGATCTGATGGAACAATAAAATAAACCGGTGCTAGCTGCATTATCGTTAATAACTATTCAGGCGCACTATATTTGGAAATCATGAAAGCGGTTCTGGGTCTGGAAGATGGAGACTATGTGATTGGTGAGGGGTTTGGTATTGAAGGCGAGTGTTCCGGGGAACTCGTCTTTAATACGCTCATGAGCGGTTATATGGAAGCGCTCAGCGATCCCAGTTATTATGGTCAGATTCTGATGTTCACGTTCCCGCAAATCGGGAATTACGGTGCTGATACACAGAATATGCAGAGTAAAAATGTCAAGGCATTTGGTGCAGTCTGCCGTGAGATCTGTGAGAAACCCGATGTAAAACCCACACTCCACAATTATTTTGAACAGAACGGACTTCTGGGCATATGTGGTGTCGATACCCGGATGCTCACCATCAAAACGCGGGTAAAGGGTACATTACGGGCGGCGCTTGTCGTCGGAGATGACAATTTTGAATATGCCGTCGAACTGGCAAAGAAGACCGCCCCCCTGTCAGACCAGGACCTTATCCCTGCTGTTTCCTGCAAAGTCCCGTACCATATCCCCGGAACGGGAAAGAAGATTGCCATTATCGACCTTGGTCTCAAGAACAACATGCTCGCAAGTCTCTCCCACAGGAACGGTGACCTGTATGTCTTCCCGTACAATGCAACACCGGAAGAGATCTTCAGTATTGAACCGGATTGTCTCTTCATCACCAATGGTCCGGGGGATCCAAAGACCGCCCGTCCGACTATCAGCACCGTAAAGAGAATTATCGGCGAGCTTCCTGTTTTTGGGATCTGCATGGGCAACCAGATCACCGCACTTGCTCTTGGCGGCGATACCTACAAACTCAAATTTGGTCACCGCGGCTCAAACCAGCCGGTTCGGTTTAAAGACGGCAGGATCTTTATCACTACCCAGAACCATGGCTTTGCAGTAGATGAAAACTCTCTGCCCGAAGGGTCCGGTGTCACGTTCATCAACGCCAATGACAAGACCGTGGAAGGATTTGAAAATGAAGACCTGAACATCTCATGTGTCCAGTTCCATCCCGAAGCACATGCAGGCCCGCTGGATACGGAATGTCACTATTTTGACGGTCTTTTCAGGAGGCTGAAGTAATGCCCAAACGGGAGAATATCAAAAAGGTCCTGATCATCGGGTCCGGTCCGATCCAGATCGGGCAGGCGGCAGAATTTGATTTTTCGGGCAGCCAGGCCTGTCGTGCAATGCGCGAAGAGGGAGTCCAAGTAGTCCTCGTCAACTCCAACCCGGCAACCATCCAGACCGACCCGGATATGGCAGACATCATCTATATCGAACCCCTGCGGGCTGATGTGATTGCAAAGATCATCGGGAAGGAAAAGCCTGATGGTGTCCTCTCCGGAATGGGGGGGCAGACCGGGCTCAATATAACTGCTGAGCTTGCCGAGATGGGAGCGTTGAAAGGCGTTGAAATCCTCGGCACACCCCTTGAAGCCATATACCGGGGGGAGGATCGTGAAAAGTTCCGGGATCTCATGGTGAAAATCGGGGAACCGGTCCCAAAAAGTGTTATTCTGACTTCACTGAACCAGGTTGATGAGGCAATCAATACCGTGGGACTGCCAGCCGTTGTGCGCCCGGCCTATACCATGGGTGGGGCCGGCGGGGGTATCGGGAAAACAAAAGAGGAATTATCCCGGATTATTGAACTTGGGCTCTCCCGGTCCCGCATCCACCAGGTGCTCGTTGAAGAGAGCGTACTGGGCTGGAAAGAGATCGAATTTGAAGTGATGCGCGATTCTGCAGACACGTGTATTATCATCTGCGGTATGGAAAACATCGACCCCATGGGGATTCATACCGGTGAAAGCGTGGTTGTTGCCCCAATCCTTACCCTGCGGGATGACGAGTTCCAGATGATGCGGAGTGCAGCGATCAAAATTATCCGTGCTCTTGATGTGCAGGGGGGCTGTAACATCCAGTTTGCCTATAAAAACGGGAACTACTATGTTATTGAGGTAAACCCCCGTGTCTCACGCTCGTCAGCACTCGCATCAAAAGCCACCGGGTATCCTATCGCACGGGTTGCGGCAAAAATTGCAATCGGGCTGCGCCTCGATGAAATTACCAACACGGTAACCGGGTGCACCCCTGCATCATTTGAACCCACGATTGATTATATCGTTGCCAAAGTCCCCCGCTGGCCCTTTGACAAGTTCAAAGGAGCAGACCGGACCCTTTCTACCTCCATGAAGAGCACGGGAGAGGTAATGGCAATCGGCAGGACGATTGAAGAAGCCCTCATGAAGGCAAAGCGCTCGATTGACACGGATATCATTCCGCATACGAGCCCGAGCGAGATCCGCATGATCCTCTCGCGTCCCACCGATGAGCGGTTCCACTGCCTCTTTGATGCCTTCCGCCAGGGGTTCATGGTGGATGAGGTTGTCCAGCTCACCTCCATTACCCCGTTCTTTTTAGAGAAGTTCAAAAACATTGTCGACATGGAAAAGCATCTTGAAACTCATTCTGAACTCAAGGATATCCTTGCCGCAAAACGATACGGGTTTTCGAATGCGGACCTGGTGAAGATAACCGGGCTTTCAAAAGAGCAGGTAGAAGAGATGGCGGGTCTTCCCACGTACAAGATGGTCGACACCTGTGCAGCGGAATTTCCCGCAAACACGCCGTATTTCTACTCCACGTTTGAGCAGGCCTGTGAGATTATCCCGAATGATAACAAAAAAATCCTGATCCTCGGCTCCGGCCCCATCCGCATCGGGCAGGGGATCGAGTTCGATTACTGCACGGTCCACGCAGTCCAGGCACTGCGTGATGAAGGGGTTGAGGTGCACATCGTCAATAACAATCCCGAAACAGTATCCACGGACTTTGACACATCCGACCGCCTCTTCTTTGAACCGATGCAGCTCGAAGATGTGGTAAACATCTTAAGAAAAGATTATTATTATGGTGTGATGGTGCAGTTTGGCGGACAGAATGCCGTTAATCTTGCGGTTCCGATCGAGGAAGAGATCAAACGGCTGGGTCTGAAAACCAGAATTCTCGGGACCAGTCCGGATGCCATGGATATTGCAGAGGACCGCGACCGTTTCAGCATGCTCCTCGATAAACTCCACATTCCCAGCCCGGCGAACAGCTCTGCGTATTCTGAAGGGGATGCCAAAGCTATTGCAGAGCGGATCGGGTACCCGGTGCTTGTCAGGCCATCGTATGTTCTCGGGGGCAGGGCGATGGAGATCGTTCACGATGAACGTGAACTCGAAACCTACATGAAAGAGGCAGTCCGGGTCAGCAAAAACCATCCGGTACTCATCGATTCCTATCTCCGGAATGCCATCGAACTCGATGTTGATGCAGTCTGCGATGGTGAAGAGGTCCTTATCGGAGGTATCATGGAGCACATCGAACAGGCAGGCATACACTCCGGGGATTCTGCCTGTGTTATACCGACCCAGTCACTCTCTCCGGCGGTTTTAAACACGATACGGGAGTATACAAAAAAGATAGCCCTCGGGCTTGGGGTGGTGGGACTTGTCAACCTCCAGCTTGCAGTCAGGGATAACATCGTGTACGTGCTTGAAGCAAATCCGCGTGCAAGCCGCACCGTGCCGTTTGTATCCAAGGCCACCGGAATACCTGTTGCCAAAATTGCGGCGAAAGTTATGGTGGGAAAAAAACTACGCGATCTTGGCTATAAGGAGCGCGTTATTGAACACGTTGCAGTCAAAGAGGTGCTGCTTCCCTTCAGTAAGCTCGCCGGTGTCGATACCATGCTCGGCCCCGAAATGAAAAGCACCGGTGAAGTGATGGGGATAGATTACGACTTCGGGCTTGCGTTTTACAAGGCGTGCATTTCAGCGGATAATGAACTCCCGCTGAAAGGCAATATCTTCATCTCGGTCAATATCGAGCAGAAAGACGAGGTGATCCCGATCGCACGGCAGCTGCGGGATCTCGGGCTCGTATTGTATGGTACTGAAGGGACGGTCGATTACCTGTATGAGGCGGGTGTTGAAGCACACCTGGTGAGAAAATTACAGGAAGGCTCCCCCAATGTGCTGGATATGATGCGGCATGGCGAGATCCGCCTTATCATCAATACCCCCCAGGACAAGCAGTCCCGGCAGGACCATTACCAGATCATGCGGTCGGCAGTGGATTTTGGGATCCCGTATATCACTACACTTCAGGGAGCGCGTGCGGCAGCACTTGCGATTGATGCGATCAAGCGTGAGAAGGTCACGCTCGAGCCGCTCAGCCATTATCTGAAGTGAACGCGTGATAAATTTCCCAAAATATCCTGTTTTAGTACACCATATTTTTCATTATATGGCTCAATATCATTCAATAGAATGCTGTGTACAGTACACTTTAATTGAATATCCTTATATACCGAAATAGCAAAAAATGATGCATGAAGAAATTATTTGTTGTTCTCGCGATCCTGTTCATCGGGATTCTTCTCGCGGGCTGCACATCCCAGCCGCCAGCACCTGTAGCTACACCCGTCCCAACTCCTGTTCCGACGGCCGTTGTTGTTACAACAGTTCCCCCGACCCCGGTACCAACCACGGCAGTTGTAGTCGTGAACACCACCGCAATTCCGACACCTACACCATCACCTACACCGCAGCCATCAGTCACCATCACATTCACTTCTTCCATGACAATTATCCCTGGCACAACAGTATCTGTGCCGGTTGGCGGCAAAGTGGTCTGGAAGAACGATGACCAGTTCAAGCCCCATGGTATTCAATCCAGTAGTTTTAAATCACAGGAGCAAATACCCTATGGAAAGACCTTTGAAGTGACCTTTGACAAAGTTGGTACATTCGATTACACAACAACATTCCAGCCACAAACATCTGGACAGATTATCGTTAAAAAGTAAGTCAGAATCAATAATCGTTCAGGATTAAACTGCCTGAACAACCCTTTTTTCATGTTCTTCCGGACACCCATTAAGGTATTCTCCTTCCGGTAACTCCCGTATCCTGAACTTCTGCCCTCGAAAATATATGCTTCCACTACATACCGGTATACCATTACTATCCGGGTGGAGTATCAATCATGGGAAAAGGTACTATAGTTCTTGCATATTCAGGAGGGCTTGACACCTCCATCTGCATCCCGCTCCTGAAGGAACGGTATGATTATGATCGTGTCGTCACTGTTGCTGTCCACGTGGGTCAGCGGGATGAAGAGATCGACAGCGCAACAAAAAAAGGAAAAAAACTTGGCGATCGTCATTATACGATCGATGCCCGGGAAAAATTTGTAAACGAGCATATCTTCCCGGCCATCCGGGCGAATGGATCCTATGAGGGATACCCGATGGGCACTTCGCTTGCCCGCCCCCTCATTGCTGAGGAAGTAGTAAAAGTTGCACATAAGGAGGGCGCAACGGCGATCGGACACGGGTGCACGGGCAAAGGCAACGACCAGTTCAGGTTCGATGTAATAATCCGCGGTGCCGGTCTGGAGGTTGTTGCACCCATACGCGAACTGAACCTGACCCGGGACTGGGAGATCGAGTATGCCCGGCAGCATAACATCCCGGTACCGGTAAAAAAGGACAAGCCCTGGAGCATGGATGAGAACTGCTGGAGCCGGAGCATTGAAGGCGGAAAGCTTGAAGATCCTGCCTATCACCCTCCCGAAGAGATCTTTCTCTGGACGGTACCGGCACAAAAAGCTCCCGATACACCGGAAAAACTCAAACTTGAATTCAAAGCCGGGATTCCTGTTGCCCTGAACGGGAAGAAACTCGCTGGTTACGAGTTGATTCAGGACCTGAACGAACGAGCCGGAAAACACGGGATCGGCCGCAATGATATGATTGAAGACCGCATTCTCGGGCTTAAAGCCCGGGAGAATTATGAGCATCCTGCAGCAACAGTGATTCTCCTGGCGCACCGGGATCTCGAGGGACTTGTCCTTACCCGGCAGGAGCTTGCCTTTAAGCGGATGGTGGATGACAAATGGTCTGAACTTGCCTATAAAGGACTTGTCTACGAACCGCTGTATGCCGCCCTGAATGCCTTCATCAATACGACACAGGAGCGGGTGAACGGCAGCGTGGACCTTGAACTCTACAAGGGCAATGTCCGGGTTCTTGGCCGGAGTTCTCCTGATGCAATATATTCGAGTGATCTTGTATCATTTGACAGTGCATCCATTGACCAGTGCCACGCGATTGGTGTCTCCCATTATTTCGGGTTACAGGCGCGAATGGTCAGGACAAACGCAATGCAAAAAGCAAAAAAAGCCCAAAAAAAGAAGAGATAATCGCATTCAACTATTTTTATTGCGTCATTTTCAAGCGTTAAAATAGAAAATTATATGGATTGACAATAAAGAAACGGATACTGGATGTGCGCCAGTTTTTTTTCCCGCTTTATAAAACCAAAACCGCATATTGTAGAAAGTCCCCCACCACCGCAGATTGCTCATGGCCCGGGAATGCAGGTCCCTGAATATAAAAACAAGCCCTATTTTATTGTTGCGTCCGTAGAGATGGGGAATACTACCACCAAGTGTATCCTGACTGGTGTGAACCTTGAAACCGGGATGTCCTATGTGATACATAAAACAGTAAGTATGAGCCGGGACATCCGCCCACCAAAACCCAATGAGACCATATTTGGCGCCACACTTGACGGGACAGAGCTTACCCGGGAATCCGTCACCGAACTTGTCAGGGATACCATCATCCAGTGCCACAAGGATGCCCATCTCGATATTATAAAAGATCTGGATTTTGTTGTCCGCAGTACGGGAGTTGTTGCCGAGATGGAGTCCCCCGACCAGATTGGGGATTTTGTCATCGCGCTTGCAAACGGGTGCCTGATCGCAGGAGTCCCTCCACGCAAGATGACCCCGCCTATGTCAAAGGAAAACCAGTCGAAAAAACTCCAGCCGTTCAGCTTTGCCGACCAGGTTGTATTTGTCGGTGCGGTTGCCGGTGTGATTCCTCCTGTTGGTTCGACCGGGGTTGAAATGGTGGCCAACGAAATGGAAGGCGAGCTCGCGATGGCGGGAATCAAGGAGGGGGCAAAATGGACACCGGTTGATTTTCGCAACCCGTGCATCTCCGTTGATTTCGGAACAACACTCGACGGACGCATTACCAGTGATGTTTCTCCTGATAACCCAAACCCGTTTGCAAAGACCGTTGGGAATTTCTGCGGGCTTGCCGGTGCGATCCCCGATGCACTTGTGAGGGGAACCGGCCTTGTGCATGAGCGGACCGGAACCGCACTGGATATCTTCGGTGAACACAGCGTGACCGGGGGGTTATTCAGCGGAGGGAACCGCAAGGTCGTAGATGATTACGTTGAGCGATGCCACGAGCATATTGATATCCGCATTGTGCCATCTGATCGTAACCGCTTCGGTCGTGTGCCGGTCAATGCACGGCTCGCCAAGGAATCCGGCATCGCCATGATCGGGTGTGACTGTGGTGTGAACAGTGATCAGCTGCATGAACTGGTTTTGATTGGTGCAGAGATCCATAAGAAAAACAATCTTGCAACCCTCAATGAAGTTGTCGATCGCGTCTGCACAAAAATGGCATTGCGGCTGATCGATATCGCAGTCGAACAAGCCCTCGTTCCAAGGAATTCTTCGATCGGGTTTACCGGCAGGGCGGCGATCTCCGGCCGAAAACCCGATTATATACTTGAGGGGATTATCGAGCGCAACCTCTTTGATGATCCCAATGACCATCTTGTATTTGTCGATGACGGGCTTGGCAGGGGCGCGGCACTGATGGGACGCTGCATGAACTCGCTTGGTAAACCCAAAAATCCGATCGGGGGTGTCCGCGGGGGCCCATGTATTATGAGCCAGCGGATAAAGATAGGTAAATGAACAAGGTGAAAGAATATGCCGGATGAAGACCCGTTATATGATATCATTATCCCCCCTGGTGTCCCCCAGAAATTAATTGTGGATATCTCGAAAAAATTCGAGGTGACCGTAGTTGACCGAAGAGAGAAGATCAAATTTGCCAATATGGAGGGGGATGAACGGGATCTCCTCGCATTCCGTGGTAAACTTGAGGTAATGCAGAAAGTTGAAACATATATGCGTGACCAGTTAAACGCATTCGTTGCCGGTAAGTGAAAATCACTTCAAATCTTTATCTCCAAACCCCCCTTTTTTCCCTCCCCTCCTGCCTTCCGCTACCCCAGATCGATCTGAACTGAGATTTGCCTCACAATAGGTGCTATTAGCGGTCATTTCCAGCTGCAATATAACCCCCGATAGCCGAACGGGCAAAGAATCGTGCGATTCCCAAAACAATAGTGCTGGTTTTTCCCGAATTACTGTCAAAAAGGCCTCCGGAACGGGGAAAAGGAGCCCGGATAGGGGAGATCGGGG
>Ga0315278_10006481_pt1 | contig 10645 bp, 11 predicted proteins | sample YL17G06_0_MG_FD_203880 | JGI IMG/M metagenome (GOLD analysis project Ga0315278, IMG submission 203880) | Sediment microbial communities from Yellowstone Lake, YNP, Wyoming, USA - YL17G06_0 | ecosystem: Environmental > Aquatic > Freshwater > Lake > Sediment | place: USA: Wyoming | collected... | reverse complement strand
GAATGACGATCTACGTAAACATCAATTACCCGGAGGGATTGCGTCAGGCGGTTAGGGCCATCGAAGATCATGGTGGGCAGGCCTATCTGGTGGGTGGGGCTGTTCGCGATGCCCTTATGTGCAATGACGTAAAGGATCTAGACGTGGAGGTCTTTGGTCTCAGCGAAGAGAACCTCGTGGACATTCTTGTTCAGGTTGGTTTCGCGGTTGAGTTAGTGGGCAAGAGTTTTGGCGTATTCACGGCTCGGTCCTGTGGTATATCCTACGACTTCAGCCTCCCTCGGCGTGAGGTGAAGACAGGCCCTGGGCACCGCGACTTCCAGATCGTGCCAGACCCGACCATGACCATCGCCGAGGCAGCTATTCGGCGCGACTTCACGATCAACGCACTTGCTGTCAGGATAATGACGGGCGAGGTGATTGATACCGTTGGTGGGGTGGAAGATATTTCGCACGGCATTCTCAGGCCGACCAGCACCTTCTTCGATCAAGACCCATTGCGGGTTTTGCGCGGGATGCAGTTCGCGGCTCGGTTCAACATGAGTGGCACGGTCAACTTCTTCGGGGTTGCCTATCGGTTGATGCCCGAGTACCATACCATTTCGCGAGAGAGAGTGTGGATGGAATGGCAGAAGTGGGCGGCGGCCAGGTATCCGACTCGTGGTTTGGCTATCCTGGTCCAGACGGGTTGGGTGAATCTCTACCCTCAACTCACCGCCATGTTCAATGTAGAACATCGGGGCAACGACTATCACCGTGACGGTGAGACGGTGTGGAACCACACTGTCGAGGCCTGTGCCCGGTTGGCCGACAACTTAGCGACTCGTAACATTTCAAGGGACGACTGGGTTGTGTTGATGTTGGCCATGCTCTGTCACGACATGGGCAAGCCAGCCACGAACGTGGCCGGGCGGTTTCACGGTCACGACGAGGTCGGGGCGGAACAAGCCGAGCAGTTCTTGGTGAGCATTGGTTGCCCGCCGGGCATTATTGCCAGCGTGGTGGCTCTTGTTCGGAACCACATGGTACACGACATCAACACGTTGTCTGCGGTGCGACGGTTGGCCCATCGCCTCGGCACGGCAGCGACGGTTGGAATGATGGCCCTCATTGTCGAGTCTGACATTGAGAACGGGTCGGCTGAAGTGCTCATGCGGCTCGCCGACGAGTTGGGAGTGGTGAACGCCGCGCCAGCCCCCTTGGTAATGGGTCGGCATCTCATTGCCGAGGGCGTTTCCCCGGGGCGTGAGATGGGCCGGCAGTTGCATGAGTTGTTTGAGGCCCAGTTGGATGGGGCCTTCGAGACGGTTGAGGACGGGGTGCGGTATTGGCGAATGCACCAATTCGGCCTCTTAATGTGTCCATAAGGGGGTGCGACATGATGATTGACGAAGACAGACAGGTTTTGTTCATGGGTATCACGGGCAGCCACGCCTACGGTCTGGCCCGTCCGGACAGTGATGTGGATGTGAGGGGGGCAATAATGCCAATTGCCAGCCAGATTGTTGGCCTCGACACTTTGGAGCAGGTTCAGGGAGAACCGGTGACTGTTATTCTCGGCGATGGCAGAATGATGGTGGCTACTGACACAGTATTCTACTCCCTTCCTCGTTTTGTGAGAATGGCGCTGCAGGTCAACCCTAATATAGTGGAATTACTCTTTTTACCGAAGTCTTGTATTTGCGCTGAAAGTTGGCAATGGGGACGGTTAATGGATTGTCGCGCCGATCTGCTAAGTCGACGGGTCAGGGACACATATATTGGATTTGCTCTGTCAGAGTTGCATCGAATCGAGGTTCAGTATGCCAAGACTAATTCGCTAAAGGGGAAAATGGGAATGCACGCCGTGCGTCTTCTTCGCACTGGGCGGGAGTTGCTACTGATTGGGAATATGACTGTCGACCGCAAAGTTGCTGGAGACGCTGAAGAACTTCTGAACATTAGAGACGGAAAGGTTCCGTATCACGAGTTGGTAAAGTTGATAGAGCATGAAGTTGCATCTCTCGGGGCGGCATTCGACAAGACCGTTTTGCCTGAGCAACCCAACAAGGATAGGGTGAATAGAGTCCTTACTGATATCATGTGTCGACACTGTGCCTCGACCATTTCATATGGCAGTGATGTTAGAGGGGAATGGTCTTAGAACATTGACAACCCTGCTGTGTTGTGGTATGATAACAGCATCAGGGTCTAATGGTCTTAGGCGGATTTTTTACAATTGCATACTCATTGCTGGCAAACAGCCAGCGTCAAGGCGGAATTCCGCCACAGACCGTTGACCCTGATAAGCAATGGTTCTTGACGCTGGCTGTTTGCCTTATGTGAGGTGCAAAATGAGGAAATCTGTAGAGGAACGTTTTTGGGAAAGGGTAGACAAGACCAATCGCGATGATAACTGTTGGGTGTGGTTGGGAAGTAAAGACAAAGATGGTTATGGTCACCTGATGTACAAAGGACGTCGGTGGCAGGGTGCCCATCGTGTGTCTTGGGAGATGGTTAACGGCGAGATACCAGAAGGAATTTGCATTTGTCATGAGTGCGATCATCCTTGGTGCGTTAACCCCGATCATCTCTTCCCAGGGACAAGTCAAGACAATACGCATGACCGTATGGTAAAAGGGCGCAGTGCGAAAGGTTTTTGCAATGGGCAGTATACTCATCCAGAGAAGAGGTGTCGTGGCGAACATCATCCCCGGGCGAGATACAGTTGGGTTGAGATTTGCGAGATTCGCGAACGTTTTTCTGCAGGGGGCGTCACCAGGGGGCAGTTGGCTAGGGAATATTCCACAGACACAACTAATATTACGAGGATATTAAAGGGCGATGTGTGGAAAAAACCGTTTTGAACTTGAATTGCCTATTGACATCGGAACAGAGTTGTGGTATAATGTAAGTAGATAAGAGAGTTCAACACAAATACGAAGGGGGTTGACATGGCTGATAACATTTTTGGAGAGAGGTTTTTTGGAGATAGAGTCTCGGCCTGGCATGGCAAGGGTTACGTGACCGAGGTAGCCATGAAGGCAGTTGAGGCCCTGGAGAAGTGCGGCGACTACGAGGTGTCGATGGTTCCTCTCCTGACACCCACGGGCGAAGAGACGCCCTATCGGGCCATTCGGCGTAGCCCGACGCCTGATGATGCACGGGTGCGCTGGTTCGGTTCTGTCAGTGGCGACTACGCCTTGATTACCCCCAGCCAACTGGCAACCATTTGGGATACCTCGCTGGGTGTGCCGGTGGAGTCGATGGGGGCCTTGGCTGAAGGTCGGACGTTCTTCATCACCACTCGGCTGGCCGAGTACGAGGTGGCGAAGGACACGGTGGTGGAGTATCTGGCCACCTGCAATTTCCTGGACGGCAAGAACGCCTTCCGGTTACTCAGAACCCCGGTGCGGATCGTGTGCCAGAACACGATGGTAGCGGGCATCGAGGGGGCCACCGCCAGTTTTGCCCTCACCCACAATCAGGAGATGGCCGGCAAGTTGGGAACCTGGTTGGCTGAAATGTATAGTACGGCGATGGAGAAGAGGGACCTGTTGAAGGACCTCTGCAACCAGATGGCCCGGACTGCCTGCGACGACGAGATGGCTACGGGGATGTTTGCTCGTTGTTACCCCATTAAGGGTCGCCCGAGCACCGATGGGCCTCGCGAGTTAGTCCAGCGTCGGCTGGCTGAGTACGAGTCCAAGATTGAGGCTATGACTCGCCGGCGGGAAGGGGTGGCGTGTCTGTGGAACGGTATGGCTACCGGGTACGAGAACCTTAAGGGTAACGTCTGGGGCGCACTTCAGGTCGTTGTGGAGTACGAAGACCATCGTCCCGAAGGGGCCTGGGGCCTGGGTAAGGCCCAGGAGTCTGCTCTCCTGGGAGACCGGGCGGCGACCAAAGAGATAGCCTTCGCCGAGGCGGTCAAACTCTCCCGCAACTAGCAACTACACAACAGACTTCACTCCAAAAGGGGCCGAAAGGCCCCTTTTTTATTCCCATTTGGTACACGTTCTTTCCTGTGTTAAAATGGCGCAGCGAGGCAAGAATGTTAACATCAGGCTGGGCCAATCTTATCGTGGCTGTGGTTCGTAGTGCAGTCGACGACAGTCGGCACCCCTCGCAAGTTTCTTACTCTGCTATCTGCGACACTTGTTTCCATTATCGTCTAGAAAAGAAGACTAACTTATACCGAAGGTGGCTGTTGGCTGATGCCCAGGAGTTCGGATTCGACCTGGTCGATATACCGGATGAGAACCTGTATCCGATGTTGTGCCGCTGTTCGGGGGAGAGGTTCGGGCGTTGTGACCGGCGCAAGAAGGCACTCACGCGAGAGTTGTACGGTTTCATTCACTCGCAGTGGGTGCTGTTTCTATTGTCGGCCTGTTCGCGGGATGACATTGACATCGATGCCGACCGATTATTCGAGAAGTCTGGCGTGGCTGAGGCTATCGAGAAACGGTCACGCCGGCTGCAGGTAGACCTGAGTGAGGTTTTGCTGGGTGACGAATAGTCAAACTAGCGAACTGGTTGCGGACAACCAACTGATGTGTTATGATATATGGGAGGTCAGTTTGCTATGGATGATGGAAGACGCAAAATGTGGGCTAATAAGATCGTCGGACACGGAGAAGAGTCTCCAGAACAACTTTTGGCCCACCCCGACAATTTCAAGATACATTGGGATGCGCAGATGGATGCCCTGGAGGGGTCCATTGAGGACATAGGGTACATCAGGTCTGTTACTGTGAGCACCAAAGGGCATGTAGTCGACGGACACGCCCGCATTATTTTGGCCCTGCGCAACGGGGAGAAGTCCATCCCGGTGGAGTACGTGGACCTCACCGAGGAAGAGGAACGCAAGGCGTTGCTGGTGATGGACCCCATCGCCGCTATGGCGGGCTACGACAACGAGAAACTGCAGGCGACTATTGCTAGTGTTCACACCGACAACGAGAACCTGGCGTCCTTCCTGGAAGTGCTGAGCAAGGCGCATGTTATTGACGGTGAACAACCGCTGTTCAGGGATGACTTCGGCAACGAGGACACGACTATCACTTGTCCGAAGTGTGGACACTGCTGGGATCCGAACAATAAGTCGCGGAAACATCCGAGGCGGAAATGAAAGAATTGGAGAGTGCTATAACAGAGGCGGCGCGAAGGGAGTTGTCTCCCCCGGAAGAGATTCCGTTAGAGGAGGTGTCTAAACGCATCACGCTCGGCATGCTAAAGGGGCGTCCTGCTGGCACGTTACTTCTGAACGCGACAACGGCGAAGAAAGTCATCGATGCGATAAATGTGGGGGCAACCAAACCACTGGCGGCCAAGTACGCTGGGGTATCGCCCACTACGCTGAACACCTGGATATTGACGGGCAGGCGGGAGATAACCAGGCGCATGGAGTTGTTGCGCGAGTTCACCGGCGAGGTGCCGGCAGACGTGACCGTGGACGAGGCGGGCATGGTTCATATGGCCCCCGACTCGCTGGCTAAGTTCGATAGGGATCAGTATTGGTACGACAATGATGGGCGACGCAACCAGATATACGTCGAGTTGCTGTACATGATCCGTGAGGCAGAGGCCAAAACGGCCCTGCGCTGGCTGGCGGCCATCGAGTCGGCCATTCAGAAGGGCCAGTGGACGGCAGCGGCCTGGAAGTTGGAGAAGAGGTTCCCGGAGGAGTATGGAAAACAGCGGCATGAGGTGACTGGGGCGAACGGTGGCGAGATAAAGACCCGGGTCATCTTCGAGATACCGGACAACGGTCGGGGAGACATGTACCGCAAGGCTGAGGGCAACGAGAGTTCTAATGCGGTGACCGAGATGTTCGGTGACGACTTTGGGCGGACGACCGTCATGGACCCTGAAGATGTCTAGCAACATACTCGAATTCCCGGGGGTGGCGATTGCTGAACAGCAGGTCGAGGAGATAAAACTGTCTTCGCAACCTGGACCGCAGACTGACTTTCTTAACTCCAGAGCCGACATTTGCATATATGGTGGAAGTGCAGGGTCCGGTAAGTGCATTTTTTCACAAACACCCATTTGCACTTCATCTGGCTGGACAACGATGGGCCAACTCAGGCCTGGTGATATGGTGTATGCGCCGGATGGTCAGGAAACTCGTGTCGTGGCTGTCTCGCCAATTATGTATGGTCACCAGTGTTACGAAGTGGAGTTTGATACAGGCGAGGTGATTGTCGCTGATGCCGAACACTTGTGGCCTACTCTTACAGAGAAAGAACGGGCGTATAACTTGCGTCGAGATCGAGACTGGCAGGCTGCTCGAAGGGAACGGAGAAAGAAACGGGGGACGGGGAAGAAACCGTGGTTGGCTGAATTAAACAGCAAGAGACAGTATGACTACTTGCCTTTGATAGAGCCGGCGCAAAGAACGACAGAAGAGATATTACAGACTCTCGTTGGGCATTGCTCGCGACCCAATCACTCTATTGAGGCCCCACAACCTATAACGGGTCGCGAGGTTGCTATTATGCCAATTGACCCCTATCTATTAGGTTTGTGGTTGGGGGATGGGTTCACGAATTCTGGCTGTATCGCCATTTTCGAGCAAGAGTTGGTTGACAATATTCTTGCTAGGGGGGAGTCTGGTCATTTTCAGAAAGGGAATGCGGAGAACTTCACGGTGCTGGGATTATGTACTCGGTTACGCAATGGCGGTCTGTTGGGATACAAACACGTTCCCTATCTCTACCTGCGGGCCAGTTACGAACAGCGCCTAGAATTGTTGCGTGGGCTGATGGATACCGATGGGACTGTTTCTAAGACCGGTACATGTGAATTTCTGGTAACCAAGAAACGGTTAGCAGAGGATGTCCTGGAACTGGTACACACCTTTGGTATTAAGGCTACGATGCGAGAGGGGAGAGCCAAGTGTAACGGCAAAGATTGTGGTCCAAAATACAGAATTCAATTTTCTCCTTCAATTCAGGTCTTTGCTTTACCTCGCAAGATGCAACGCCTGGAAGAGGCACAGGAGAAGAGACGGGTAACTACCAGACGTTTTTATATCGTTGACGTTAGGCCAGTACCTAGTGTTCCGGTGTGTTGTATCACTGTCGACTCTCCTACTCACTGTTTTATGGTGGGCAAGGGCATGATTCCGACCCATAATTCCCGAGCGTTGCTGATGGAGGCGGCCAGGCATTACGAGAATCCCGGTTATGGCGGAATGATCTTCCGTCGTACCTTTCCAGAGATCACAATGGAAGGCGGCCTATGGGATGAGAGTTTGAAGATGTACTCCTATCTCGGCGGCAGGTCACTTATCGGAAAATTACGATGGAAGTTCCCCTCTGGGGCGCAGGTCACTTTTGGTCATATTCAGCATGATGAGGACAAGGAGAACTATCGCGGGTCTCAAATTGCGATGATCGGATTTGATCAACTGGAGGAGTTCAGTTGGGACACGTTCATCTTTATGCTTAGTCGGAACCGTAGTATGAGTGGTGTAAAACCCTATGTACGGGCGACGTGCAACCCGGACGCCGACAGTTGGTTGGCTGATTTTTTGTCATGGTGGATAGATCAGGATACGGGTTATCCGGTTAAAGATCGCGGCGGCGCGGTTCGTTGGTTTGTCAATATGTCGGGCGAGTTAATTTGGGATGACGACCCGCAGGAATTGTTGCGCCAGTTTCCAGAAAATCCGCCGAAGTCAGCCTCGTTCATCCCCGCCACTATTTTTGACAACCAGATATTGCTGAAGGCCGACCCTGGCTACCTGGCCAACTTGAAGGCGTTACCGCCAGTGGAGCAAGAAAGGTTCTTGTGGGGAAACTGGAAGATTAGGCCCGAGGCCGGCAAGGTTTTTAACAGGAGTTGGTTCGATGTCGTTGAGGGCGTACCACACGGAGGCATTGAGGTCAGGTTCTGGGACTTTGCGGCCACAGCCAAGGAACACAAAGACAAGCGGTCGGCGGCGACCGCCGGGGTGAAGATGCGGCGGGTGGGCAGCGACTACTACATCACGGACGTGATAGAGGAGTTTTGGGGGCCGGCAGAGGCTGACGAACGGATGGTGATCGTTAGCAAGGCCGATGGTATGGTGGCTCGCCAGTCTAACACGGCCTTTATGGTTCGCTGGGAACAGGAAGGCGGCTCGTCCGGTACTCGCAACTCCGTCGACCTGATGAAAAAGTTGGCTGGCCTGGATGCCCGGGGGGTGCCGCCGAGGGGAGACAAGTTCATGCGGTCGACGCCGCTGGCTACTCAGGCGATGATCAAGAAGGTACATCTGGTCAAAGGTAGTTGGAATGAACACTGGTTGACGCACATGCACAACCAGCCAAATACACCGTTGAAAGACATCATGGATGCCTCGTCTGGCGCGTTTCAGCAGTTGACTATGGCTGGCTGGTCGCTGGGGGCGGGGCGATGACCATCGCTGTCGTTTTCCGCCATTTAGGCCCTGGCCCACACCCTGCGGGCAGCCAGCAATCAACGCATGGCAAGAAAGGGCTATCTGTTCACGAGGATGTGCTTGACTATGCTGAACCAGGCAGCAACAAACCACTGGAGATAACTGAGGTTAACTCCACAGGGGTCTTGCCGGGCAAGGAAAAGGAAGGCCCAGTTTTTAATTTTCACCCGGAGGCCACGGAATTCCTGTTCAAGGAATTCGGTTCGACAGCCATATCGTCTGCCGAGCAACGGGCATGGATTGCGGGGGCAGATGCCCTTAATTTCTACAGGCTGAGGGGATATCTAAAAATAAATAAGTATTTGAGGTCGGAACGTTTCCAACTGGAGCCTGATCCATTAGGTAAATGGTATGGAGTCAAAGAAGATGTAGCAGCGATAGACAGGACGATGGTTCATGAACTATCGTCGGATTTGGTTGTATACCGTGGGGCTGATGCCAAGGAAGTTCACAATGTTGGTGATAAAAGAAAGTCTCTCCTGAGATGTAAACCTGGAGATGGATTTTCTGAGTTTGGATATACTTCAACCACGGTGAGTAAAATGATTGGAGAACGGTTTGCCAGAAGAACTGCGCTGCAGAACATGCGAATGCCAATCGGTGTTTTGTGCCGGGTTGTATTGCCAAAGGGAACAAAGTGTACGACCACGATGGCAAGATTCCCGGTCAGGACGTTGAACGGCAAACTTTCTGACGCACCATTTGATGAGATGGAGATACTCCTGCCCAGGAAATCGTCTTATCGAGTGGACAGTATTGAAGAGCAGAATGGGATGAAGGTCATAAACATGACGTTGGTGAAGACATAGGATAGCATGGCACATGCTAGGAGCAGGTAGATGACCATTTCTGTCGTGTTTCGCCATTTGGGGCCGGGGCCGCACCCGTCAGGCAGTCCGCAGTCAGTACATGGCAAACTGATTTTAGGAGTGCATGAAGATGCACCTGTTTATACTGAGCCAGTCAAGTCTAAACCATTGGAGATAGCTGAGCCGAACGCGACGAATAAACAATTTGCCAAGATGGACGCGCAATTCAAGGAGATCAGTCCTAACACTTACGATTGGCATCCAGAGGCTGCCCGGACCTTGTACGAAGAGTTCGGTGCACCCCCAGAGTTCGTCTCGCACAGTAAAGAAGAGAAGGCGTACGACCAAAAGTGGCAACCGATTTACGACTATCAGTCTAAACTATACCAGAAAATTAACGCGATGCTGCGTGAGGGCAAGGACAATTCGAAGTTAATGCGCATAGTAACTGGAGTTGATGCACTTATCTCTCACCCACTATCCCGTGATATGGTTTTGTTCAGGGGAGTTGGGACTGTGCATTCTGGCATAGATAAGTTGCAGGCGGGAGATGAGTGGACAGAGAGAGCCTATACTTCTACGACGGTTAGTAGACTTATAGGTGAACGTTTTGTTAGCAAGTCGGCAATGTATTACCAGCGGTCCAAACCAGGTGTTTTGTGTCGCATTGTGGTCCCAAAGGGTACATTATGCACAAATACATTGCCTAGGTTCGATCCGGACACCAGGGAGCCGGATAAATATGTGAGTAGTGCTGAAAAAAGACCGGTCATGATGGACCCGCTATACGACGAGATGGAGATACTCCTGCCCAGGAACTCGTCTTATCGTGTGGACAGTATTGAAGAGCAGAATGGGATGAAGGTCATAAACATGACGTTGGTGAAGATATAGGAGGGTAATAACATGGCATGGCATATGGTAAAACCGCCGCAGGATACTGTGAAGATGCGGCGTGAGAGGGCACCCAAACAGCAGGATCAGACCCAGGTCGTCCTGGAGGCTGCCGCCAGAGCAACGCACAGTGGCCCCGGGCCGAACGTTCTGAGCCGGCTGGTGCGGGAGAGCCTGGTCAGGGACTACTTTGAGTTAGAGGATGAAGAGGAACTCGATACGGGCCGGCCTGAAAAACCAGTGCTCAAGTGAGGTGGGTATGGACAAAGAGCAAGAAAGGTCCCTGGCAGAGGTTGCCGAGACAGAGGTAGAGCGAGCCAGGAAAGACCTGCACTCCCGACAGCCGAGGTTTAAGGCGGGTGGCGAGGACGCGGCCATGATGTTCTGGCGGGACGTGGCGACCTGGATCCACTCTGATACGCCCATCCCGGAGTACCGGCCTGACTCGCGAGAGTTGGACCTGTTCCTGAGTAACTTTTGGACCAGAGAGCCGCACCTAATGGGTGTGGTGTAC
>Ga0315278_10006480_pt1 | contig 10645 bp, 11 predicted proteins | sample YL17G06_0_MG_FD_203880 | JGI IMG/M metagenome (GOLD analysis project Ga0315278, IMG submission 203880) | Sediment microbial communities from Yellowstone Lake, YNP, Wyoming, USA - YL17G06_0 | ecosystem: Environmental > Aquatic > Freshwater > Lake > Sediment | place: USA: Wyoming | collected... | reverse complement strand
GCGCGCTATCGACGCGGAGGATCCTCCGCCCGCGGAGGACCCGAGCCGAGCGATCGCAGCGGCGGCCCTCGTCAACGACCTTCGCGCGAACGAGAAGTGGCGCCGGGCCGCCGGTCGTTACGCCGACGCGATTGCCGAGGCGGCCGACCGCAACGCGCTCGACAGGGCGTTGCTGGCCGCGGTCGCAAAGGTCGAGTCCAATTTCAATCCTTACGCCGTCTCACCGCGAGGAGCGTGCGGCATCCTCCAGTTGATGCCCAAAACGGCGAAGCGATTCGGCGTGAACAACGTGTTCGACGCGGCACAAAACATCGATGGCGGGGCGCGCTATCTGCGGTGGCTTCTCGATCACTTCAACGGACGCGTCGATCTCGCGCTCGCGGGGTACAACGCCGGCGAGGGGGCGGTTGATCGCCATCACGGCGTTCCACCGTTCGCCGAAACCGAGTGGTACGTGCTCAAGGTCCTCGACCACGCCGGGCGGACGGGTCAGTCGCTTCCGCGCTGACGCCTCTCTAAAACACTTCGGAGAAAAGGCAGGATCGGATCGGCGGTGATCGCCGGAGCGGGGCCGTGTCCGTCCAGACGCCAACCGGACGCTCCCTCCGGCCGGAGTGAGGCGGTCGTGGCCATGATCAGCCCTTGCCTCGGCTCGTCCGCCGAACGCGCCAGGCGAGCCCAGCCGTGCCGCACGAACGCGGAGGCGGAGACCGCGCTCCAACTCGCATCGGGCGCGCCCGACGCGGCCAAGGTCCCGCGAGGATGCGAAATCGCACGCCGGGCGTCGATCGCGGACTCGAGCCGTGCGCGCGAGGTCGCCACGAAGAGGATCGTGCCATCCACCGCGAGAGCGAGCCCGGGACCGCCGGAGGTCGAGACGAACGATCCCGTGGAGACCCCACGATAGCGAATCACCGTGGCGCGCTCGGTCAAAGCGCCCAGGCCGAAGAGCATGTCGAGAAGGCCGACAAGCCGGTCGGAGCGCCGCAATTCCGCGGCGAAGATCGCTTCGGCCTGGGTGTCGTCGGAGCCCTCGTAGAGCGCGAAGACCGCGGGTCCGGCCAGGTCCTCGGCTATCTGGGCGCGAAAGGGACGTCCAAGGAGCTTCTCCGCGAAATTCGCGCGGTCAATCCAGGACGCCAATGCGGCACCACCGAGCGACGGATCCGCCAGGCGCGAGGGCATCAAGCGCACGCTCACCATGGCAGATGGCGCGCCGGGAATCGCGTCCAGGGCCAGAGTCGCGGCCGGGCCCGCGGGGTTTCGGTCGAGAAGGTCGAGCCCTGCTGCGGGCCCGTCGAAGCTCCACGACTCTCTCAGGCCGAGCGTCGAGGTGGTCCCCGCGACGCTCTCTCTGGCGATCGTGCCCCTTGCGGTTGCGGGAAGCAACTCGGACGCACCGGGAAAGCCCAGAGCCGCCAAACGCGGCTCGACGACCGCGCGAAGATCCACCTCCACGTGCAGGATTCCGTCGCCGTCGACCCGACCCGAGCGGAGCGCTTTGGCGCTAAGCAGCGGCCGATAGAGAGGGATCCCTTCCAGAAGGGTGATGGCCGCGTCGTCAGCCGGCCGGTCCGGGCTCTGGGCGGAAGGCGCGGGGAGCTTCGAGCGCCGGCCCACCCAGCGCCACAGGCTTCCAGAGGCCACGAGGAGGGCGACCGCGAGGAGCGCCACTGCCGCGACGAGGGCTCTCCGTTTCAATCCACTTTCCTTTCCGGCCCCGATCCCTATATTGTCGTCGATGGACAGTATAGGTTCAGAGGGTGGGTCGGGGGGGGGCCCCGGAGCCCAGACCATGGTGAAGTCGGGGATGCAGGCCAACTTCAGCAGCCAGACGCTCGCCGAGATCTTCCGCGACCTCTACGCCGGGGAGCGCTCGGGCGTCCTCGACCTGAGCCGCGGGAACATCGAGAAGCAGATCTACTTCGATCGCGGCATGATTCTCTTCGCCGAGTCCGGTGCCGACGATGAAAACCTCGGCCGCCGCTTGGTGAGCGAGGGGAAGATCTCACCCGGAGCCCTTTCGGAGGCTCGGCGCAACATCAGCGAACCCAAAGACCTCGCCCAGGCGTTGGTCAATCGCGGCCTGATCGGGAAGGAGACCCTTTCCCACACCGTGCGCTACATCGTGGAGCAGGTCGTTCAGTCCGTTTTCCAGTGGGAAGGTGGGACGGCGCGGTTCAGCGAGGGCTGGCTCCTCCAGGAGATTTTCGAGAGCGACATCCTGCTCACCTTCGAGGTGATCCTCAAGGGGATCGGATCGATGGTGGGCTTCGAGCCGATTCAAGAGGCGATGAAGGGGCTCGACAACCGGCTCAAGCTGCGCCGGCCATCGCCCGTCCCGCTCGAGCGTGTCGCGCTTTCACCGGCGCACGGTTACATCCTATCGCGCGTCGATGGTCAGAGTCGCCTTCAAGACATCCTCGCGCTCCTTCCACCCGCCGAAGAAGGCTTGGCCTGCCGATTCCTGTACGGCCTTCTCGTCATGGGTGTGGTCAGTTACGACCCTCCGATCGGGGAATCGGCGTTTCGGGTCACCGCGATCCTTCGGGACCACGCGGACACCGTCGCGCTCGAGGGATTGCAAGAGCGCATGGTCCTCGAGACCTACGCCTCCCTGAAGAACAAGAATCCGCACGAGGTTCTGGGGCTTCGATCGGGCGCCACGCGCGACACGACCGAACGCGCGTACGAAGAGGCCAAGGACCGGTTCAGCCGCGACCGGATCCTGCCCCGCATTAGAGATCGCCTCCGCTCCGAGCTGGCCGTCATCGAGAGCCGGTTCGTCGAGGCGTATCTGACGCTCGTGCAAGCACGGGCGAGCGACCACGGGCCCACGCCCAACGACGGACCCGCCAAGGAACCCCAAGGCATGGATGACTTCCTGGTCCGGGTCGAGCTGGACAAGACCAAGACGAAGGTCGCCATCGAGGAAAACGCCAAGCTCGCCGACTCCTACTTCGCGCAGGCCAAGAAGTTCATGCGCGAAGGGGACCCCTACAACGCCATCCAATACGGGAAGCTGGCGATCAGCTACAGCCCCGAAGATGCCCGTTTCTATTTTCTCCTCGCCGAATGCCAGGCCAGGAATCCGGACGCTCGCTGGCAACGCATGGCCGAACAGAACTACGTCGAGGCTGCGCGGCTGGACCAGTGGAACGCCGAATACCGGGTGACGCTTGGCCGTTTCTACAAGCGGCGCGGACTGAAAATTCGGGCGAAAAAGCAGTTCGAGGAAGCGCTCACGCTGGCTCCCACCCACGAAGGCGCCCGCAAGGAGCTCGAGTCCGTCTCCTGATCGATGCCTGCTCCGGCCCGCGCGTTTCTTGACAGTGGCCCCCCGCCTGGTATAATCCGCGTTTCTCCGGAAGCTAAATGTTCATTGATATCAACACAATAGGCTCCGAGGGCATCTCGTTCGAGCGTTCCGTCCGCCTTCATGGGCTGGAAGGGCCGAGCCGAGAGAGCATCCCCGACGTCGATGCGCGACTGGAAGGCACGGTCAGCCCTGTGCCCGGCGGTGCTGAGTTGAACGCCCGTCTCGGGGCGACCGTTCCGCTGATGTGCAGCCGTTGTCTAGAAACCTTTTCGTGGGACGTCCGAATGGTTTTTGCCTGGAAGGTCTTGCGGAACTCCGCGGATGATGACGCCTCGATCCTTGTAGCCCCCGAAGGCAGAATCGGCCTCGAGGACCTCGCAACGGAGCAGTTGTACCTCAATCTTCCCCTCAAGCCGATTTGTTCGCCGTCATGCCTTGGGCTGTGCCCAACGTGCGGGACGAACAGGAATCTGGGCGCGTGCGGATGCGTGCCCGAAGACACCGATCCTCGGTTGGCCCCGCTTCTTCCGTTCAGGCGAAAATTGAAAGACTCCTGAGAGCGACAGCGCGAATCCCGGACTCCCGGGGCGCCCGCGAGAGGTTTTAGACGATGCCGAATCCAAAACGACGCCACTCCAGGGCCCGCCGCGACAAGCGGCGTTCGCACGACGCGCTTGCGCAACCCGGGACATCGGTGTGCACGAACTGCCAAGAGCGCAAGCTGCCGCACCGGGTGTGCCCGCAGTGCGGTCACTACAAGGGCCGCGAGGTCGTCGAACCCCCGTCCGCCTAGGGGCCTGCGCGGGGTATGATCATCCGCCGCGTGACGCGTCCCGAACAGAAGGCCATGGGCCTCTAGCGTCTGAGCCCGCGGAGGAGGGGCGATGGGGACTCGTAGCGCGATCATCACGGGAACGGGCATGAGCGTGCCCTCCCGCATCATGACCAATCGCGACCTGGAAAAAATCGTCGACACCAGCGACGAGTGGATCCAGACCCGAACGGGTATTCGCGAGCGCAGGATCGCGATGCCGCACGAGGCGGTGTCGGAATTTGCCCTGCAGGCGGCACGCAGCGCACTCGAGATGGCCGGGGTTGCGCCGAACGACATCGACCTCATCATCTGCGCCACCGTCACGCCGGACGTCCCGATCCCGGCAACCGCGTGCCTTCTGCAGCATCGGCTCGGCTGCCAGCACGCCGCGGCGTTCGACATGCAGGCCGGGTGCTCGGGGTTCATCTACGGGCAATCGGTCGCGAAGCAGTTCATCGTCAGCGGCCGGTGCCGCAACGTCTTGGTCGTCGGCGCCGAGCTGCTGAGCAAGTTCCTCGACTGGTCCGACCGCACCACCTGCGTGATCTTCGCCGACGGCGCCGGTGCCGCGGTGATGAGCGAGGGGAGTCTCCCGCGAGGCATTCTCTCGTCCGCGCTGCACTCGGACGGGAGCATGAGCGACTTCATCAGCATGGAGGGGGGCGGATCGAAGCACCCCGCCAGCGCAGACACCGTGGCGAAGGGGATGCACTTCATCCGAATGCGCGGGAACGAGACCTTCAAGATTGCCGTGCGCTCGCTCGAAGACGTTTCGCGCGAGGTGTTGGAAGCCGCCGGGCTCACCCCCAACGACGTCTCGTGGTTCATTCCCCATCAGGCCAACCAGCGGATCATCAGCGCTGTCGGCGAGCGTCTGGGAATCCCGCCGGAACGTTGCTACGTCAACATCGACCGCTACGGAAACACCTCGGCGGCTTCGATTCCGATCGCACTCGACGAAGCGGTGCGGGCGGGAAAGGTCCAGCCGGGCGACATCATCCTGATGGCGGCCTTCGGAGCGGGCCTCACCTGGGCGGCCAGCGCGGTGCGCTGGTGAGGCCTTTCGCGGCGCTGTTCCCAGGTCAAGGATCGCAGGTCCCCGGGATGGGGAAGGACCTCGCCACGGCCGAGCCCGCGGCGGCGGCGGTCTTCCGCTCTGCTGACGACGCGCTCGGTTTCGGACTGTCCGGACTCTGCTTTGAGGGGCCAGAGACCGACCTCGTCCGCACCGAGATCACCCAGCCCGCTATCCTCACCGTCGCGATCGCCGCATTCCGGGCGTTCGAGGCGCGTGGAGGAAGGCCGCCGGTCGCGGCCGCCGGTCACAGCCTCGGCGAGTACGCGGCCCACGTGGCCGCCAAGACCTTGAGTTTCGAAGACGCGGTCCGGGTCGTCCGGGAGCGCGGACGGTTCATGCAAGAGGCCGTGCCGGAGGGGGAGGGCGCGATGGCAGCGATCCTCGGCCTGGATCTCCCCGCCGTGACGCGGGTGTGCGCGCAGGCCGAAGGCGGCGAGGTCGTGAGCTGCGCGACCGCGAACGGTCCGGGTCAGATCGTGATTGCCGGCCACGCCGCCGCCGTGAAACGGGCCTGCGAAGCCGCGCTCGCCGCGGGTGCCTCTCGAGCGATTCCCTTGCAGGTGAGCGCCCCCTTCCACTGCGCCTTGATGGAGCCCGCGGCGCGACGCCTGTCCGTGGTGCTCGCCTCCGCGACGTTTTGCGATCCGTCGATTCCGGTGTACACCAACGTCGATGCCGCCCCCGTGGCTACCGCTGCGGCCTCACGCGACGCTCTCGTGCGGCAGGTGGTGTCGTCGGTCCGTTGGGAAGAGGAGATCCTGAGGATGGCCAAAGACGGGATCGATACGTTCGTCGAGTTCGGCCCGGGACGAGTTCTGGCCGGGCTCGTACGACGCATCCGCAAGGACCTTCGCGTCTTTTCCGTCTCGGACGCCGCGGGGCTCACCGCGACGCTCCAGGCGCTTCAGAGTTGACCATGGACCGTGCATTCGAGGGGAAGGTGGCGCTCGTCACGGGAGCTTCGCGAGGAATCGGACGGGCGATCGCCCTGGCGCTTGGCGCGCGCGGCGCCACCGTGATCGTTACCGCGCGTTCCGCGGAAGCCGCCGGCAGAACCGCCGACGAGATCGTGACCGGGGGCGGAAGCGCGCGGCCACTCGTGCTCGACATCGCGGACGACCGGTCGGTCGACGCCGCAATGGCGGATCTCCTGAGGGAGCATGCTACAATCCCGCTCCTCGTGAACAATGCTGGAATCACCCGGGACAGCCTCCTGATGCGGATGAAGAAGGAGGATTGGAACGAGGTGATCGACACCAATCTCTCCGGGATCTACCGCATCTGTCGCTCGCTGGTCCCCTCCATGGTGAAAGCACGGTACGGAAGAATCGTGAACATCACGTCGGTCGTCGCACGCAGCGGAAACCCCGGCCAGGCGAACTACGCCGCCGCGAAGGCTGGAGCGGAAGGGTTCACGCGCTCGCTCGCCCGAGAGTTGGCATCCCGGAACATCACGGTGAACTGCGTGGCCCCGGGGTTCATCGACACCGACATGACGGGGACGCTGACGGAGGTGCAACGCGAGGCGCTGCTGGCGCAGGTCCCCATGAAGCGTCTCGGCCGGCCCGACGACGTCGCTGCGGGGGTGACCTACCTCCTCAGCGAGCAAGCCTCATACGTGACCGGAATCACTTTGGATATCAACGGCGGAATGTACATGTGAGTTGGCTCCGCGGGCGGGCCGCAGGTGCGGAACCGACCGCGATTTACGACGGAGGATCACAGCGATGGCTTCCATCGAAGACAAGGTCAAGAACATCATCGTGGAGCAGCTGGGTGTCGACGAAAAAGAGGTCAAGCCCGAGGCCCACTTCGTAGACGATCTGGGGGCCGATTCCCTCGATGTCGTCGAGCTCGTCATGGCTCTCGAAGAAGAATTCAAACTCGAGATCAGCGACGAGGACGCCGAAAAGCTCACGACCGTGAAGCAGGCCATCGACTACATCGGGGCCCACGCCAAGGCCTGATCGTGCGCCGCCGCGTCGTCATCACCGGGGTGGGGATCGTCTCACCGCTCGGCCTCGACGCGCCGTCCACCTGGACGGCGCTCGTTGCAGGGAAGAGCGGAATCGGGCCGATCACCAAGTTCGACGTATCCGCGTTCTCGTGCCGGATCGGGGGCGAGGTGCGGGGATTCGTCCCCGAAAACTACATCGACCGGAAAGAAGTCAAGAAGATGGATACCTTCATCCACTTCGCGATCGCCGCGTCGAGAGAAGCAATGGCCGATTCCGGCCTGAAGGTCGACACGAGCAACGACGAGCGGGTCGGGGTCTACATCGGCTCCGGCATCGGGGGAATGCCCCTTTTCGAAGAGACCCACAGTCTGTATCTCGAGAAGGGGCCGCGGAGGATCTCGCCCTTTTTCATCCCGGGAATGATCATCAACCTCGCGGCGGGTCACGTCTCGATCCTCTTCGGCGCCAAGGGCCCCAACCTCGCCTGCGCGACCGCGTGCGCCACGGGGAACCACGCGATCGGAGAGGCCATGCGCCTCATCCGCGAGGATTACGCCGACGCGATGATCGCCGGCGGGGCCGACGCGGTCATCGTCCCGTTAGCCGTCGGTGGGTTCTGTGCGATGAAGGCGCTTTCGACGCGCAACGACGAGCCCGAGAGGGCCTCCCGCCCGTTCGACGCCGACCGCGACGGTTTCGTGATCGGCGAGGGCGCGGGCATCCTCGTTCTCGAAGAACGCGAGAGGGCGCTCGCGCGGGGGGCGCCAATCTACGCGGAGATCGCGGGATACGGCATGTCCGGCGACGCGTACCACATCTCCGCGCCGTCTCAAGACGGCGACGGGGCAGCCCGCGCCATGCGCGGCGCACTCCGTGACGCCAGTACCGATCGGACCGAGGTCGACTACATCAACGCGCACGGGACCTCCACCCCGGTCGGCGATGCGATCGAGACGCTCGCCGTGAAGACCGTCTTCGGGCCTCACGCGCCAAAGCTGGCGGTCGCTTCGACGAAGTCGATGACCGGCCATCTTCTCGGAGCGTCCGGAGGGTTGGAGAGCGCGATCACCGCCTTGGCAGTGCGCGACGGGGTCGTGCCGCCCACGATCAACTACGAGACGTCCGACCCCTCATGCGACCTCGACTGCGTTCCCAACACCGCGCGCCGGATGCCGATCCGGGCAGCGCTCAACAACTCCTTCGGGTTCGGAGGCACGAACGCGTCGCTTCTGCTGAAGCGGCACGACGGCTGATTCCGGTGGGAGCCCCACTCCGGTGACCTCATGAAAATCCTCGTCTGCATCAAACACGTCCCCGACACGGAGGCGAAGATCAAGGTCGGCTCGGACGGGAGAAACCCCGATCTCGCCGGCGTCAAGATGACCGTCTCCCCGTTCGACGAGTACGCCCTCGAAGAGGCGCTCCTCATCAAAGAGGGCGGGGGTGCGAGCGAGGTCGTCGTCTTGGGGGCGGGCGACGAAGGGGTTCAAGGATCGCTTCGGCAGGCACTCGCGATGGGCGCCGACCGGGCGATTCACGCGAGCGGCGCATCCTTGGCTACCGCGGATGCGTTGACGCGCGCGCGTGTTTTGGCGGCGGCGATCCGCGAGGAGGCCCCCGACCTCGTATTCACCGGAAAAACCGGCGTCGGAGACGATGAGGGTCAGGTCGGTCCGATGCTCGGGGAGCTCCTTGATCGGCCCCACGCGGGCGCCGTGTTCGAGTTCTCCTTGGCCGGCACGCGTTTCACCGCCCATCGCGGCATCGAGGGTGCGGTCGAAGTCGTCGAAGGCGATCTCCCCGCCGTCATCGCCTGGGACAAGGGGGAGCACGCGCCGCGTTACCCGTCGCTTCGCGGCATCATGGCCGCCAAGAAGAAACCGTTCGCCACCCGGACGACGGCCGAGCTTGGCGTGACGATTCCCGTTCCCTTGGTCGTCCGCGAGGCGCTCGAGCTTCCCCCTGCGCGCCCGGCGGGCCGTCTCCTGACGGGGGACCCCGGCGAAGCGGCGAGCACGTTGGCGCGCTTGCTGCGCGAAGAAGCGAAGGTGATCTGATGGGAGCACTTCTCGTCCTGCTCGAGCGCCGTGGTTCCGAGTTGAAGGTGGCGAGTCTCCAGGCGCTGTCGACGGCGCGGCGCCTCTCCGCGGCCACGGGAGACAGCGTCGTCGCGCTCGCGTTCGGATCGGGCGCGGCGTCCGCTGCTGCGCTCGCCGGGGCGCATGGGGCAGATCGTCTCTTCGCCGTCGAGGATGCGGCGCTTGACCTCTACGTTCCCGAGGTCTATGCCGCTACACTGGCCGACGTCGCGACGCAGTGCGCCGCGGACACGATTCTCGCCGCCGGCACGAGCCTCGGCCGAGACGTCGCCGCCCGAACCTGCGCGCGTCTGGGAACCGGACTGCTGTCCGACGTCGTCGAGATCGAACGCACGGCGGGGGGCGGGTTGCGCGGGAAGCGCCCGGTCTACTCGGGGAAGGCCTACGCGTGGGCGTCCGTACCGGACGCGCGCCCGTCGATGGCCACGCTGCGACCCAACGTGTTCCCTGCCGTGAACGGCGCGCCGAGGGCGGTCGAGGTCGTCTCACTCGCCCCGGCTTCCGTCCCGGTGCGCGCCCGCGTCGTGCGGTTGACGACACCGGCGGCCCAAGAGCTTGACGTCGCCGAGGCCGCCATCGTCGTCAGCGGCGGTCGTGGGATGAAAGGCCCCGAGCACTTCGGGTTGATCCGCGACCTGGCGGCTGCCCTGGGCGGTGCTGTCGGGGCGTCGCGAGCGGTCGTCGACGCGGGGTGGATTTCCCACGCGCACCAGGTCGGGCAGACGGGCAAGGTGGTCTCGCCGAGCCTCTACGTCGCATGCGGCATTTCGGGGGCGATCCAGCATCTCGCCGGGATGTCGTCCTCGAAGGTGATCGTCGCGATCAACAAAGATGCCGAGGCGCCCATCTTCAAGGTGGCGACCTACGGCATCGTGGGCGACGTCTTCGAGGTCGTGCCGAAGCTTACCGAAGCGATCACAAAGCTTCGATCTTAGCTCCTAGACCTCATCGAAGAAGTACGGCCTGAGGCACTGGATCCTGTTCTCGTAGTCCTTCGGATAGAGGAACCAGGTCGCGGCGGCGACCGACGAAAGCAGTGAGTTCCCGTCCTGCGGCGTGAAGCAGTAACCCACGATTTCCGTTCCGTCACGCACCGCCACGGTCGGCCAGGCCACCACGGTCACGTTCAAGATGCGTCCGAAGTGGCCGTAGTCGCGACCGAACGAAAAGACCGTGTTCGCGGAGCTCTTGTACGTGATCGCCATCCGGTCGTTCTTCTTGACGTGCTCCAAGAGTCGCGCTGTGGTCGTGGGATTCTTGACCCTGATGTCGAAGAAGATCATGTGCATGTACTGCGTGTTCAGCACGACCGCGGACGAGAACAGATTCATGTCGTGGCCCATCGTGTTGAACAGGGCCCACGCGTCGCGGGCGTGG
>Ga0315278_10006479_pt1 | contig 10645 bp, 10 predicted proteins | sample YL17G06_0_MG_FD_203880 | JGI IMG/M metagenome (GOLD analysis project Ga0315278, IMG submission 203880) | Sediment microbial communities from Yellowstone Lake, YNP, Wyoming, USA - YL17G06_0 | ecosystem: Environmental > Aquatic > Freshwater > Lake > Sediment | place: USA: Wyoming | collected... | reverse complement strand
CTTTCTTGCGTCCTCTATCATGCGCCGGATTCCTGTCCCTGCCTTCTCAATGAGGGCGATTCGGTGAAGAAGGTCGGCTATGAGTGGATTCCTCCTCACACTGCGAGTGCCAAGTTCTTCTCTGCTCGATCCCTTTGGCAAGCCAAACTGAAAGATATTTTTCTCTTGACTTTTTAATCCTTCGTCTGGCATAATTTAATCAATCCGGAATACCGGAGGTGGATGGCGAAAGCCATCGGGCCCGAAAGGGCCTTTTTATTCAAAGAAATACGAGGATATGAGGAATGCACCGCTTCTACGTCCCCAAAAAACCAGGCTTCCAGTTCTTCAATGGCCAAACGATTCAGCACCTGAAAATAAGAACCAATCGTTCTATTTGATTTTGTAAATAATCCAGTCCTTTGAGCGATCCCTTCTAAATTATCCTTAAGTGCTCGACAATCCTCTTCATCCGCATCAGTCAGAACAACGATGCGCCAATCTTCCGGCATCCAAGTTTTATATCCTCTGAGACGGGGTAACAATTTGTTAAGAAGATCTGGTTTCCCCTGATATGAATGAACTTTGAAAGAAAAGTCTTGTCCTAATATCTTAGGTACGAGATTGGAAAGAGTAGCCTCAGCAGATGGCTCTTCAACCAAAAATTCAATGTGCACGCGAATGTATACCTCCAGATTTTCTCATTTCACCATCATGATCTTGATTCTCCTGAAGCTGTTAAAGGGTCACCAACCTCAAAATGCCCCTCCATCCAGAGGTGTCCAAGGAGGGCACCTTGATTCATAAATTCTTTTATTCCTTTCATTTTGGCAGCTTGTTTAGCCTGTGTATAACCATTCTTATCTCGGTAGAGCACCCATAGCTCTTCAGGTCTCAGTCCATTTACGAAGAATGGTGAATGTGTTGTAACCATCAACTGGGTCCGTGCTGAAGCTTCTCTGCACTCTTCAGCCAGTTCGGGGAGTAGTCGGGGATGAAGATGATTTTCTGGTTCCTCAATGCCTACCAATTGAGGGGGATCGGGGTCATAAAGTACTGTCAAGTATGCCAGCATCTTAAGCGTTCCGTCAGAGGCAAATTTTGCTAAAATCGGGCGTTCAAAAGGTGCATCCTTAATCTGCAATAGGAGCCTACCATCAGGCATTAGTTCTGCATACACCCTCTCCAATTGCGGTACACGTCGGGAAAGAGTTTTTAAAATTTGATCGAGTCGGTCTTCATGCTGCTCCTTCAAATATTGAATCACATTCGGCAAATTATCACCCGTTGCGGATAATCGTTCTTGAGGGCCGGCTTCAGGAGTTCCACGAGTATTATCTGCTGTAAGGTAGGAAAGGTACCACCCGGTAATAAAACGACGCAGAGCACTGACACGTGGATGTTTTGCGAGTTGTCCAAGGGTATTAGCAGCGATCATCTCTGGAGAATCCAATCGCTCTTCCATCCGTTGGTCACGTTCATCCGGGTCCTCTCCCGTAATTACTTTCCCAGCCCCCATTTCAAAGTCGAGAAACCTGAAAGGTTTACCTTTTGATCCTCGACGCCATTGTAGCCATTCCTCCGCCACGTAAGGCCCTTTACGTCCTTCTTCAATCGTAATATGATAGGTGATGATAGGTGACTTCGGTTTTTCTCGATATTTCAACTCAAAAACTATTGCTCCATCAGACCCACGGGTGCGGAGTTCTTTGAACCTGCCACGTTTGTCCCAAGCTTTCCTAAGACCAACAGAAAAACACTCGGACAGAAAAGCAAACACATCAAAGATCGTTGACTTTCCGCTGCCGTTAGGACCAAGGAAGACGGTTAAAGGGGTAAGGCCTTTTAGGTTTAGATTCCGTAAAGCCCTGTAATTTATTACTGACAATTCCTCGATGCGTGGAACAGTCTGTCTAATAAAATTACTCATAATTCACCTCTTTTTTCCATAGGTAATTTTGTCACGACAAATTCTTTTAAAATATTTCCTATTTTATCTCCACATCGTCCAGTTTGCTCTGGTGTCTGTCTACTTCAGCGATGAGTTCAAGAAGCTCCTCGCGAGTCAATTCCCCTCCCTTTCAGTTTCCTCTCCGGCATCACGGCCCATTCGGTATTTGATGTCGTAATTGATGATGAAACCTAATTCCTCGCTAATAAAACCATGAAATAAGACCCCGTCCCCTATTACGCTGTATACCCTGTACCGGTTTTCTCAATATCTCATGTGAAGACCCGGTATCTTACTTTTTTTTGAATTTCAAAAAAGCTTTCTAATCTCAATACTTACAATGGCAACAAAAATAATTCTTGACATTTATTCTTGAACAAGTAATATATTTTATAGACTCATCTGCCACGTGCAGAAGGAGATCTTTCGCCGTCCTTAATGTTTGGGGCGGCGATTGCATTTTATGACCGCTTATTTCTCTCTTTTATTAAACTTCGATATCAAATTTCTTCTTTTTGAATCCCCGTCCACGTAGAAGGCTGTTATTAGAAAAAAGATTTGTCCCATACGTTGTTCCCTCTTTTCTAAAATGATCACATAATCCCAATCCTCAAGCCAAACATATGTACGTAAGCGGCCAGTGGCCTCCTTAAAATCCCAAACCTTAACACAATCGTCATTTGCGTGGCTGATGGTTGGGCCACACCATGGAAGACGTTCCGCTCGTCTGAGATCAAAAAGCCTTTTTCCTGTCTTCCATTCAATCTTTGATATAAGATGCCAGAAACCTTCTTCATAACGGTCGCCTGCCAGGATGCGTTTATCCCACCAAACGAGTTTTCCTTTCAAAATGCGTTGAGTCTCTTTAAAGTCCCGCTCAAAAATTTCATAAAGACAGGCCAAAACTTCATTCCATTCTCCATTAACCGAGATTAAAAGAGGAAGCCAACCAGGAGGTTCTGTCATGACTGAATCTCTAATGCCTCCCAACGAAAAATGTTGACCTTGCTTTCTCTTAATAAAGTTGAGTGAATGAGCCTATAACCGGACCGGCTTTTCATTCGATTGACAAGGGCAAGTTTTCCAGCATTCGATGAGAGCCCCCGATTTACATAAGAAACCGCCCCGATCAGAAGGTCGGCCAATTGAAGAATTCCCACCTCGTGAGATCTAACAATTTGAACACGTTCAATGATTTTCCTTGAAAAATCATAGAGATTGTTCGCCAATACTTCGTGCAGCTTTTGAACCTTGGTTGCTCCGTGAGTGTCTTTAAGGTCAATATAAATTCGGTAATGCGAATTAGGGTTGAGGATTGCTTTGAGCATCTCAAAATACATTTTGTAATACCACTCATCATGACTTTGGCGAAATATTTCATGCTGAAGCATTGATTTATCAGGCACGATCAGTGCCCTGAAATGCAGATCATCGTCATCAAAAAAATAGTCCATAATGTCGAGATAAAAAGATTCTTTAGCCGGTGAGACCTTAGTCCATTTAATTTCAAAATCGGGCTTCATGCCGTGTTGCACCTTTTTTTCTCTGAGACGGATTGAGATCTCCCGGGCTTTCTCGGATGGACACCACACGGCACCGAGAACCATTACCTGTTGATGATCGTTTTCTAAGTGGCAACTTTCATCGCAATAAATATTGTAATTTTCACACACTCTTCCCATCATCACGGACTCCTAAAAGGATTTTCCCTCCCGAACTGTTGGCGAAGGCAACGAGATCCCGGGCAAACGAGGAAGAGAGGGACTCCTTGTACTCTAACATTGACCCCTCTCCTTCCCAAAGAAGGATATTAAGATCTGTTTGCTTCATATTGTTCTATTTCCAAAAAGTCGCTTAGGCGTTTGGACTTCAGCGATCAGTTCAAGAATCCCTTCCTGAGTTTTCCACTCCCACATCACCCGTTATGCGATTAGAGCAGGGCCAACTTTTTTATGGAGGATACCAAATCTCAATTTCTCAAGCCTGACCCGGAGTCTTTTAGTACCCCGTCGAGATCAAAAGCTACTAATTTAAATTTCACATCTCAAACTCTACTAGGAACTTCAACGCAGTAAAAACAAGAAAGATATATGAAAGAAAGTATGCCAATAAGTAACGGAATTCCATAAAAAATAAAAAGGCAAATCGTCGCCCTTCGTTTACTCACTTTTTTTGATATCAGCGTTGTCATACCAAATAGCGTTGTCCCCCCTATAGTATATCCCTGAAATGCTTTATCTATTTGTTCTCCGCGTTCCACCGCTCCTAATAATAGTCGGTAATAATAGAACAAATCCATACAGAAGATGCCCGCGAGCAGCGAAATTCCAAAGAGTATTATTGCCGCGCTAACATGGAATTGTGAACCAGATATATTGATGAACTTTCCTGGATACTGCCCAATAGAAAGAGCTGCGGCACCGTATACAGCCATTACTACACTAACTCCTGTTGTTCTGGCACGAATTATCATTTCATTGAAGTGAATCTGAGTTTCGATAACTGTCTTCCATTCTTCAATTAGAAATTGCGTTCTATCGAAAGTCCCGCCTTCTTGACACATTGCTTTTCTCCAGATCAAACAAACCGCGGTTACCTTAGAATATGCAAATCATTTAGGGACAATACCTTTGCGCCGATATTGAAAAGGCATTTATTCGCATCGCTTTCAAAGCTATATAGGGATTTACCCAACTTCAAAACCTCGCCACAAAACTTTTCCATCTTACTGTTTGGTGAAGCATGGGCGACAAAAACTGCGTCAGCAACAGCCGCTACAAAACGATTACGTTCCATTGCAGTTTCGACCGTATTACGTCTTTGGCTTTCCTTAAAAGATGAAAGGAACAACAATCGCCCTTCCTCAAGCGGTTTTATGTATACTCTATGCATTCGCATTCCTTTAATACTACGGGCGGGGCAAACAATGACTGGCTGCGGTCCACGAAGTAAAATCCTGAGACATTCACGTTCTATAGGAGAGTGGAAACCACCGATAACGGTCACCCCGGCTTGCTTCAAATGCTGAGCGAGGTCATGGGCCTTAAGAATCAAGTGCCCCGGACATTTTACTGAACAGAAAAAAGCCAGCTTTTTATGATTGAGGATATCGAGGTTACCCAGACCTGTTATGACTGCGGGGGCATGGCGACCCAAATATTTCTGCAAGGAAGGTGGATAAATGGCACTACTTTTTTTGAGATGGAAGATTTCCAATTTGTTTACCTTAATTACGTTTCCTCGGACAAATCAGTTCGTTTTTTTCTAATTCAATCTTTGAATCTATTCTCCCTCGCTCCATTGGGCCAGCGTTTTACGTCCCAGATCGGTCATCCTGTAGCGCTGTTTTGAACTTCGCGGCTTGTCCGGTATCGTCATTTCGAGCCAGCCAGCTACAAGCAATTGTTCAAGGTATGTCTTGCGAAAGTGTTCACGGTCTCTTAGACCAACTGCCTTCTGCAATTCCTCCCGAGTGCGGGCCGTTCGGGCAGCTTCAAGAACTGCTATGACTTGCGGGGTAACTTACTCACCAACTTGCCCTGCGACTTGCCCTGTAACTTTCCCTGTAACTTGCGGGGTGATCTTACGAGCTATTTCGGCATTTGGCCAGAAAGTGGCAGTGAAGAATCCATTAACTGTGAATTTTGGTTCAGGACACTTATGCTTCCTTGCATCGTCTATCATACGCCGGATTCCTGTCCCTGCTTTTTCAATTAAAGCAATCCGGTGGAGGAGGTCAGCAATGAGCGGATTCCGCCTTACACTCCGAGTGCCGAGTTCCTCTTTGCTTAACCCCTTTGGCAAACACAATTGAAAGATATTTTTTTCTTGACTTTTTAATCCTTCGTCTGGCATAATTTAATCAATCCGGAATACCGGAGGTGGATGGCGAAAGCCATCGGGCCCGAAAGGGCCTTTTTTATTACCTATAAAAACTTCTTTCCGAACATCCTTCCCTCATGTTGATCATATTTTTTCTGAAGAATTTTGATTACCTCTTGGGCAAATAAACTGAATTCTTTTTCCAGAAACCCCTGCTCTTTCAGAATTTCGTTCCGGCTTGGATGGGCAATGAGGTCTGCTAATTGAAGGCCAGATATATTGTTCGCTTTCGGTTTAACTTTAAGCTGCTTACTTGTTAAAGCCTTTTGAAACTGGTCAGGGGCAACATAATCTGTTCCATCTTTCCAAAGACGTGCAAAGGAAAACTTAAGACGCATATCTTCTTTCCCCCCTCTCGATTCCGCCATCACATCACCTTGACTATTCATACGATTGAGGGAAAAAATGAATCTTTCTAAGAGAACAGCCAAACAATAGTGATAAGGATCATATCTCCAGGTAGTATACGTTTCTTTATGCTTCTTTTTATCGACGCATACTGTAATAACAATGTACTCCCATGCCTCCATTAGAAGCAATAATTCACAATCAAATTTTCTATGAATCTCTGGATCTTTCAGGCACTCGAAAGGAGGTTTAGCATTTACCATTTCTTTACGATGAAATATTACTGGCTCATCGGGATGGGAACGAAAAAATTTGGCCTTCAGTGTCTCCATTTGTGGATGGACAATGGACTCCACATGACCCAATTCAAGGATAACCCCTGTGAGACTTAGGAAGCGGTGATTTGGATTATCTGAGCTTTCCAGATCCGGGTTACCCACCTCATCAATGTAGATTCGGTGTTTCATACCCTAAGCCTAACCCTTTTTTCTCGAATTAATAGTGTCGCAAGGCTTCAGTAATCAGTTAAAGAAGTTTCTCCGAGTCAATTGTCTTCCTCTTCAGTTTCCTCTCCTCCAAGGCCCATGCGGTATTTGATGTCGTAATTGTTTTTCCTTTTTATGATTGCATGCTCCGAATTACCTAATTTATTGTGGTCAGTTCCCATTGCTATTTGTTTCACTCCGTTGCCCCACCACAACATCCAACTCCGACCGGAAACCCTGTGCGTCGTCTTTTCGCAGTTTGATAAAGAACTTGTTGAAGTCCTTCGGTGTTAGGAAATTGAGTTGGTAGTTCACCTCGATGCCTTCTTTCTCTAACCATTTATTCAGCCGGTCGAAATGTTCACAGGCATACGCGAATTTCTTCTGATTCTCCGGTGAAGGGTCATCAATCTCGCCGTCGTCTTTAATCTCCACAACAAAAACCGTTTTGCCCTCCCTGATAAAAAAGTCTGGGCTAAAGTCACCGCGTTTTGGGTGTTCACCCTTCTTCCAGGCATATTCAATCGCATAAAATCGTTGAGGGGAGTTTTTCAACCAGCCTTCAACCACCTGGGCGTTCTCGCGCTCGCAAAGCAACCGGATAAACTTGCGTTCAGGGGTCCAATCGGCAATCACCATGTTACACGGGGTCTTGAAGTCATGGGAATTGGGAATTTCTTCGCTGCCGGCCCGGTAATCGCCGTCCGGATCCTTCACTGAGTTGAAGAAATCCTTTTGCTCGTCGGAAATGGTCTTCTCATAATCCGGTGTGTAAAAAATTGTTTTGTCACCTCGGCGGAGTTCGGCAGCGCTCACGCTCATGGCTGGGCGCTCCTTTGTGCCGACTGTTCGTAAGGCGTTTGGCGTAAGTTTATATGCGACACGTTTTGCTGACTTGCGCCGCAACGGCCCGAGGGCCTGTAAGATTTTCTGGCGGTTCTCCTCGGTGATCTTCCCAGTCTTGATTTTCGCCCTCTTCGCCGATGCCTTTACGATTTCAAGACAGCGATCAAGAGGGAACTTCTTAACGTACTGTGTACGGTCTTTCGGATCGGGCGCATCTTTGGATTCCTCGTCAATGGATTGTAAGCGCCGATACAGCTCCTCAGCCACATCCTCAAAGGAATAAGTCTTGTGCTCAATCTTGGTCTTAAACTTCGTATGGTCCCCGGTTACGGCCCGCTCAAAATCAATGGCAACATCTTCAATTTCTACCTGTGACGGCAATTCAACATGCCCTTCTTCAAGCAGCCGGTATTCACCCTTCTTCGCGAAAAGGCTTGTGTCGGTCTCACGTGTATAATCGAGGTTGTGGAGGTCGAAATGATAGGGCGAATCCTGAATGACTGTTGAGGAGAGCCGGTTTTCGATCTCAAGAATTTCGTCCACAAGGCTCTTTATCTGACCGGCCCATGCTACGTGATTGAAAACGGTCACTTCTGGATCCACACCCTGCCAACCCTCGGGACGGCGTAAACCGCGTCCGAGGACTTGGGCAATCAACAACTTGCTATTGAAGGCACGTTCTTCATGTGGGACGATTTGAAAGACGTTTTTCACGTCCCAGCCTTCACTGAGCATCGAAACGGAGACAATCCATTCAACTTTACTGTTAGGCCGATCAACGGTCCTCAGTTTTGCAACGTTCACCTGGTGTTCCGCGGCGGAACTGACCGGGAGGACCTTCTTCCCCGCATCGTCCCCGGAAATCCCATCCCACTCCTGCAAAAATGCCTGGAGTTCTTCAGCTACACGTTTGCAAGACTTTATGTCTCGCGTGACAACAATCGACAAAGGGCTGATCTTGTGCTTTCTAAGCTGCCGCTTGAGACTTTGATGCATCTTGTAGATCAACTGCCATTTCTCTTCGGGGTCATCTGTTTGCGGCATATCCACTGCATATCTCACCCCTTTAACAAAGCGCTCCTCAATTGCCTGCCGCAAGGAATACCGACTCACCACATCTGCAAAATATTCGTCTCCGATGTAACACGTCCCTGAAACCCCGACCACATATCGGAAGCCGTATTCAGGATTAAGTAAGAATTCCTTCCATTTCTTGACCGTGGTCCCTGATTCGTTTGCTACGTGGTGAGTCTCGTCGTTGAAAACTGCCACACGCGCCCCGCAGCCGACAAGGCTATCCCGAATGGATGACTTTACATGTTTCAGGATAGCATGATAGTTCTCAATACATATTGAACTGTCAATGATACTTTCTGAAGCATTAATGACTTTAGGTACACGTACCTTTGCGTCCTCCGGTAGCAAATCGCGCAAGTCAGAATTACGAGCCATGTCGCGGAACTTCGCAAGCAACCCAGCCTCAATCGTGTTTGAGGGGCAAAGCACGAGAACTCGGTCAACGATGCCTTCGGCGAGGAGAATCATAGCCAGTCCATAGAGCACGTAACTCTTACCCGTAGCGGTGGCCATATCAATCGAACAAGCCAATTTCTCCGGCAACTGCAAATGACGTTCCATACCCTGCCAAGAACCATGTCGCCGTTGCAATTCATCATTGTTGTCAAAGTTCTCTTTCGCCAGTTCATGTAAACTCCTATACTTACCGCCGGCCAGGTAGCGCATCACTGTGAAGATCGCTTCTTTCTGGTACTCTCGATTTTGGCAAAGTTCATCTATGAATGCCTCGTACTTCGACTCGTTCCACAAGGCGGGATCAATGTTTGTCGAGACTTTCAAAACGAGGTCTTCGTTCTTGAACTTTTGTCTGTCACCTCGAGTCGGACTCATTTTTTCTTCCTGTTCTTCTTCGGCGCATCCTTACCAGTCCCTTTGCCGAATTCCGCCGCATCAATCAAAACACGCGCTTCGTTTCCGTAGATGTCTAAGAAAACGGCCATCATCTTTTTACTAATCCGATCTTTAAGGAAACGTACCTTCCAGCCATCCTTTTCGATATCGCTTGCATAGTGGACTTCGTCGAGGTCAAAAACCTTGGCCCTCTCGTCATAGTCGAAATCGAGCATGACCATGGAGAGTGTTTCGAGATTGCCTTTCTTTTTGAACGGTTCACGCACAACAGCATCACTCTTGAAGGTTTCAATCTTGATAAAGCCATATTCAAAGAGCTCTCCTTTCGCCTTTTCGGTGCCTGTCCTATATTTCAATTCCGGTGTGCGGATAAAGTCGAAGCCGACAGCCTCTACCGTATCATTGACAGCCATTTCGTCAGACGGTTGCTTCAACGCTGTGAATTCACGTCGGTGTAGTTCGTGAATGATTGAATAGGGAATCCGCAGAGCGTAATATCTGACTTTGTCAAAATCAATGTAATCCTGCTGAAAATCGAATGTTAGCGCCGGAGCGATGATGAAAACCCTGTTTCCCACCCGTGACCCAACAGCTTCATGGATCTCCTGAATCGTGTCCTCCGTGATCCGAGCATCTTTGTGCTTAGCTTCCATGTGCTTGAAGACCATCACGCTTGCGCCCTTTCGATAGCCGTCGAATTCAATGCCACCGATCTTATGTTGCTCATCCCGGCATTGGAACAACTGCAATGCGAAGAACCGCCAATCCTGCCAGGGCAGCTCTTTGAGTTTGGAAAAGTCGTAAAGCCCGGCGTTGTAAAGTGAGAAGGGTTTTGGATCCAGTTTCGGCCCCTTGTTACCGATCTCTCGACGGAGGTTCAGCATTCGCTTTTGAATCGTGTAGATGGCAAGCTTTCCGCAGTCTATGCCGATCCACCGGCGCCTAAGTTTCTCAGCGACTGCCATTGTCGTACCAGACCCAGGAAAAGCATCGAGAACTATATCTCCTTTTTCTGAAGATGCATTTATTATCCTTTCAAGCAGTGGTTCCGGTTTTTGTGTTGGATACCCTACCTTTTCGTGTTCTGTGTATGCGTAGTACTACAGCGAATGTTTTTTAACCGCATTAAGTGCGGCTAATCGTTTTTTTCTATGCGATAGATACGCAATATGGTTCCGCCTCGTATAGTAATTCACGAGTTCTATTGCATACGCGAGCGTCATGG
>Ga0315278_10006478_pt1 | contig 10647 bp, 9 predicted proteins | sample YL17G06_0_MG_FD_203880 | JGI IMG/M metagenome (GOLD analysis project Ga0315278, IMG submission 203880) | Sediment microbial communities from Yellowstone Lake, YNP, Wyoming, USA - YL17G06_0 | ecosystem: Environmental > Aquatic > Freshwater > Lake > Sediment | place: USA: Wyoming | collected... | reverse complement strand
TGGGGCTGCTCGAGCTCCCGATCATGACCCGGGCCATGGATGAAGTCATCCGCCTCGTCCCCCAGGCCCTGAAGGACGCGTCCTATTCGCTCGGGGCGACGAAGCTCGAGACCGCGCTGAAGATCGTCGTGAAACAGACGCTGCCCGGAATCCTCACCGCCGTCCTGATCGCTTTCGGGCGGGGGATCGGCGACGCGGCTTCGGTCCTCTTCACGGCCGGCTTCACGGACAGCGTTCCGACCTCCCTGTCCCAGCCCGCGGCCACGCTTCCGCTGGCGATTTTTTTCCAGCTCGGCACGCCGTTCCCCGAAGTCCGGCAGCGGGCCTACGCGTCGGCCGCGGTCTTGACGCTCGTCATCCTCGCGATCAGCTTGTTCTCCCGCCTCGTCTTTAGAAAACTGACAAAACATACGATAAAATAGGCAGGAACCATGGATAACCCATCGCATCTCCGCATCCGGAATTTGAGCGTGTCCTTCGGCGACCAGGCCGTGCTGAAAAACGTTTCGCTCGACGTTCCCGACAAGAAGATCACCGTCATCATCGGGCCGTCCGGCTGCGGAAAGACGACCCTCCTCAAAGCGTTGAACAGGCTCCTGGATTCCGTGGACGGCGTCGGGATCGAAGGCCATATTTTCGTGGATGACGAGGACATATACGATCCCCGGGTCGAGGTGACGCGCGTCCGGAAAAAAATGGGGCTTCTCTCCCAGAAGCCGCAGGTCCTGCCGATGTCCATCTTCGACAACGTCGCCTACGGCCCCCGGATCCACGGCACGCGCGACAAGAAAAAGCTCGGCCGGATCGTGGAACATTATCTGATCGCGGCCGGGCTCTGGGACGAGGTGAAGACCCGGCTTCACGAACCGGCGTCGAGGCTGTCCGTCGGCCAGCAGCAAAGGCTCTGCCTGGCCCGCGGCCTGGCCGTCGAACCCGAGATCATCCTGGGCGACGAGCCCACCTCGGCCCTCGATCCCGTGTCGAGCCGGATCGTCGAGCGCCGGCTCATCGAGCTGAAATCCGAGTACACCGTGATCGTCGTCACCCACATTTTGCGCCAGGCGCGCCGGATCGCGGACTATCTGGCTTTTCTCTATCTCGGGGAAATGGTTGAACATGGACCGGCCGAAGAAATCTTCGCCAGCCCGAAGGACCCGCGCACCCGCGCCTATTTAACGGGCGAAATCAGCTGAACGCGAAATGGCCGATGAGACGCGGCGCGGAATTCCGGGACGCCCGGCGCGATCTTCTTTTCAGGCTTCTTTGAGAAATTCGTAGAAGTTGATCTCGTTCGCGTCGAGCCCGTACCTGTAAACATAGGCGCCCGCGAGCCGCGAGGCGAATAAGGCTTTCAGGTAAGCTTCGGGCACGCGCTTGAGAATCTTGTCCACGCCCACCTTTTCGATGAGGGCCGGCGGGACGCCCTTGGCGATGACCTTCCGGACGAGCGCTTTGTTGTCGAACAGCTCGGACGCGGCGACGGTATCCTTGATCCGGTTGATCTTTTCGCTGATGACGTCCGTCAGGATCGCCCGCGGGATTCCCTTGGCTTTGTTTTCCTTCCATATGATCTCGAATTCCTTGTCGGCGTTGTCCTTGACGAAGGCGATGATCTCTTCGATATACCGCCGGCGGAGCTCGCCGACGACGCCGTCCTTGACGCACATGATCTCGTCGAATTCCTGGTCCGTCAGGGCCAGGCTGGCCAGGACTTCGAGCGACGAAGACGTGACCCCTCCCTTGTTGGCCGAGGCGTCCTTGTATAGAACGACGCCCTTTTCTTCGAGCCGGAGACGGGCCTGCTGGGTGATGAACAGGTTCGCGCCCTCGACGATGATCTTGAACCGCGGATCGCCGTTGTCGTTCACGTACGTCGTCCAGTTGCTGATGTTGATCGAGGACGGCCGGCCGCCGCAGGGGACGAAAAGGTCGGCCTTGAACAGCGGATGGAGATGGAACGAGTTGCGGAACTCGAGGCCGTTTTCGACTTTCTCGCCGTGGGGCAGCGCGACATCATGGTCTTTGACGTTGACCAGGAAGCCGCTCGGCGAAAGCCTGTCCTTCGGGAAGTGCTCGATCATCTTGCGCGTTTTGGCCAGCTTGGCAAGTTCCTTGCGGTTGAGGCCCTCGGGATCGAAGAGCACGCCAGAGCCGTCGACGATGGCCAGGATCTTGTCTTTGGAGATGAGGATCTCGTTCGATCCGAGATCGCCGTCCGGGCCTCCGGTCATGACCTTGGTGATGGCCTCTTCCTTGAGCCCGAGCTTGGCCAGCGCGCCGACGACATATTGGTGGGTGGAGTTCGTCGTCATGCCGTACAGGTCGTGCGGGATGCCGCCCATGGCGACCGGCTTGCCGGTCGAGAAGGCTTTCCAGAACGGGTAGCGCCGCTTCTTGGCCCGCAGGGCCGCCCATTCCATGAGGTCGGCGGTCCACTCGTCGGGGCCGAGAAAGAGGATGACCGGCTTCCCGTAGCCGTCAAGGACCGCATCGCCGGGGAGGATCACGTCGAGCAGGCCATCCACGTATTTCTTGAAGCAGGCCGCGCCTTTGTCCATATATCCCCAATTGAGGAGGATCGTACCCTTGGAGCCGCCGTCGGGCAGGTCCTTGTTTTTGCGCTGCTGGGTCCAGGCGAGGTTGTAGTTCTCGTCGAAAATGAAGTCGGAGTTGGTCAGGTAGGTCTGAAGGTTCGGCGACTTGACGATGCGGATACCGCCCCGGGCGATGTCGCGGAACCGGATATGGAACCCCCGGAAGTCCGAGCCGACGATGTGGAAAATGCCGAAGGGCGTCTCCGGATAGTCGACCTTGTTCAGGAATTTCGGATCGTACATGTAGGCCAGCGAGGTCTTCTCCCGGAGATAGAAGTTCGTCCGCTGCGTCGTTTCGATGAAAAGACAGATCGCCAGAAAAATGTTCCGGTCGATGTCGGTGGGGATATTCCGGAGGATGTCCCGCTTGAGCTCGGCCATCTCGGCCTCGACGTGATGGCCCTTCTTGGCCGGGTTCAGCTTTTTGTCGAACAGGGAAAACGCTTTCTTGAGGAAGGGATAATTGTCGACCAGGGCCTCCCAGACGCGGGATTCCTGGTAGGTGTCCTTGGCCAACATGGTTTTCATGTTGCGGAGGATGCCGAGGAGCTCGGGCGAGTCCTTCAAGGCCGCCGACATCTTGAGATATTCCTCGTTGTAGCCGCCCAGGAACTGATGGGCGAAGCTCCAGGCGGAAACGCCGAACACCGTCTCCTGCGCCGTCAGCAAGCCTTCGCGGAAAAGCTTCGAGAGGCGGCTTTCCGGGATGGCGTAAACCAGGCTGATGTCCTCGACGAGCTCTCTGACGATCCGCTCCTCGGTGATATTGTCCAGGTAGACCGATATGACGGTCTTGCCGATGGCCAGCTGTTCGATGTATTTGCGGTTGGAGACGAGGCCGTGGGAGTTGAGCACGTCCGAGATGTTGGAAAAAAAGCGGGGGCTGGAATCGGAGTTGACCACGATCATGAGCCGCAGCTCCTTGGTTTTGTGGTCGTGCGAAATGTCGATCAGCGGGCTTTCCCAATCCACGTGATCCTTGACGAGCTTCTGGAAGTGCTGGAGCGTCTCCTCCGGGGCCTGGGCCAGAAACATCTTGTCCGCGATTTTACGAATGTCGGTCTCGCCGGGCATGACCGCCTCGGCCGCGAAGCGGGGCTTGTAAACCAGATACATCCGCAGATATTCGAGTCCGGCCGCTTTGCGGGACGTCCGGTAGCACTGGAGCCGGTCCTTCGGGTATTTTTCCTCGATCCGGCGTTCGATCTCGAAGGCCCGGAAATGGGTGTCGTCCACGAGATAAATGGCCTCGTTTTCGAGCTCCGTCTCGAAATCGATCTTGACGATCTTTTCCTGTTTGACGGTCGCCAGGATCTCGGCGGCCATCAGGGCCTCGATATGCTTGGCGATCGTTTCCACGGGGGTCGTCTTGAAATAGAAGGCGTTCATCACCATCCCGGCGCAGAACCAGCTCAGTTCCTCGCGGACCGCCGTCTGGGTGTAGCGTCCGTGGCCGAGAATGAGCTCCTCGATTTTGCGGATCTGGGCCTCGTTCAGGACCGACTTGCAGGATATTTCTTGAAGAGTTTTCATTCGCGGCTCCTTCGGATATCTCGGGAAAAGAAACGATGAGTCATTATATCAGAAAAAGGGGCTCCCGAGAACGGGCCGTCCCGCTCTCGAAATGGCCGGGAAAATGGGGGATCTAACGGCGATTTCGGGTGCGTTCCGCGTCTTTTTTGCTATGGGGCGAGGGGAGGTCTAGGGCGATCCCGGGCTTTCGGGCTCGTCGCTTTCGAGCTCGATCCTTTCGAGGACAAGCTCCGTGCCCTGGAGGATTTCGAGATCTTTGGATCCGCAGGCCGCGCAGATGATGTCGAAGTCCTCCTTGCGGACTTCGGCCCCGCAGGCGCGGCAGCGCGTTTTCATGGGCGCTTCTTCGATTTCGAGCCTGGCCCTCTCGGCAATCGTTCCTTTTTTGTACGCCTCGAACGCCGATTCGAGGAGGTCGGGGACGACGCCCGACAGCTTACCCACGATCAGCTTGACGAACGTGATTTCGCGGGCCTTGTGCGTCCGGGCTTCCTCCTGGAGCGTGTCGAAAAGCCCGGCGATGATCGAAAGCTCATGCATGGCGGTCCTTGAGCTCCTGCCTGGCCGAGCGGAAATATCCGATCAAGTCGTCCACGCCCAGCCCCGTGACGGCCGACGTGAGGAAAATCTTGAGCCGCGGGTTGAGCCCGAGGGCTTCCTTTTTGACTTTTTCGACGTCGAAAGGCAGATAGGGGAGGAGATCGGCCTTGGTCAGGACCAGGCAGTCCGACGTCGTGAAGGCCTTGGGGTATTTCTTCGGCTTGTCGTCCCCCTCGGGCGTCGAGAGCAGGACGCAGCGAATGTGCTCTCCCAGCTCGTAGCTTGCCGGGCAGACGAGATTGCCCACGTTCTCGATGAACAGAAAATCGATGCCGGCGTCCACGCCGGGCAGGATCTTCCCGATCATTTTGGCCTCGAGGTGGCAGGCTCCGCCCGTCGTGATCTGCCAGGCCGGCACGCCGATGGCCCGGATGCGCTCGGCGTCCCGTTCGGTCTCGATGTCGCCTTCGATGACCGCGATTTTCGCGGTCGCTTGAAGCCGCTCGGCGACGCGCTCGAGGAGGGACGTCTTCCCGGCGCCCGGCGAGCTCATGAGATTCACCGCGAGAATGCCGCGTCCCCCGAGCTCGCCGCGGATCGTGGCGGCGATCTTTTTATTCGTGCCGAGGAGGTCGTGAAGGACAATCAGTTCCTTTTTTTTCATGCCCGGTCCTTATTACGCCGCGCCGGAGGACGCCCGTTTTCTCCCTCCCGGAACGACGCGAAGATCATTTATTATAATCGCAGGCTTTCCATCAGATCATGAAAGCGTTCCATGGCCACGGTCAGATTGCTTTCGGCCCGTTCCGACAAGGATTCCCCGACGTCCCAGTCGTAGCCGCGGATGGCGAGGGTGAAGGCCCGGGGAGCGCGGCCGAACAATTCGTGGCAGAGGGCCAGCACGGCGGCCGGGGACATCCGGTGGGTCGAGAAGGCGATGGTATCGGACGGGAAGACCTCGTCCATGGTCGCCGGCTCTTCCCCCGCCGTCGTCGCGTCCGCGAAAACGACGAGGTCATGGTCCTTGATCGCGTACGCGTCCTCGACATTGAGCTGGTAGCGCAGCTCCAGGTCGCAGGCGTTCGCGGGCGCCGCATCATGGCATTCCGCGTCCGATGACGCCCGTCCCCGCAGCCGTTCGACGAACCGGGGCCCGAGGCCGTCGTCGCCGCGGCCGGGATTGCCGATGCCGAAAACCAGAATTTTTTTTTGATCCATGACGCGTCATCAATCCCGCGCCGTCTCCTCTCCGTGAAAAGAGGGGCGGGCGCGGAAAGTCATTCCGTCATCGTTCTCTCCGGTCGAGCAGGACGCCGCGCGCGTCGCGGAGCTCGACCTGGAGCGGCATCCGGCCCAGGGCATGCGTCGCGCAGCTCAGGCACGGGTCATAAGCCCGGATCGCGATCTCGACGCGGTTGAGCATCCCCTCGGTGATCTCCTTTTTCTTGTCGAGCACGTTCATCGCCACCCAGTGGACGGCCCGGTTCATGGGCTCGTTGTTGTTCGTCGTGGATACGATGAGATTGGCCATCGTGATCTGGTCGTCGGCGTTGATCCGGTAGTGATGGAAAAGCGTTCCGCGCGGGGCTTCGAGGAGCCCCACGCCTTCATGGGCCTTCCGTCCTTTCTTCACCAGATCCGTCCCTTGGAGGTCGGGGTCGAGGAGCAGGTCTTTGATGATTTCGGCCGCATGGAGCAGCTCGATGAGCCGCGCCCAGTGCGAGTGGAGCGTCATGGAATTGGGCTTTCCCTTCGTGTAGGCCCGGAAGATCTCGAATTCCTTTTGGGCACGGGGGCTGGGGATGAAGTCGCAGACGTTGAGGCGGGCGAGCGGCCCGACGCGGTACCAGCCGTTCTCCTTGCCCAGGGCTCGAAGATAGGGGAACTTCATGTAGCTCCACACGCGGACGTCCTCGCCGATGTGATCGAGATAATCCCGGTAATCGACGTCGTTCAGGATTTTTTTCCCCTTGGCGTCGACCGCGCGCAGGGCGCCGTGGTAGAAATCGAGCGCGCCGTCTTTGCGGACGAGGCTGAGGTGGTTCGACGGGAACGGCGCGAAGCCGTCCACGTGGTCCTTGTTTTTCTTGTGGAAATCCTTGAAGAAATCGACGGCCGCCTGCCCCCAGGCGATCATCTTGTCGGCGTTCAGCGGATCGGGCGCCTTGAGGAACGCGTCGCGCTCCTCGGCGCTCAGATTCTTGTTGATGCCGCCGGGGACGGCGCCGGTGCCGTGGATCTTTTTCCCGGCGGTGGCCAGGATGAGCTCCTGTCCGAACTTCCGCATGAGCACGCCTTGGACGGCCAGGTCCTTGTGCTTGAGGGCGACGCCGATGACGTTGCGGATCGCCGGGTCGGCGTCCGCGCCGAACAGAAGGTCGGGCGAGGCCAGATGGAAAAAATGGAGGGCGTGCGACTGGAGCATCTGGCCGTAATGCATGAGACGCCGCATTTTTTCCGCGGTCGGCGTCAGGCCCTCGGGCCCCACGCCGGCGATGATGTCCATGGCCTTGGCCGCGGCCAGGTGATGGCTCACCGGGCAGATGCCGCACAGCCGCTGGACGAGGACGGGCGCTTCCCAGTAAGGACGGCCCTGGACGAATCGTTCGAAGCCGCGAAACTCGACGATGTGGAACCGCGATTGCGTGACGTTCCCGGCTTCGTCCAGGTGGATCGTGACCTTGCCGTGGCCTTCGACCCGGGTGACCGGTTCGATGATGATCTTTCTTCCCATGGCGGTTTATCCTTAGTCGAATTTGATCAGGTCGTAGCCGAGCTCAAGGGGCTTGCCCTCGATGAGGGCGGTGAGCGCCTTCCATATGAGATCGGCGGACGGCGGGCACCCCGGCAGGAAATAATCGATTTTGACGATCTCGTGGAGAGGATAGACCCGGTCCAGGATGATCGGCAGGTCCTCATCGCCCGGGATCTTCCGGTCGGCGGGATCGACCGTCGGGCTGTTGAGGTAAGCCTCTTCCAGGCATTCCTTGATGGGGATGCCGTTGCGCAGGGCGGGCAGGCCGCCCATGATGGCGCATTCTCCGAGCGAAACCAGGATCTTGCAGTTCTTCCGGAAGGCGCGCAGGTTCTCGACGTTCTCGCTATTGCAGCAGCCGCCTTCGATCAGGCCGATGTCGCACGGCTTGGCGAACGTCTTGATGTCGTCGATCGGGGACTTGTGGAATTCCACGAGATCGATGAGGGGAAGGATCCTCTCGTCGATGTCCAGGAAGGACATGTGGCAGCCGAAGCAGCCGGCCAGCGAGGCCGTGGCGATGACGGGTTTGCTCATGGTGTCGCTCCTCAACTCGCTTTGTTTTCCAGATCGCCGCCGATCGGCTTTTTGTCGAATTTCCGCCGGCCGATGGGAACGGCGAACCCGACTTCTTTTTTCAGGAGGGCGCCGACCGGGCAGATGTCCATGGCTTTTTTCGCCTCTTTATCGGTGAGCGTCGCGGCCAGGTCATGGTCGATGCCGATCTTCTTTTTTTCGGAGCGTTCCACGGAGCCGAAGACGCTCTTGCCGTCCTTGGTTTTGATCGCCAGGACGCAGCGCAGGCATTGGATGCAGCGGTTGTGCTCGAACAGGAGCCTGGGGCCGGCGGGCCCGATCTCGCGCACGGGGAACTGAAAAGGGAAGCGGGGGACGAGCATCCGGTAGCGGTAGCCGAGCGCCTGGAGCTCGCAGTTGCCGCTCTTTTCGCAGGTCGGGCACATATGGTTGCCCTCCACGAAGAGCATTTCGACGAGGGCCTTCCGCATGTCCTCGAGGTCGGCGACGTCGTTCTCGACCGCCATGCCCTCGGTCACGGGCTGGGTGCAGGCGGACATGAAGCGTCCGCCGACCCGGACCGTGCAGATCCGGCAGCTTCCGGCGGGCTTGAGGCCTTCGTAGCGGCACAGGGCGGGGATGTAAACGCCGTTGGCCAGGGCGGCCTCCATGATCGTTTGGCCGGCCTCCCCGACGTAGGCCTTGCCGTCTATGGTGAACTTGATCGGGTTACTCATGGTCTCGCTCCTCGAATTTTTGGCCGGTCAGGCTCGCCGCGGCCCGGACGGCCGCCGTCAGATCGAACTCGGAAACGAAGTCCGCGTCCTTGCGGAGCTTGGTTTCATAGATATGGCGGAAGTTCTGGATTGTCGTCAGGATGGGGTTGGCCGAAGTCTGGCCGAGACCGCAGCGGCTCATGGCCTTCACGATCTTCCCCCACGATTCGATGTCCGCCAGGTCCCGGTCCGTCCCATGGCCCCGCGTGATTTTTCCCAATTTTGCCTTGAGGAGGATATTGCCGGCCCGGCAGGGGACGCACCAGCCGCACGATTCCTCGATGAAAAAGTCCATGAAATTATGGACGACCTCGAAAAGATCGCGCTGAGGCCCGATCACGATGATGGATCCGCCGGTGGCGAGGTCCTCGAAGCCGATCTTGCGCTCGAATTGGCTGCGGGGAATGCATCCGCCGGAGGGACCGCCGACCTGGACGGCCTGGGCGTCCCGGCCTCCGACCATGGCCAGAAGGTCTTCGACGGACAGTCCGAATTCGATCTCGTAAACGCCCGGTTTTTTGCAGTCCCCGGAGACGCTCAGGAGCTTCGTGCCGGCCGATTTCGGCGTTCCCATGGTCTTGAACCAGCCGGCGCCCCGCTCGATGACACGGGCGGCCGCGCAGAGCGTTTCGACGTTGTTCACGGCCGTGGGAAAACCGCGGTATCCGACCTGGACGGGGAACGGGGGCCGGTCCCTCGGCTCCCCGCGCTTCGACTCGGCCGATTCGAGAAGCGCCGATTCTTCGCCGCAGATATAAGCACCGGCGCCCATCTTGATGGCGATATCGAAGGCAAAGCCTTTTTTGCCCGCGATATTCCCGCCCAGGATGCCCTTGCGGCGGAGCGCGGCCAGGACGCTCTCGAGGTGGGATTTCAAATAAGCGTATTCGGCGCGGAGATAAAGGATGCCCTCCCGGGCGCCTATCGCGTAGCCCGCGACGGCCATGCCTTCGAAGAGGAGATGGGGGAGCTCGGTGAGGATCACCCGGTCCTTGAATGTGCCGGGCTCGCCTTCGTCGGCGTTGCAGACGACGTAGCGGCGTTCGCCTTTTTCCCTGGCGCAGAATTCCCATTTGAGTCCGGTCGGGAATCCGGCGCCTCCGCGGCCGAGCAGGTTGGATCTCTTGATCTCGGCGATGACGTCCTCGGGCGTCCAGGTCGCGGCCCGCCGGATGGCCGTTCCCGGGGTGAACGGGGCGAACAGCACGGGGCCTTTTTTCCGGATATTGTTGACGACCATCGCCCGGACGAGCTTGGCCTGGTTGGCGCCGTCGCCGTATTTTTTGATCAGCTTGCGCATGTCCCGGCCGGCTTTCATGGCAGCGACGATCTCCCTGACCTTCTTTTTCGTCAATCGGGTGAAGATCACCCCGTTGATGATGGCCGACGGCTCCTGATCGTTCATACCGATACAAGACGTTTTATGCAGGCCGATAAGCCCATCGGCGGAGGTTTCGCCGAAGGCGCAGCCGGCTTCTTTCTCGAAGGCCGCCGCGATCTCCGCCCGGCCTTTCATCACGGACACGATATTGTCGTTGAGGTAAACCGCGTAAGATCCGGCGGGCGCGGTGGAGAAGAAATGATAAAACGTCACCACGCCTTCGACATCGACCTTGGAGATATCGAGCGCCGACGCGATCTCGGCGATGGAGGCGGGGGACACGCAGCCAAGCTCCGCCTGGACGTCCCGCACGATCTCGAGGAGGCGGGTCACGTCCTTCTTGTGCCTGGCGAGGATCGGTTTTATGATTCCTTTTTTGGGCATCTATGAACCTCGTCCGATGAAACGTTGAAAAGAATAGCGAATGGACTCAATTTTATAGCATAAGATCGGCCAAGAGACAAATGACGCCGAAGCCGGAGGCGGCGCCCCTCCCAACCTTTTTGCTTGCTTTTTGACTTGAAAAAAAAGTAAAATTCGAAAATAATAAGA
>Ga0315278_10006477_pt1 | contig 10647 bp, 7 predicted proteins | sample YL17G06_0_MG_FD_203880 | JGI IMG/M metagenome (GOLD analysis project Ga0315278, IMG submission 203880) | Sediment microbial communities from Yellowstone Lake, YNP, Wyoming, USA - YL17G06_0 | ecosystem: Environmental > Aquatic > Freshwater > Lake > Sediment | place: USA: Wyoming | collected... | reverse complement strand
TACATCCGCGGCTTCGAAGTCGAGCGCCTCTATCGCGACGCCAAGATCACCCAGATCTACGAGGGGACGAACCAGATCCAGCGGATGATCATCTCCCGGCAGCTGCTCGGCAACTGACGGGCCGCGTGTGGTCGCACCCCCCGGAGCGCGCGTACACTCGCGCGCGTCCGCGCTGCGGTCGCGCGGGGGCATCGCGGAGCCCTTTCCAGGAGGAGTCAATGCGATTCAAGAAAGTCATCGAGGCCGAAGATGCCGTCGCCGTAATTCGTGATGGCGACGTCCTGGCAAGCACCGGGTACGGTGGCAACGGCACGCCCGATCAGCTGTTCGTGGCGCTGGAGAAGCGCTTTCTCGAGACCGGCAGCCCCCGCGGCCTCACCCTCGTGTTTGCCGGCGGGCAAGGCGACGGCGCGGAGAAGGGTCTCAACCACCTCGGGCACGAGGGGTTGCTGAAGCGCGTCATCGGCGGACACTTCGGCCTGATCCCGCGCATCGAACGCCTGATCGTCGAGAACAAGATCGAGGCGTACAACCTTCCCGAGGGCGTGATCACCCATCTCTACCGGGACATCGCGGCCGGAAAGCCCGCAACGCTGTCGCGGGTCGGACTGGGCACTTTCGTCGATCCGCGCTTCGGCGGCGGCAAGGCGAACGACGCCACGACCGAAGAACTCGTCCAGCTCATCGAGATTGACGGCGAAGAATGCCTCCTCTTCCGGACGTTCCCGATCAACGTGGTCTTCATCCGCGGCACGACATCGGACCCGGACGGCAACATCTCCATGGAACGGGAATCGCTGACGCTCGAGAACCTCGCGCTCGCGATCGCGGCGAGGAACTCGCGCGGACTCGCGCTGTGCCAGGTCGAGCGGGTCGCCGCCGAGGGCACGCTCGACGCGCGTCACGTGAAAATCCCAGGCGTGTTCGTGGACTGCGTCGTCCTCGCGGCGCCCGAGCACCACATGCAGACCTACGGCACGCACTACAACCCCGCCTTCTCGGGCGAGATGCGCATCCCGCTCAAGACCCTGGCGGCGCTGCCGCTCGACGATCGCAAGGTAATCGCGCGCCGCGCGGCGGTCGAGCTCGCTCCCAACTCGGTGATCAACGTCGGCATCGGCATGCCGGACAACGTCGCGCGCGTCGCGAGCGAGGAGAAGATCCAGGACCTCATCACGCTCACGGTCGATCCGGGCGTGATCGGCGGCGTACCGATGGGCGGGCTCGACTTCGGCGCGGCGGTCAACTTCCAGGCGCTGATCGACCACTGCGCGGCGTTCGACTTCATCGACGGCGGCGGGCTCGACGCCGCGTTCCTGGGCTTCGGCGAGTGCGACGGGGCCGGAAACGTGAACGCCAGCCGGTTCGGGAACCGGGTGCCGGGCTGCGGCGGCTTCATCAACATCAGCCAGAACAGCAAGAAGGTCGTCTTCGTCGGCAGCTTCTCGTCGGGCGGCGTGAAGGCGATCGTCGAGAACGACGGCATGCGGATCGAGCAGGAGGGCAAGCACCGCAAGTTCGTCGAGCGCGTCGGCCATATCACCTTCAGCGCCGCGACGGCGCTCGCCCGGTCACAGGAGGTGCTGTACGTCACCGAGCGCTGCGTGTTCCGGCTGACCGATCGGGGCCTGCGCCTGACCGAGATCGCGCCCGGCATCGATCTCGAGCGCGACATTCTCAAGTTGCTGCCGTTCAAGCCGGTCGTGGACAACCCGGCGCGGATGGATGCGGCGATCTTCCGTCCCGCGCCGATGCGGCTGCGCGATCGGATGCTCGACATCCGCATCGACGACCGGCTGAGCTACGACCCGGAGACGAACACGATCTTCATGAACTACGCCGGAATGCGGGTCCGGACCGAGGCCGACATCAAGACGATCCTCGCGGCGGTGGACCGGGTGCTCGAGCCGCTCGGCAGGCGCGTGAACTCGGTCGTCAACTACGACCGGTTCGTGGTGGAGGACGACGCCCTCGAGGCCTACATGGAGGCGGTCCGGTACGTGGAGCAGAAGTACTACCTGAAGGTGACGCGCTACACGAACAGCGGGTTCATGCGCCTCAAGCTCGGTAAGGAGCTCGAGACCCGCAAGCTTTCGTCGCGGGTGTTCGAGTCGGCGGAGGAAGCGAAGCGGAACTCGGCCGCCCGGGATTGACGGCGAGCCTCGCTTCACGCGTCCCCGCTCTTAGGCGAGGTGCTTCTTGAGGAACGCCGCCGTCCGCGAGTTCGCGAGCTCCGCCGCCGCCTTGTCGTAGTGATCGCCCTTGTGCCGGGCGAATGCATGGTCGACGCCGGGATAGCTGTGGATCTCGACGTTCGGCATGCCCTTCAGACCTTCCTTCACCTTCGCCTGCGCTTCGGGCGGGACGAACTGGTCGAGCTCGGCGATGTGCAGCATGAGCGGCTTCCTGATCTTGTCCTTTTCGCCCAGCACGCCCTCAAGGCCGACGCCGTAGTAGCCGACCGACGCGTCGCAGCCGGTGCGCGCCGCGGTGAGATAGGCAAGCTTGCCGCCGAGGCAGTACCCGATCGACCCGACCTTTCCGGCGCACTCCGGCCGGGCGCGCAGCGCCTTGATGGTCGCGGCGATGTCCTTCACGCCGGCGTCGACGTCGAACTTCTGGAAGCACTCGAACGCGCGTGCCCAGCCTTTCTCGCTGTAGTCGAGGTCGATGCCCGGCTCCATGCGCCAGAAGAGGTCCGGGGCGAGGGTGACGAAACCCTGCTTCGCATACTCCTCGCATACGACGCGCACGTTCTCGTTGATGCCGAAGATCTCCTGCTCCACGACGAGGCCGGGGCCCTTGGCGGAGGAAGGCAGGCAGAGATAGCCGCGGAATTTGCCGCCGTCGGCGGCGGTGATGTCGATGTAAGTGCCAGCCATGGTTCGCTTCCTTTCGTGACGGGTCCCGCACGAACGGCGGGAGGACGGCGATGCCGACTCGGGCGCGTAGTCTAATCCCTCCCGTGTCGGCCGGCCGACAGCGCGGCCGCCGGTCGCTGGAGCGGGTACTCGCCCGGGAAGTGTCAACATTTGTGACAGATGGGGCCGAATCCGGAATCGCCCCCCCGCGGCAATCGGTATGCCCGCATACCATCGTCTCGCATGCGCGAGAGTATGCACTGACCTCCCGTCTGCCCCTGCAACCGGCAGTGCCGAGAAGGGGCGCAGGCGCGGCTGCAGAGGAGCACTGCGCGGTTCGAACGTATCGACGACAGTTAACGACAAGAATGTTCTCGACCCTCTTCCGCAGGAAGTCCGGCCATCCGCTTGCCGATGCGCGCCGCGCCGAGCGCCTTGGCGACGCGGTCCGCGCAAGCGCGAACCCGCTGGAGGCCGCATCGACGGCCGCCGACTGGCTCGAGGCGGCGGCGGCAGACGACGCTCTGACCGCCACCGAGGTCGCGCGCTTCGGCCAGCTCGCGCACGAAGCTGGCCAGGGCGCGGTGCGCGCGCTCGCGCAGCAGTACGTGAGCGTAGGCACGCGCTCACCCGCCGAGCAGGCACGCGCGTGGGCGGCGCTCAACCGCTTCTACGTCGGCGCGGCCGCATGCTTCGACGCGGCGCTCGCACGCGGCGCCGCCGGCACCGACGCCCGCATGGAGCTCCCCAGGATGGCGATCTGTGCGCTGCGGTCGGTCGCGACGCAGCTGAAGTGGCTGCACGTCGGGCGCGAGCCGGTCGATGCGGCACTTTGGAACCGAGCGTACCGGGTCTACGCACTGGTAGAACGCCTCGGAATCTCGGGCACGAGGACGAAGGTCTTCGCCGACGACGATCGCACCTCGACGCCGCAGCAGGAGTTCGCGCGCCTCGTCGCGCTCGCCATCGCCTCGCCCGGGAGCCTGCGCCTCGCCGAGATCCAGGCACTGGACGATCTCATCGCCGCGGCCGCGTCTGGCTTCACCGTCGGTCCACGATCGCAGCCGGAAGCGACCCACTGGCTGGACCTCGCCGCCGCCGAAGCGCCGATGCGACTTGCGCGGCCGCCGCGTCCGACGGACGCCGTGCGCTTCTTCTGCGGCGCCGACGCGATGGACTTCCTCCATCACCTCACGGTGCGCATCGACGAGCGTGACGCGATCCCCGAGGAGTTCCGGCGCGAGCTCGATTACGGCCCGCCGCTCGCCAAGGCAATGATCGAGCACCTCCGGCGCTACTGCGGGATCGACGCCGCGACGCGCAAGGGGCCGCGCCACCGCCTCGATTCGCGGCTCGAGGTGGTCTGGGGTTTCGACGAGATCCTCGATCGACTGCAGCCGGATCGCTCGCTCGCGTTCCTCGCGGCAGAAACCGATGAGTGGCTAATGGAGGATGCGGGCGCGGGCGGCGTGAAGGCGGTGGTGAGCGGCGCGCCGCGAGACTGGCTGCAAGTCGGCGCGCTCGTCGCGGTGCGTGCGCAGGCGGCCGCGCGCTGGCAGGTCGGCATTGTGCGGCGCCTGCTGCGCGCGCGCACTGACCGGACCGAAGTCGCAGTGCAGATGCATACGCGCGATGCGACCCCAGTCGCGCTGCACGCCGATAGTGACGGCACGTCCGACTTCGGCCTGCTTCTCGACGGCCGTCGCGCGCGCGCGGGCCTGATAGTCGTGGTGCGGCCGGGCGCTGTCCACGACGGCCCATTCCGTGTGGAGCGCGACGGCGCCACGCTGCAGCTCGTACCCGTCACGCGGGAAACCGGTCCCGGCTACCAGATCGTTCACTGCGAGGAGGCGATCGAGCGCGTCGCGTGACGCGGCGCGGGCTCAGCCGGCCCGTCGGTGCGCGAGCCCGACTGGCACGCCCTCCGGCTCGCGCGCATACGCGAGCAGCGTGTCTTTCCTCGCCCCCGAGGGCCCCAGCAGAACCACGACGTGCGGACTGTCGGCGAGCGGGCTCACGGCGTCAGGACATGCGTTCGCCGAACGGAAAGCGCGCGACCAGACGGAACGGCGCGTCGCGCCCCGGTTGCTCGAACAGCGCGAGCGCGTCGAACTGCAGCGGCTCGTCGGCGAGCGCCGCAACTGCGTGCTCGGCCGCTGCGCGCACGCCCGCGACGTGCTGGGGCGGCGCGCCGTCGAGGCTGCCGGTGAGCGTCAGGTGGAAGCGGAACTCGGCGAGCACGAACGGGTAGCCGAATTCCTCGAGATAGCGATCCTGGCGCGGCGAGAGCCCCTTGCGCCGGCGCTGCTCGATCTCCGCGGCTTCAAGCGGCGCGCGGAACGGCTCGAACTCGCGCACGCAGTCGGCGGCGAGATCGTTGACGCGGCTCTCCCGTGCCAAAGGGACGAGCGCGAGGAAGTCGTCGAGCTGCGCCACGGTGACGCGCAGCACTGAAAATGCCGTGCGGTCGGCGCAGAATCCCTCGAGCGCCGTAGCCAGCGCTTCGCGCGTCGCGCCCGCAAGCAGCGCGAACGGCGCCTTGACCGTAGCGTGGAAGCCGTACCGGCACGGCGTCTCGGTGAGCGCCCGGAACGCGTCAACTTCGACGCCTGGAACGACAGGCTGCGGGACCGCGGCGCCGGTAGCGGGATCGCGGCCGAGCCAGCACGCGCCGAAGCGCCACCAGGCCGAGCCCTCGGCGGGGGCGAAGTAGAGGGCGTGGCGCGTCACCGACGCGGCCTTCCGATCGGGAACCACTGATCCGTTGTCGTCGACAATCAGAGGTTCCTCTGACTTGGGGGATCTACAAGGGAGCCAACGGATGGGTTGGGACCCTTCCTTTTCCAACCTTGCCCCCGTGCTCGAACGGAATCAGCCCCGGAACGGCGCGGTGATCCGCGTCGTGATCGAGCGGAGCTTGTCGAGGATCGAGCGTGCAGCCGAGGACTCGCGCACCGCGGCGGAGGGCCGGGCGCGCTGCGTGGCCATCAGCTGCGGCGATTGCTTGAAGCTGAAGTAGCGCTCGAGCGCCGCAACGATGTGGCTCTGGAGCAGCGTGAGGTTCACGGGCTTGTTGATGAAGCGGAAGATGCGCGCCTCGTTGATCAGGCTGATGATCATCTCCGAGTCGGAGCGGCTGGTCGTCACGATCACCAACGTGGCCGGGTGCTCCTGCTTGAGCAGCTTGAGCAGCACGGTGATGTCGACGCGCTGCGACTCCAGGTCGCAGATCAGCACCGCGACCTCGTTCATCGCGAGCGCGTGCAGCGCGTCATCGAGCGTGGGCGCGTGCACCACGCGGCACAGGTCGCCCGCCATCTCGCGCGCCGCGCGCGCCATGGCCGCGTCGTCGAGGACGAGCGCGACCATGTCGTCGCTCGGCTTCACCGCGACCCGCGGCGGCGGGCTCGCCTCGAGGGCAATCGCGATCGTGACCGCCTCCGCGATCGTGCCCTGCAGGTCGTCCTGGTTCCACGGCTTGGACACGAAGCGGTACACCTCGCCGTCATTCACCGAGCCGACGATCGCGGCGAGGTCCGAGTAGCCGGTGAGCAGCATCCGCACCGCGTTCGGGCGCAGGAGCTTCAGCTCGCGCAGCAGCTCGACGCCGAGCATCCCGGGCATGCGCTGGTCGCTCACGATCACGTGGAACGGCTGGGTGCGGGCGATCTCGAGCGCCTGCTCGCCGCCCGCGGCGGTGACGACGTCGTAGGTGTCCCGGAACACCGCCTTGAGCGCGTTGGTCACGCGCTCCTCGTCGTCGACGAAGAGCAGTCGCGGCCGCTTCGGGCCTGCAGTGCGCGAGCTCGCGGGCTGCGGCGCGGCGTGCGGTTCGGGCGCCGGCGGCGGCGCCGTCGCGATCGCGCGCCGCAACGCGCTGAGGTTGGTCGGCTTGAAGCGGGCGGTCCCGGACGGCGTCTCGTCCACGCCCGGCCCGGTGATCTCCTGCTCGCCGGTGTCGGAAACGCTCGCCGGCAGCGGCTCGTTGTCGAACGCCGCGAGTAGCGCCTCGAGAAACTGGCGCGCGCTGTGGAATCGCGTCTCGGGACGCTTGGAGAGCGCCTTCAGGAGCACGCGGTCCATTTCCTTGGAGAGGCGCGGCTCGAGCGACGAGGGCAGCGGCGGGTCCCCCTCTAGCACCCTCTTCATCAGCGCCGCACCCTGGCCCTCGAATGGCCGGCGCCCGGTGAGCACCTCGTACACGATGACCGCCGCCGAGTAGACGTCGCTGCGCTCGTCGGCAAGCTGGCCGTCGAACTGCTCGGGGGCCATGTAGTACGGCGTGCCCAGCACCTCGCCCATCATCGTCAGGTGGGAGGCCTCGAGGCGCGCGATGCCGAAATCGCTGATCTTCGCCGTGCCCATCTCGCTGATGAGGATGTTGCCCGGCTTGATGTCGCGGTGGATGACCCCGCGCGAGTGCGAGAACTCCAGGCCCTCGAGGATCTGCACGAGGATCTCGGGGAAGGCCCTTAGCTCCGGACGGTAACCGGCGACCAGATGATCGCGGAGGCTGCGGCCGACCACGCACTCCATCGCGATGAACGCGTTCTCCTCGTCCTCGCCGTATTCGTAGATCGCGACGATGTGCGGGTGGCCCAGGCTGCCGGCCGCCTGCGCCTCCCGCTTGAAGCGCTCGAGCGCGTGCTCGGCGTCCTGCGGGTCGAGGTCGCGCTTGCGAATGACCTTCAGCGCGACGTCGCGGCGGATCACCGGGTCGTGGCCCTTGTAGACGACGCCCATCCCGCCCCTGCCGAGCTCGCCGATGAGCTCGTACTTGCCGATGCGCGCGGGGCGTTCCATGGTCGATGGTCAGCTCAGGCGGCCGGCGCTTCGTTCATGGCGGCCACCGGCTTGACCGGCAGCGTCACGGTGAAGCGCGTGCCCGTACCGGGCTTGGACTGGACATCGATGCGGCCGCCGTGGCCCTCCACGATCTTGTAGCAGATCGACAGGCCAAGTCCGGTGCCCTTGCCGACCTCCTTCGTGGTGAAGAACGGGTCGAAGATCTTCGGCAGGACGTCGGCCGGAATGCCGTGCCCGTTGTCGGAGATCTCGACCGCGACCATGCCGGGATCGACCTGCCAGGTACGCACCCCGATCACGCCGCCCTCTTCCGCGGTCGCCTGCGCGGCATTGGTGATGAGGTTCAGGAACACCTGGTTGATCTGCGACGGAGCACACGACACCTTCGTGATCCGGCCAAGCTCCTGCTTCACCGTGCGCTTCTTCACGTGGTTCCTGGCGATCGCGAGCGCGCTCTGGAGGCCCTCGTTGAGATCGAACTCGGCCACCTTGCTGCGGTCGAGCCGCGCGAAGTTGCGCAGGTTGTTCACGAGCTCCGAGATCTGCGCGATACCGTACAGGCCGTCCTTCACCAGCGTGTCGAGCTCGGCGAGGCGGCTGCCGCCGCGCAGCTCCGCGAGCGCGCCGTTGACTGCGGCGAACTGCTTGGCCAGCTGCGCCTCGTCGGCCTGTTCGGACTCCAGGAGCCGGACGAGCCGCTCGGCCTGGGCGAGCGCTTCGCCCGCCTTCGGCATTCCGCCGGCCACCGCTTCGAGGCTCGACTTCACGTACGCGAGCGGCGTGTTCACCTCGTGCGCGACCCCGGCGACCATCTGGCCCAGCGAGGACATCTTCTCGCTCTGGATGAGCAGCGCCTCCTGCTCCCGGAGCTGATCAAGCGCGCTCTTCAGCTCTTTCGTGCGCGCCTCGACGCGGGTCTCGAGGAAGTCGTTCGCCTCGCGCAGCTTGCGGTTGATGCGGTTGATCACGCGGTAGGTCTCGGTGAGGCGCAGCGCGAGCCAGGCGGCGAGCAGCACCACGAGCCCCGAGTACACGAGGAGGTACCAGCGATAGCGCTCCGCCTCCTCAACGGCGCTGGCGAACGCCTGCTCCACCGCGCGCGTGGCCGACTCGAGCCGCGGGCCGGTGGACGAGAAGAACGCGTCGCGGAAGCGCGCGTCATCCTGCACCTTCGCCTCGAGCGCCTGGCGTGCCGCCGCGGCGAGCCGATCAAAATCGCTGCGCGCGGACTCGGGTGCGTCGGCGGCGGTGAACTGCGCGATCGCTTCACGCGCCGCCTTCTCCGCAGAAATCGTCGGCTGCACCTCGAACCCGAGCACCGCTTCGCGCATGCGATCGGCGTCGCGCGAGGCGCCCAGCGGCACGCCGGACGACCGCTCCCGCGCGAAGGTCGCAAAGCCCTCTGCGGCCTGGTCGAACGCCGCGAACGAGGTGGTGTGGGCCGCTTGCGCCACGCCGAATGCCTCGATCGCCTTGGACTTCTCCTCGAGCGCCAGCTTGAGGCTGTTGAGGGTCGCGGGCGCGAGCGCGTCGTCGAGCGCGGTGTTCTGCACCGTCAGCATGGCGAGGACGCGCTGGATCCGGGTCGGCTCGACGCGCGCGCGCGTCGCCGCTCCCGCCGTGGTCCCCGCCCCGGTGGACAGGCGCATCCCGATCAGCCAATCATTCCAGCGGCTGTCGGCCTCCTTCAGCTCGCGGAGCGACGCGAGCGCCTCGGTCGCGACGCGCAGATCGACCGCGCGCGACTTGACGTACAGATAGCCCCAGCCGCCGAACAGGCACAGCGCGGCGGTGACGAAGGCCGCGATCCGGTAGGGCCTGCCGGCGCTCGCCCAGGAGCCAACCGGCACGCTCATCGAGCGCGCCTTGCCGGCCGCCCGGGTTGCGGGAGGAGCCTTCGAGCGTGGGTTCCGAATCGCCGCCTTTGCACGGATGCCTCTATACCCCGCGGCGCCGCTGCCGGGGGCAAATTGTTGTGGCGCGGCAAGTATATGCGAGCGGCATTGGCGGAGCACGGTACAACTTGGCTTGCCGCCCTGGCAGGGGCCCCCGGGGGAACCTTCAAGTCGCGGCGGCGCCGTCCCACCGCTGGAGGCAGTTCCAGGCGACCAGTGCCGCATCGACCGTAAAGAGGTGCGGCATCGCCAGGCGCTCCCGGACCTCGTCGAACTCGACGAGCTCGAATCCGGCCACCTCCCCGTCCTCGTTGCGCGGCACGAAGCCCGACGGCAAGACGAGATCGAACACCTCGACCTCGTTCGAGTCGAGCCCGTCGGGCACGAGGTAGTCGAACGCGAGCGCATCCCGGAGCCGCGCGCCTTCGGCGATGAAGAACGGAATACCGGCCTCCTCGCGGCCCTCCTTGATGAGGGTCTGCCACGCGTCGCGCCCGGCGGCGATGCCGCCGCCCACGAGATTGTCGAGCTTGCCCGGATCGGTGGCCTTGTCGTGCACGCGACGCGCGATCCACATCGCGAGCCCCCGCCCCGTCCGCACGATGCCGTTGAGATGCGCGGCGCGGCCGCGGATGCCGAAGCGCTGCACCGCCGCGCGCTCGATGCGGAAGAGCGGCTCGCCACTCGCCTCGGCGTAGACCTCGTGCTGTTCGTCGCGCCAGCCGGTGACGAGCCCTTCGGCGCGCAGGACCTCGAGCGCTTGGGCCACGGCGCACGTACGCGCCTCGGCGGTCACGAGCGTCTCGGCGAGCGCGACCCGCTCCGGCTCGCAGGCGAACACGTCGGGAAAGCGCGCAAGCACCGGCGCGAACCCGGGCGCGACCCAGCCGAACCGGCGCTCCGCGGCGCGCAGCGGCAGGAGCAAGGAGTAGTCGACGACGAGCGCCTCGGCGAGCCACGCGGGGGGACGGGAAGCGGGGGGACGGGAAGCGGGGGGACGGGTCATGCACGTTCCGCGCGGCACGGCGGGTGGAAGGACGGATCGAGGGGCACGCTCTTGCGCTGCGGCGCGCGGGACTTGCGCG
>Ga0315278_10006476_pt1 | contig 10647 bp, 22 predicted proteins | sample YL17G06_0_MG_FD_203880 | JGI IMG/M metagenome (GOLD analysis project Ga0315278, IMG submission 203880) | Sediment microbial communities from Yellowstone Lake, YNP, Wyoming, USA - YL17G06_0 | ecosystem: Environmental > Aquatic > Freshwater > Lake > Sediment | place: USA: Wyoming | collected... | reverse complement strand
CCTTTAGGCTTTGGTTTTTTAGCCATGATGTTCCTTTCTTTCTTTAGACGTGGACAACGTTAGTTCCTTCAACATTCTGTTGAACTCTCTTTGCTGTTCTGAATTCAAGCCATTCAAGACTGCTCATGAGATGAATAACTGCTGCCATGTTTTCTTGGCAAGCGAAAGGTCCTTTCTGAAAACCTTTGAGACGCTCAATGCAGATCTTGATCAAGTCTTCTGTTTGACATCCATTGATGCTAACTTTTTTGACGGGTCCTTTTTGAAACTTGACTTTTACAAATTCAGTATCAATTTCGGATAATTCCTGTGTTTGTGTTTCCATTTTTCCATACCTTTCCTTTGATGATGTTCCATCAACCAACGAAGTTCTCCATAATCTCTTTGTGTACTTCTTCTTGTGTCTTGTTATCACAGAATATGAAGATTGGATTATTGTCCCACATTAGACCTGCTTTGATATAAGCTTGTTTGAATTGAGGCCAGTTCTTCCAGACATAGTCATCATAGCTGTCATTGCTGTTATCTCTGATATAAGGTTTATCAGCAAGCATGATGATGTTCTTAAAGCGAAAGTCTTTGAAGATCTCTCGTTCTATTCGAAGGATTGCTTTCAAATCTACCCCACCCATAAAACCTTGATAAACAATTGGTGAGATTGGTCCACGATCCATAATGGACATGTCAAGGAGCTTGGCATCTCTGAGTGAGTTGCATCTCATCCATGCAAAGAGTAGGTAGCGCTCAACTCCCTCACAAGCGAGAGCACGCTCATAAGTCGCTTTGATAACTGGATCATCTTTATCTGTTGCCTTGATGATAGGAATGTTAAGTGCTTTGCTGAGGAGCTTTGCTTGAGTTGATTTGCCAACTCCATCAGGGCCTTCGATTTGCACCAAAAGTCTTCTTGGAGTAACTCTTATTTCATTGCCAAAAGCTTTGTGTAGTACTTCCTCTTGCATTTCATCTATGGATCTTCTATCTGTAAACTCAGCGTTTTCCATTTTCAACCTCCATCACTTAGGAATGGTAAAGGTCCAAACATCAGGTACAACCAGAGACACTTGCACAGTAAATGCAACGTCTGGTCTAACTTTATTCCATAAGTGCCTTCGCACTTGAAATAGTCAATAAGTCCATGCGTAACAAATTCCATAAGTCCAAGAGCAATACTTCCTGTTGCAAGTGAGACCAAGAAGCCATGTGCAAATGCATGACCTGATAACCACCAGTACCAGGGAACATGCTTTTGAAGCTCGCTCTCACTATGACGAGACTTCTCACATGCCATCACATGACTTTGAAAGACCCAATCACCAAAAATGTGCGATGCGAGTAACAACCAGGCTGTATTGATTATTGTTCCAGAAGGTATGGCCATGGCTTCTTATTATCCTTCTCTTCATCGATGACTGTCTCGCGGCATACACCGTTAATATCTTGTGCTTTACGATTTGCTTCGTAGAAGTTAAAGAAGACTCCTTCGACCTGAATTCCTTCAAGAACACTGTGTTTGAAGACAACATAAACTTGACGCTTCATTCTAACCATTTCCTTCATTTAGCCTCTCCTGTTAGCCTTGTGTCCCATATTTCTCTCATCTTTTTTCTGTGATCATCGCCTGGGACCCATAATGGCTTTAAAACACTCGAAAAGACACTGAAGAGATGCTCTCCATAGAACTCCTTAATTTCTTTGGGTTCAAAGTTGGTTGTGATCAGTGTCGGCTTACTCCATTTAACACGAGACATGAAGAGAGTATCAAACTCCTTTGGAACAAAGTCGCTACCTGACTTAGAATAACCATGTCCGAAGTCGTCAATGCAGTAGAAGTCCTTTTCCTCAAACTCTTTCTTGATACCTTCACGATCACCATTCGGCTTAAGTGCCTCTATGATTTCAGGAAGATATCTCATCTTGACTGTGTAGCCTTTGAGCAGAGCTTTCTTTAAGATGCAGCTAGCAAGAAGTGACTTACCAACTCCCCAACGGCCGTGGAAGAGAATTCCAAGACCTTGATTTTTTGCTCGATCAAGGTTATCACAATACTCACGAACAGTCTTATGTACTTCTCTCTTGATCTTAGCATTTTCTTTGTCAGCATCCTCTGTTTGATAGTCACCAAGAGTTTTAAACCAAAAGTTTTTAGGAATGCCTGCCCAAGCACATCTAACACATTTGTGATAAGTCTCTTCACAGTCTTTCTTGCACTCAGGTGAAAAGCCAGAGTACTCCTTACATGCTCGACAATCTTCAATGAGCTTTTTTCTTTCATCTGCAAGTATCCTTGTAATTAGTTCGCTCATTTTCTAGGCCTCACTGTTAGCATGGAAAGTGAAAGGAAAGAATGATCATCATTTCGAATCCAGTCAGCGCCACATTCAAGTTCATCATCTCTAAATTTGAGGTAGCTTTCATCTGTCTCGAAAGTAGCCCAGAGGCAACTTAGTTGCCGATCATGTTCAAGTTTAATGAGCTTGCCAATTTGGATGCTTCCAAGCATAACTCCAATTGGATACTTATCAAGCATGCGTCCATGCCTGAAGTGATTCTGGTTCTCAAAGCAATCCTTTTCAGTGATAGGGGAGTCATCATCACAAGCGCAGACTTTTACTCTACAATATCTTGCTCTTCCACCTTCTGTGTCGTAAATGTTGTCCATTTGTCGTCGTGTTTTAAGTTAAAACTTTTCCCACATTCTTCACAGTCGTATTTGCCATCCTCCATCTCCTCGTAAGATACAAATACTACCCCACACCAGGGACAGAATGGTACGTCAGTTCCTTCGTGTTCGATCTCTTCCAGTGTCATTCTTTGTCTCCTTCGGCGGCATTGTCTCATCCATCATAACTGCAACTGCTACTTTCATCCTACGTGCCATCTTACGACAATACTTGACAAGATCATCCTCTGTTTCAATTGTATCAGGGACTTGGTTTTCAATTGCTTCCCAAAACCTACTATCGATAGTGTCTGTCTGATGATCTTTTGTGCTCATTTTACGAGAGTATCGGATTTGCATATTATCTCCTTAGAGCTCTTCTTTGGTCAAGATGGCAAGCCAAGTCCTGAAAGTGTGAGTTTCTTTATCACCACCAAAATCCTTGTTAAATTTCTCTGCTATTTCGAAAAGAGCCTTTGCAGCTTGTTCGTAATGTTCTTGTTTACTTTTGAATTCGAGGTTTACATCGAGTTGACCTGTTCTTGGATCGATGTGTGCCAAGGTATGAACTCTCTCAAAATACTTAAGAGAGCGTTTCTTAAGAATGAAGATCAACTTCTTGAGCATTCTTTGATTTTCATCCATTATTTCTTCACAAAATACTGTTCGAGAAGCACGGTCTTTTCAACATCATGTATGATTGCCACGGAAGCAGAGTCTTCATAATTCTCTCTCCAGACAACATGCTTGATTCCTGAGGATTGGATGAGCTTGAGACATGTCGAACAGGGCATATAGACGCAGAACATCGTACAGTCGTCTGTCGAAATCTTCTCTTTGGCACAGAACATAAGGAGGGCTTGTTCTGCATGGACTGTTCTACGACAATGTCCAAAATCATCGAGCAAGCAACCAACATCGGTGCAATGGTCTGCTCCTTCTACACTCCCATTAAAGCCTGTAGAGATTATTCTTCCTCTCTTTACAAGGACAGCACCAACATGCTTGCGCTCGCAAGTTGAGAGATCCGCATATTGCTCTGCCGTGTTCATATAGAGGTTCTGCATGAAACGCTTTTTCCATGCTTTTCTTTTTTCGGAGGTCATTTCTTTCTTCTCTTGACACATGTCACATTTGCACTCGTAACATTTATCATCTCTATCAGAATGGGAACTCACTGCATGACCACATTTGCACAAGCGGATTTTGACTTCGTAAGGATTAGTCTTATCCACTATAAAAGACGGCTTGAATGACTGTTTCACCTTCAATAGCCGTCGATGCGAACTCAAGTGTATGTTTTTCGTAACCATGTTCGTCTACCTCCCCGAGGAATGCGTTAACTGCTTCTTGTACCTGGAATAAGTTGCCCTTGAACATTTTTACTTTTGGCCGACCCATTTACTTCCTCCACTTGGCTGACTAATGCTAGTAATGTAGCGAGACCGTAACGTAGACATTCTTCATTTGGACAGTAGTAACTTTTAGTATGCGTTGTCCAATCAATCGAAAGGATCCAGTTGTCTGGTTGGGTTTCTGGCTTAAGTTCTATCTTGCATTTAATGCACTGAAGAGTTTTATTTCCCAAGACTAAGCTTCCTTCTAATACCCGTTGTCGTATCTCTTGTGATTCACATCAACCTTCGACATGTAACGCTCAAAGATCTCTTTGTGATCTGCTCCCCAAATGATGAGCATCTCAATGGTGAAGAGCATGACATCAATGAGCTCATTCTTTACATAGTCAGGATTTGTTGGTGGCTGATTTGTCTTCCAATCTTTCCATCTCAAAGCACCTTCACCTTTGATACCTCGAATGTCATCACCATTGAGAACTTCACCAAGCTCAGCGAAAGCAGCAAGCATGAATTTCTCTGTACGACGTTCTTTCTCTTCAATCGACATTGTCTCAAGATTGTAAAAACGATTCATGATGCTCTTTTGCATTGCAACAATCTTTGTGAGCATATCTTCTTGTTCCATTTTATCCACCTCCACCGACTCCAGTCGGCTCCACACTTCACAACGAAGACAGGCTCAATGGCCTGCCACCTTAATAATATGCTAAGGGTACTAGTTGTTTGGACTTTTAATTAGTTTTGAAGACGTCCATCTGTCGTCGATCTTGTGCTCCATGCCTTCTATCGACGAAAGATGTTGTTCTCATACCTATCTTTATGAACTGATCTAACTTCTTAGTGAGTTGATGAAGAGCTTGGACAACATCACTAGGTTGTTTGTTATGATGAACAATGTGTTGCTTTCTCCCCATGTAACTTTCAACATCGGGAAAACAACTTTTGAGTTTCTCGATTGTGCCGTTCTTAATGTAATTCTTCTTTGAATTTTCAAGACCCAAGAGTGTCTGATAAGACAACCCTGTTTTCTTGATAACATCTTTGCATGTCATGTTCTGACTTGTTCTTTCTTTTTGGAGATACTCTGCCAACTTTTTACCAACTTTCATATTCCCTCCATTTTTTGTTTTCAGTCTTCTGTACTCGTTTTCTAAAATGTACATGGCCCTCAAATTTCTCTCTTCCACAAAGAAGATTTTCTCCAAAAACTCTTGGACAATTTCTTCTGGAAGCATGTTGATGAGTCTTAACATTGGACAAAGTTCTTTACCCTGATACCCATTTGCCACATTCTTTGCGAGTTTTGCCGGAGCCTTTTCTTCTTCCACTACAATTCTGATGATATTTGCCGATGCTTCCCATTGTGCTCATTGCTTCAATATTGCACTTGTCACAATGCATTTTGATTGGAGCTTGTTTCGTTGTCTTTGCCATCTACCCTCCTAATCACGCTTTACCTGAGTGAAATTTGGACAGCTACATTCCTTTTCCCAAATACCATCGTCTCCCCAGTATGACTTCTTGAGACAAGCTTGTGTGTGCTTGACTGCATAAAGGTTGTTGTCTTTGTCTCCCATGAGTAGACAACCAAAAGCCTCTTTCAAGTGCCAATAGATTCTCTCCATCTCTCGATCTTGAGCATGCATTCTCATGGCGCCACTTGTCATAATCGAATGTGTTTCTTTAAGGAGACTTTCTACGATCTCCTTCTTTGTCCCTGTGTGAGTCCAAGGAATGTAATGCATTGAACTACTCCTTTATAGATCACTGATGTAGTCCGCTAAGAATTTAAATGCTTCTTTGACTCGTTCGTCTATCTCTGACTCTTCTTTTCCCTTTTTTTCCTTCGGGCTAATCGCCAACGAGTACCCTTTTTAGGTCATCGGTTGTTAGCTTGACTCTCTCTGAATCAGGATCAAAGAGAAGGTCTAGAAGACCTTGTTTCTTCGTAAGGATCTCAACCATTGATTGTTCGACTGTATCTTTGCATATCAGATTGTGGATCTTCATTTGAAGTTCTTGACCTGGCCGCTTAATGCGACCAACACGCTGCTTCATCTTTGCTGGATTAAAGAGTAAATCGAAGATGATCATGTTGTTGGCTTTCTGTAGGTTCATCCCAAAGGCGAGACAATCAGTTGTGACAAGAACTTCTTTACTTCCATCAAGGAAGACTTCGACAACATCCTGTCGATCTTGGCCTTTGATTTCACCTGAAACAAATGTGACATCAAAACCTTCTTCGATGAGTCGATCTCGAATTCGAAATGCTGCTCTTTCCCACTGAGTAAAGATGACAGTCTTTTCACCTGGAGTCTTCTTGAGGATTTCGATCACTCGTTCCATCTTAGGTGAGGTAATACTTGCGCCAGGATTAACGAGATCAGGGAAGTCGCAAACCTCACGGATCTTGGTTAATGAGCCAATGACACTCTGGAAGCTCTTCTCTTCTTCGAGCTTTTTCTTAGCGTCATGCTTGAGCGATTTGTAGATCGTCTTTTGCTCTTCTGTCATGTCCAACCAGTGGTGAATGATTTCAGCACCTGGAAGGACTCTTCCAATGTCTTCGTTCGTTCTCCTGAGTATAAATGGACTAATCGATCTGATAAACTCCTTGATCTTCTCTGGATACCACTTTTCGATTCTTCCCCAAAAGTTGACCTTAGCAAAATACGCCTTAAAGCCTCCAAATGTACCAAGGAGTTCAGGATTAATGACTCTCATAATGGCAAAAATTTCATCGAAGTCATTCTCAAGAGGAGTAGCTCCTAGTGCCCAGAACCAATGAGTTTTCATTCTGGTTAATGCTTTAGAAGACTTAGCTCTGAAGTTTTTTACTCGAGAAACTTCGTCTGCGATGATGATGTCGGGTTTGAGATGAGTGAGTTTGACAGCATCATTGACGAGTGATTCGTAGTGAACAACGAGAAACATGCTTTCGTTTCGCTTCCATTTCTCATACGTTGCTTCTCTTTGAGCTTTATCACCATCGATGACATCAACCTTTTTACCTGTGAATCTGATGATCTCATCTCTGACCTGCCACCTGAGTGAGGCGAGTGTGAAGTAGATGACCTTCTTAACACCTTTGACCTTTTCAAGAATTAAACATGCATTGAGTGCAGTAGTAGTCTTTTGAAGTCCGACAGCATCAGCAAGAAGAACCCTTTCACCAACCACAAGGAACGCACTGCCAAGCTTTTGATGATCACCAAGAGGAAGACGACCAGTTGTTTCATCGACGATTGTATAACTTTCAAATGAATTTGGATCGATGAGTTTCAGCTTTTCAAGATCTTCGCAGATTGCAGTAAAAGCATCAAGTCCTGGAATTGCCTCATTCTTCGTGATTTCTCCATGCTCCTTAAGAGCACGTAGAGTGATTTCCCAGAAGATGTAACGTCCGATCCAAGCGTGGGAAGCTTTTGACCAAGAACATCCTGGAGTTTTCTTGAGGGTTTCGATAACATCTCTTTCATACTTGAAGCTGATGAAGAATGAGAAATCGTCTCTTGGATAGATTTTGAATTCAGAGACCACGATTTTCGCGATTTTGTTTTAGTCTGAGTTCAGTTCTTTCTCTGTTGTGTCTGATTTTTAGGATAGCTCTGTCGTTAGTGTACTTATCCTTAAGCTTGAGCCAATCCATTGCATGCTTTTCATCGAGTCTTGACATTTCTTCTACCTGTCGCTTTTCACGATCCTTATTCTGATCCATGCTCATTATATGCTTGAACTGTGAAACTTTTGGTTCCTGGGCTTAATAAGTAGTATTCGCGTGCATGTGTCCGCCTACCTCTAGTACGTAGCCTTAATAGCCTATTGAGGGTTTAAGGATCTTAGCCTATTTAGCCTATTTAGCCTATATAGCCTACTTAGCCTATATAGCCTATAAAGTCTTAGAGCCTCAAGAGTCTTTTGAGGGCTTAAGGCTTTAGTACTATAGTATCTCTTAGTACTATAGATCTCTATCTTATTTACTTCGTAAATAAGACCCCCATGTTGTTTTGATTGGTACCTTTTCAGGTACCATTTTGTTAGGATTCATTTGCATATAAAGTATGTACCCAGGAAACAGGTATTGTGAAGTTCATGCCGAAATGGAGCCCAATTTCGATGGTAGCCCAAAGTTCTAGGAGGATGAGAATGAAAAGATTAACGTTGTTGTTTTTGTTGCCAACACTTGCACTTGCAAAAATGAAAGAAGTCTCAAAGCCAGACGTTTTTTACGTTTACTCAGACAAGAGAGCAGTAACTAACCACTACATTGCTTCAGGTTGGATGGGTGACTATGGTGACATCAAACTGGTTGAAGGTGATACGACGACTGTGCATCAAGGTCTAACAGCGATCAAGCTTGCATATAGTGCTGAAGCTAAGCAAGATGCCAATTGGGCAGGTGTCTATTGGCAGCATCCTGCAAATAACTGGGGAACAGTTAAAGGTGGATATGATCTCAGTAAGTACAAGAAGCTGACCTTTTGGGCAAAAGCAATTAGTCGTGGGAAATTCAGCGTTCAAATTGGTGAGTTCAAAGTTGGTGGTATTATTGGGACCTTTTCAGATAGTGATTCTTCATCTATTGGTCCAGTCGATTTAACAAATGAATGGAAGCAATATACTATTGACCTTGTTGGAAGAGATCTCCGTCAGATCATTGGTGCTTTCTGCATCTCTTGGAGCAGAGATAATAACCCGGATGGATTTGATCTCTACTTAGACGAAATCAGATTCGAATGAAAGAACCGTTCTGGAAGATGTTGTGTTTTCTTCTCTTGATTGATTTCCTTGTTTTTCTTTTCATCACTTTTGTTGTGGGAGTTGGTTATGGACAGACGTGAAGCTGTAGAGAAAATTTCATTGATCTTGAGAATTCTTAAGGGAGAAACGCGTGCCAAATTTTCGAGTGATAATGAAGCAATGATCAAAGTCGCACAGCGTATGAATGCTCTTGCAAAACTTATTGTTCAAGAGCTCTGTAAACATGATAATCAAATTTTTAGTTTCGGTGATGTCAGAAATTTGCTGACAGGTGAAGTCGTCTATAAAGGTTTAAAAGACTCTTGTGTCGAATGTGGCAAAGTCTTCAAACATGAGTCAGTTGAGAATATTGCAGGTGTAGATATCAAAGTGAATCACTTGAAGGAGAAGACAGATGAGAACTCAGGATGAGATTGTAGCTAAATGTATAGAAGTTGAGAAGGATGCATTTGGCTTTTTTACTTCCGAAGTCCTTATACCTTACTTGGACCAAGAACATGTGAAACCGTTTCTACGTAAGAAAGATGAAATTAGTTCTTGGCATGAAGTCCACAATCATCATCAGAGTGACGAAGACGTTTTGACTGGTATGAGAGAGTATATCGGATTCGCTTGGCAGAAGGTTTACAAGCACAAAGGAATTACTGCAATCACAGCAGTTGCAAAATTGCGAGCATGGGTTTGGCTTCTTGGAGATGATGAACTTTATCGTTGGACTGGGCTTGAAGAAAGCTGTAGAAACTTTGGAGCACCTGCATTTAAGAGAGTTTCAGAGAGGTATGTTTTTGAAATTCCAGACTTGAAAGAAGTTCAGAATATGGCCAGCGGAAGAAAGTGTAGACCGGATTGTGACGAAGGGTGTGGAAATGAACTTGTATGTTGATGATATGAGAAGGTGTCCTGATGGTTGGGAATTAGCGAGAACAAACGCAGACGCAATTCGTATCTTGGCAACTAAGGATGTCAAAAAGATAAGCATTGACCATGACATTTGTGTGTACATTCGTAAACAGCACATCCTCACAACGATAGAAGAAAATTTCACACCGATTGTCTATTACATTGTGGCAATGCCAAAGGAAAAGAGGCCAGAAATCATCCTCCACAGTGCGAATGGTTGGGGCAGAAAAACTATGTTTGAGATCCTCACAAAAGAGGCTTATAAACCAGAGCAAATTACAATCTCCCCTGGAAGTTATCTTATACAGCCTGAAGAATTATCTGAAAATGAAGGAGAAAATGTCACCTAGAATTTGCAAATACTATATAAAATCATCGTGTTTTGATCCTCTGTGAAAGTGTGTTTTTGCATATTATAAAGGATACCAAATTCACACTCAAGGGAGATCCACAATGATCAAACAAACAGAGATTCAAAACTTCGTCACCATCTCAGAAAAATGGGATACAGCCAAAGAATCATTCAAACTCGTCAAAGTACAGTGGGAAGAATACAACGTCCAACTTGCCAAAAGATATTCAGAGGGAGAGAAGGTTGAGTCAGGAAAGTACCAACTCAATCTGAAAACAAGTTCACGAACCACGACCAAATACAAAGAGGTAATGGAAGGCTTAGTCACAGCAGTCAAAGAAGGACTCAACCATAAAGCTGTAGCAGTTAAAGAATTCGCACAGAACATCCTCAACATCCTCGGAACAATGCTTAGCAATCCAGAGATCGTCAAAGTCAACACAGAGCCTATCATCGAAGTTCTCACCGAAAAGAAAGTCACCAAGCTGACCAAGGTCGCCTAAGGAGGATGCCCATGAAAACTATCTTAGGCGAGTTTCCGTCATCAAGTCACCCAGGGAAATTCTATCAGGTCATTGAGAAGGATGGGAAGATCTCTTGTAACTGCCCTCCTT
>Ga0315278_10006475_pt1 | contig 10648 bp, 6 predicted proteins | sample YL17G06_0_MG_FD_203880 | JGI IMG/M metagenome (GOLD analysis project Ga0315278, IMG submission 203880) | Sediment microbial communities from Yellowstone Lake, YNP, Wyoming, USA - YL17G06_0 | ecosystem: Environmental > Aquatic > Freshwater > Lake > Sediment | place: USA: Wyoming | collected... | reverse complement strand
TCCCGGTCCTCCTGCTGACCGCCCGCGGCCGGCGCGAGGACCGCGAACTGGGCCGCGAGGCGGGCGCCGACGGCTATATCATCAAGCCGTTCAGTCCGCAGCGCCTCCTGGAGAAGGTCAACGGCCTGCTCGGCGTGCGGCACGGCTGAGCCGCGACCGGCCGCCTGCCGTCTGTCGGAACCGCACGCCCGTCCGCACCACGCGGGCGGGCGTTGCCGTGCCGGGGCCGCGGGGTTACCATCCCCGCGCGCGCCACGCCGGCGCGGAAAGGCGGGGCCACGTGCCGCGCTCCGACGGATCGCGGCCGGGTGGGGGGGGGCTCCTGGTGGAGGTCGCCCTGCCCGTGCCGCTGGACCAGTTTTTCACCTACCGCTGGGAAGAGGCTGTCGGCAGGGAGGGGGCGACGTCACGCCCTCCCGCGCCTGGTGACCTGGTGGGGGTACCGTTCGGGCGCCGGCGTGAGGTCATCGGGCTGGTGACCGGCGTCAGCCCGTCGCACGATCCGGCGCCGGTGGTCGACGGTCACGCCGTGCGTTCCGTCGGGCGGCTGCTGCCGCCCGCCTACGCGCTGGCGCCCGACCGGTGGCAACTGGCGACGTGGCTGGCGGAGTACTACGCCCTGCCGCTCGGCGAAGTGGTGCCGCTCTTCCATCCCCCGACGCCCGGCACGCGCGCCCGCGCCACGCGCACCGCGGCGGTCGACTTCCCGCTGCACGACAGCGAAAACGTGGCGCTGACCCCGGCGCAGCAGGCGGCCGCGGACTCGGCGTTCGCCCAGCTCCGCGACGGTGGCGGCGGCGTCCTGCTGCTGCATGGGGTGACCGGGAGCGGCAAGACCGAGGTTTACCTGCGGGTGATCGGGGAGGCGCTCGCGCGCGGGCGCAGCGCCATCTTCCTGTTGCCGGAAATCGCACTCACGCCGCAGACGATCGCGCGCATCACGAGCCGTTTCGGGCCGGTGGTCGCCGCCATCCACAGTGCGTTGCCGGCGGGGGAGCGCTGCCGCGTGCACGAGGCAGCGGCGGCCGGTGAGATCCGTCTCGTCGTCGGGCCACGCTCGGCCCTGTTCGCGCCGGTGTGCGACCTCGGCGTCATCGTCGTCGACGAGGAGCACGAGAGCTCCTACCGGCAGGAGGAGAAGCCGCGCTACCACGCCCGGCATGCCGCCCTGGTGCGCGCGCGTGCCGCGGGGGCGGTGGTGATCCTCGGCTCGGCCACGCCGGACCTCGAGAGCTGGGCCAACGGGCGGTCGGGACGCTACCGGATGTTCACGCTCGCCGACCGGCCGGTGGGGGAGCTGCCGCGGGTCGAACTCGTGGACATGCGCGGGGAACCGGCGCCCGACGGCTTCTCGCCACGACTGCTGGCCGCGCTCGACGAGGCCCTGGGCGCCGGCCGGCAGGCGATCCTCTACTACAACCGGCGCGGTTTCGCGCGTGCGCTCCAGTGCGCGTCGTGCGGGGCCGCGGAGAGTTGTCCGCGCTGTGACATCGGCCTCACCTGGCACCTGCGGCCCCGCCGGCTGCTCTGCCACTACTGCGGTTACGCGCAGGCGGCCCCGCCGGTCTGTCCGCACTGCGGAGGCCGGGAGTTCCTGCCTGCCGGTGGCGGCACCGAAAAGCTGGAGATCGCGCTGGCCGCGGCGTTCCCCGCCGCGCGGCTGTTGCGCCTCGATCAGGACACGACCCGTCGCCGCGGCAGCCATGCCCGCATCCTCGGCGCGTTCGCGGCCGGCGAAGCGCAACTGCTCGTCGGCACGCAGATGGTGGCCAAGGGGCATCACTTCCCCGGGGTGGCGGTGGTGGGGGTGATGGCCGCCGACGACGGTCTCACGCTGCCGGATTTCCGGGCCGACGAGCGGGCGTTCCAGCTTCTCACCCAGGTGGCGGGGCGCACCGGCCGACGGACGCCCGGTCTGGTGATCTTCCAGACTTTCCAGCCGGACCACCCGCTCATCCAGGCGGCGGCTCGGCACGACTACGACGCCTTCGCGGGTCCGGAACTGCTCGCCCGCGAGGTGCTCGGCTATCCTCCGGCGCGCCGGCTGCTGCGGCTGGCCGTCAGCGCGCGTCGCCAGGCGGTCGCCGAGGCGGCGGCCATGACGCTGGCCGCGGTGGTGCGGGAGGGGCTGGCCGGCGAGGGGCGTGAACTGCTCGGGCCGGCGCCCGCGGTCTTCGAGCGACTGCAGGATCGTTACCGCTGGCAACTGCTGGTGAAGGGTTCGCTCGGCGCCGAGCGGAAGCGCTGGCTGGCCGCCTGCGCCCGCGCTCTCCAGGCGCGCGAGCGGGGGGTGGAGGTGGCGCTGGACATCGATCCGGTCGGTCTGTACTGACCCGCCTGTTCCGCCCCGCGTGCCGGGCGGCCGGCACCGCCAGGTTCAGCGGCTCGGGCGCCGGGTCACTGCGCGGGGATCGCCGCCACGTTCCGCAGGTCGACCGGCTGGTCCAGGCGGACCCGGCCGATCCGCTCCGGCAGTACCCATCCGACGACGCCGCGGCGGCGTTTCTTGTCGCCCGCGATCAGCCTTTCGAGCGTGGCCAGGGGGGGGAACGGCGGTGCGAGCGGCAGGCCGCAGGCCTCGATCAGGGCGAGAATGCGCACCGCGTCGCGGGTCGGGCAGAGGCCGCGCAGGTGGGCGATCGCCACCGCCATCGCCAGGCCGGCGGCCACCCCCTCGCCGTGGTTCAGACCGCCGGCCGCCTCGAGGGCGTGCCCGAGCGTGTGGCCCAGGTTCAGCGCGCGGCGCGGACCCTCCTCGCGGAAATCCCGTCCCACGATGCGCGCCTTTACCCGTGCCGCGCCGCCGATCCAGCGGGGCCAGGGCAGGCGCAGCGCGCCGGCGGAGGCGAGATCACGGCCGCGGGGACGACGGGGACGCGCCTCCCCGAACGCCGCGCGCAGGGCCGGGGCGTGCCGCTCGAGGTCGGCGAAGAGGGACGGCGAGGCGATCACGGCGGCCTTGATCGTCTCCGCGAGACCGCTCCGCCACTCGCGGCGCGGCAGCGTGGCGAGGAACCCCGGGTCGGCCAGCACGTGGGTCGCGGGGTGGAAGGCGCCCACGTTGTTCTTCACGCCGGCGACGTCGAGGGCGGTCTTGCCGCCCAGCGAGGCGTCCACCATCGCCAGCAGTGTCGTCGGCGCGCTCACGAAGTCCACCCCGCGTTGCCAGGTGGCCGCGGCGAAGCCGGCCAGGTCGAGCAACGCGCCGCCGCCCACGCCGACCAGCGTGCCATCGCGCGGCAGCCCGCGCCGCGCCAGCCAGGCATAGACCCGTTCCAGGCTCGCCAGACTCTTGACCCCTTCGCCGCCGTCCAGGGTGAGCGTGGGCAGCGGCCGGCCGCGCCGATCGCGCAAGGTGGCGGTCAGCCGCTCGCGCCGGTCGCGGACCGCGCCCCGGTCGAGCAGCACGACGGCCGGCCGGTCCCCCAGCAGCGTCGGCAGCAGCGAGAGGACTCCCCGTCCGAGCACATAGCTGCACGGACGGCCGTCGAGCCGGAGCGACAGGCGCAGGGTGGTGTCGGGGGCAGGGGGCATGACGGTCCTCGTGTCGGGGAGGGGGTGAGGCTCCAGCCTACCCCCCCCCGCGTCGCCAGGCAACGCGTCCCTTGTGCCGCCGAGATTGTTGCCGAGCTCAATCATGAGCGTCTGTAGCCACTTTCGAATCACGCTCAGAACGCGTACTTCAGTTCATGCCGCCTGTTGCGCGCCAGCACCGGCGTGACCACCAGCCGTTCGTAGTACTCCGCCCACCGCTGCGGCAACGCGATCCGGGTCCGGAACAGCCGCTCCTTCAGCACATCCTCCACCCGCAGCGGCCGATCGAGCATCCCCTTGAGCATCGCCGGCGTCTGCCGGCACCGCTTCTCCCGGCGGTAGTTCATGTAATTGCGCCAGGTCAGGAAGATCACCATCCGCTCCGACGAGCCCTGCCGCCGCTTCGACGCCGCGATCGTCTCCCGCTTGTGGTTGGCCTGGCCGTGCCGGAGGATCATGTCCAGCAGGTTGATCTCGAACAGCTGGTTGTCCGCGTCCCGCCGCTCCGTGGATGGCGTGATGAGGTGGTGGATGAGGCAGTTCAGGCCCCGGAAGGCCCGCGGATAGGCGCGGTGGTCGTCACTCCTGAGTGTCACCTCCGATTCGTGGGCCAGGACCGTTTCCAGCAGGTGGTGGACGTCCTTCTCTACCGCTTTGGGGTCGGGCCGGCCGAGGCGCAACTCGAGGTGCTCGCGGCGGCGCTTCTGGGCGTTGGTCATGCGTCCCTTGCGGCGCAGCGGGCTGTCGGAGAAGTGCCACAGGAAGCTGGTGTCGGCCTCGGCGAGCAGGTGGTGGTGGAAGGGGTAGTACTGGCTGAACTCGTAGGACTCGAAGCCGTCCAGGACGAGGTCGCCCTGGGGACGGACGCCGGCGATGAGCTGGGTGTGGAACAGCATGCAGTGGCGTCCGATGCGGGCGATGAGGCGATCGATGGTGGAGGGGGCGGCCCGGACGTCGCGGGCGATCTGGCGGTTGGCCATGCCGCCGACGGTCTTCATGAAGATGAGTTGGGGCAGGTCGGGACGTTTGAGCCAGTAAGTGGTGGCGAAGGTCTGTGAACTGAAGGAGCGGTGGCAGTGCTGACAGGTAAACCGCTGGACACGGTGGGGCGCGATGAGGCGGGCGAAGAAGCCGGCGCGTTTGAAGCGCCAACCTGAGGTCAAGGTGTTGTGGTATAGGCATTTGGGGTTGGGGCAGAAGGGCGGGAGGAAGGGGCTGAAGGGGTGATCGTGGGCGTCCATGAGCGGGATCTGTGCAACTGGGAAGCCAGGGACAATTTCGACGGCACAAGGAGTCTAAACCGACGGCCCGGAGCGCCGATATGCAAAGTGGGACGGGGTCTCTAGCCTCCTCATTTTCCTGCGCCCGGAGGGTGGACCGAAATGGCATTCATCGAGCAGCTGATGTGCGCCCTGCCCGGTCCCGGCGGGCAGGCGGCGGCCATCCTGGCGCGTTCGGCCGGCATGACCCGCGAGGTGGCGACTGAGATCGTAAGCCTTTGCGCGCGATGGAGTCCGCCGATCGGTGACGGGGGAGCGCGGGCGCTCGTTTCCATGCCGTTGCGGGGGGCACTGCCTGGGACGCCGGGGCGCCTCTATCTCTGCGCACGGGCCGGTGCGGACGGACCGGGTCATACCCTCGTGCACTCCTTCGTCATCGCTGAGGAGGACTACGCGGCGTTCGGATACAGCCCGTACCGGCTGGAGCGCGAGGGGATATTCCTGGAGCGGTGGGCTGCCGGGTTGCTCCTGGATAGAATCGAATGCCGCCCCACGTCCCTCGCGGCGCTCGTGCGCCCGCTGCCCGACGCCCGCGACGCGGACCTGATCGATGAGGCGTTGCGACTCTACTTCGCGAGTCGGCGGATGGTGCTGTCGCTCGCGAAGGTCGAGGAGGCCGGCGATCGGTTCCTGACCCTCTTCGTGGAGAGCCTTCCGCTCTATGTGCGCCGGCAGCTGACCTTCGCCAGTTTCGCGGCGGGAGGCCAGGATGTCTTCGCCACCGGCGCGGTCTTCATGGCGGACGGCAGTTTCCAGGCTTGGCGCCACTCCCTGATGGCCGCCGTCCGCAAGGCGCTGCCCCCGGAGATCGAAACGTACATGGCGGCGGTGCGCCGCCATCTGACGGCGGGAGACCTGATGGGTCTCGACGCGGTGAGCCGCTCTCTTGACACCGTCCATAGTCCGACGCGCCGCGATCCGGTCGGCCCCGCGCGCCACGAGAACGTTACCGCGACCGTCACGACGCAGAGCGCGCCGGTGCCGGACGCGTTCATGTGGCGGCGTTCGCGCATCGCGCCGACGGCGGCAGCGCGTTCCGACCAGGGCGGAACGTCGGGAGGGAGGGTCTGGCTCGGGCTGCTGACTGCGGCGGCGATCGTTGTGGCGGTGATGCTGGTGGTGGCGCGACGGCCGGCCGGCCGCCCGGTCGATGTAGTGGGCCGGGAGCCGGCGCAGGCCGCCGTGGGCGAGTCGCGGGCAGGGGACGGAGGCGCGGCCCCGGACCGTGACGGGCACGCGGTCGCGACGGATCCGGAGCGTGCACAGGTCAATCTGTCGCCGGGCGGACTCGGGGAGGTCATCGACGTCGGCGCGCTCTTTGCCTCCGAACTGGAGGTCTACGGGCGCGCGATCGTCAGCGACCCCGGGGAGGAATCCCGGCGGGTCGCGGCGGAGCGGGCCCTCGGCGCGCTGCGGGAGCGGGGTGCGGAGGATCTGCGTCGGCAGGCGCTCAAGTACTGCGCGCAGGGCGAGCGCGATCTGCAGTGGCCGCAGAGACCCGAACGCGAGGCGGAGGCGGCGCGGCGGCAAGCGGCCGGGGGGGGCGCGTTGCTGCGGGAACTGCGGCGGTGCGTGCTGGCCGGCTACGGGCTGGAGCAGGGGGCGCCATGGCGCGATCTGGGCGCCCTGTCGGAGACGCGGGTCGCGGCGCGGTGGGACTCGCTCGGCCGGAGCGACCCGCGCGGCGTCGCGGCGGCCGAGTTGCGGTTCGAACTGCAGGGTCTCGTCGAAAGCGTGGGCGTGACGACGCAGGCGCTCGTTGCGCGGGCCCGCCTCGCTTCCCTGCTGGCGCAGCCGCGCCGCGACGCGGGCTGGCTCGACGCTCTCGATGCGGCGGCCGCGGAACTGCCTGGCACACCGCCCGCCGGTCTGGCGATCTGGCGGGCGGACGCGCTCGACCTCGCGCGCCTCAAGCGGGCGGAGGACATGGCGCGATTCGGGGCGTTGGCTCTGACGCCCGACTTCGGACAGGGCGCCTGGTTCCCGCTGCCGGTGCGGGACGCGGTCGAAGCGCTGGTCGCGACGGTCGGTGCCGGCGGCGTGGATCGGTCGCCGCCCCTGGTGCACGCCACGCTCGCCGTCCATGCCGGGCTGGTCCGGGCGCGGGAACTTGCAGCCACCGAGGGGCCTTCCGGCGACTTGGAACGGCTGCTCGGGGAACTGGCGGGCAATCCGGCAGTGGTCTTTGATCCCGAGGCCTATGGCGATCATCTCGATCGTACGAGGATGCAGGCGCTGGCGATGTTGTTGGCGCTCGGGCGGGCCCCGGATGCCGTGCCGCTGGCCGTCTTTCCGCGCGAGGACCGGCGGGCGGCGCTAGAATTCCTGAGCCTCGAGCGGTCCGGGGCGGCGGCCCAGGCGTGGCGCGACTACGGCGCGCGCGCCGGGGTGCCGTTCCTGGCGCGCTGGGCCGCGGCCCGAGCCGCCCAGCCGGCCGCGGAGCGGTCGCGGGAGCCTGACCGCTTCGACGCGGACTTCCAGCGGCTGACCCTGGCTGCCGCGGATCTGGCGGCGCGGGCGCAGCGAGGTCAGGACTGGAGCACGGCGCTGGTCGCGCTGCGCGCGGCGGCGGCCGAATTTGCCGCGCGCCATCCCACGCAGCCGTCCACGTCGGACGAGCGGCGGGAGCAGCTCGGCCGCGTGGCGGCGCTCGCCGCGGCGCTCGATCAGCCGCTTCCGCTGCCTCTGGAGCGGGTGGAGGTGCGGCTGGGGGCGGACCAGCTGGCGGGCCCGTCCGAGGTGGCGGTCGAACTGCTGGCGGGGGCCGGCGAATCACTTTGCCGGACGCCCGTCCTCCAGATGACGCCCGACCCGGCTGGCGGCTGGCGCGGCGGACGGGATCTGGGCCAGGAGTTTTCGCTGCGGCCGGGGCAGTCGCTGCGGGCGGTCGTCACGCGGATCGCCGATGGCCGCGTCCTGTTCACGGCGCGCTACGAGGGGGAGGCGGCGGCCCCCGGCGGCCTGCTGCGCTCCGTGGCGGGCGGGGCGGACAGGGACGGCGGGCGACCCGGCGACATTGTTTTCGGCGCGCCGGACTGGTTCTGGCGTCGTCTGCGCGTGCCGGATCTGCGCCAGCCGCTCGCGGCCACGGCCGGGATGTAGCCGCCCGGCGCAACCTCCGGAATGCGTTGCGCGTAGGGAAGCACTCCCCGCGTGATCGGCGTACGTTCCACCGGAGGTCATCGTCATGCGCTGTCAATCGATTCCCCCCGCCCTGGCACTTCTGACCGTCGGCTTCGCCGTCCTGCTGACAGCCCTGCCGGCGGGCGCCGCGGATCGTGGTCCGACGACGGCCATCGTCGTAGTCGCCGACGATGCCGTCCCGGACGGCGACCAGCGTTGCCGGGTGCGCGTGATCAAAGACGGCGGCGATACGAAGACCATGGAGATCGACCTCTCCGGCATCGGCGAGGCGATCGGCGCCGCCATGCAGGAGGTTTCACGGGCGCTGGCGGAGCTGGATACGGTGCAGGTCGTTTCCGAGCGGCACGGCAAGCGCCTCATCATCCGCGAGGACGGCCACGAAGCGGTGATCGATGTCGACGCCATCATGGGCGAAGTGAATGACGCACTCGCGCTCGCCTTCGTCGAGGTTGGCGACCACGCGCGCGCGGGCAGCCACCGCACCGCCGACCGGGGTCGTCGCGAGGCGCGCGAGGAGGTCCGGCGCGAGGTCCGCGAGGAGCGGGACGACGTTCGGGACGACGGGCGGGCCGCCCTGCGCGCCGAGATCGACAGTCTGCGGCGCGAGCTGGCGGCGTTGCAGGCGGAGTTGCGGGAGTCGCGCGCCGAACGCTAGCGCGTGAACGGCAGGGCGAGCAGGCCGGACGGTTCGTCCGCCAGCCAGTCGGCTTCGGATAGCTCTCCGGGCTCGCCGAATCCCCACAGGCAGCCCACGGTGCGGGCGCCCGCGGCGCGTCCCGCCTCGACATCGTGCACCCGGTCGCCGATCACCACGGCGCGGGGGTGGCCCGCGACCAGGTGGCGGACCATGCCGGTCTTGTCGCGGGCGGCGCGCTGGCGCACGGCCTCCTCGAGCGAGAGCGCGCGGCGGAAGAAGCGGTGCAGCCCGTGCACCTCGACCACTGTGTCGAAGTACGGGGCGCTCGCGTTGGAGAAGAGCAGGAGGGGGTGACCGCGTTCCGCGAGGTGCGCGAGTGTCTCCTCGACGCCGGGGAAGAGCGCCACCGCGCCGCGTCGCAGCGCCGCAACCTCGGCGCGGGTGGACCGCACCTCGAACTCGCCGGCGAAACGGTCCGTGAGCTCGTCCGGCACGGTGCCGGCGGGGCTCGCCTCGCGGAAGAAACGGGAGGCGGGCAGCCCGATCGCCGCCAGGATGCGGGCGCGGTCGGCTGGCGGGGGGATCAGGTCGAAGTGCCGGTAGGTGTCGGCCAGGCCCTCGGCCACGGCGTCAACGACCGCATCGCGCGCGTCGAGCAGCGTGCCGTCGGTATCGAAGATGAGCGCAGTGTCGCACGCCATCGTCCGCGCCTCCTCCGGTTCACCCGCCGAGCGCGGCGAGGATCTCGGCGTCCTGGGGGAACCGCCCCTGCGCCCGCTTGGAGAACAGCAGCTGTCCATCGACGGACACTTCAAAGACCCCGCCGGCGGACGCCAGCAGTTCCGGCTCGATTCCGGTCTTCGCGCGCACCAGGGCGGCCAGACCGGCCGCTCGCGGCAAATAGTTTCAGACCTGACAGTACTCGATCGTGATCTTCAAGGCCGGGCCTCCCGTCAGAACTGGAGCAGAAGTTTGGGCCAGGCGGCCAGCTTCTTTTCGAAAGCCTCGGGCGAGAAATCGTCGATGTGCACGACGGTCTCCTCGCCTCCGCCAAGGATCGTCCCGTGGATGTGCTTCTGAATCCCGTTGCTCTTGTCTTCGAGCAGATTGCGCGTGATATGCCAGGTGGCGAAGATGCGCCGTCCGATGACGCTGTGGAGGTTGATGCCGTTGACGATCAGGCGGTCGAACGCCTGCAGCTTGAAGTTGCCCTGCTTCAGGCCGAACAGCACGACCTCGCCGCCGCGCCGGGTGGACTGGATGGCATTGTTGACGCTGCTGTTGAACCCCGCCATTTCGATCGCCACGTCGACGCCGATGCCGCCGGCGGCCTCGCGCACCGCGCGCACGACGGCGTCGTCGGCGGCCCAGCCGTGGGCCGCGGCCGACGTGGCGTCGGGCGCGATGATCTCGTCCGCGCCGAGCTGGCGCGCCATCTCCTGGTTCTTCGCCATCGGCTCCACGCCGATCACGCGGGTGGCTCCGAGGGCCTTGGCGATCATGATCACGAACAGGCCGATGGTCCCGCAGCCGAAAACGCCCACGGTCTTGCCCCGGATGTCGACGGCGGTGCAGGCGTGCACCGCGTTGCCGAACGGCTCCTGGACGGCGGCGACCTTGAGCTTGATTCGGCGCGGATCGGTCGGCCAGAGCACCTGGGCAGGCAACTTGATGTACTCCGCGAAGCAGCCGTCGCGTCCGATGCCCATGATCACGTCGCGGCTGCAGATATGCGTCTGGCCGATGCCGCACTGGTAGCAGGTGCCGCAGATGATGTGCGACTCGGCGGACACGATGTCCTTCGGGTGATAGCCGTACCGCGCGGCCGCGCGCTCTCCGACGGCGACGATTTCGCCCACGAGTTCATGGCCGATCGTGCGGACCGTCTTGCCCTCGCGTTTGAGGCTGTCGAAAATCGCCCCCTTGAACGCCGTCCGGTTCCAGATGCCGCGATCGCTGCCGCAGAACCCGGCGTAGATCACCTTCACGAGGACGTTTTCGGCGTCGGCGGGATCGACGCGGGCGTCGAGGACGGGACGGGGGATCTCGCGGC
>Ga0315278_10006472_pt1 | contig 10652 bp, 12 predicted proteins | sample YL17G06_0_MG_FD_203880 | JGI IMG/M metagenome (GOLD analysis project Ga0315278, IMG submission 203880) | Sediment microbial communities from Yellowstone Lake, YNP, Wyoming, USA - YL17G06_0 | ecosystem: Environmental > Aquatic > Freshwater > Lake > Sediment | place: USA: Wyoming | collected... | reverse complement strand
CAGCTCAAGCGCATCGTGAGCCTTCCGCCCGGTGAGCTCGCGCGCGCCGACGTCTCGTCGATGCGGTGCCTCATCGCCAATGCAGCACCCGTCCCGTACGCGCTGAAGCAGGAGCTCATCGAGAAGATGGGCGGCGGGTTCCTGTACGAGGTCTACGGGTCCACCGAGCTCGGTGTGGTCACGGTGCTCAAACCCGAGGATCAGCTGCGCAAGCCGGGGTCGTGCGGACGCACCTACGGCCCGATCGAAGTCCGCATCGTGCGCGATGACGGGACCGAAGCCGGGCCCGACGAACCCGGCGAGCTCTTCATCAGGACGCGCCTTGCCATGGACGGCTACCACCGCACCGACGAACGGCTCGCCGAACTCGACGACGACGGTGACGCTCGGGGATGGAAGTCGGTCGGCGACGTTGCCTCGGTCGACGAGGAGGGTTACCTCTCGATCCGGGATCGGAAGAAGGACATGATCATCTCGGGCGGCGTGAACATCTATCCGGCCGAGATCGAGGCGGTCCTGTACGCGCACGTGCAGGTCATCGACGCGGCGGTGTTCGGCATCCCCGACGATGAGTGGGGCGAATCGGTCTACGCCATCGTGCAGCCCAAGCCCGGCGAGACGATCGAGCTCGACGAGCTGCGGGCGTTCGTCGACGAGCGGATCGGTGGGTACAAGCGGCCGCGGCGCTACGAGATCCGCGCGGAGCTGCCCCGCACCGACGCCGGGAAGCTCCTCAAGCGAGTCATGCGCGACGAGTTCTGGGTTGACCAGGATCGCCAGGTATGAGCAGCCCCGAATGAACGAGGCGGTGTGAGCGCGCGACACGCGCGCGACAGCCTACGGACCCTCTCCGAGGCCGAGTCGAAGGCACTCCTGGCCGACTACGACGTTCCCTGTGTCCCGGATCGGGTGGTCGCGACGGCCGCGGCGGCAGTCGCGGCAGCCGACGAGTTCGGGTACCCGGTGGTAGTGAAGCTCACGGGCGAGCGGATCGCGCACAAGACCGAGCGAGGGTTGGTCCGCTTGTCCCTCGGCGGCCCCGAGCAGGTCCAGGCCGCAGCAGCCGAGCTGCTCGCGGCCGCAGTTCCTGACGATGGCGATGTCGCACTGCTGGTCGCGCCCATGCTCGGGGCCACGCGTGAGCTCATCGTGGGGCTCCACGACGACCCGCAGTTCGGCCGATGCGTCATGGTGGGTCTTGGGGGCGTGCTCGCCGAAGCCGTAGCCGACGTCGCATTCCGGCTGACACCGATCGACTCCAACGACGCCCACGAGATGCTCGACGATCTCACCGCAGCTGCGATCCTGGGGCCCGTGCGCGGCGAGCCCGCCGTCGACCGCGACGCGGTGGTTGCCGTACTCCTGGGACTCTCACGACTCGCCGGCGATCGCCCCGACGTAGCGAGCGTCGACATCAACCCGGTCCTGATCGTCGGTGGCGCCCCGATCGCCGTCGACGCGCTCGTAGAGGTGAGCGGGTGAAGCCACGAATCGCCCCCGAGCGATTCCGCGCGATGTTCGAACCGCGTGGCGTGTTGGTTGCGGGCGTCTCGACGCATCCGGCGAAGTTCGGGTTCGTCGCGCTGCACAACATCGTGACGCAGGGCTACGAAGGCGCGGTGTACGGCACCAACCGCGATGGTGGCGAGGTGCTCGGCGTCCCGATGCTGACCTCACTCGGGCAGCTGCCCGGCGACGTGCCGATCGACCTTGTCTTCGTGTGCACGCCGGCGGCTGCGAACGTCGAGCTCCTGCGTGCGTGTGCGGCGCGCGGAGTCGGCGCAGCCTTCCTCACCTCAGCCGGCTACGGCGAGGCGGGCCCCGAGGGTCGCGAGGCCGAGGTCGCGCTCGTGGCCCTTGCCGACGAGCTCGGGATCCTGCTGGCCGGACCCAATGGCCAGGGGGTCGTGTCGACACCCGCGCGGCTGTGCGCCCAGATCGTCGCGCCGTATCCGCCGACCGGGGCGATCGGGATCGCGAGCCAGTCGGGAAACTTCGTGTCCTCGTTCCTGAACTACGCGCGCGCGTCCGGCGTCGGGGTCAGCCGGGCGGTATCGGCCGGAAACGCCGCCGCGCTGACGATTCCCGACTACCTCGAGTACTACGCGTCCGACTCCGCGACACGGGTCGGGCTCGCGTACGTCGAGGGCATCGCCGACGGGCGAGCATTCTTCGAGCGAGTACGAGCGGTGACGGCCGAGATGCCGCTCGTTGTGCTGAAGGGTGGCGCGACGAGCGGGGGAGAGCGCGCCGCGGCGTCGCACACCGGTGCGCTGGCGTCCGACGATCGCGTGTTCGACGGCATGTGTTGCCAGGCCGGCATCACCCGAGCGGTGAACGTCGAAGAGGCGTTCGACACGGCGGCGACGTTCGCAACGCAACCCGTGCCTCGTGGGCCGAGGGTCGCGGTCGTCACGACCGCAGGGGGCTGGGGCGTGGTGACCGCCGACGCGATCACGCGATCCGAGCTCGAGCTGGTCCAGCTACCGGAATCGTTACGAGCGGCGATCGACGAGCGTCTCCCACCCCGCTGGAGCCGGAACAACCCAATCGATCTGGCCGGTGGCGAGACGCGCGACACGATTCCCGAGGTGCTGGAGCTCGTGGCGCAGTGCCCCGAGGTTGACTCGATCATCTACCTCGGGCTCGGCATCCAGTCGAACCAGGCGCGGCTGTTGCGTGAGGGCCGTTTCGGGGGCGATCCCGGGATCGAACGCGTCATCGCGTATCACGAGCGCCAGGACGCTCGGTTCGCGCAGGCAGCCGCCGACGTGTCGGCTGCGTCGGGCAAGCCCGTCCTCACCGCGACCGAGCTCTCGCTTGCGGATCCCGCGAACGCCGGTCCGGCGACCGTACGAGCCACGGGCCGCTATTGCTCTCCGACGTCGCAGCGGGCTGTCGCAGCGCTCGAGCACCTCTGGCGTTACGCACGTTTTCGTCAGCGGCGGGGCCTCTCATGAGTCCGACGCGCACGTTCGCAGTGCTCCTCCTCGGTGCCGCAGTGGTGTGTGGCGTACTCGCGATTCGGAGCGCCGACCCCGCGAAGGCAAGCGGTTCTTCGGTCGCGAGGCCAGGGACGCCGGCGTGGTCGATGCGTCGCGTCCCACAACCGATCGTCGACGCGGTCGGAGCGCAACGCCTGCAAACCGCACTCGACGCGACGACCGCCGGCACCGACACGTGCTTCCTGGTCGACGAGGGCGGCGCGCCGCTCGCGTCCCACAACCCCGACACGCCGCTGATCCCGGCGTCGACCCAGAAGCTGCTGACCACATCGGCGGGGCTGGCCGTGCTCGGTCCCACGACGACGCTCGACACGCGTGCGGTCGCGTCGCAGGCGCCCCAGGACGGCACGGTCGAGCGTCTCTTCCTCGTGGGTGGTGGTGATCCGCTGTTGGTCACGCCGGACGCGCAGGCGCTCCGTGATGAGATCCCGGAGCTGCGTGGCTCGGCCACGACATCGCTGGCGGCGCTGGCCGACGCGATCGTCGCGGCCGGCGTGAAGCGCATCCCGAAGGGGATCGCCGCCGACGACTCTCGCTATGAGGCCCTGCGCTACCTCCCCACGTGGAAGGACAGCTACCGCACCGAAGGTCAAGTGGGGCCGCTCGGCGCGCTCACTGTGAACGGTGGGTTCTCGGCGCTGCGGCCCCGGCCTGTGCCCGTCGATGATCCCGCGGTCTTCGCCGCCGAGAAGCTGACCGAGCTGCTGGCGGATCGCGGTGTCGCGGTGGGCAAGGCCGCGACGCGCGAGAACGCGCCGGCAGGCGCGGTCGAGATCGCCAAGGTGTCGTCGCCCCCGATCGCGGACGTGGTCGGTGAGGAGATCAGCACGAGCGACAACCTCGGGTCCGAGCTGCTCACGCGGGAGATCGGCCTGCGGGCGCTGAAGCAGGGCACGACCGCGGCCGGCACCCAGGCGATCATCGCCAAGCTGGCCGAGCTCGGCGCGAACACGGTGAACGCGACGATGGTCGACGGCTCCGGCCTCGACCGCGGCAACCGCTCGACCTGCACGCTCCTCCTCGGCGCGTTCGAGCTCGGCCAGCGCCCGGAGTTCGCGGCCCTCTGGAACGGCCTCGCGGTGGCCGGCGAGAAGGGCACCCTGGTCGACCAGATCGGCGGCGACCTCACCGGCAAGGTCCGGGGCAAGACCGGCTCGCTCGACGGGGTGACCGGGCTGGTCGGCATCGTCGACGTTGGCCGTCCGCTGCGGTTCGCGTTCCTCGCCAACGGCGGCTTCACGGAGCGGGCCGGGATCGAGCTGCGCGGTCGCGTCGCCCAGACCATCGCTACCTTCCCCGACGCACCCTCGGCCGACGAGCTGGTCCCTCAGCCCGCCACCACCGGGCAGCCGTAGACTCGGATCCGATGCCCGGAGCCACCGACACCACTCCAACTGCCGCCCCTCCGTCGGGAGCGCCCCTGCCCCAGCTCGTGCTCGAGCTGCGCGACATGGTCATCACCTACGTCAAGCAGGAGACGCTCGTCCCGCTGCGCCAGCTCGGGCGCTACATCGGGTTCGGGATCGCCGGATCGCTCCTGCTCGGGCTGGGCGCCGTTCTGATCGGCGTGGGCGGTCTGCGTGCCCTGCAGACCGAGACCGGTGAGACCTTCGCCGGTGATTGGTCGTGGGCGCCGTACTTGATCGTGTTCGTCGCGCTGCTGCTCTGCGGTGCGATCACGTGGAAGACGCGCCGCGGTTGGCGCAGACGCAAGGAGGCCCGATGAGTACGACTCGATCCGTGACCCGCGCCGACATCGAGGCGAAGATGCGCGAGATCCAGGGCGGAGCCGAGGTCGGCGCCGACGCCGCGAAGGGTGCCGGTGTGGCGGCCGGAGTCGGGTTCCTGCTGCTAGCGATCCTGATCGCCTACGTGCTGGGACGCAGGCGCGGCCGCAAGCGTCGCACCGTCGTCGAGATCCGGCGCGTCTGATCCCGTGGCCGGCCTCATCGTGCGTCTGTCGCGGACCGGTTTGAAGCGCGGCTTCTTGGAGGGGTCGCGCGGGTGGCTCTACCTCGGCGTCGCGGCGAGCGCCTTCCGCATTGCTCGCCGCGTGTTGGCCGAGCCGGTCGCGGTCGAGCGTTTTGAGCTCGACCCGGGAGAGACCGTCGAGATCCGGACCGTCAAGCGCTAGCCACGCGGCGATGAAGATCACCTTGCGCAACCCGAAAAGAGAGCTCGATGTCCGCGGCCCGCTCACCGTGGTCGCACTCCTACAGCGTCTCGAGCTCAATCCGGAGTCGGTGCTTGTCATCGCCGGCGACGAGCTCGTGGCGAGAGATGCCCGGCTCGACGACAGCGCCGTCGTCGAGATTCGACCGGTGATCTCGGGCGGCGTGCGGTGAAATGTCGCGTGTGCCGGGGCTCCGCCGTCATCGATGTTCGCCGCCACAATGCCGCGTTCTGTCCCGAGCACTTCGTGAAGCACTGCCGCGAACAGGTACGGCGAGCGGTGCACGACCACCGGATGTTCGAGCCGGGGGAGCGCGTGCTGGTCGCGGTGTCCGGAGGCAAGGACTCGCTCGCCCTCTGGGATCTTCTCGTCGATCTCGGCTACGACGTCGATGGGTTCTACCTCGGGCTCGGCATCGACGAGTACTCCGATGAGTCCATCGGGTACGCACGCGGCTTCGCCGAAGCCCGTGGCCTGAAGCTTCACGAGGTCGATCTCGGGGATGACTTCGGATTCGACATCCCGGCTGCCGTCGCGGCCACCCATCGGTCGCCGTGCGGAGCTTGTGGTCTCTCGAAGCGCCACCTGTTCAATGCGGTTGCGCTCGAGCACGGGTACGACGTCGTGGCGACGGGACACAACCTCGACGACGAGGCCGCCGTGCTGTTGGGCAACGTGCTCCGCTGGGACGTGGGCTACCTGGGGCGCCAGCATCCCGTGCTGCCCGCGGCTGAGGGCTTTGCGAGGAAGGTGAAGCCGCTCGTGCGTCTCGGGGAGCGTGAGATGGCGGCCTACTGCGTCATTCGGGGAATCGACTACCAGGTCGAGGAGTGCCCGATGGCGGCAGGGAACAAGCACCTCGGGTACAAGGAGATCCTCAACGCGCTGGAGGATCGTTCGCCGGGCTCCAAGGCCGCGTTCCTGTTCGGCTTCGTCGAACGTGGGCACGAGCGATTCGCTGCGGCTGCGAGCGGGGAGCGCGAGGCGCTGGGCTCGTGTCGGGAGTGTGGCGCACCGACCACCAGCGACGTCTGCGCGTTCTGCAAGCTCCGGGAGCGGGCGTCGTGACCGGCGCGTTCGTACCCGGTGATCGGGTCCTGCTGATCGACAACAAGCGACGGAGACACCTCATCACGCTCGAGCCGGGCGGGGAGTTCCACTCGCACACCGGTGTGCTTCGTCACGACGATCTGCTTGGCAACCCCGAGGGCATCACGGTGCGCACATCGAAGGGTGCTCGCCTCGTCGCAGTGCGCCCGACGCTCGCCGAGTACGTGCTCGAGATGCCGCGCGGCGCGCAGGTGATCTATCCGAAAGACCTTGGCCCGATCCTCATGCTTGCCGACGTGTTCCCCGGCGCGCGGATCCTGGAGTCCGGCGTCGGGTCGGGCGCACTGACGATGGCGCTGCTCCGTTCGATCGGGCCCACGGGCGAGGTCGTGGGCTATGAGCTCCGGCCCGACTTCGCCGATCGTGCCCGCCAGAACATCACCGGGATGCTCGGTGCGGACGTGCCACTGCGCGTCGAGGTTCGCGACGTCTATGACGGCATCGACGAGGAGGACCTCGACCGCGTGATTCTCGACCTTCCTGAACCGTGGCAGGTGGTCAAGCATGCCGAGGCTGCGCTCCGGCCGGGAGGGATCATGCTGGCGTACCTCCCAACGATCGGCCAGGTCTCGCGATTGCGCGAAGCACTCGAAGGTTCGGCGTTCGGCATGGCGGAATCACTCGAGGTGCTCCAGCGCACGTGGCATGTCGAGGGGCAGTCCGTTCGGCCCGATCATCGGATGGTCGCGCACACCGGCTTTCTGACGACAGCGCGGCTCCTCGTACCTCCCGAGTGAATCTGTCCGAGTGAATCTGGTCGACGCGCTACTCCTGGCCGGTGCGGTGAGCGCGGCGTACGCTGGTTGGCGCCAGGGTTTCGTCAACCGCGCGCTGGCCTGGATCGGGCTCGGAGCGGGTGTCCTCGTGGGTGCGCTCCTGGTGGACGACGTCGCAGCCGCACTGCGTGATTCGACGCCGCGCACCCGACTGCTCGGCGCGATCGCGTTCCTCATCCTGATGGCGCTCGCAGGCCAGAGCGTCGGCATGGTCCTGGGGAACTTGCTCCGGCGGTCGCTCCCCGTGCGGATTCGGTGGTCCACGCCCGACCGGGTCGCGGGTGCCCTCGCGGGTGTCGCGTGCGTCCTCGTCGCGGTCTGGCTCCTGGTCCCTGCGTTCGCGAGCGCACCCGGATGGCCCGCTCGTGCTGCGCGAGGTTCGGTGATCGTGCGAGCCGTCGATCGCTTCGCACCCAAGCCGCCGGGATCGCTTGCAGCGCTGGGTCGTCTCGTCGGTGACGCTCCGTTCCCCGAGGTCTTCGACCGTCTGACCTCGTCCGACGCCGGCTCGCCACCGGAAACAGGGCTGGCACCGGAGGTCCTGGCGCGGGTCGGGCCTTCGGTGGTGCGCGTCGATGGACGGGCGTGCGACCAGACGCAGCAGGGCAGCGGCGTGGCGGTGGCTGACGACCTCGTGCTCACGAACGCGCACGTGGTCGCAGGGAACCGCGAGACGACGGTCACGACCGAGAATGGGGGCCGGTTCGGTGCCGTCGTGGTCGGCTTCGACCCGCGGCGTGACCTCGCCCTGGTGCGAGTGCATGGGTTGGACCTCCCGTCGCTCGAGCGAGGGTCGAGCGATGTCGACGAGAGCGGCGCGGTGGTCGGCTACCCGGAAGGTGGACCCCAGCTGGAGTCGCCGGCGCGCATTGCCGAGGAGATCACCGCGACGGGGACCGACATCTATCGCTCGGCCGAAACGGAACGATCGGTGTTCGTACTCGGCGCAGTGCTCGAGCCGGGCGATTCCGGCGGCCCGTTGATCGACCGGCGCGGGCGTATCGTGGGCATCGCGTTCGCCGTCGATCCGGGTGAGGAGAGGACCGCCTACGCACTCACCGATGTGGAGATCGACGCGGGCCTACGGGAGTTCCTCGCGCACGGTGCGACGAAGACCGTCGAAACGGGCGCGTGTCTGGTGGCCTGATCGGGTGGCCTGGTGGGCGCCCGCGAGGTCAGGCGAGTGGCACCACCACGAACGCAATGCACGCGAAGTGCAGTGCGGCAGCCGCGAGCACGAAGACGTGCCAGATCTCGTGGAACCCGAACACGCGCGGCCACGGATCGGGCCACTTGAACGCGTGCACAAACGCGCCGCTCGTGTACAGGAGGCCACCGCCGAGCAACAGCGCGAACCCCGTCGGGCTGAGCTCGTTCCAGACCGCCGGCATCGCGAACACCGCGATCCAACCCATGGTGATGTAGACCGCGGTCACGTACCCGCGCGGGGGTTTGAAGGGCAACCATTCGAGGGTGATTCCCGCGAGAGCGAGGATCCAGATCGGAACGATGAGTGCCCACTGGATCCATCCGTCGAGCGCGATGACCGCGATCGGGGTGTACGTCCCGGCGATGGCGAGGAAGATGCCGGTGTGATCGGCCTTCTGCATGCGCGCGTTCGCGGCCTCCCGCCAGGGGACGCGGTGGTACAGCGCGCTGGTCCCGAGCATCGTGGTGATGCACACCACATAGATCAGCACCGACAGCCGATCCGACGCGGGCGTGTTGAGGATGAGGATGAGCCCGAGGACTCCGAAGACGACCGCGCCCCACTGGTGGCTCACGCCGCGTAGCAGCGGCTTCGCCGTGAGGTGGGGGTGCTGGAACTCGCTCATCGCACGATATTACCAAGCGGTAACTTGGTGCGCGGCCTCGGGCCTGCGATGCCCCAGGGTCAGTCGGCCTCGATGAAGATGCACTCGCCCGGGCACTCCTCGGCCGACTCCACGACGGCGTCGAGCTGTCCATCGGGGATGTTGGCGAGGCCCGCGGCGCCCCCCGGGTCGCTGAACACCTTCGCGCCTTCTTTGACGTACGCGAGCCCGTCGTCGAGCAGCGTGAAAACGTCGGGCGCGATCTCTTCGCAGAGGCCGTCACCGGTGCAGAGGTCCTGGTCGATCCAGACCTTCATGGTGGGCATCTCCTCATGGCCGTCGAACTCATACGGTCGGTGTCGGGGGATCAGCGCCGCAGGGTGCGGCGTATGAGGATGAGCGTAGACGAACCGGATCTCTTTCTCCAGTGTCGGCGGGGAATATCTCGCGGGCCGAGATGCACCGGAGCGGCGGGGGCGCCGGTGTAAGGTCCGCGCGAAGCCCGGGAGCCCTTTTCCGGCGAGTAGCGGGCACTGCAGCAGGCAGGCAGGCAGCACTGCGGCGGATAGGAGGAGGTGGCACGTGGCCGAGGAGCACGAGCGGCGCCTCGCCGAATACGAGAGGCAGGTCGGCGAGCTCCAGGCTCAGGCCAAGGCCCTCGAGGAAGAGGTGGTGGTGCTGCGCCGCCGCCTGCAGGACGCGCCCAAACGCGTCCGGACTCTCGAGGAGCGCCTGCTCGAGGCCAAGGGCCAGCTCGCCCAGGCCGTCTCCCACAACGAGAGGCTCTCCGCCACCCTGCGCGAGGCGCGCGAGCACATCGCGGCGCTACGCGAGGAGGTCGAGAAGCTCACGATGCCGCCGTCGGCCTACGGCACCTTCCTCGGCGCGAACGACGACGGGACGGTCGACATCTTCACTGCCGGTCGCAAGATGCGCGTGTCGACCCACCCCGAGGTCGATGTCGACGTGCTCGAGCGCGGACAAGAGGTCGCGCTGAACGAGTCGCTGAACGTTGTCCTTGCCCGCGGCTTGGAGATTGCCGGCGAGGTCGTCGTGATCAAAGAGATGCTCCACGACAAGCGCCGCGTCCTCGTAGTGGGGCGCGCCGACGAGGAGCGCGTCTGCGAGCTCGCGGGAGCGCTGATCGGCGAGCGGCTCCGCTCGGGCGATCATCTCCTGATGGACACGCGGTCGGGCCTGGTGGTGGAGCGCCTGCCGCGCCCCGAAGTGGAGGAGCTCGTCCTCGAGGAGGTGCCCGACGTCACCTACGCCGATGTTGGCGGCCTCGACGACCAGATCGAAGCGATTCAGGACGCCGTTGAGCTGCCGTACCTGTATGCGGACCTGTTCCACGAACACCAGCTGCAGCCGCCCAAGGGCATCCTGCTCTACGGCCCGCCCGGATGCGGAAAGACGTTGATCGCGAAGGCGGTCGCGAACTCGCTCGCGAAGCGCGTCGCCGAGAAGACTGGGGATGCGTCGACGCGCTCGTACTTCTTGAACATCAAGGGTCCCGAGCTGCTCAACAAGTACGTCGGTGAGACCGAGCGTCAGATCCGACTGATCTTCCAACGCGCACGGGAGAAATCCGAGGAGGGCGTGCCGGTCATCGTGTTCTTCGACGAGATGGACTCGTTGTTCCGCACGCGTGGCACGGGCATCTCGTCCGACATCGAGAGCACGATCGTTCCGCAGCTCCTCGCGGAGATCGACGGCGTGGAGAGCCTCAAGAACGTGATCGTGATCGGTGCGTCGAACCGTGAAGACCTGATCG
>Ga0315278_10006471_pt1 | contig 10653 bp, 9 predicted proteins | sample YL17G06_0_MG_FD_203880 | JGI IMG/M metagenome (GOLD analysis project Ga0315278, IMG submission 203880) | Sediment microbial communities from Yellowstone Lake, YNP, Wyoming, USA - YL17G06_0 | ecosystem: Environmental > Aquatic > Freshwater > Lake > Sediment | place: USA: Wyoming | collected... | reverse complement strand
GTGTATGCATACAACGCGACCGGAGTCTCCGCCGCGACCCAGCCCACCCAACCCACAACCACGCCAAACGGGGCAAGTATCGTCATTGCCTTCTATGGCGCCGGCCCCAAAGGGCCTGCGGCCTTCGGGAATTACTGGTTCGAATGGATCGCCAGGGAGGTCGATCGCCACCTGTGGCTGTACAATCAGGACGATATGAAAAAGAGGGAGCCTAAATCCCTGAAGCGTTTTCTTGACTTGATTGACGAAGATGGCGACCAGGTCATCACCCAGGCCGAAATCAACCAGGCCCCCACGCTCCGAATCATCGGCTACAGTTGGGGCGGTATGGCCGCGGTCGCGCTGACCGATCTGATCAGCGTCCCGCGCGACCATCTCTTCTCGCCAATGATCAACCACGAGCCGTTGCCGGGAACCGGATACACGCTGGAGGCGGCCATTCCGGTCAGGAACCTGGTCACCATCGACCCTGTGCCGATTTGCTGGAGCACGTCGGTCCGGGAGAACGTGCGGTGTTTCAGCAATTACTACCAGAGGCGCGGGGGCCACTCGTGGATGACCGTACACGACGATTCCCTTCCGGAGCCCCACCTGGTGGGGGAGTGGGACATGTCCACCCCCTTTGGTCGGCTCATCACCGGCAGGGCGCTTTCGACACGCATCCCTGCGGTGCAGGAACGGATCGACCGATGGGTAGGCGGGATCTTTCACAGCGTCTGGCCGCCAGGATCCCGCGAAGAGCGACGGAACCCCTTCCTGCACGGCACGCTCGGCGGTCCCCAGGTGAACCATGACACTGCCCCATGGTTAGTTGCGCCAAAGGCGATCAATGACATGTCTGTGTGAGGTGCCCAATGAACAATGAGATGAATCGTGCTTTTCGGTGTGTTGTTCTGAGTAGTCTGCTGCTGTTCGCTGGCTGCGCCTATCGGGGGACGTGGTCCGGACAGATCGTCCCGGACACATACTATGACAGAAACGATGTTGAGTACCATGTGGCCGCTCTGCGGATCGAATCCGGACCCAAGGTGGAGGGCGCTCTTGGTCTCAATATCAAGGTCGGCCTACCAGCAACCCTGCTCGACTCGTCAGGCAAAGCGATCCCCATCTCGGAGATCCGTCCGGGAACGCGGGTGTCCGTGTTCGGGGAATACACGATGGATAATGTGCTGAGTCCCGACGGGAAACAGATGCTGGCGGCTTCCGGAAGTGATGCTCGTACCGAGGATCCTTTCGCCTCATCCGTCATCAAGATGCGCGGCAAGCCGAAGATCATCGAGGTCCCGAGCGATGGGCCGGTCGATGAGAAGCGTTGAGGTATCCCATGAGACTTGAGATGCATCGTGCCTGCCAGTGTGTTGTTCTGTGCGGCTTGCTGTTGTTCGTCGGCTGCGCACCTGTTGGGATATGGTCGGGGCAAATCGTTCCGGGAACGTACTCGGACAGGAACGATGTTAAGTATCAGGTGGCTGCTTTGCGGATCGAGTCGGGACCCAAAGTGGAGGGGTTTCTTGGCGTCATTACTGAGGGCAGGATACCGGCGACCCTGCTCGACTCGTCTGGCAGGGCCATGCCCATCTCGGAGATCCATCCAGGAACCCGGGTATCTGTGCGTGGGGAATACACACTGGATGATGTGATGAGCCCCGACGGGAAACAGATGCTGGGTGCTTCGGGAAGTGATGCTCGCACAGAGCACCCCTTCGCCTCGCCGGTCATCAAGATGCGCGGCAAGCTGAAGATCATCGAGGCGCCGAGCGATGGGCCGGTCGATGAAAAGCGTTGAAGGAAGGCTGCGCCCCGACGAGCGCGAAGAGAGGACGAGCCTCCCGTCGGGCGGTCGCCGAACCGGCGGTCATCGACATGTTTGCGTGAGGTGTTCTATGAGAATCAGGATGAATCCTGCCTTCCGGTGGGTTGCTCTGTGCAGCATGCTGTTGTTCGTCGGCTGCGCCTATCGAGGGACGTGGTACGGTCAGATCGCAACCAGATCGGGTTACGACAGGAACGATGTTGAGTACCGATTGGCCGCTCTGCAGATCGAGTCGGGACCCAAGGTGGAGGGGGCGCTGGCCTCGAACATCGGCCGGGGGGGCATACCGGCAATTCTGCTCGACTCGTCGGGGAGGGCGATGCTGACCTCGGAGATCCGTCCAGGAACGCGGGTGTCTGTATTCGGTGAATACACGATGGATGATGTGATGAGCCCGGACGGGAGGCAACTGTTGGCGGCTTCAGGAGAGGACGCTCGCACAGAGCATCCCTTCGCCGCATCGGTCATCAAGATGCGCGGTAACCTGAAGATCATCGAGGCGCCGAGCGATGGGCCGGTCGATGAAAAGCGTTGAAGGAAGGCTGTGCCCCGACAAGCGTAAGAAGAGGACGGACCTCACGTCGGGCGATCGCCGAAACGCCCCTCTCGAGCCGCGGTTCTTTGATCAGACAGACCCCGATGGCGACATTGCGGTTTTGCCGACGGTGCCCATGTGGCAGCTCCTGGCCTTGGCCAACGGCGTCGAGGGTGTCGCCGTCGGCGTTGTTGTCGAGGCCGGTGAGGCGGTTGCGGAGGTCGTAGACGTAGCGGGTGATCTGGGAGCCGGTGGTGACCTGGATGGTGGAGCCGTTGTCGTCGTAGTCGTAGCTGGTGGTGACGCTATCGGGGATGCCGTCGTCGTTGGCGTCGGGGCCGTGGGCGGTGAGCTGGTCGCGGTCGGCGTTGCCCGTGGACGGATCGCCATCGTCGTAGGCCTCGATGGTCTTGGTCATCCGCCCGGCGTTGTCATAGACCACGCGGCTCTTGATGTTCCTGGGGTGGATGCTCTTGCGGCATTCGGCGTGCCGCGCCTCCTCCCCATCCTCACCTCGCTCCTCTATAATCCCCCCGATGAGTTTCGGCACCCGATCCCGACGTAGTCGATCCAAGGGCGATGAGTTCGATCCGGAGCAATACCGGATGTCCATCGGCGACCACCTGGAGGAGCTGCGCCGGCGGATCATCTTCGGGCTGGCGGGCTTCGTCGTTGCCCTGGCCGTCTGTCTGTTCTACGGCAACACCGTGGTGGCGTTCTTCTGCCGGCCGCTGCTGCTGACCCTGAAATCCCGCGGGCTGCCGCCCTGGACGGTCGACCGCGCGCTCGGCGGCAGCTTCATGGTCTACATGCAGATCAGCCTGATCTCGGCCGCGGCGTTGGCCTCGCCCTGGCTCGTATACAACATCTGGATGTTCATCGCCGCCGGCCTCTACTCCCACGAACGGAAATGGGTGACCAAGTACGCGCCGCTTTCCATCACGCTGCTCGTTTCGGGCATGCTTTTTGTCTATTTCCTCGTCTTGCCGTGGACCATCCAGTTCTTCGTCGACTGGACGAGCAACATGCCCATTCCCGACTACTCAAGCAAGGTCTTCGTCGAGCCTGCGACGCGCCCGGCGAGCATCCCGATATACGCCGGAGAGCCGCCCGTGAAGACGCTTAAGAACGGCGACATGTACTACAACTCGCTCGAAGGCAAGCTCAACTTCGTGGTCAACGGCGCGGTCAAGAGCATCCCCTTCGCACCGATGAGCCTCGTTGTGCCGCAATACGAACTCAGAGACTACATCGAACTCGTGGTGATGATGCTGGTCATGTTCGGCCTGGCCTTCCAGCTCCCGCTGGTCATCGCCGCCCTCCTCAAGATCGGCATTGTCGAAGCGGAGATGCTCAAGAGGGGGCGCCGCTACGTTTACTTCAGCTTGCTGATGATCGCGGCCGTCATTACGCCCGGCGACGTCATCACGGCCACCATCGCGCTCATGTTTCCCCTGATCGGCCTCTATGAGTTCGGCATCATCCTCGGCCAGATGGGCACAAAGAAGGACGACGAGGACAAGACCGATGAGACGCCGCCGAGCGGCGCCACACCCAACCCATGAAGGCTGCCGGGCGGCGCCTTATCTGTCATGCGCGCCTTGGCGTTCCATGTTTCCCTCGCCATTCCATCGGCACTATAATCCCCCCCTATGGACACTCAGCTTCTCCCCGACAACGTGCTGACGACGCTGCTTAAGAAGCTGGTCAACTGGGCAAGGCGGTCCTCGCTCTGGCCGCTGCCCTTCGCCACCGCCTGCTGCGGGATCGAGCTGATGGCCACGGGCGCTTCGCGATATGACATAGCGCGTTTCGGGGCCGAGGCCATGCGATTCTCCCCGCGACAGAGCGATCTGCTCATCGTCGCCGGGCGCGTCACCATCAAGATGATGCCCGTCCTTCAGCACGTCTATCAGCAGATGGCCGAGCCAAAGTGGGTGATCTCGATGGGCGCCTGCGCGAGCACCGGCGGGGTGTTCGACGCCTATGCCACGATCCAGGGGATCGACCAGTTCATGCCGGTCGATGTCTATGTCCCGGGCTGTCCCCCCCGGCCCGAGACGCTTCTCGAGGGCATCATGGCCATTCAGCGGACCATCGACCAGCAGGGTCTGCCGCCCAAAGGCCCCCGACGCCCCCTGGGGCTGACGATCGCGCCGACCTACAGTCCCCGCCCGCAGCCCGTTCCACTGGTCGTCGATGGGAAACGGTCTGTTTAGCCGCCTTACCTCCGCCCGGCGATCAGCCCGGCGATGCGAGTTGCGCTAGCCGCGCCTGTTTGCCGATGTGCGCGGTCGCCGAGCAGTCGCGCGATGAGGGCCGTCCAGCCGGTCTGATGGTTGGCCCCGAGGCCCCGCCCCGTGTCGCCGTGAAAGTACTCATGAAACAGGACCAGGTCCCTGAAATGCGGATCGGTGGCGAATCGCAGATCGCTCCCATGACAGGGCCGCATGCCCACCGGCTCAGGCAGGAACAGCCGGCACAGCCGGTCCGTCAATTCGTCGGCCACCTCGCGCAGGTTCATCAGCCGGCCGGACCCCGTGGGGCATTGGACTCTCAGCGAGTCGCCGTAGAAATGGTGATAGCGTTCCAACGCCTCGATGAGGAGATAATTGATGGGCATCCAGAGGGGCCCGCGCCAGTTTGAGTTGCCGCCGAAGACCGAGCAATCGCTTTCGCCGGGCGTGTACGCGACGCTCTTCTGGTCAGCGCCCAGCGGTAACGTGAAGGGGTGTTCCCTGTGATAGGCCGAGAGCGATCGGACGCCGTAGGCCGAGAGGAACTCCGTTTCGTCGAGCACATACCTCAGGACGCGTTCGAGGCGATCTCGCGAGGGAATGGCCAGCAGCCAGGTGTTCCCATCGGCTCGCTGGGAGCTCGGCGAGCAGCTCGGGCACCGTTCCATGTAGGTGATGTGTCGCGCCAGGTCGTGGCGGTTTTCCAGGAACCAGTCCATGCGTTTCCTGAAGCCCGGCAACTGCTCGATGATGCTGGCTTCGAGGACTTCGACGGCAAAGAGCGGCACCAGCCCGACGGCCGAGCGGATGCGCAGAGGGATGGCCTGCGCGCCGATGCGAAGCTGATCGTAATAGAAGCCATCCTGCTCGTTCCACAGGCCGCTGCCGCCCAGACCGTTCATGGCATCGGCAATTGCGACAAAGTGCTCAAAGAATTTCGATGCGATGTCCTCGTACGTGCGGTCGGCGGTCGCCAGCTCCAGCGCCATGGAGAGCATCGTCGCGCAGTAGAACGCCATCCAGGCGGTGCCGTCCGCTTGTTCGAGGTGTTGCCCGCTGGACAACGGCTGAGAGCGATCGAGGACGCCGATGTTGTCCAGGCCGAGGAATCCCCCGGCGAAGATGTGCTTGCCGTGGACGTCTTTCCGGTTGACCCACCAGGTGAAATTCATGAGCAGTTTCTGGAAGGTCCGGGCGAGAAAGTCGCGATCGCGGCGGCCGCGCGGGCCGGTCATCTTGTAGACGCGCCAGCACGCCCAGGCGTGCACGGGGGGGGTCACATCGTCCAGAGCGAACTCGTAGGCGGGGAGCTGGCCGTTGGGGTGCATGTACCACTCGCGCAGGAAGAGCAGGAGCTGATGTTTGGCGAAGGCCGGATCGACCGTCGCCATGGGGATCATGTGGAAAGCGAGATCCCACGCGGCGTACCACGGGTATTCCCACTTGTCCGGCACGGAGATGACGTCGCGGTTGAACAGATGCACCCAGTCATGGTTCCGCCCCCCGCTGCGCTGTTCGGGCGGCCGCGGCTGGAGGGGATCGCCCTGGAGCCAGTCCTGCACGATGTAGTGATAGAACTGTTTGCTCCACAGCAGCCCAGCAAGCGCCTGGCGCATCACCGGCCGCTCCTGCGCTGAAAGCGATGAGGGGATGCGCGAATCGTAAAACTCATCCGCCTCCTGGATGCGGGCGACGAAGGTCTCGTCGAACTCCGGCCCGAACGGGTCTGCCGCTGAAGGGGCGTCCGCGCGTCTCAGCCGAAGGCAGACCGTGCGCTCGGACCTGGCCGGCAGATCGAGCACGCAGTACGCAGCCGCCTTCGTTCCGGTTCCATTGGGGTTCACCGCGTCTTGGCGCCCGTGGATGACATACTCGTGGAACGCGTCTTTCACGTATGCGCTGGGATTGGGGCTCTGGAACAGCCGCTGGCAGTTGCTCTCATTGTCGGTGAAGAGCATCTGGGGGCCCGGCGCATCGACCCCGGCGTGAACGTCGAACCGGAACGACCCGAGTGTCGGATGGTGCGTCAGAACAGTCAGCGGCGACGAGGCCGATGCGAGCTTCATCCACGGCTTGGTTGTGCAGCCCTCGTGCGTGCAGCCCCACGACCACGTGTTGCGGAACCACAGCGTCGGTAGCAGGTGAATCCTCGCCGGCTCCGATGCGCGGTTGGCAACCGTGATGCGAATGAGAATGTCGTCGGGAGAGGCCTTGGCATACTCCGCGAAGACGTCGAAGTAGCGGCCGTCGTCAAACACCCCGGTTTCCGCGATCTCAAACTCCGCGTGCTGGCGCGTGCGGCGGCGGCTCTCTTCCACAAGCCGGCCGTACGGAAACTCCGCCTGGGGGTACTTGTACAGCCCTTTCATGTAGGAGTGCGTCGGCGTCGAGTCGAGGTAGAAGTAAAGCTCCTTCACATCCTCGCCATGATTGCCTTCGGGATTGGTCAGGCCAAACAGGCGCTCTTTGAGAATCGGATCGCGCCCGTTCCACAGCGCAAGGGCAAAGCAGAGGCGGCACTCGCGGTCAGTGATCCCCAGGAGTCCGTCCTCCCCCCACCGATAGGCGCGGCTGCGCGCGTCGTCGTGCGGAAGATAGGCCCAGGCATTCCCATCGGGCGAGTAGTCCTCTCGCACGGTGCCCCACTGGCGTTCGGAGAGGTAAGGCCCCCAGCGCTTCCAGTTGGCCTTGCGCTGGGCATCCTCCTGCAGTCGCCGGACCTCAGCCTGGGTTGCAGCATCGCTCATGGTTTGGCCGTGCCTCAGCGTGATGGGCGCGGGTAGTGTAACCCAGCCGGCACGCAGAATTGAAGGGCTGGCGCGTGTCCGATAATCGCCGAACGCTTTCATCCTGCCCGATCATCCGCTAGCATTCAGCGGGCTTCGTTTTAGACATGGAAGGACCGGACGCGATGACGATCGCCACAAGTGAGGAAACGGCCTTCGACAGCAAGGGCAAGTGGATGGTCCTCCTGGCAGCGTTCCTGGGGTGGATGTTCGACGGCCTGGAAATGGGGCTGTTTCCGCTGGTCGCCAGGCCTGCAATCGCGGAACTGGTCGGCGTCGACCAGGCCCGCGCGGGAATGTGGATGAGCGTCGTCTACGCGGTTTTCCTCGTCGGCGCTGCCTGCGGGGGACTGATCTTCGGCTGGCTGGGCGACCGCATCGGGCGCGTCCGCGCGATGGTCTGGAGCGTCCTGGTCTACTCGATCTTCTCCGGCCTGTGCGGCTTCTCGCAGGCGCCATGGCAACTGGCGATCCTGCGATTCATGGCATCGCTGGGAATGGGCGGCGAATGGTCGCTGGGGGTGGCTCTGGTCATGGAAGTGTGGCCAAACAAGCACCGCCCGATCCTCGCCGGCCTTATCGGCGCCGCATCGAACGTCGGCTTCTTGCTTATAGCGTTCGTGGGCCTCGCGCTGGCCAGGGTCATCAACGAGCTCCGCCTGTGGCTCTCGGCGGCCGGGCTTCCCCAGACCTGGGTTGATGCCCTGGTGCGCAACTCCGCCTGGCGCCTCCTCCTGTTCCTCGGCGCGCTGCCCGCACTCCTCACGTTCTTCATCCGTATCTTCGTGCCCGAGTCGAAACGATGGCAACAGGCCGCCAAAACCTCCCCCAAGAACCGCATCGCTGACATCTTCACTCCCAAGCTCGCACCCCTCACCATTTTCGGCACCTGCCTCGCGGCCGTCGCACTGCTGGGGACCTGGGGTTCCGTTCAATGGATCCCCCCGTGGGCCAGCAAGCTCGCCGAAGACACTCATTACCATGCGCCCAAAACCGCCGCGCCCTGGGCCCAGATTTGGTCCGGCTTCGGCGCCGTCATCGGCTGCATCCTCGCCGCCTGCACCGCGCAATGGACGAGCCGCCGATGGACCTACTTCGGCCTCTCGCTGCTCTCACTGGCCGCTTGCCAATACCTCTTTCGTTCGCACTTGCCCTTCGGCGCATACTACCTCTTCTGGGTCTTCATCGTCGGCGGGATCACCGCGGCGTTCTTCGGATGGCTCCCGCTGTATCTGCCGGAGCTGTTCCCCACGCGCGTGCGGGCCACCGGCCAGGGCTTTGCCTTCAACACCGGCCGCATTCTCGCTGCCGTCGGCGTGCTCTATGGCGGTCAGCTTCTCGACGCCTTCGGCAAGGACTACGCCCGCATGTGTTCGTGGATCAGCCTCGTTTATGTCCTGGGCCTCTTCATCATCTGGCTCGGCCCGGAGACGAAGAACCGCCCTCTGCCGGAGTGACCTATGGATGCCGGCAAGCACATGACCGATGTCCGCCCGACGGGTGCGGAGCTTTTCTTCCTGCCGGTCCAGACGCGCGTTCCCCTCAAGTTCGGCCCGGAAACCCTCACCTCCGTCACCTGCGCCCGCGCCCGGATGCGCGTCGTCGATCGCCAAGGGCACACCGCCGAGGGCTGGGGCGAAACGCCGCTGAGCGTTCAATGGGTCTGGCCCAGCAAGCTGCCCTACGAGCCCCGGCATCAGGCGCTCAAGCAGTTTTCCATCAGACTCGCAGAAGCGTGGGCCGGCCTCCAATCGTCCGGGCATCCCATCGAGGTCGGCCATGACTTCCAGCAGCAACACCTGCCGGATCTCATCGCAGGCTTCAACGCGCAGCTTCCCCACGCCGAGCCTGTGCCGTACCTGGCTGCGCTGGTCTGCTGCTCCGCGTTCGATATCGCGCTGCACGACGCGTATGGCCGGCTACTCCAGAAGGACGTGTATGAAACATACACACCGCAGTTCATGAGCCGGGACCTCTCCGCCTATCTGCAACCGGCCGATGGCGCCGCCGTCAGCTTCGCCGGACGGTATCCGTCCAGTTTCCTCGCCTCGTCGCGCCCGCGCAGCCTTCCGGCGTGGCATCTCGTGGGTGGCCTGGACCCGCTCGACGGCGCCGACCTCAAAGGCGATGAGCCGGACGATGGGTATCCGGTCCTCCTTCGTGATTGGATCAAGACGGACGGCCTGCGATGCCTGAAGATCAAGCTCCGCGGCAATGACGCTGACTGGGACTACCAGCGTCTGGTTCGTGTCGGGCAGATCGCCATGGGCACCGGAGTGAACTGGCTCAGCGCCGACTTCAACTGCACGGTCACCGAAGTCGCCTACGTCAACTCAATCCTCGACCGCCTGCGCGACCAGCAGCCGCGAATCTATGGCATGATCCTCTACGTCGAGCAGCCATTCCCCTATGACCTGGAGGCCAGCCGGATTGACGTACACAGCGTCTCGGCTCGCAAGCCGTTGTTCATGGATGAGAGCGCACACGACTGGCGGCTGGTCAGGCTTGGCCGCTCGTTGGGCTGGTCGGGCGTGGCACTGAAGACCTGCAAGACCCAGACGGGTGCCATCTTGACGCTATGCTGGGCCAAGGCACATGGGATGACACTCATGGTCCAGGACCTCACCAACCCCATGCTCGCTCAGATTCCCCACGTCCTCCTCGCCGCCCACGCCGACACCATCATGGGCGTTGAGACCAACGGCATGCAGTTCTATCCCGAGGCCTCTGAGCCCGAGGCCACGGTCCACCCTGGCCTGTATCGGCGACGCCACGGCTGCGTCGATCTGACCACGATCAGCGGGAGCGGCTTCGGATACCGTCTCAGTGAAATCTCGCGGCAGCTCCCCAAGGCGGCTCTGAGCATCCATTTCTGAGCCGCTGAACGTGACCGTCATAGTCCCGCACCCGGCTGTCGTCTGCCCGGCAACCTGCCAGAGCGGCGGGCCTGTGCCATTATGGGACACAAAGGCACGGCCACCCGTCAGCCCCGGCATTTGCAGCCAATCCGCAGGCCACGAAGCACCAGAAACGCAAGTGCTTTTCATGATGCGGTTTGCGGCAGAGACGCCAGAGCACACTGTAGAAAAAGCGGCCCAGATTGGTTGTGGCATCCCAATTGCACTATGTACACACGTACGAAACGGCAATCTGTGCCACCCACCACAGATGCCTGATGTTTACACTCTCCATTCCCTCCTCCTGAACGCCGGGTCGAGCCCCCCGGCGTTTTTTTCTTGCGCGCTATCCGTTTTATTCACGCCCGCCCGGAGATGCACGCCT
>Ga0315278_10006469_pt1 | contig 10654 bp, 8 predicted proteins | sample YL17G06_0_MG_FD_203880 | JGI IMG/M metagenome (GOLD analysis project Ga0315278, IMG submission 203880) | Sediment microbial communities from Yellowstone Lake, YNP, Wyoming, USA - YL17G06_0 | ecosystem: Environmental > Aquatic > Freshwater > Lake > Sediment | place: USA: Wyoming | collected... | reverse complement strand
GGCATGGCGGCGCGGAAGAACTCCCGCGGAGCCGGGTGCATGTAGTAGAAGTGCCAGCGCCCGGCCGCGAACATCCAGAGCTTCGTGTACTCGCCGAGGGCCGCGGAGATGCAGCGGCCACCCTCGATGAACACCGGGCCGCCCGGCCCGAGCTCAGGCAGCCTGATGCGCGGACACGGGAACCACAGCTCGCGGAACTCGGTCAGGCTCATGGGACCTAGTCGATATCGGCCAGCACCTTGTCGAGCGCGCCCTTGACACGCTCGAGATCCTTCTCGTGCTTGACCAGCATGGTCAGAGTCGACTCGACCAGGTCGCGGTCGAGGCTGTCGGCGTTGAGAATGACGAGGGAGCGCGCCCAGTCGAGACTCTCCGACACCGACGGCGCCTTGCGCAGGTCGAGCCCGCGGATGCGCTGGACGGTCGTCACGACGGTCTGGGCCAGCCGCTCCGAGATCTCCGGCACCTTCAACCGGATGATCATCAGCTCCTCATCCGGAGGCGGGAAGTCGATGAAGAGATGGAGACACCGGCGCTTGAGTCCGTCGCTGAGCTCGCGCGCATTGTTCGACGTCAGGACTACGAGGGGGATATTGGTCGCCTTGATCGTGCCGAGCTCCGGGACTGAGACCTGGAAGTCCGAGAGGACTTCGAGCAGGAAGGCTTCGAATTCCGGTTCCGCCTTGTCGATCTCGTCCACCAGCAGGACGACGGGGTCGACGGACTCGATGGCCTGAAGCAAAGGCCGGGGTGCCAGGAAGCGGTGCGAGAAGAAGGCGTCTTCCTGCCCGGAGATTTTGGCCACGGCGTCGGGAAGCGACGGCGTGTCGGCGATCAGCTCGCCGATGCGCTCACGCAGCAGCTGAGTGTAGAGGAGCTGCTTGGCGTACTTCCACTCGTACAGCGCCTTGCCCTCGTCCAGCCCTTCGTAGCACTGCAGGCGAATCAGCCGCCGGTTTGTGATTTCAGCCAGCGTCTTGGCCAACTCGGTCTTGCCGACGCCCGCCGGGCCTTCGATGAGCACCGGCCGCCCCATGCGTTCTGCTAAGAACACCACGGTGGAGATGCGGCGGTTGGCGATATAGCGGGCGTTCTTGAAGTGCTGCTGAACATCCTCCGGGGACTGGAACATTTGGGCTCCTGTAAGAGTGAATTGGCGTGAAGTGTAGCACACTTGCGTGCCGCCGAAACCCCCCGGCCAATCATTTGCCGCCTGCTGCTCCCGGAGGCATACTTGAGGCCATGAGCGCGCCTACGGCCGAGCTACGTCGCCATCCTCGAGCGCGCGCCTCCTGGCGGGTCACGGTGGAGATGTCGGGGGGCAAGGCCATCACTCGGGAGACCATCGACGTCAGCCCGTACGGGGTCAAGGTGCGACTCGAGGAAGGCGTTGGGCTCGGCACCACGGCGCGGCTACGCCTCCAGCCTCCCGACCGGCGCCCGCTGATTCTGGAATCCACCGTGTGGCGCGCGGACAGCGACGGTCCGGTCTTCGTCTTCATCAATCTCTCCGTTAGTATCCTCCAACGGCTCAAGGCGCTCGTCGACAACCAGCGTGGCGCCTGAGCGAGCTCCGGTGCTCATTCAAGACGACGCCCGCTCCTATCACCGCTGGCAGTTCAGGATCGGAGCGTCCCGCCTCCTGATCTCGGCGGGCTACCTCTACGCGCTCCTCGCCACCGGGCTGTCCGCTCGACTCCGCGATGACCTGGACGCGTTGACACCGCACTGGTGGCTGGCGGTACCCGTCGCCGTCTTTCTGATAGGGATGGGCCATCAGATCCTGACGCTCCCCCTCTCCCTGATCGGCGGCTTCTGGCTGCCGAGGCGCTACGGGCTCCACCACGAGACATTCGCCCCGTGGACCATGGACCGCGTCAAGGCCAGCTTCATCGGAGGCGCGCTCGGGGCCGCCGCGGCGCTCATCGTCTACGCGCTGCTCCGGTCCACGTCGTGGTGGTGGCTCTGGGCCGCAGTCGCCCTCTTCGTGGGACAGGTGCTGCTTGCCTTCGTGGCGCCCATCTGGCTCGTGCCCCTCTTCTACCGGCTGACCCCGTTGCCCGAGGGGGAGCTCCGGTCGCGCCTGCTCCAGCTCTCGGAGCGCGCGCGTGTGCCCGCGATCGGCGTGTGGATCACCGACCAGTCGCGTCGGAGCCGCACGGCCAATGCGGCGGTTGTCGGCCTCGGCCGGACGAGGCGCATCCTTCTCTTCGACACGCTGGTGAAAGAGTTCCAACCGGACGAGGTCGAGGCTGTGCTCGCCCACGAGCTCGGCCACCACGCGGCGGGCGATGTCTGGCATCGGCTCATGGTGCAGGGCGCGCTCACGGTGGCGGCACTGTGGGTCGCAGACCGTGTTCTCATGGCGGGCGCCGGCGCGCTGGGGCTCTCGGGGCCTGGCGATATTGCCGGACTGCCACTTCTGGGACTCGTGACAATGGCTGTCAGCCTGTTCGCGCTCCCCATTGTCAATGGCTGGTCGCGCCGGCTCGAGACCCGTGCCGACGACTTCGCGGTCAGGCTGACGCTCGATCCAGGCCCCTTCATCAGGGCTATGCAACGACTGGCGGATCTCAATCTGGCTGAGCGTAAACCCCACTTTCTGAAGGAGGTCATGCTCTATTCCCACCCATCTGTGGATCGCCGCGTGGAACGGGCGAGAGAACTCGAGCATGTTCACGAATCTGACACTGTCAGACCCTCGGCCTGACAGTGGGGCGAAAAAGCCGCCGAAACGCCGCTAGCTTCGTGGCACTGGACTTGCTACCCTTGAGTTGCTCATGAGACACGATCAGCCTTCTTCCTTGATCCGGCACCTGCAGGTCTTGCGCGCGGTCAATGAGGCGGTGAGCCGCTCGCTCGACCTCAATGAGGTGCTCCAGCGGTCGCTCGCCGCTCTGACCCACGTCACGGGACATGAGATTTCGAGTCTCCATCTCATCTCCGCCGACGGCAACAGCCTGCTCCTGCGCGGGGACAGGGGACTCAGCGATGAGCTGCGCCGGGTCAACGTCGAGCTGCCCATGGGCGAAGGGCTCATCGGGCGGGTGGCGATGTCCGGGGAGGCGCGCCGGGTAGACGACGCCGGCGCAGCCGACGACCTCCTGCCGGCAGCGCGGGCCGCCGTCACGGTGGATGGCATCCGCGGCTTTGTGTGCGTCCCCATCCGCGCCCGCCACCGCATCCTGGGGACGCTGTCATTGGGACGGCAAACCGACAACCGCTTCACCGACGAGGAAGTCGCGCTGCTCGAGTGCGTGGCGGACCAGATCGGCCTGGCGCTCGACAATGCGCGGCTGTACGGGGAGATCAACCGTCAACTCGACGACCTCCGCCGCGCCCAGATCGAAGTGGTCAAGGCCGAGCGGCTGTCCGCCGTCAATGGCCTGGCCGCGGGGGTCGCGCACGAGATCAACAACCCGCTGACCATCATCATGGCGCAGCTACATTTGCTCGGCCAGGGCTCCATGAGCGTCCAGGTCGAGGAGGCCCTCGGGGTCATCGACACCGCGGCCAAGCGCGCCGCCTCCATCGTGCGGGACCTCATTCTCTTCGCCGAGCACCGTCCCCCGCGGCGGTCGCGCTGCCAGGTGGCGGAGCAGATCAGAGAGGTGGTCGCCTTCGAGGAGGCGCGCCTCGAGACCGAGGGCATCTCGGTGCGGACGAACCTCGAGCCGATGCCGGACATCTGGGCGGACCACAACCACCTGCAGGAGGTGCTGCTGCACGTCATTCAGAATGCGCAGCACGCCATGGTGGAAGCGCATGTAGGCGGCGTGCTTTCGATCAGCGCCAGCATGGTGGAGTCAGGCGTGCGAATCGAGGTGGCCGATGACGGGCCGGGCATCCCGCCCGAGCATCTGCCGCGCATCTTCAACCCGTTTTTCACCACCAAGCAGCCGGGCGATGGCCGCGGCCTCGGCCTGTCCGTGGCGCACAGCATCGTCACGGAGCACGGCGGCCGCATCTGGGTGGAGAACCGCCCGGGCGGCGGCGCCCTCTTCACCATCGACCTCCCGATCGGCGAGCCCGAGCCGGCTCGCGAAACCCTCGGCTCCGAATCCCGCCGCCTCTAGCCCTCGACAAGCCCTCCGCCTGGCGGTAGAGTGACGGGTCGTCGTCGCAGGACGAACCCTTCACCGTCGGAGGCCCGCATGAGCACAGTCAAGGACGCCATCTCGCAGGCGGTAGACCGCCTGGCAGACGAGCTCGAAGCCCTCTCACGCAAGATCCACGACAACCCTGAGCTGGCCTATCAAGAGGTCAAGGCGTGCGCGTGGCTTTGCGAGTTTCTGGGCCAGCAAGGCTTCAAGATCGAGCAGGGCGCCGGCGGCGTGGAGACGGCGTTCCGCGCCACCATCGAGACCGGGGAAGGCCCGACCATCGCCATCCTCTGCGAGTACGATGCGCTGCCTGGAATCGGGCACGCCTGCGGCCACAACATCATCGCGACGTCGGGCGCGGGCGCCGGCGCGGCGCTGGCCGCCGTCAGGGAGCGGCTGCCCAAGGGGCGCATCCAGGTCATCGGCACGCCGGCCGAGGAGGGTGGCGGCGGCAAGATCAAGCTCATCAAGGCGGGTCTCTTCAAGGATGTGGACGCAGCCATGATGATCCACGGCTTCGACCGGACGCTCCTGCACCAGGACCTGCTCGGCATCGCGCGCGCGACGTTCGAGTTCAGCGGCAAGGCCTCGCATGCTTCGGCCGATCCATGGGAAGGCATCAACGCGCTGGACGCCTGCGTCCAGACCTACAATGCCGTCGCCATGCTGCGCCAGCAGGTGCGCCCCGACTGCCGCATCCACGGCATCATCACGAGCGGCGGGGCCGCGGCCAATATCATCCCCGAGTATGCGTCGGCGACCTTCTATATGCGTGCCCCCCGCATCGACGCCATGTGGGAACTGTACCGGCGCGTGGTCGCCTGCGCCGAAGGGGCGGCCACGGCCTCGGGGTGCGAGCTGAAGGTGACGCAGCACGACAGCGTCTACGAGCCGATGAAGTCGAGCCGCGTGCTGCTGGATCTCTTCGAGGCCAATATGACGTCGGTGGGCTTGGCAGAAGGCGCGCCGATCCCCGACCGCAAGGGCTCCTCGGACGTGGGCAATGTCAGCCAGGTGCTGCCGACCATCCAGCCCATGATCGGCATCGCGCCCGAGGGCATGGCCATCCACACGCGCGCATTCGCCGACGCCGCGGTCAAGCCGCTCGCCCGCCGGGGCATGGTCGCCGCTGCGAAGACGATGGCTCTCACGACGTATGATCTCCTGGCCGATCCCGCCCGCGTCAAGGCCGCGAAGGAGGAGTTCGCCCGCCCGTGATCTTCCACAACTATTACTCCGAGATCCCGGGCGACGAGATCGACCGCTTCATCGCGACACGGGAAATGGGCCGGCTCGTGACGGTCGGCGAGGACGGCACGCCGCATGTCGGCCTCTATAATTTCGTCTATGACCCACCCGCGATCGAGCTGCATCTGGTTCGGGCCGACGAGCAGGTTGCCGATCTCAAGGTGCGGCCGCGCTGCGTCTTCGAGGTGGACGAAGTCCTCGCCGTCATTCCCTCGCACTGGGTCCACCCCGAGTACGCCGGCTCGGCCACCGCCTACCACCGCACCGTCATCTTCGAGTGCGCGGGCACGGTGGCGGAGGATCCGGCCGTGGTCATGGCGCAGCAAGCGCGCCTGCTCGCCAAGCATCAGCCCGAGGGCCAGTACCGGCCGCTCCGCGTGGACGACCCGCTCTACCAGGGCGCGCTCAACCATCTGGCCGCGGTCACCCTCCGCATCACCGCGTGCCGCGCCAAGTTCAAGCTCGGCCAGAACCGGCCCGTCGCGGCGCGCCGGCGCGTCATCGAGGAGCTGCGCAGGCGCGCCAGACCCAATGACGCGCGCGCCGCCGACGCGCTCCAGTGGACCATCGACCACCCCGTCACCCCAGGAGCCCAGGATGGCTGAGACGCTCGATCAGGCCAAGACCAAGGTCGCGGAAGCCGTGGACCGCCTCGCCGACGACCTCGAGAAGATCTCGCATCAGATCCATGCCACGCCCGAGCTCTGCTTCCAGGAGGAGAAGGCGGCGGGGTGGCTGGCGGCATTTCTCGAGGGTCAAGGCGCCCGCGTCGAGCGCGGAGTCGGCGGGCTGCCGACGGCCTTCCGCGCGACCATAGAAGGTAGCGGGCCGGGGCCGACGGTCGCCATCATGGCCGAGTACGACGCCCTCCCCAATATCGGGCACGCGTGCGGACACAACGTCATTGCCACCGCCGGCGCCGGCGCCGGGGCCGCCATCGCCGCGGCGCTCGGCACCATCCCCTTCGCCGGACGCATCCAGGTCATCGGCACGCCGGCCGAGGAGGGCGGCGCGGGCAAGGTCAGGCTCATGGAGGCGGGCGTCTTCAAAGACGTGGACGCGGCCATGATGATCCACGGCCGCTGCGGGACTCAGGTGTGGCGGCCGAGCCTGGGCATCATCAAGGTCAAGTGCGAGTTCTTCGGCAAGGCCTCGCATGCCTCCTCCTGGCCCTGGAGCGGCGTCAACGCGCTCAATGCCATGATCCAGCTCTTCGTCTCGCTCGACCAGATGCGCCAGCAGATCAAGCCGGACGCCCGCATCCACGGCATCATCACCAAGGGCGGAGACCAGGCCAATATCATTCCCGAGCACACGGCCTCGGAGTTCTACCTGCGCGCTCCGTCGAAGGAGTACTGCAAGGAGCTGCTGCGCCGCTTCGAAGGGTGCGCCCAGGGCGCGGCGACCGCGACCGGGTGCAGGGTCGCGGTCACTGCCGACCCGATCATCCACGACCCGTTGAAGGCAAACTTCACGATGGCGGAGCTCTTCGGCAAGAACCTCGAGCGCATCGACTTCGCGGTCGATCCAGACGACGGCGAAGCGGGCTACGGCTCGACGGACTGCGGCAATGTCAGCCAGGTCATCCCGACCATCCACCCGTATATCCGTATCTCCCCCGACGGCATCCCGGGGCACTCTCGCGAGTTCGCCGAGTGGGCAAAGTCGCCGCTGGCGCGCGCCGGGATGGTCGCCGGCGCCAAGGCGCTCGCATTGACGGCTCTCGACCTCGTGGCGAGGCCGGACGAGCTCAAGCGGGCCAAGGACGAGTTCGCGAAGACGCGCGGCTGAATTTCGAGCTGAGACGCTTCCTAGCGGCGAGGCGAGGGCTGCGTTAGCCCCCCGGCTGGAGGGATCAGGCGCCGCGAATGCCGCGGAGGACTTTCTTGGCCTGATTGAGGTGGTCGAGGACGTGGAGACGGAAGACGATGGCATATGCCTTCCAGTCGAGCTCCTCGATCCAGTGCAGCGGTTCCTCGCTACCGTCCGCGCGCTTCGCGTTGATGACCATGACAACCGCCGCGCGCGCATCCGTCGGGCTGTCGGGCGCGGCTGCCAGCACCTCCACCGCCTCGGCCTGCACGCGCTTGAGAGCGTCGCGGAGATCCGGCCAGCGCCGGGAAAACGGATCTGGGGACTGAAGCGAGGCCGGTATCGGGCCGTCCACCGGACTCCGTCCCGCCAGCAACTCGCGCAGCTCGACGATGCTCGGTTGGTGGGTCTCGACGAGATGGTCCACGATCTCCTGTATGGTCCACTCGCCGGCAACAAGACCCGGTGTCCGCGCCTCGCTCTCGCTCACGCCGTCCAGAAACTCCTCGATGGCCGTGAACGCGGCACCCACGCGCTCGCGAATCCGGGTCGCGCTCCGCCGGCTCCCCTGCTGATCCAGATACTCCTTCGCCTTTGTTTGCTCCGGGCGCAGCGTCATGGCGGACACTATACCGCCTCCACTCCCCGGCTCCACAGGCAGGCGGGTGACACTAGTCCGTCCTCGCTGACATTTCCCGGCAGTCCTCGCTAGCCACCAGCCAAGGTCATGAGATACCGCCTCAATTTTTTCAGCTATTTACATGAGGCCGAGTCCGACTGGGCGCTGGTATGGGAGGTGCACTGGAAGACTGACTGGCATCGATGGGCCCGCGCGCAGTCCTGTCTCCGACCCGCAGTCGAGGAGGAAGTCATGGGAGCTTTGGTGGCGAGGCAAGCCCTGCTGGCCCTGCTGCTCGCCTTGCTCTACCCGGCGCCGGAAGCAGCCGCCTCCGGCGCCGGCGTGGTCACTGGAGTCTCAGGCCAAGTGACCGTCTCGCGCACCGCGGCCACAGCCCTGCCGCTCCGGTTCAAGGATGAGGTCTTCCTCAAGGATCGCATCAGCACGGCGGAGCGCTCGCTGGCCCGGCTCCTCCTCGATCAGAAAGCCCTCGTGACGGTGCGGGAGTTGTCGGAGCTCGAGATCACGGAGCAGGCGGGCCGCTCCACCGTGGACCTGGGCGCGGGCAAGATCGCCATCGGCGTGGCGAGGCAGCGGATGCGCTCTGGCGAAATCGTGGAGATCCGCACCCAGAACGCCGTCGCCGCGATCCGGGGGACCGTGGTGATCGCCGAGAACATTCCAGTTCCGCCCGGCGCGCCACCGCAGAGCCGCATCCACGTGCTGTCCGGCTACGTCGACATCACGCCGAGGGACAATCCCGGCGCCCCGCCCGTGCGCATGGTCGCGCCCGCGAGCATATCGATCATCGGACAAAGCGTCGGTCTTCCCGTGCCGCTCAACGAGGCCGCGCGCCGCCAGCTCCTGAGCGACCTTCATCAAACGCTGCCTCAGCACTTGAGCGCGATGAAGGCCCTCGCGGCAGGCGAGTTCACGCGGGCCGCATCCCTCGCGCGCATCATCACGGGCGGCGGCGCCGGAGGCGACAAAGCCCTCGACCTCCGCGAGGCGCCGAGCGACCCATCGAGCGCGCCCGGCAAGGCACCGATCACGCCGTCGGTCCAGAGCGTCGGCGGCAGCGCCAGCACCCCGCCGCCGCTCTTCACCTACACGAGTCAGACGGCGACTATTCCAGGCGACCTCTACCAGGTCGCCCCGCACGCCGTTCAAAGCCTCTCGACCGACCTGCTCCGGGCCACGACCAGCGCTCTCAATGTCGGGGGCGACGTCCTCGACGTGCAGGGCGGCTTGAGCAGCAGCACCCCGCGTGCGTTCGTCGGGCTTGACGGCAGCATCGTGAGCGCGCAGACGCTGACGCGCCTCCAGCAAGGAGCGCTCTCCCTGACGGGCGCGCTCCTCGACGCGGTCAACAGCGCCATCACGGTGAGAGGCCCGGCGCTCGTGGATGTCCAGGCCAACGCCTCGCTGACCGGGCTCGGGTCTGCGCCCTTTGTGAGCTTCACCAACGGTCTGCTGCTCCTGGGCCCAGGCGCCAACGGCTTCAACTTCGCCTCCGGTGCCACGGCGGCGCTGGCCGGCACCCTCCTCAAGACCAGTGGCACCGTGGTCGCGGGGTTGGGCGACCTCGTGAGCGTGAAGGCGGCCGCCCTGTCGGTGGGAACGGGGGGGCCCGCGCTCGACTTCCACGGCGCCACGGTGATCGGGCCGGATCTCGGAGACGTGCGGTCCAATGGGCAGTTGAGCCTGGGCGGCGGCTTCGCTCGTGCCACGGGCGGCACGCTCTGGGCTCCGGATCATTTCCTCCGGATCACGGGCGGCGGCCTCACGAGCACCGGCGCAGCTTCCCTCTTCGACTTCACGGGCACGACGCTCACGGCCGGGCTCTTGCCAGGCGGCGCGCTCTTCGAGGCGTCGAGCTCGGCCGCCGTCTCCGACACCACGGGTCATGCGCTCTTGCATGTCGATGGCGGAAGCCTGCGTCTGTCCGGTGGAACGAAGGGCTTTCTCGCCACGAGCCAGGGCACGGTCAATTTCGACGGTGGGCTCCTGGATGCCGTCAACACCGCGATCACCTCCTCGGACGACCTCGTCCTCGGTTCGGGCAGGGGCCGCTTCATCCAGACGGACCCGGCCGCCCCGCAGACGGGCCCGGCCGTCCCGCTCGTCTCGGTCACCGGCGGGACGCATCACATCGCTACCGCGGGCTCGATCTTTCATCTGGTGGGCACGGCCTCGGCGCTCGACCTCGTGAGCGGCCTGGTCGTCGGCACGGAGAAGCCGGTTCAGCCCGGCGGCACCCTGCTCGACCTGGCGGGAGCGGCGGTCACCTCGGGCCGGGCGGTCACGGTCGACGTGGCGCTCCTGCAGGCGAGCGCGCCGCTCCTGACTCTTCGCGCCGACGCGCTCGGCAATGGCGCTTCCCTCACCACCAGCGGCAATACCCTGGAGCTGACGTCGAAGGCCAAGCTCGACAGCACGGCGACGCTCTTCTCCCTGGACAGGAGCCAGCTCACCGTCAACAACGCGGCGCTGGCCGCCGTGGCGAAGGGCAGCTATCTGCGAACGGCGGGAGACTTCGCGAGTCTCGCCAATGGCAGCACGCTGACCATCAACAACGGCGTGCTCCTCTTCGCCACCGGCGGCTCCATCGTGAACATCCGCGGCGCGCTCATCGCTTTCAGCGGGACGCCGGGCAATACGGTCACAGTCTCCAATACCCTGGCCTTCGTGAATATCGGCGGGATTCCCGTCGCGCTCACCGGCGGGGCGCTGCGCGGGAACGTACTCATCACCACGGGCACGGCGATCAAGAACCCGGCCCTCGGCACCATCACGCCCTACAAGGCCCTCATCCAGGTGGACGGGGTCACCACCAAGGTCACCATCAGCGGGAACTAGCCCGCGGTCCGTC
>Ga0315278_10006461_pt1 | contig 10658 bp, 9 predicted proteins | sample YL17G06_0_MG_FD_203880 | JGI IMG/M metagenome (GOLD analysis project Ga0315278, IMG submission 203880) | Sediment microbial communities from Yellowstone Lake, YNP, Wyoming, USA - YL17G06_0 | ecosystem: Environmental > Aquatic > Freshwater > Lake > Sediment | place: USA: Wyoming | collected... | reverse complement strand
GTGTCCGTGCGCAGGCTGTAGCGACCGGGGCCGGCGTCGCCGCCGACGAGCAGGACGTCGAGGCGGCCGTCGGCCAGCGGGCCGGGACGCGGAGTGGGCACCGGTGTCGGGGTCGGCTCCGCGGTCGGGGCGGCCGTGGCGCCCGGTGCCAGCGTCGGTGTCGGGGTCGGCTCCTCGGTCGGGTCCGGGATCTCGCCGAAGCCGTCGTCCTCCTCCACCGTGCCGCCGTCCGGCGCCCCGAAGACGGTCTCGAACGTGTCGCGGACCGCTATCACCTGCGCGCCCACGACGTAGTGCGTGGCACCCGTGATGGCCAGGAGCACGACGACGGCGGCCGTCGAGAGGACGGTGTGCGGGACCTTCGAGCCGCCGCCCCACCAGGCGTCAAGGATGGCCGCCGCTCGCCAGAGGAAGAGGATGACGTCCAAGACGGCGATACCCATCAGGACGCTCGGCTGGACGATGAAGCCGAGCAGCTCCGTGCGGTCGCCGTTGGCCACGATGAAGCCGCTCATGATGACGAGCAAGAACGGCACCAGGAAGAACAACCCGACGCGGAGGCGGCCCTCGAGCAGCTGGCCGGTGCCGGGGATGAGGAACGACAGGAACGCTCCGAGGGAGCGCGAACGACGGAGCGAAGGGCGGGGCGGTGCGGGAGGGCGGGCTTGTTCCATCGGTCGTGAGACGCGCCGGGCGGCGCGCGTTCTCGTTCCCCCGTCAGATGCCGAACGCGGACCTGACCTGGTCCAAGTTCACGGCCAAGTCAAGCATACCCGCAGCGACGAGGACCAGGCCGGAGACGATCTCGACCGGCCGGTGACGCGCGACGATCCAGCGCACGAGCGCCTGCCCACGGGCCATGGCCAAGAACGAGAGCAGGACGAGCGGAAGACCGAAGCCGAGCCCGAAGACGAGGAAGAGCAGGATCCCCTGCAGGGCGTCTGTCGCGTCGACCGAGATGAGCAGGAGCGTGGCCAGGAACGGACCAGCACAGGGCAGCGCCAGCGGGCCGAGCAGCAGGCCATAGACGAATGCCTGGCGGAATGGGTCGCGCAGGACGGGGACGGTCGCCGCGGGCAGGCGGGCGAAGGGGTTTCGCCCGGCGATGAGCAGCACGCCGAGGAGGACGAGGATGCCGTCCACGATCGGGATGACATAGGCCAGGACGGAGGTGATCGAGCGCGAGAAGGCGGTCAGGACGACGGCCACGGCGATCATCGCCGTCAACACGCCGAGCAGGACGACGAAGCCGAGGAGTCCTGCCGCATGGCGCCCGGCGATGGCCCGGCTGTTGCCGGCGAGGTAGGCGATGAAGGCCGGGTAGAGCGGCAGCAGGCAGGGGCTGGCGGCGCTCGTCAGGCCGAGCAGGAAGGCGAGCGCGAGCTCGGGCAGGTCCAACGGGCGGCTGCCCGATGCTCAGGAAGCGCCGTGAGCGCGGGCCAGCTCGACCAGCTCCTCGGCCGACTTGGCGCCACGCTTGGTGAGCGTGACCGTCCCGTCCGCGCCGATGAACCAGACGGGTGTCGTCGGTGGCGCCAGCACCAGATCGCCGAACTCACTAGCGATGGCCCGGCTGTACGCCTTCGGCGCCACGGCGTAGATGAAGGGGAAGTCGTTGCGGGCGGCGTACGCCGCCAGGGCTGCCGAGTCCTCCGTCGGCTCGACGTCGAGGACGATATAGACGACATCGTCGCCCAGCATCTGAGCCGCCTCGGCCGCCGCCCGCTGCTGCTCCTTGCAGTTGCCGCACCAGATGGCCATGTTCTCCAGGAAGACCGTCCGGCCGGCGAAGTCCGCGATCCGGAAGGTTGAGCCGTCGGCGGCGTTGGTCAGCTCGACGTTCGCCCAGGCCTGATCCAGCACCGGCGCGGCGACGGTCGGATCGGCGGTCACGGCCGGTGCTGGGACGGGCGTCGTGGCGGAGCCCGGGCCGGTGATCCTGGGGCTCGGCCGGTCGCTGGGCAAGGCCTCGACCGTGGCCGTGGGGGATGGCGGCGCCTCGGCGGCGGGGCCACAGGCGACCAAGAAGCCGACCAGGGCACACGTCACCGCGACGATGCTGGCAGTCCGACGCGGTTGGCGGTCGGTGGGCATGCGCGGCGGTCCTCCGGAGCGATGGTGGTCGGCGAATGCTCGCCACGCCGTGTGACGCGGCGATGACGGCTGCCGGATGCCGCGCCGTTGACCCAGTGGCGCGAAGCCGACCGAGTGGCGCGAAGCCGACCCAGGATGAGTCGCCACCTATGATGCGCGCATGACGCGTCCCCTGACCTTGCTGACCATCCACGCTCACCCCGATGACGAGACCATCACGACCGGTGGTGTCATGGCCCGCTACCTGGCCGAAGGGCTGCGCGTCGTCTGCCTGACCTCGAACCTCGGCGAGCACGGCGAGATCGTGGTCCCCGAGCTGGACACGCCTGAGAACCACGCCCGGCTGGCGGAGATCCGCCGTGAGGAGCTGGCGGAAGCGCTGCGGCGGCTGGGCGGAGTCGAGAGTCGCCTGCTCGGCTACAAGGACTCCGGGATGATGGGCAGACCCGATAACGACGACCCGGCCAGCTTCTGGAAGGCCGACCTCGAGGAGGCCATCGGGCGCACCGTGCGGATCGTGCGCGAGGTCCAACCGGACGTCATCGTCGGCTACAACGACTTCGGCGGTTACGGACACCCCGACCACATCCGGGCCGCCCAGGTTGCCAAAGCGGCCTTCGAGCGGGCCGGCGACGGCGCGGCCCATGCCGAGCACCTCGCCGAGGGGCTGACACCATGGACGCCGGCCAAGCTGTACGAGTCGGTGCTCGGGTTCGGCGGTCGCGAGAAGCTCATGGAGCGGGTCGTCGAGCGGGGCATCAAGGCCTGGTGGCTGCCGGATGAGGACGCTGGCGAGGAGCAGCGCATCGAGATGGCTGCGTTCACGGCACAGATGGCAGCCGCCAGCGGGCCGGTCACGACGCGCGTGGACGTCACCTCCCAGTTGGCCGCCAAGCGTGCGGCGCTTGGTGCCCACGTGACGCAGATCAACCACGATGGCCTCTTCCTGGGGCTGACGCTCGAGGACTGGCAGGAGCTGATGCCAGACGAGGAGTTCAGCCTGCGTGCCGCACGGGGCGTGGCCGAGGTGAGACTGCCGGAGGACGACCTCTTCGCCGGCCTGCGCTAGGCGCCACGGTCGCTCGGGCCGGATGGTCGGGGGCTAGTAAGGCCAGAGCTTCTTGGACGCGTCACGGACCTGCTTGAGGACCGCGGCGCCGTCGCCGGTCGGATCCATGAAGTTCGGCTGGGCCTTGTCGAGGATGAGGTGCGGCCGAATGCGGATCTGGCGCAGGCGCTCACCCTCGAAGGTCAGCTCGAGCGTGATGCCCTCCATCGTCTTCGTCGACCACGTCTGGTCGAAGACGAGGTTGCCGAGCGCATACCACACGGGCACCTCGCCGACGGCCTCCATGGCCGCCGCCCAGTGGGCGTGGTTGCCGATGACCAGATCGGCGCCGGCCTTGGCCCAGGCTTTGGCCAACCGCCGCTGACTGGCGCTCGGGTTGGCCCGGTACTCGATGCCCCAGTGGGGGAAGACGATGACGACGTCGGAGCTGTCCTTGGCCTTCTTGATGTCCGCCACGAGCGTCGTCCGATCGCATCCGCGCGAGCCGATGGCGGAGCCGCTGCTCCAGTATCGGCGGGCGATCGCGTCGCAGCCGAAGATGGCGACGGTCACGCCGTGGGTCTCGAGCACGGCCGGCTTGCGCGCATTGGCGAAGCCCTTGCCCGCTCCGGTCGAGGCGATGCCGCGCGCCTTGAGGGCCTTGACGGTCTCCATGATCCCGTCGGTGCCGGCGTCGCGGATGTGGTTGTTGGCCAGTGAGAGCACGTCAAAGCCTGCGTTCTCGACGCCTTCGAGGAGCTTCGGGTCGCCGGAGAAGACGGTGCCCCTCGAGTGGTAGGCGAACTGGTCGTCGACCGGGCTCTCGAGGTTGGCGAGCGCGATATCGGCCGACTCGAGGTAGCTGCGGAAGGCACCGCCCCGACTGTCCCGCTGCGTGACCGGCGTCTTGGTGCGGTAGGTCGCATTGCAGCATGTCTCCCGGACGATCGAGGCGCTGCCACCGTCATACGGGAAGTCCACGCCGGCCTTCTTGCTGCGCACGGTGAGCGCCACGCCGCGGTCGAGCAGGATGTCGCCGCCCGCGACCAGCGTCCAGGTCCGGGCCTGATCCCAGGGCGCGGGATCCTCGACCTCGCCGCGCAGCGGCCAGGTGTCGAGCGAGTCGGTCCGCGAGATGCCGAAGAGCTGTTGCTTGCCGATGCCCAGGGCGCGCACGGCGGGCGTCACGTCCGAAGCGCGCAGGATGCCCAGGGCGCCGGCCTTGACCGCCGCCCGGACCTCGTCAGGCGTGCCGCGACCCACGGACCCGGAGATGGTCACACCGAGCGCCTCTTCGATGGCCGCCACGTCGTCGGCCGGCACCATGACGGCCTTGTACTTGACGCTGCCGCCGCTCAGGGCGGCGCCGATCGCCTGCTCGGAGATGGCGTTGGTCGTGGACCAGAAGCCGACCACCGGGACCCAGGCGACCTCACCTGGCGGCAGCAGCTCCGGGCTCTGGTCCGCCTCGGCGGAGGGGTCGGTCGAGGCGGAAGGGTCGGCCGACGAGATCGGACCGCCGACGCCAAGCCCGCCTGGGCTGGTGGACGGCGAGGCGCCGACGGCCAGGTCAGGGATCGGGGGTTGCTCCGCGCCCGTGACGACGGCACCGACGACGAAGGCGCCTGAGGCGACGACGACCAGGACAAGCGCCGCCATGCCGAGCACGCGGCGCGCGCTCGGAGCCTGGCGCTCGAAGGTCGGCTCGCGGCGGCGGGATGCCTGGCGCGACGAGCCCGGGCCACGGAAGTCGCGGGTCACGCGGCGGATTGTGCCACCCCATGCAGGAAGGGGTGCGCAGCGGCACCGGCTGGGCGGATAGGGGGACCTGGCGGACCCGACCGGATTCGAACCGGCGATCTCCAGCGTGACAGGCTGGCATGTTGGGCCGCTACACCACGGGTCCGTGCGGCGAAGGCGGATGGTAGCAGGTGCCGGCCGACCTGTCGCACAGGCAGGGTAGGATGAGCGGGATGTCCGACGGCCGCATCGACCTTCGCTCCGACACCGTGACCCATCCGAGTCCAGCCATGTACCGGGCGATGGCTGAGGCGGAGCTTGGCGACGACGTCTTCGGCGACGACCCGACCGTCAACGCCCTCCAGGCTCGGGCCGCCGAGCTGCTGGGCAAGGAGGCGGCCCTCTTCGTGGCCAGCGGGACGATGGGCAACCTCGTGAGCGTCATGGCTCAGGTGCCGCGCGGCGGCCAGGTCATCGCGCCGGCCGGATCGCACCACGCGGACTGGGAGGCGGGCGGCCAGGCCGTCGTGGCGGGTGCGTCCCTGCGCACGCTCGAGCCGGGCGCCGACGGCACGCTGGATCCGCTCGCCATCCGCGACGCCTGGCGCGATGCCAGCGACGCGCACTTCGCGGCCACGAGCCTGGTCGTCATCGAGAACAGCAACGCTCGTCGCGGTGGCCAACCGATCACGGCCATCTACACGTCCGAGGTCGCCGCACTCGCCCACGAGCGAGGGGTGCCGCTCCACGTGGATGGGGCGCGGCTCTTCAACGCGGCCGTCGCCCTGGACACAACGGCGGCCGCGCTCGCGCGCGATGCCGACACCGTGACGGTCTGCCTGTCCAAGGGGCTGGCCTGCCCGGTGGGGTCGGTGGTGGCCGGGCCAAGGGACGTCGTGCGTCGCGCCTGGCGGGCCCGCAAGTTGCTGGGTGGCGGCATGCGTCAGGCGGGGATCATCGCGGCCGCCGGGCTGGTCGCCCTGGGCGACGGGCCTGAGGGCATGATCGCGCGCCTCGCCGACGACCACGCCAACGCCCGCCGGCTGGCCGAGGCGCTGGCCGGCATGCCGGGCGTCGTCGGCCTCGACCCGGCCACGGTGCGCACCAACTTCGTGGTCTTCTCCATCGCCGCCAGCGGCGGCGTGGCGGCACGCCTGAGCCGGCTCGAGCAGCGTGCTCGCGTGCTCGAGACGCTCGCCACTGAAGGTGTCCTGATGGTTCCCTTCACGGACGGCACGATCCGTGCCGTGACCCACTACGGCGTCGAGGCGGCCGACATCGAACGGGCGATCGGCGCCTGCGCACGGGCCCTCGAGGCCTGCGGCATCGCCCCGACCATGGTCTGAGTCGGGGGCGCGATGACGGGGCGTGGCTCGGGAACGCCGTCCGGTGGCGATCAGGGATCGGGAACGACCTCGTTCTCCGAGCGCTACGCGCCGCCCAAGCCACCGCGCTGGCGAGGCCTGCTCTCGATCGAAACGGTGCAGTCCGTCCTGACCTTCCTCATCGCCGTCGGCCTCATCGGCCTCATCGGATACCTGGCCTGGACCTCCATCGAGCGCAGCGGTCGCCTGGCCGACCCGCCGGCTCGATCAGCCTCGGACGTTGCCGTCGAGCCGCCCGGGGGCAGCGAGGTCGTGGAGCTGACCTCGGCCGATGGCACCGTCCTGTCCGCCTGGTCAACGCCAGCCAAGGCCAAGAAGAGCAAGACGGCGGTCATCCTCGTCCACGACGCCGGCGGGGCGCGGACGGATCTCAAGCGGCTGGCGGCGGCCCTGCGCGAGGAGCACGATGTCATGACGCTCGACCTGCGCGGCCACGGCGCCAGCGCCGACGCCGCCACGACGCTCGGGCCGGGCGAGGCTGAAGACGTCCGGGCGGCCATCGACGCGGCCGTCGAGCAGGGCAACGAGCGGATCGCGCTGGTCGGCGTGGGCCTCGGCGCCTCGTCGGTGCTCGCTGCGGCTGGCGGTGACTCGCGGGTGGACGGCATCGTGGCGGTCGCTCCGTGGCCGCGCGTCGCGGACGCGGTCTCGGCCCAGCTCCGAGACGACGACGTGGCGCTCGCCTGGCCGGCCGACTGGGCGACGCTGGTGGCCATGCTCTTCCGAACCGGCCGCGACGTGACCAGCGCCGACGTCATGGACACCGTCACGCGGACGACGGCACCCATCCTCGTCGTGGCCGGCGCCGACGACCCCCTGCTGCCCGCGGCTACACTACGCATGCTGGAGAACCTGGCACCCGACCTCACGACCGCGCTGGTCGAGGGTGACCGCGACGCTGCGACCGCGTTCGTCACCAAAGACGACGGCATAGCGCGGATCGTCGACTTCATCGACGCCTCGTTCAAGCGCGACGACTGACCGCCACCTGCCCCTCATCGACCAGGGAGACACCGTGCCCGACCGCCAGCCCGGACCGCTCGACGCCGAACTCATGGGGCTCGCCGCGGCACATTTCGAGTCGCTCGTCGAGCGCAAGCCCGTGCCGGCCACGTTCCTCGGCAGGCATGAGCGGGACGACCGACTCGGTGATATCTCGCGCGAGGCGGCCGAGCAGGACATGACCGAGACGCAGGCCTACATCGGGGCGCTCGAGGCCCTGGACGACGCCGGTCTCTCGGGTCCGGCGGCCTTCGAGCGCGATATCGCTCTCTGGCAGGCCCGCAAGGACCGCTTCACGATCGGCGACCTGCGCGCCTGGGAACGCCGACCGGCGGCCATCGACGAGATCGGCGACGGTCTCTTTTCACTCTTCGCCCGCGATTTCGCGCCGCTCTCCGACCGGTTGGAGGCGATCGCCGGACGCCTCGAGGCGGCGCCCAGGGTGCTCGCCCAGCAGCCGGACGTTCTGCGCGGCCAGCGCGTCGCCCGCTGGGACATGCTGGAGCTGGAGTCGTCCCGCCAGCTGCCGACCTTCTTCGACGAGATCGCCGCCGCCGCCCACCGGACCTGGTCGGAGGGTGACGCCCGCCAGCGCCGACTGCGGGCCGCCATCACGGGCGCCCGCGAGGCGCTGGCGACCTACGAGGCATGGCTGACCGCGACCATCGACCCCCGGGGCGACGCCTTCGCGCTGGGTCCCGAGACCTACGACGAGCTGGTCGCCCTGCGCGCTTTCGACGGGCTGACGACCGACGACATCCTCGAGATCGGCGAGGCGCAGCTGGCCGAGCAGCAGGCGGCCCGTGTCGCGGTCGCGGCCGAGATCGACCCGGACGCCTCGGAGGCCGAGGTCCTCGACCGGGTCAAGTCGGACCATCCGGCGACCTTCGAAGAGGCGCTCGAGGCGTACCGCGTGGCGATGTTCCGGGCGCGGGACCACCTCGTCGAGCACGACCTGGTGACGATCCCGGACGGCGAGCGACTGGAGGTCATCGCCACCCCGGAGTACCTGCGCAACGTGATGCCCTTCGCCGCGTACTTCGACCCGCCGCGCTTCGACCGCGACCCGACCGGCGTCTACATCGTGACGCCCTCGGTGGACGGCGACCCTGGCGCCATGCGTGAGCACAACCGGGCCTCGATCAGCAACACCAGCATCCACGAGGCCTTTCCCGGCCACCACCTGCAACTGACGGCAGCCATCACGAACCCGAGTCTCATCCGGGCCATCGCCGACGCACCGGAATTCACCGAGGGCTGGGGCATGTACAGCGAACAGGTCATGCGCGAGGAGGGCTTCGACGATGCGGCGCCCTTCAGGCTGATGCTCCATACGGACGCCATCTGGCGAGCCTGCCGGATCATCCTCGACGTGCGCCTGCACCGCGGCGAGATGTCGGTCGCCGACGCCATCGAGTTCCTCGTCCGCCACACCGGCTTCGAGCGCCCGAACGCCGTCGCCGAGGTCGAGCGCTACACCTCGACCCCCACCTACCAGCTGAGCTATCTGCTGGGCAAGGTCATGATCCTGCGGCTGCGTGATGACGAGCGGCGCCGCCTGGGCACCGCCTTTACGCTCAAGCGCTTCCACGACGCACTCATCTACGCTGGCAGCCTGCCGGTCAGCTTCCATCGTCGACTGCTCGCTGGCGAGGGTCCCGGCCCGGCGGAACCGCGACCACTCCCCGGGCGCTGAGGCTGCTCGGGCGTCGATGCAGGTCATCCCGAGCATCGACCTCAAGGCCGGCCGTTCGCGGCTCGTCTTCTGGCCCGGCGCGGCGACCGGCACAGGCACCCCGACCGACCGACCGGAGCGCATCGCCCAGCACTTCGTCGAGCTTGGCGCAGCCGCCATCCACCTCGTGGACCTCGACGGCGCCGCCGCCGGCCGGCCGGTCAACACGGCCGCCGTGCAGGCCATCGCGCGGACCGTCGCCACGCCGCTGCAGCTGGCCGGCGGCGTGGACGGGCCGGAGCAGATCGAGCTGGCCTTCGCGGCCGGTGCCACGCGCGTGGTGCTGCCCCTGCTGGCGGTGGCCGAGGATGCGGAGCGCCTGGCGGCCTGCCTGCGCATCGCCGGTGACTGGCTGGCGGTGGGTCTGGATGCTCGACCGGAGCGCTTCGCTGAGGTCGCCTGGCGGAGCGCCCGACCACCGACACTGGACGACCTCGTCGACCGGCTGGCGGAGGCCGGGGTCCGACGCTTCGTCCTGACCCACGGCGGTGCTGAGCCCGACCTCGACGGGCTGGCCGGCCTGATCGCGCGATCGGGTGCAGAATTCGTGCTCGCCGGTGGCGTCACCGACGTCGCCCGCCTGCCCGGCATCCGAGATGCGGGGGTCCGGGCCATCCTTCTCGGCGAGGCCCTCCTGGGCGGCGCCATCGATTTCCAGGCCGCGCTCGCCGCGGCCGCCTGACTCGACGCATCGGACACGCAGGGAGCCCATGATCGCCATCCGACCTCGAACCCTCGGCCTCATCGCCGCCAGCGCCATCCTCGTCGCCGCCTGCGGCACATCGTCGGGCGGATCGGCCGCCGGAACCTCGGAGGCCTCGCCGGCTGCCGGCGGGAATCCGCCTGCGTCCTCTGGCGAGAAGCTGACGGCGACCATCGTCACGCCGATGGGCGACATCGTGATCGCCCTCAAGCCCGACACCGCGCCCATCGCCACGGCCAACTTCGTGAAGCTCGCCGAGTCGAGCTACTACGACGGCGTGGCCTTCCACCGCCTCGTGCCCGGCTTCGTCATCCAGGCTGGCGATGCCCAGTTCGGGAAGGCGGACGCCTTCGACCCTGAGCGTGTCGGGACTGGAGGACCGGGCTACACCATCAAGGATGAGCCCGTCATCGGCGACTACGTCCGCGGCAGTGTGAGCATGGCCCGGACGGCAGCGCCCGACTCGCAGGGCTCGCAGTTCTTCATCGCCCTCGAGGACCTCACGGGCTCGCTCCCCAAGTCGGGTGGCTACGTCATCTTCGGCCAGGTCATCGAGGGCATGGACGTGGTGGACGCCATCGGCGCGATGCCCAACTCGGGCAGCGACACCGGCAACACGGCACTCGAGCCGGTGCCCATGGAGAGCGTGACCATCACGCGGGGATGACCGGCCGAGTCGGCCTCGGGAATCGGTTCCGCGTAACCCCCGACTCGCGGTTGGATGGTTGCGGAATATTAACCTTCGAGCGTGTCGAACCCCTTGAGGCGAGGCGCCTTCCAAGGTAGACTGACGTTCGCTGATCACTCAGCACTGCTGCCCCAGACGCAAGGTCATGGGTAGGTTGGGTTAGGGTAGCCGGTGCAGCCGGCGTGATAGATGCCCTTGTGACGTGGCAGAAGATCGACGACTCGTTCGTCGGGCTTCAGCGGGACAGTAGAAGTGGCCCTCTT
>Ga0315278_10006460_pt1 | contig 10658 bp, 7 predicted proteins | sample YL17G06_0_MG_FD_203880 | JGI IMG/M metagenome (GOLD analysis project Ga0315278, IMG submission 203880) | Sediment microbial communities from Yellowstone Lake, YNP, Wyoming, USA - YL17G06_0 | ecosystem: Environmental > Aquatic > Freshwater > Lake > Sediment | place: USA: Wyoming | collected... | reverse complement strand
CCTTCGGGCACGGGGATGGGTGGCTTGCCAGGCAAGAGGGGCCGCCCCGTCTCCGAAGGTCGGACCCCGCACTCCCCGGACGGAAACGCCCGCGGCGAAACGCAAGCGCCCGAAGGGAGCGCGCAGCGAGGCGCAGCCGAGCGGAGTAAATAAGGTGAACATCCCATCGAAGCCGGGGGGCCGCGCACACCGAGAGCCGAAGACGTCCCCCCTAGTCGAAAATAAAATCGATCGGGTTCACGGCCTTGCCGTTCACCTCGACCACGTAGTGCAGGTGCGGGCCCGTGCTGCGCCCGGTGTTCCCGAGCAGGGCGATCACCTGGCCTCGGTGCACCTCGGCGCCCGGCTGCACGAGGACCCGCTGGGTGTGCCCGTACTGCGTGCGGATGCCGAAGCCGTGGTCGATCATGAGCGTGTTGCCAAGAGGTCCCTTCGCCCCGACGAAGGCCACGCGGCCGTCCGCCGGCGCCACGATCTCGGTCCCGGCCGCGCCGGCGATGTCGAGCCCCGCGTGGAACTGCCGCTCGCCCGTGAAGGGCGAGATGCGCGGCCCGAAGCGGGAGGTGAGCCAGCCGCGGCTCGGCCAGATCGCCGGAGTCGTCGCCAGCCGCTGGTGCTTGTCCTCGAGCTGGTCCACGAGCTCGCGGAGCGAGAGCGCGCGGGCGTCCGCCACGAGGCCGAGGCGCTCCGCCTCGCGGCGCAGGAAGCCGACCCGGTCGCGCTGCGGCGGCGCCGAGGGATGTGCGTCGGCTCCGGCGGCGCGCCCGGCCTGCGGCGGCTCGCCGGGCGGTGCCCCGATCTCGTCCTCGCCCCCCTGCCCGTCCACGGCAAGGCCGTCCGCGCTTCCGAGCTCCTCGGAGCCCGCCGCGGGCGGGCCTTCCTCGGTCACGTCCGCGCCCCCCGAGGCGACCGAGCCCGGCAGGTTCGCGATCACGCGAACCTTACGCTCGAACTCGGCGACGATCGCGAGCTTGCGGTCGAGCCCTCCCACGGCCGACTCGAAGCCCGCGATGCGCTCCTGCTGCTCGCGCGCGACCTGGCGCAGGTGGCCGAGCTCCGCGTGCTCGATGCGCACGCGCACGTAGTCGACCATCAGGCCGAGCCCCACGAGGGCCGCCACACCGGCGGCGATCGCGGCGCGCTTCAGGGTGCGCTTGGGCAGATCGAGGCGCCGGATCGGCGAGGTCTCGTCGGATATGACGATCAGCGAATAGCGGTCCATCGTCTGCTCCCCTTCAACCCCTACCCGGTTCCATGGCCGCCTGCAGCCGCAGCTGCAGACGCCCGAGCTCGATCTCGTCGCCATCGCACAGGCGTGCGCGCGTCGCACTGCGGCCGTTCACCCGCGTCCCGTTCGTGCTGCCGAGGTCCTGGAGCACGTAGCCCTCGCCGTCCCACTCGAACGCGGCGTGCTGCCGCGAGATCGTGGGCTCCGCGACCGTGAGGTCCGCCTCGCGGCCGCGTCCGATCACGATGCGCTCCCGGTCCATCGGCACCTCGAGACCCTCGTAGAAGCCCCGCAGCACTCGCAGCACCGCGGCGCCCTCCTCCAGCTCCCGGGCCGCGTGCGGCGGCTTGCCACGCTTGCGGCCCAGAGGCTCTGCGCTCGTCATCGTCTCGGCTCCACTGTGGGGTTGTGACCCCGGTCACATGCCGGATCCAGCCGACCCGGGCAGCCTGTGTTTCGGAGTCTCGGTGGGAGGTCTTTACCACAGGTATTCCCCTGGGGGATGCCCCGAGCGCCGATCTACGGCGATCGCTCAGAGGAAATCGCGGTCCCCGAGGGGAGCGCAAGGGCTACTTGGGCTTGGAGGCCCCGCCGGCGCCGTCCGGACCGCGGCGCTGTGCGAGCAGGTGGCGCGCGTGGCGGCGGGTGGCCTCGCCAACGCTCTCCCCGCCTGCCATGCGCGCGATCTCCTCCACCCGCTCGTCGCCCGTGACGACACCGACGCGGGTCACGCTACGCCCCCGCTCCACACGCTTGCGCACGCAGAAATGCAGGTCGGCGCGGGCGGCGATCTGCGGCAGGTGGGTGATGCAGAGCACCTGGTGGTGGGCCGCAAGCTCGGCGAGCGCCCGGCCCACGCGGTCGGCCGTCTCTCCGCCGACGCCCGCGTCTACCTCGTCGAAAACGAGCACCATGCCGGCGTCGGCCTCGCGGAGCGCATTGCGCAGCGCGAGGAAGCTCCGCGAGAGCTCGCCGCCCGAGGCCACGCGCTGGAGCGGGCGCAGGGGCTCGCCGGGATTGGCCGAGAGGCGGAACTCCGGCGCCTCGCGGCCCGCCGGGCCGCAAGGCAGCCCTTCGGGCACCGGCGCCGGCTCGAGCGCCACCTCGAAGCGGGCCTCCGGCATCGCGAGCCCGCGCAGCTCCGCCTCGACCGCGCGCGCGAGCGCGCGTGCGGCCCGCGCGCGACCGCGCGAGAGCGCCTCGGCCGCGCGCTCGAGCTCGTCGACCGCGATCTCGCGCGCCTTCTCGAGCTCGGCCTCGCGCGCGCTCGCGCCCTCGAGCCGGGCGAGCTCGCCCGCCGCGTCGTCGCGGAAGCGCAGGATCTCCTCCGGCGTGCCCCCGTACTTGCGGCGCAGGCGATCGACCGCAGCGAGGCGCTCCTCGATGCCCGCGAGCCGCGCGGGATCCGCCTCGACACCCTCGGCACAGCGCTCGAGCTCGAGCGCGGCGTCGCGCGCCTCCGCGGCGAGGCCTTCGACGCGCGCCGCGAGGCTCTCGAGCGCGGGGTCGAGGCGCGCCATCGCGGCCACGCGCCGCGCCGCCTCGCCGAGCAGGTCCGCCGCCCCGGCGGTGTCGGCTCGCGCCGGATCTCCGCTGACGAGCGCGAGCGCGGCCGCCCCCTCCTCGCGCAGCCGGTCCGCGTGGGCAAGGCGCGAGCGCTCCGCGCGCAGCGCCTCGAGCTCCACCGGAACGATGCGCGCGGCGTCGATCTCCAGCACCTGGAAGGACAGGAAGTCCTGGCGCCGCGCGAGCTCGCGCGCCTCGTCGCGCAGCCGCGCGAGCTCCTCCTCGAGCGCGCGCAGGCGCGCCACCCCGGCTCCGACGGCGGCGCGCTGCGCGAGCAGCCCACCGCGGCGGTCGAGGAGCAGGCCGTGCACCTCGGGGCGGCGCAGCGACTGCGAGTCGTGCTGGCTCGAAATCTCGAGACGCCCGGCGAAGAGCTCCACGAGCGTGCCCACCGGCACGAGCTGCCCCGAGACGAAGGCCCGGCTGCGCCCGCTGCGAGCCACGCTGCGCCGCACGACGAGCTCGTGGTCGGCGATCGCGAGGCCGCGGCGCTCGAGCTCCGCCTCGAGCTCGGGCAGGCGCTCGGTGCGGAACACCGCCTCGACGACCGCCTCGTCCGAGCCTTCGCGCACTGCGCCCGACTCGGCGCGACCGCCGGCGAGCAGCGCGAGGGCGCCGAGCACGATCGACTTGCCCGCGCCCGTCTCGCCGGTAAGCGCGTTCAGGCCCGGGCCGAACTCGAGCTCGGCGCGGTCGACGATCGCGAGGCCGCTGATGCGCAGCGTCTCGATCAACGCTCGCCCCAGCGCAGCTTGGCGCGCATCACCTCGAAGCGGCTGCGCGTGGGATCGACGAGCAGGCGCGTCGGCCGGCTCGCGCGCCGCACGGTGACGAGATCGTCCGTGACCAGCTCGCGACCGACCTGGCCGTCCACCGTGAGGTGCACCTTCCCGCCGCGCGCGTCGCGGACGCGCACCTGCACCTCGCAGGTCTCGGGCAGGACCAGCGGGCGGTGCGTGAGCGTATGTGCCGAGATCGGCGTCAGCACGAGCGCCGCCATCGTCGGATAGAGCAGCGGGCCCCCCGCGGAGAGCGAGTAGGCGGTGGAGCCGGTCGGCGTCGCGACGATCAAGCCGTCGGCGTGGTAGGTCGTGACCTCGGCGCCGTCCGCCCGCGTCTCGAGCCGCACGAGGCGGGAGAGCGCGGTATTCGAGATCACCGCGTCGTTGAGCGCGAGGTAGCGCCCGAGCGCCGCCCCTTCGCGCTCGACGCAGACGTCGAGGCGCATGCGCTCCTCGCTGCGCAGGCGCCCGGCGAGAACCGCCTCGAGCGCGGGGAAGAGCTCGTCGCGCGCGATCTCGGCGAGGTAGCCCAGCGTGCCGAGGTTCACGCCGAGGATCGGGACGTCGCGGTCGCCGACGGCGCGCGCCACGGCGAGCAGCGTCCCGTCGCCGCCGAGCACGACGACGAGGTCCACCCGGCCGGCGAGCTCCCCGCGCGGCTGGCCGGGCGCATCCGTCCAGCGGCCCGACTCCGGATCGGGGAACGCCTCGAGCCCGCGCTCCACGAGCCACTTCTCGAGCGCGCGGACGAGGTCCGCGAGCTGCGGCTGCTCCGGCTTGACGCAGATGCCGACCCTGCGGATCTCCATCCCTTCCTTCGCTCGCCTTCGGCTCGCTGCGCGCGCCGCTGACGCGGCTCTTGCGGCCCGAGCCAGCGGATCGAAGCAGCCGGTGAGAACTGTAGCCGGTCGAAGCGACGCAGAGGAAAGGGCCAGAGCCGCTCGAGTCCGTGCAGGAGACCCACACGGAGGCGGCCTCCTGCATGGCCGCCGGGCTACGCTCCGTTGCATGCCGTCCGACGGGTCGCTCGAGCTCTTTGCGGAGGAAGCAGCGGTGGGGAAGGCCGATCCGCGCGCACCGCTGCCCGACCGGATGCGCCCGCGCTCGCTCGACGACGTCGTGGGCCAGGACGCGCTCGCCGGCCCGCAGGGCCTGCTGCGGACGCTCGCCGCCGCGGGCGAGCTGCCCTCCCTGATCCTGTGGGGGCCGCCGGGCTCGGGCAAGACGACGCTCGCGCGGCTGCTCGCCGCCGCGAGCGGGAGCCGCCTCGAGTCGCTCACGGCGGTGATGGCCGGCGTGAAGGAGATCCGCGAGGCCGTCGAGCGCGCGCGCCGCGAGCGCCGGGCCGGCCAGCGCACGCTGCTGCTGCTCGACGAGATCCACCGGCTGAACCGCGCGCAGCAGGACGCGCTGCTCCCGCACGTCGAGGAGGGGGTCGTGACGCTCATCGGCGCGACCACCGAGAACCCGTCCTTCGAGGTGAACGCGCCCCTGCTGTCGCGCTGCCGCGTCTACACCCTCGAGCGCCTCTCGGACGAGTCGCTGGCGCAGCTCGTGCGCCGGGCCGTGGCCGACCCCGAGCGCGGGCTCGGCGCCACGGGCCTCGCCATCGACGACGCCGCGGTCGGCGCGATCGCAGCCTCCGCCGACGGCGACGCGCGGCGCGCGCTCCTCCTGCTCGAGGCCGCCGCCGCGCTCCACCAGGCGCAGCAAGGCGAAGGCGAGCGAAGCCCGAAGCCGCAAGGCCGCACCGCGGCCGCGCAGCGAGCCGAAGGCGAGCGGAGCCCCAATAAGCTCGGCGTCGAGGCCGTGCGCGCGGCGGCCGGGCGGCGCCTGCTCGTCCACGACCGCGACCGCGAGGAGCACTACAACGTCGTCTCGGCGCTGATCAAGAGCCTGCGCGCGAGCGATCCCGACGCCGCGCTCTACTGGGCGGCGCGCATGCTCGAGGCAGGCGAGGATCCTCGCTTCGTCGCGAGGCGGCTGGTGATCTTCGCGGCCGAGGACGTCGGCAACGCCGAGCCGCAGGCGCTGCCGCTCGCAGTGGCCGCGTACCAGGCGGCGGAGCGCCTCGGGATGCCCGAGGCGCGCATCCCGCTGGCGCAGGCCGTGACCTTCCTCGCCTGCGCGCCGAAGAGCAACGCCTCCTACCTCGGGATCGAGCGCGCGCGCGAGGCCGTGGCCGCGCACGGCTCGCTCCCGGTGCCGATGCACCTGCGCAACGCGCCCACGGGGCTGATGCGCGGACTCGGCTACGGGAAGGGCTACGAGTACGCCCACGACGCGCCCGACGCCTTCGTCGCGACGCCGAACCTGCCCGAGTCGCTCGGCGCTCCGCACTTCTACGAGCCGACCGAGCGCGGCGCCGAGCGCGCGCTCGCCGAGCGCCTCGCCGACCTGCGCGCCCGCCGCGCCACCCCCCGCCGCGGAGGCGACGACTCGGGCTAGCTGCGCTCTTGGCAACGTCCGATAGATAGGCCGGTCTCGGTCCAACGGGAACCGAGTGGGGGGATCAGGCCCCCAGACTGTGTTTGTGGCGCAAGGGCGTCGCGATCGCGGTGCAGATGGGCTTCCTGCCGTTCGCGACCGCCTGCTTCGGCGGCTTCAAACTGCCGCGCAAGGTCTACCAGTTCAACCACAGCGTCTCGACGGATCAGTGGATCCGTTGGAGGCCGCGACGCTCACGCCCGTCCCGAACGGCGGGCCGCTGGTGGTGACGGAGCCCTCGGGTGCGATGCACGCGGTGACGCGGCTGCGCGAGGAGCCGGGCGCGGTCGCCGCCTGCGACGACGCGGGACTGCTGCTCGGCCGCGTGCTTGGGCTCGGCAGCGAGACGCCGCGCATCGAGAGGCTCGCCGCCGCCAACCAGTCGCCCCTCCGAAGCGCGGCCGGGATACCATGGGCGCAGTGAAGCCGAGCCCATGCGATGCCCCAGCTGCCGGCACGAGAATCGCCCCGACGCCCGCTTCTGTGAGGGATGCGGAGCGAGGCTCGCGCGCGGCTGCGCCGCCTGCGGCGCGGAGGCCGGGACGAGCGCGCGTTTCTGTGGCGAGTGCGGAGCGGCGCTCGGATCCGCCGAGCCCGCGCCGTCCGCCGCGGCTCCGCCTGACCCCGAAGCCGGCGAGCGCCGCCAGCTGACGGTGCTCTTCTGCGACCTCGTGGGCTCGACCGAGCTCTCGGCGCGGCTCGATCCCGAGGACTGGCGCGAGGCCGTCGGCGCCTACCAAAGCGCGGCCGACGCGGTGATCGCGCGCTACGGCGGCCACGTGGCGCAGCATCTCGGCGACGGGCTGCTCACCTACTTCGGCTGGCCCACGGCCCACGGTGACGATGCCGAGCGCGCCGTGCGCGCGGCGCGCGCACTCGTGGATGCGATCGCCGCGCTCGAAGGCGCGCTGCCGGGCGGAGAAAAGCTCGCGGTGCGCGTCGGGATCCACACGGGGCCCGTGGTGGTCAGCAAGGTCGGGGGCGGCGCGGGCCGCAGCGAAACCCTCGCGCTCGGCGAGACGCCGAACCTGGCAGCGCGAGTCCAGGGGGAGGCCCGCCCCGGCAGCGTACTCGTCACCGCGGCCACGCACCGCCTCGTGGCGGGCCTGTTCGCGGTGGAGGCGCTCGGCGCGCGGATGCTCCGCGGCGTGCCCGAGCCGGTGGAGCTGCTGCGGGTCCTCGCTGCGAGCGGCGCGCGCAGTCGTCTCGCCGCGGCCGCCGCACGCGGCCTCAGCCCCTTCGTGGGTCGCGAAGAGGAGCGGCGCCTCCTGCGTTCGCGCTTCGAGCTCGCGCGCGAAGGCGAAGGCCAGGTGGTGCTGATCGTGGGCGAGCCCGGCATCGGGAAGTCGCGCCTCGTGCAGACGCTGCGCGAGGAGCTCGCCCTGCGCGGCGAGCCTCACCTCTGGGTCGAGTGCGCGGGCTCGCCCTTCTACGCCAACACGCCATTCTTTGCCGTGACCGACATGCTCCAGCAGGCGCTCGCCTTCCGCGGCGACGAGTCACCGGCCGAGCGCCTCGCGGGTCTCGAGCGCGCGCTCGAGCTCGCCGGGCAGAAGCTCGAAGAGTCTGTTCCGCTGCTCGCGCCCCTGCTCGGGCTCGAGCTGCCCGAGGGGCGCTACCCAGCGCTCCGGGTCTCGGGCGAGCAGGAGCGGCGGATGCTGCTCGGCGCACTCTCCGGCTGGGTGTTCGGCGCGGCGCGCGTGCAGCCCGCGGTGATGGTGCTCGAGGATCTCCACTGGGTGGATCCCTCGACGATGGCACTGCAGGAGATCCTGGTCGAGCAGGCGGCGACGGCAGCCCTGCTGCTCGTCTATACGGCGCGGCCCGAGTTTCGCGCCCCCTGGCCGCTGCACGCGCACCATGCACAGATCACGCTCGCGCGCCTCGCGAAGCGACACGTGCGCGAGATGGCGGCGCGCGTCGCGAGCGAGACGCCGCTCTCCGAGGAGCTGCTCGACACCGTCGTGGCCCGTACCGACGGTGTTCCCCTCTTCGTCGAAGAGCTCACCAAGGCCGTCGTCGAGGCGGGTGCCGCCGCCGCAGCGCACGGGGTACCGGTCACGCTTGCCGACTCGCTGATGGCCCGCCTCGACCGGCTGGGCCCCGCGAAGGAGGTGGCGCAGGTCGCCTCCGTGATCGGCCGCGAGTTTTCGTGGCGGCTGCTCCGCGAAGTGGCTTCGCACACGGAGGAGGCCCTCGGCGCCGCGCTCGGCCGGCTCGCGGACGCGGAGCTGGTCTACGCGCGCGGGCTTCCGCCCGACTCGACGTACGTGTTCAAGCACGCGCTGGTGCAGGACACCGCCTACTCGTCTCTGCTCCGAGGCCGCCGCCGCGAGCTGCATCGAAGGGCGGCCGAGGCGCTCGCGAGCGGGCACGGCGGCTCCCCTCCCGCGCCCGAGGTGCTCGCGCAGCATTGGACCGAAGCCGGCGACGCGGAGCGCGGGGTCGAGCTCTGGCGCCGCGCAGGACGCAGCGCCGTGACGCGCGGCGCATACGTCGAGGCGGAGCGCCACCTGAAGCGAGGTCTCGAGGTGCTGGGCGCGCTCCCCGAGGGCGAGCCTTGCTTGCGCGCCGAGCTCGGTCTCTTGATCCCGCTCGGCCAGTCGCTCCTCGCGACCACGAGCACCGCGACAGGAGAGGCAACACGGGTGTACGGCCGCGCGCGCGTGCTCTGTGAACAGCTCGGTGAGCTGCGCCGCCTCTTCCCGGTCCTGCTCGGGAGCTTCACTCAGGCGTTCTCGCGCTTCGACCTCCCTCTCGCCGAGGAGCTCTGCTGCGAGATCGAGCGCGGCGCCGAGCGCGAGCGGAGCCTCGAAATCTGGGCCCGCCTTGCGCGTGGCTACGTGGACTCCAACCGATGCCGCTGGAACGAGATGCAGCAGGCGCTGGCACAGGTGCTCGCCCTCTACGACGAGGCGCACCACCGCGAGGATCTGATGGATCCAGCGGTCCTTGCGCTGTCTCGCCTCGCAGCGAGCGCGTGTACGCTGGGCCGCTTCCAGGAGGCGCGGTCGCGCTTCGAAGACGCCGTGGCGCATGCCCGCCACCTCGCAAAGCCCTGGGGTCTGGCCGAGTCGCTCTCCGAAGGCGCGATACATCTCGCGTTGCTCCGCGACGCGCCTGCCGCGCTGGGTTTCGCCGAGGAGATGCTTCGCGTCACGGACGCGGGCGTGCTCGATTCCTTTCGCGGGATGTCGTACGTCGCGCAGGGCTGGGCCCTCACGCTGTTGGGCCGGATCGAGGAGGGTCTCGCAGCGATCGAGCGCGCGACGGCGCCGACGCAGGGCTCTTCGATCTCCTACACCGGGATGCTCGGTGCCTTGCGGGCCGAGGCCTGGGCCGCGAGCGGCGCGGTCGAGCGCGCCGAGCGGCACATCGAGGAGGTGCTGGCGCTCTTCGAAGGGCGCGACGAGGGCATCAATCAGCTCTGCCTGCTGCGCGCCCGGGCGGAGCTCTCCGTCGCGCGCGGCGATCCGCCCGAGCAGATCGAGCACGCCTTCCGGGAGGCGATCGAGCTCGCGCGCCGGCTCGCCGCGCCGGGCCTCGAGCTCCGTCCGAGCGTCGGGCTCGCGCGCCTGCTCGGCCAACAGGGACGGGCGGCCGAAGCCCGCGCCCTGCTCGCGCCGCTCTATGCGTCCTTCAGCGAGGGCTTCGGCGAGCGCGATCTCGTCGAGGCGAAGCAGCTGCTCGACGCACTCGCATAACGATCGAGCTACCCGAGCCGGACGGGGCATAGGTGCATAGGAGATAGAAGTGGGGTTTCTGGCAGGTCCGAGAAGATCGATCCTGTCAAACAGGAACCGAGTGAGAGGATCAGGCCCCACACTGTGCTCGCGGCCCCGTCGAGCGGAACCGGCGCGCCGCCCTCGATCAGCAGAAACGGTCCCGCGTTCCGGAAAAACCCCGGTTGCCTTCCCCCTCCTCATGTACCGACATGCCGCCCGGAGCAAACGTTCGCGCGGTACCGCCACCGGGCTCGCGCTCGCGCTGACCACGACCGTCCTCGGGCTGGTGGCCGCCTGGCCGGCGCGGGGCTCGGAGCCGCTCCCGGCGGCAAGGCCGGAGACGCTGGGGCTCTCGGCCGAGCGCCTCGCGCGGCTCGGAGCGGCGATGCGGACCCACGTGGAGCGGGGCGAGCTCGCGGGCGTCGTCGTGCTCGTCGCGCGGCGCGGGCAGATCGCCTACTTCGAGGCGTTCGGGAAACGCGAGATCGCGGCGGGCGCGCCGATGGAGCGCGACACGATCTTCCGCATCTACTCGATGACGAAGCCCGTCACGAGCGTCGCGGCGCTCCTGCTCCTCGAGGAGGGGAAGCTGCTGCTCGGCGACCCCGTGACGAAGTACGTGCCGGAGCTCGCGGGCCTGCGGGTGCTCGCCGATCCCGCCGGGCCCCTCGACCGCACGGTCTCCCTCGAGCGCGAGATCACGATTCGCGATCTGCTCACTCACACGGCCGGCTTCACCTACGACCAGATGGCGCAGGGTCCGATCGGGGAGGCGAACGGGCGGCTCGAGCGGGAGGCGGTCGCGGGTGGCCTCGACCTGCCGGCCTGGATCCGCCGGCTCGCCGCGCTGCCGCTCGTGCATCAGCCGGC
>Ga0315278_10006459_pt1 | contig 10658 bp, 4 predicted proteins | sample YL17G06_0_MG_FD_203880 | JGI IMG/M metagenome (GOLD analysis project Ga0315278, IMG submission 203880) | Sediment microbial communities from Yellowstone Lake, YNP, Wyoming, USA - YL17G06_0 | ecosystem: Environmental > Aquatic > Freshwater > Lake > Sediment | place: USA: Wyoming | collected... | reverse complement strand
CTTGGGAAGCGCGCCCCGAACACTGCCGACCCGCCCGCGGTCGAACCCATCTGGCTCAGTCAATGGGCGTGGCGCGATCTGGGCGTGTCCGAGGGAGACACTGTTGAGGTCGACTACTTCCACTGGCAGGATGAGGGCAATCTGGTCTCGCGAACGGCTCGTTTTCGCCTCCGCGGCCGGATCGCTCCCGAACGCGGCGTCGATGCCACTTTCGCGCCCTCGTTTCCTGGCGTCAGCGAGGCAGTGAGCATCCGCGCATGGGCCCCGCCGTTCCCGCTCGATCTCGGACGCATTCGCCCGCAAGACGAGGACTACTGGCGCCGCTACCGATCTACACCCAAGGCCGCGATTGGGTTGGCCGCGGGCCAGAAGCTCTGGTCGTCACGCTTTGGACGGCTCTCCTCGGTGCGGATCGACGGCGTCGCCGCCGAGCGAGTGGCGGAAGCGGTTCGGCGGCACCTGAACCCCGAGCAGGCAGGCTTCACGATTACTGCCGTGCGCCAACGCGGCCTGGAAGCCTCGCAAGGCTCGACGGACTTCGGCGAGTACTTCGTCTACTTCAGCGTGTTCCTGATTGGATCGGCCCTGATGCTGTCGGCGCTCTTTTTCCGTCTGGGCATCGAGCAGCGACTGCGCGAGGTGGGCACTCTGCTGGCGGTGGGCATTCCCATGGGCGCGGTGCGGCGGATCTTTCTGCTCGAAGGCGCGGTCCTGTCGGTCGTCGGGGGGGTGGTGGGGGTGCTCGGCGCAATCGCCTACGGCGGTGTGATGGTGGCCGGACTGCGCACCTGGTGGATCGGAGCGGTCGGGACCCGCCAGTTGTCGCTGCATCTGTCTGCCGCCGCTTGTGGCCTGGGGGCTGGGGGCGGAGTCCTGATCTCGCTCGTGATGATTGGCTGGACGCTGCACGGCCTGAGGCGCCATTCAGCTCGCGCGCTGCTGGCGGGCGTACGCGACACCGCCACGAACCGGCGCCAAGGCGTTCGGCTCCTCGCGATCATGTCCGCCGTATCGTGCATTCTGGCCGCGCTGCTGGTGGTGGGCTCGGCCGCCGGGAGGGTTTCCGCAGTCGGGGCCTTCTTCGGCGCAGGCGGGTTGATTCTGGCGTCCATGCTGTGCCTGGTGACGGTGCACCTGCGGCGCGATGTTCGCCATTCCATCTCCGGGCATGGATGGCTGGCCCTGGCCCGACTCGGCGGCAGGAACGTCACCACCAGGCCGGATCGAAGCATTCTCTGCATCGCGCTGGTCGCCTCAGCGACCTTCGTCATCGTTTCGGTCGAGGCCTTCAGAAAGGACGCCCCTGGCGCCGACGTCGGTCATGGCTCCGGCACGGGCGGCTATGCGCTTGTCGCACACTCGTCGCTGCCGATCGTCGCCGACCCCAACAGCGTAGCGGGGCGCGAAGCGCTGGGGATTCCAGCCTGGGAGGTGCCGGAACTCGCGCAGGTCGGCTTCGTGCCGTTCCGTGTCAGTCCTGGAGACGATGCGAGTTGCGTGAATCTGTATGCGCCGCAGGAACCGCGAATCCTGGGCGCGTCGCGCGCCTTTGTCGCCGCCGGGCGCTTCTCATTTGTGGCTTCGCTGGCGTCCACGGCCGAGGAGCGCGAAAACCCGTGGCGGTTGCTCGAGGCGGGGCCCCAGGACGGCGTCGTTCCAGCCATCGGTGATGCCAACAGCATTCAGTACATCCTGCATCGATCTCTTGGCGACGAGGTGACCGTACGCGGCAGCAACGGGGCGCCGGTTCGCCTTCGCCTGGTCGGCGCGCTGCGCGACAGCATGCTCCAGGGCGAACTGATCGTGGCCGATGCGCAGTTCCTGCGGGCGTTTCCAGACGTGGAAGGCTTCCGTTTCTTCCTGCTGGACGTCCCGCCGGCGTTTGCCGGTTCGCTGACCGGGCCGCTGCAGGATCGGCTCGCCGATTGGGGTTTCGCCGTCGATCGTTCGATCGACGTGCTCGCGGCGTATCACAGGGTGGAGAACACGTACCTGTCCACGTTTCAATCGCTCGGCGCGCTCGGGCTCGTGCTGGGCACGATTGGGCTTGCCGTCGTCCTCGTTCGCAATGTGTGGGAACGTCGGAAGCCACTCGCGCTGCTGCGCGCGGTCGGCTACCGAAGGTCCGACCTCGCGTTCATCATCATCTCGGAGAACGCGATGCTGATGATCGCTGGCCTGGCGTGCGGCACCATCTCGGCGATCGTGGCGGCCGCCCCGGCGCTCCAGGCCAGGGGCGTGGCGTTTCCCGTGGGCATGGTCCTGTTGCTCTTGGCGACGGTCCTGATTGTCGGCCTGCTCTCGTCGCTTGTTGCCGTGGCGGCGGCCTTCCGCGCGCCGCTGCTCGGTGCGCTGCGATCGGAGTAGGCAGCGGCGGAAGAAGAGGGGTCGGGGTATGCTCTACTGCGCCCGAACGTGAGGCCGTCGGAGCCGCGCCGGGTCGTCCTGGGACCGTCGGGTTACGTCACATCGGAGGTGGTCGTGCGTCGAGTAGCTTTGGCCGGGTGCGCGGTACTGCTCTTCGAGGCCGTGTGTCTGTGCGGCAACTGGCCGCAGTGGCGCGGTCCCAACATGAACGGGTTTGTCGCGGAGACCAACCTGCCGCTCCGGTGGAGCACGACGGAGAATGTCACCTGGAAGCTGGCCCTGCCCGACTTTTCCGGATCGACGCCCATCGTCTGGAACGATCGGATATTTCTCAGTATCGCCGACGGGACGGAACTCTACCTGCTGTGTGTCGATCGCAGCAAAGGCCCCGCGCTCTGGAAGCAGCACCTGGGCACCGGAAACGCGAAGGTTCGCAAGCAGAACATGTCCTCGCCCTCGCCGGTGACCGACGGCAAGCTGGTGTGGGTGATGACCGGGACCGGCGTATTGAAGGCGTTCGACTTCGACGGCAAGCAACTGTGGGCGCGGGACATCCAGCAGGAGTATGGCCGTTTTGGCCTGAACTGGGGCTACGCCTCGTCGCCGTTGCTCCACAAAGGCGTCCTCTACGTGGAGGTGCTCCACGGGATGAAGACCGACGACCCGTCGTACGTGCTGGCCATCGACGGGACCACCGGCAAGACGCGGTGGCGCGTAGAGCGGCCCACCGACGCGATGTCTGAATCGCCCGACGCCTACACGACACCCGCGCTGCTGCGCTACGACAACAAGGAAGAGATCGTCATCAGCGGCGGCGACTACGTGACCGGGCACGACCTCGCCACCGGAGCAGAACTGTGGCGCGCCGGCGGGCTCAACCCGAACAGGGACAGAAACTACAGGATCGTGGCCTCTCCCTTCGTGGCCGACGGAATGATCTTCGTGTCGTCGCGCGTGCGCCCGTTGCTTGCGCTGCGGGCGGGCGGACGGGGTGACGTATCCAAGTCGCACCTGGTGTGGACGACCGACCAGGGCCCTGACGTGCCAACTCCCGCGACAGACGGCAAGCACATCTACATCCTCAACGACCGCGGCATTCTCTGGTGCCGCGACGCAAAGACGGGGGCCGAGGTCTGGGGGAACCAGCGTGTTCGGCCGGGAACCTACAGCGCGTCTCCCCTGGTGGCGGATGGGAAGCTCTACGTCACCAGCGAGGACGGGGTGACGACAGTGCTCGAGGCCGGGGCGGTGTTCAAGGTGCTGGCCGAGAACGATTTGTCTGACTACACGTTATCGTCGATCGCGGTCTCGGATGGACAGTTGTTCATGAGGACAACCCAACACCTGTACTGTATTGGCAAGCGCGCATCCACCGCGAAATAGGTCGCTGAAGCGTATCGCATTTTTCCACAAATGACCCGGTCACATTTCCCGGTGCATATCGCTGTGCCGGACTCGGGATATGCTCTACTGCCCGGTTGGGTCGTCATCATTGGAGGCGGAGTATGAAGCTGGTCGTGAGGTTCGTTCAAGTCAGCTGCGGTGCCATCGTCGTTCTCGGGATCCTGGTGGGGGGGCTGATCTCCGGGCTCGCCGCGCAGGAGCAGTACTGGCCGTACTGGCGTGGGCCTGCAGCCGACGGCATGGCGGCAGGCGACGCGCCGGTGCAGTGGAGCGAAACGCAGAATGTCGCGTGGAGAACGGAGATTCCCGGACTCGGACACTCGAGTCCCGTCGTCTGGGGCGATCGGATCTTTCTCACGACGGCTATCCCGACGGGCGGCAGCGCTGCCGCTGCGCCGGCTCCGGCCGCCGGGGCAAACCCACACGGACCGACAGGCCCACTGGTCGAGCATAAGTTCGACGTGCTGTGCCTCGATCGGAAGACCGGCAAGATTCTCTGGCAGCGCACCGCGAAGACCGCCGTGCCGCACGAGGCGGGCCAGAGTCAGTACGGCAGTTTCGCCTCCAACTCGCCGGTGACCGACGGCAAATTCGTCTACGCGTTCTTCGGCTCCCGCGGCATGTATTGCTACGACGTCAACGGCAAGCTGATCTGGGAGAAGGACTTCGGCGTTCAGATGCGCATGCGGATGGCCTTCGGCGAGGGAATGGCGCCAGTGCTCGCCGGCGACAAGATCATCCTGGTGTTCGATCACGAAGGCGATTCCTTCATCACCGTACTCGACAAGACCACTGGCAAAGAACTCTGGCGGGTGAGCCGGCCGGAGAAGACCAACTGGGCGGCTCCTCTGGTCGCGCAGTTCAAAGGCCGTACCGAGGTCATCGTCGCAGGCAGCGGCAAGACGAGAAGCTACAACCTCGAGGACGGGAAGGTGATCTGGGAATGCGCCGGGCTCGGGGCGAACACGATTCCACAGCCCGTGCGCCAGGACGATCTGGTGTTCGTGATGACCGGATACCGCAACCCGATGCTCCAGGCGATACGCCTCGGCAGGGAAGGGGACCTGACCGGCACCGACGCCATCGTCTGGACGCAAACGAAGGGGAATTCCTACACGCCGTCGCCCGTCATCTTCGACAACAAGTTCTACGCGCTCACCGACACCGGCATGCTCAGCTGCTACAACGCCAGGACCGGCGAGCCGTACTATCAACAGGTCCGCTTGCCGAAGACGTACAACTTCAAGTCATCGCCCGTCGGCGCCAACGGCAGGCTGTACATGGCGAGCGAAAACGAGGACGTGATCGTGGTGAAGATGGGCGAGAAGTTCGAGGTGCTGGCGACCAACACCATGAAGGACCAGGTGTTTATCGCCACGCCGGCCATTGTCGGCGGGGAGATCTACCTGCGCAGCAAGACCAGCCTGTTCTGCATTCGAGGGAAGTGAGATGAGCATGCGTTGGCTGGTGGCGGTGTGTCTGGTTGCCTGCTGCATCGGCGCAGCAGCGCCCCCGGGTAACTGGCCTTCGTTTCGTGGACCGCAGGCCAGCGGTGTGGCCGACGGCCAGGAGTTGCCGGAGCGGTGGAACGGCGGGAGTGGGGAGAACGTGCTCTGGAAGGTCCGCATTCCGGGCCTTGCGCATTCCAGTCCTGTCGTGTGGGGAGACCGGCTGTATGTGACCACCGCGATCAGCAGCCTGGGAGAGGCCACGTTCAAGCACGGCCTGTTCGGCGAAGGCGATGCGTCGCCGGACGCTTCGGTGCACCAGTGGAAGGTCTACTGCCTCAACGCGCGCACGGGGAAGATCATCTGGGAGCGCACCGCCTACGAGGGTGTGCCCCGTGAAAAACGGCACGTCAAGTCAACCTATGCCAACTCAACGCCGGCGACCGACGGCCGGCACGTTGTCGTGTTTTTCGGATCCCAGGGTCTGTACTGCTTCAACGCGAACGGCAAGCTGCTCTGGAAAAAGGATGTCGGCGTGCTGGACGTGGGCGCGTACGATGCCCCGGAGTACGAGTGGGGAACCGCCAGCTCGCCAATCATCTACAAGAACACGGTCATCATCCAGTGCGACACGCAGAAGGAAGACTTTCTCCTGTCGGTCAACATCGACACCGGCGCGACCGTGTGGAAGGCCGACCGCGACGAAACCCCGTCGTGGGGCACCCCGACGGTCTACACGGGACCCAGGCGCGCTGAACTCGTCGCGAACGCGTCCAGGCTGATCCGTGGCTACGATCCGGACACGGGCAAGGAACTCTGGCGGTTGGGCGGGAGTTCGCAGATCACGGCGCCCACTCCGGTGTTTTTCGAGGATCTGATCGTCGTTGCCAGCGGACGCCGGCCTGAAGCACCTATTTTCGTGGTCCGCGCCGGAGCCTCAGGCGACATTACGCTTGCCAAGGGAGCGTCGAGCGGTGAGCAGGTGGCATGGAGCCGGCAGCAGCGTGGACCTTACATGCCGACGCCGCTGATCTACGGCGGTCTGCTCTACGTCCTGGGAAACGCCGGCATTTTCGACTGCTACGAACTTCGAGCCGGGACGGAAGTCTATCGCCAGCGTCTTGCGCACCAGGGGGGCGGCTTCAGCGCATCGCCCGTAGCCGCCGACGGCCGCATCTACATGCCGAGCGAGGATGGCGACATCTTCGTCGTCAAGGCCGGTAAGGACTTCGGCCTTCTCGCGACCAATCCAATGGGGGAGCGCCTGATGGCCACGCCGGCGCTGTCCGGCGGGAAGATGTTCGTCCGCGGCGAGCACACGCTCTTTGCGATCGGACGACGATAGTCAGAACAGCACTCTTGCGCCCACCTGGACGCGCCGGGGGCTTCCGGCCGACAGGATCTGGCCAAACGTCGGCGAGCCGAGGAAGTTGTCGGGCAGGTTGAAGTTGGTCCGGTTGAACAGGTTGAACACTTCCAGCCGCAACTGCAGCCTCGCACGAGCATTCAGCCGCACCTGCTTGAGCACGGCCAGGTTCATGTTGGCGTAGCCGGGACCTTCGAGGATGTTGCGTCCCGCATCGCCAAACGAACCGTATGCGGGCACCGCGAACGCCGCGGTGTTGAACCATCCGTTCGGTCCAGGGTTGGCCACCTGGGCGTTGCCCACCAGGTTCGGGCGGTCGTTTGATCCAAACCCCAGCGACGACCGGCCCGTGTTGCTGTTGTCGATCTCTGGCAGGAGCGCGACGGTGAATGGACGACCGGTCTGCACGGTGAGGATGCCCGTCACCTCCCAGTTCGCCAGCACGTCCGACAGCCAGCCATGATCGGCGAATCGTCGGCTCCCGGTCCCAAACGGCATGGCGCACGTAAACCCGATCGACAATCGGTGGCGCAGATCGTAGTTCGAGCGACCCCATTCCGCCTGCGGATTGTTGCTGTCTTGTGGGAAGTTGGGATCGCCGGCGCTCGTAAACAGCCCCGACGCATCGTCTCGGGAAGACGACCACGTATAGGCGGCCAACGCGGACACACCATCGGCCAGGCGCTGCGTGAATGAAAGCTGCAGGCTCTTGTACTCGGACTTCGCCGCGGACTCGAGCAGCGTGATATCCGCAAACCGCGGGTCAGGTCGAAGATTAACCGGGTTGGGAGTCGCCCCCGCCTGGTTGATGTCGCGCCCTCGCAGCAGATGCCGGCCGCCGGATCCAACGTAGGCCACTTCGACGAGCTGCGACCGCCCCAACTGGCGCTGCACATTGATGTTCCACTGGGTGACGCTCGCCGTCTGAAAATCCGGTTGATAGGTGGTGGCCGATGGCGGCACCAAGATGGGGAACTGCGCCGGGAACGGATTGTCGAGCGTCAGTGGCAGCCCAGGCAACGGGAAATACAGGCGCAGGTCGAAGTAGGGCGGGTTGAAGTAGAGGCCTTCGCTCGGCGCCAGCGCAGATTGATCGAAATAGAGACCGACTCCGGCGCGGACCACCGTCGTGCCTCGCCCGTCAACATCCCAGGCGATCCCGGCGCGGGGCGCCCAGTTGTTCCGGTCGGGGGTGTACCCTCCGCGCGGGATGCCACCGGTGCCTACCTGCACGAGAGACCGCGAGGCCGGATCGTAGAGGTAGGCGCGGTTCTCCGCGTCCACGGCGGGCGAGTTGTACTCGTAGCGCAGGCCCGCCGAAAGCGTGATGCTGGAGCCAATCCGAATGCTGTCCTGCGCGAACGCGCTGTAGCTGGCCGCGCGCAGCTTCTGCCGGTTATCGAGACGGGCAACGCCGGTCGTAATCGGGAAGCCCAGCAGCACGTCCGCGAGCGCATTGGTGGTGATGGGGACCTGATCGGAAAACGTCAGGAAGCCGCGTGCCTGCACATCACGATAGCCGTCCTGCGCGGTCGCCCGCGCGTCGGCGCCGACTCTGACCAGATGACGTCCACGGGCCCACGTCAGCGCGTCAACCACCTGCACCTGTCGCGTCGTGCTTTGCTGCGGGTTGTTGTATTCGTCGCCCAGGGGTGAGAAGCCCGAAATCGTGATGAGGCTGAGGCCCCAGTCGCGACTGTCTGGAGACGTCTCCGGGAGACCGACCTGGCGATTGCGGCTCGTGGATGATTCCTGAAACACGCCGGATGCCACGCGCGTGTACCCGAACCGGACCTCGTTGAACAACGTTGCCGCGAGGCTTCGGCGCTCGCCCGCCATCAGATTCAGCGCGCGCCGCGGCACCGTCGCGCCGAAGCTCGGCACCGCCGCGAACCCGGTCCCCGAGAACGGCTCGAAGAAATCGCGGTCGTTGAAGCTCACTCGGGCCGTAATAGTAGCCCGGTCGCTTTCTGCGTGGTCGACGCGTATGTCGAACTGATCGCGCCGATCGGTGCTGACGGGCGACGACACAAAGTTCTGGAACGACACCGAACGGTTCGGTGCCGGATAGAGCGCCGCGATGGCGAGGCCAATGGGGCTCATTCGATACGCCGGAATCCGGCCCCCGGGAAACGGCAACTGCGTGTATGGATCGATCGGGCGTGCGAACAGGCTCTGCGAGAAATCGCCACTCCGCTCGGCGAGCGTCGGGACGTTGGTCACCAGCGTGATGCCCTCGCGCGTGCGCGTGCCCTCGTAGTCGGCGAAGAAGAAGGCGCGATTACGGACAATTGGACCGCCGGCAGAGGCGCCGAACTGGTGCCGCCGGTACTCGGGCGCCGGCTCGTTTGTCGGCGCGAAGAAGTTGTTCGCGTTCAGCGCCTGATTCCGGAAGAACTCGTACGCGCTGCCGCCGAATCGATTGCCGCCCGCCTTCGCGATGAGGTTGACCTGGCCGGCCGCATTGCGGCCAAACGACGCGTCCGGCGTGCTCGTAACGATCTCGAATTCCTGCACGGCGTCAGCCGGCAGAGCCACGCCGAGACTGTTCAGCTTCGGGTCGACGTTCAAGACCCCGTCCAGGAGAAAGCTGTTCGAGTCTTCGCGGCCTCCATTGACGTTGAGCGCAAAGTCGCCGCGGACCGAACCGGCCGACCCGGGAGCCGCGGGCTGTGTGCCGGGCGCGAGCAGGCTCAACTCGAGCACCTGTCGGCCGTCGAGCGGGAGGCCGGTGATTTGCTGCCCCTCCACCAGTGTCGCGCGTGCGGATCGGAGCCGCTCGGCGGAGACGGCCGGCGCCCGGACCTCGACAGTTTCCGCCAGGGTGCCGAGCGTCAGTGTCACGTCCATGCGCAGCTCCTGCCCGACCTGCAGCCGCAGGTGCTGCGAATACTTCTTGTATCCCGTGTGTTCGATCTCAAGCCTGAAGTCGCCCGCCGGCACAGACGGCACCACGAACCGCCCGGACTCATCGGTGGTCACCCCGCTGGATTGGTTGGTCTGCAACTGAACCAGTGTCAACCGCACGCCGGCAATCGGACTCGACGACGGGTCGCGCACCACGCCCCGCACCACCGCAAGAGGCGTCTGCGCCGCCGCAGGAAACGCCACAGCGAACGCCAGGAAGAACAGAAACGCCCATCGAGCCGTCATTCTCAGGTCCTCGGCAACCAGGGCTGCTTGTCCCGGGGGGGGCCATGCGCGGCTGCTCAGCCATCGTACAGCGCTTTGCCGTGCGCGTCAGCAAGCCCGGGTCGAATCGGATTGCCCCCGGCGGTTGGGTGCGCGGTTCCGACAGCCCGCGAAGGCCATTTGACTTGTCGACCGTCACGGTCGTCTATCGTGAGGCGCTTCAAGGTTGTTCGCGACGATCCGCCCGGCGCGCTGACCGCACGGCCGCGGATCACTACCCTTTCGCGCCGGAATGCGGCAAGATGACTGAGATGTTCCGAAAAGTCGCGAAAGCTGCCGGGATTCTCGTGGTGGCACTGGTGATGATAGGGGCCGCGCTCTACGCATTTGGCCTGCGGGTGGTGGTCTACGGGGGCGGCAGTCCGCATCTCGCGTTTCTCGAGTCGGATGCGGCGCGCGCCGAGCAGATCGCCAGGCATCGGCAGGCGCAGCGCGCCAGCGCTAATGCGGTGGGGAAGCCGGTCGTACCCGCGCCGGACCCCGGATCGGTGCGACCCGCCGCGGCTGCTGCGATGCTCCCCACCGCGGCTGCGCCGCCGTCCGCCGCGACGTACTGGACGGATTTCCGTGGCCCGCTTCGCGACGGCCACTACACGGAGCATCCAATCCAGACGAACTGGCCATCTGGCGGACCGACGCCCATGTGGAAGGAGCCCGTCGGCGGAGGTTACGCGTCCTTCGTCATCGCCCGCGGGCGTGCGTTCACGATCGAGCAGCGCGGCGGCGACGAAGTCGCGGTCGCGTACGACGTCGTGACGGGCCGCGAACTGTGGACGAACAAGTGGACTGCGGCGTTCCGCGAAACGATGGGCGGCGACGGCCCGCGTGCGACGCCAACCTGGGCTGACGGCTTTGTGTTCGTGCTCGGCGCCGCTGGAGAA
>Ga0315278_10006458_pt1 | contig 10659 bp, 10 predicted proteins | sample YL17G06_0_MG_FD_203880 | JGI IMG/M metagenome (GOLD analysis project Ga0315278, IMG submission 203880) | Sediment microbial communities from Yellowstone Lake, YNP, Wyoming, USA - YL17G06_0 | ecosystem: Environmental > Aquatic > Freshwater > Lake > Sediment | place: USA: Wyoming | collected... | reverse complement strand
ATCTGGCTGTACCCGCTGCGCAAGGACTTCGCCAGCGTGCTGTGCCAGTAGCAAGCCGCTACGGGTTCACCGAATATTTACCCGCAATGAGCGTGAATTTGCCGTCGGTAAGGCCTCTATTGCCCTGGTTTCGCTCGGAATTGCGGAACGGAATTCCTGGCGTTTCCTCCCCCGAATGAGTCGCGCCAAGACATGCGGTCGTCGATGATCCACCACCGCCGGCAATTCAATTGCGGAAATCCAATAACCTCGGTCTCAACCAACCGAGTCTCTCCAATGCACCAAGATCAGTCGCGCGCGCCACTTGCGGATTGGGCGCCGGATCGCTGGCAATGCGGGTGATCTCCATCACTGCTCCTTGGTCATGTGATGTTCAGCGGAAGCGCGTGCTCGCGTAGGGATTGGGATCGATGCTCGGCTTCGTGCCGTTGATGAGTTCCGAGACCAATCGCGCGCTCGGTGGCCCGCCGGTCATGCCGTAATGTCCGTGCCCGAATGCGAGGAACAGACCCGGCAGGTCGGGTGCCTGATCGAGAACCGGGAGGCTGTCGGGCATCGAAGGGCGAAAGCCCATCCAGTACGTCGGCTCGCCTGTCTGCAACGACGGAAAGAGGCGCTTCGCGTGCTCGGCCAATATCATCGCGCGCCGCTCGTTGGGCGGGGCCTCCAGGCCGCCGATCTCCACGGTGCCGGCAGCGCACAGCCCGTCTTCCATCGGCGTGAGCGCGAAGCCGCGGTTCTTCACGATAAGCGGCACCTTGAGCTGGAGGTTCGGCGACGGCATCAGCGCGTGATAGCCCCGCTCGGTCTCCAGCGGCAGGCGCAGCCCCAGCGGCTCGAGCAGTCGCATCGACCAGGCACCGGCGGCGACGACGATGCGCTGGGCGCGCCTGCTGGCCTCGTTGGTCATGATCAGGAATCCGGCGCCCTCGCGCGGCACGATCTTCATCACGCGCTGCGCGACGATCCGGCCTCCGGCCTCGACCAGCAGATCGCCCAGCGTGCGCACCAGGCGATGCGGGCTGACGGTATGGGCATTGCCCGGCATCAGCAACCCCTCGGCGACGTCGCTCGCGATCTCCGGATAGATCTGGCGCAGGTCCTCTTGGTCGAGCTCCTGCACCGGAATGGCGTGCCGCTTGCACAGGTCGAGCTCGAACTGGCGTGCACCCTTCGACTCGCCTTCCCAGACCCTGACCAGACCAGACTCCCGGATGAGCACCCCGAAACGCTCCGCGCCGAGCAGCTCGCGCCAGCAGGCGAGCGAGTCGCGGTGCAGCGCGCGCAGTCCGTCGGACAGGCGGATGACGTCGGCCATGCGGCCCGCCTTGATCCAGCGCAAGAGCCAGGGCAGCGCCCGCGGCAGGTACTCCGGTCGCAGCGTCAGCGGGCCCATCGGGTCGGCCAGCCACTTCGGGACCTTGCGCAGCATGCCGGGCATCGCGACCGGGAGTGCGGTGTCGCCGCTGATCAGTCCCGCGTTGCCGTAGGATGCCCCTCCTGCCGGAGGCAGCGGATCGAGCACTGTGACCTGACTTCCCGAGCGCTGCAGGTAGAGCGCGGTCGCCAATCCGACCACACCGGCGCCGATTACCACGGTCGTGTTCTTGCTGTCCATGCTGAAGAGCCCTCAGGCGTTGACGATTGGCGTGCGCTTGCCCACGCCATCGGGCGACGCTAATCGTTGCTGGCCTTTCCAAAAAGCTGCGATAGCGCGAACAGCACCGAGGTCACCAGGATCATGATCGTCGAGATGGCCGCGATGGTCGGATCGATCTGGTCGCGCAAGGCCATGAACATGTTGCGGGTCAGCGTCGAATTGGCGCCGCCGGAGACGAAGAGCGCCAGGATCACCTCATCGAACGACGTGAGGAACGACAGCAGCACACCGGAGACCACGGCGAAGCGGATCTGCGGCAGCGTCACCAGCATGAACGCGCGGGCGCGCGAGGCGCCCAGGCTGCGGGCCACCATCTCCTGGTTCGCGTCGAAGCTCTTCAACGCGGAGGTCACGATGATCACGACCAGCGGCATGGCCAGCATGCTGTGCGCCAGAACGAGCCCGGCGAGCGTGTTGTTGAGCTTCGCCTTGACGTAGACATAGAACACCCCGATGGCGATCAGGATGACCGGCACGATCAGGGGCGTGATCAGCAGCACGTGCACGGCGCGCGCGGCTCGGAAGCGCGATGCGGCGAGGCCGTAGGCGGCCATGGTGCCAAGCGGGGTCGCGACCAGTGCCGTCAGCGCCGCGGCCTTGAACGACGTCGCCGTCGCCTGCATCCAGGACGCCGACGCGAAGTAGTTCTCGTACCAGCGCAGCGACCACTGGCGAGGTGGAAACTCGAGGTACTGCGCGCCGGAGAACGACATCGGCACGACGAGCAGCGTCGGCACGACGAGGAACGCCAGCACGAGCGCTGCCACCAGGTAGAGCCACAGCCGCGCGCGGTGCGTGATTTGCGTGGCCGAGGCAGAGGCGTCGAGCCAGCTCATGGCACTGCCCCCACCCCCCCGAGGGGGCGCCATTCGCGCTTGGGGCGGCCCTTCGCGCTCACTGGAGTGCCCCCACACCCCCCAAGGGGGCGCCATTCGCGCTCGGGGCGGCCCTTCGCGCTCATCGGCCGCCCTCCCCGAGAACGTGCTCGAGGCGCGTGAGGCGCGAGGCGACGTAGAGGAACAGCAGCGTCAGAATCAGCAGCACCACCCCCAGCGAGCTCGCCGCGCCCCAGTTGAAGAAGAGCTCGATGTCGCTCGCGATCTGGTTCGAAACCATGATCACCTTGCCGCCGCCCAGCACGGCGGGGGTCACGTAGAAGCCGAGGCAGATGATGAACACGATCAGCGCCCCGGCGAAGAGCCCCGGCAGCGACAGCGGGAAGAACACCGTCCAGAAGGCGCGCGTGGGACTCGCGCCGAGGTTCGCAGCCGCCTTGACGTAGTCCTGGTCGATCGAGCGCATCGTGCCTAGCACCGGCAGCACGAGAAAGGGCAGCATGATGTGCACCATGCCGATCAGCGTGCCGGAGAGGTTGTGTACCAGCGCCAGGGGCTCGTCCCACAGGCCGAGTCGCATCCCCCAGGTGTTGACGAGGCCCTGCCGCTGCAGCAGCACGAGCCACGCGTAGGTCCGCACGAGGAGCGACGTCCAGAACGGCAGCATCACGGCGATCAGGCACAGGTTCGCCGCGCGCCGCGGCAGCTGCGACAGCACGTACGCCAGCGGATAGCCCAGCACGATGCAAACCGCCGTGGTGAGCAGGCTCACGTTGAACGTCGCGAGGAAGATCCGCGCGTACGAGGGCTGTTCGATCATCCGCCGGTAATGAACCAGCGAGAAGCTGCCGTCGTCGGCGAGGAAGGAAAGCCCGAACAGCCACGCGACCGGCACCGCCATCGCGACGATGACGAGCAATATCGCGGGCGCGCCCAAGCCCAGCAGCGCGAGCCGCTCACGCAGCTCGTCGCGGCGCAGGCCACGCGCGTTGAGCGCGGTCGCTCCGCTGTCGTCGGCGTATTCGGGCGCAGGCACGGCTATCCGGCGCCGTCGGCGACGAGCACCGCGTCCTGCGCGTCGAAGCCGAACGGCGCCACGTCGCCGACGTCCGGCACGCGACCGAGCGCCGCGGCGCTCGCGATGCCGCGTGCGCTGATGCGGCCGCCGTCGGGCAGCACGGCCTGCACGAGATACGTGTCGCCCTGGTAGATGACGTCGGTGACGCGGGCCTCCAGCACGTTGTGCCCGTCGCGTCGGCCGCCGTCGCCGACGCGCACGCGCTCGGGGCGCAGCATCAGCACCATCGCGCCGCCGGCGGCGGGCGACGACGCGACCTCGAGCGGCACGCCCGCGCAGCGGCACTCGCCGCCAACGGTCTCGACCTTGAGGAACGTCGACTCCCCGACGAACTTGGCGACGAACCGGCTTGCGGGATGGTCGTAGATGGCGCGCGGCGTGTCGACCTGCATCACCCGGCCGTCGGCGATGACCGCGACGCGGTCGGACATCGTGAGCGCCTCGCGCTGGTCGTGCGTGACGTAGATCGTCGTCATGCCGAGCTTGTCGTGCAGCTGCCGCAGCTCGATCTGCATCAACTCGCGAAGTTGCTTGTCGAGCGCGGAGAGCGGCTCGTCCATCAGCACGATGCGCGGCTCGAAGACGATCGCCCGGGCGAGCGCCACGCGCTGCCGCTGCCCGCCCGAGAGCTGGTTGACGCGGCGGCTCCCGAAGCCGGCGAGCTTGACCATCTCCAGCGCCGCCTCGACCCGCCGCGCGATGTCGGCTGCGGGCACGCCGCGCAACTTGAGCGGGAACGCGATGTTCGCCGTGACGTCGAGGTGCGGGAAGAGCGCATAGTTCTGGAACACCATCCCGACGTCGCGCTTGTGCGGCGCAAGCCGGATCACCTCCGTCTCGCCGAAACGGATGCTGCCCCGGTCGGGCCGGATGAAACCGGCCAGCACCATCAGCAGGGTCGTCTTGCCCGATCCCGAAGGACCGAGCAGCGTCAGGAACTCGCCGCTCCGGACATCGACGTCGACGTGGTCCAGCGCGAGGACGGTGCCGTACGCCTTCGCGACCCCGCGGATCGTGATCGGGACCGAAGCGGCGCGGGTCGTCATGCCCGCGTCGCCGGGGGAAAGGACTGCCGGATTGCCAAGCGCGGCGTCGTCGAGCCTACTCGGTCAGCATGTTCTGGTAGAGTTCCGCCGCCCGCGCCTCGTTCTTGATGTACCACTCGAGGTTGATCGGTAGTTGCTTCGCCGCGTTGTCCGGATAGGAAGGCAGGCGTTTCGCGTAGGCGGCGTCGATCGTGCCGAGGTCGTACGCTTTCTTGTTCGTCGGACCGTAGGTGATGTACTTGGTGAACTCGGCCTGGTACTGCGGCTTGCTGATCTCCGCGAGGAACTTCATGGCTGCGGCCTTGTTCGGCGCGTCCTTGGGGATCGCGTAGCAGTCATAGTCGAGCAGCGCCTGGTTGAACGTGTACGCGACCTTGCCGCCATCCTTGGCGACCACGTCGAAGCGGCCGTTCCAGCCGGTGACCATGTCGACCTCGCCGTCCTTCATCAGCTGCGCGTGCTGCGCGCCGGACGACCACCAGACCGCGACGCTGGGCTTCAATTCCTTGATCTTCTTGATGGCGCGCTCGATGCCGCCCGGCTGCGAGAGCACTTCGTAGACCTTGTCCGGCGGCACGCCGTCGGCCATCAGCGCGGGCTCGAGCGCGCCGGCCACGTTCTTGCGGTACGAGCGCTTGCCCGGAAATTTCTTGACGTCCCAGAAGTCGGCCCAGCTCTGCGGCCCCTTGTCGCCGTAGGTCTTGGTGTTCCACGCGAGCACCGTCGAGAACACGTCGCCCCCCACGCAATACTCGCCCGCGAGCCCGGGCAGGAACGACGACACGTCGATCAACTTGTAGTCGAGCTTCTCGAGCAGACCCTCGGCGCCCGCGCGCGCGGCACTGCCCGAGCCGCTTGCGACGACGTCCCAGGTGTTGGCGCCGGCCTTCATCTTGAGGCGAAGGTCGCCGATGCCGGTGTATGTCTCTTCCTTGAGCTTCATCCCCAGCGCCTTGGCGGCGGGCTGGAACAGCGCCTTGCTCTGTCCTTCCTGGTACGAGCCGCCGAACGAGACGGCCGTGATCTCCTGCGCCTGCGCGGCGGCGACGGACGCGCTGAGCATGACGGCGACGGATAGCGGGGCAAGACGTTTGATCAGCATGGTGGATCCTCCGTGGGTCCGGTCGGTCGGGACGAGCCTCGCGCCGGTTGTCGTGGCAGTGTGCTTAGGTACGTGGTGGGTGAAAAAGAACCATTATGAACTCAGGACCATACCGATTCATAGGCTATGGCGCAGCCCAGGGCAGGAGCGCTCACCCCGCCTCACTCTTCCGGTACGTCGCCTGCGCGAGCCATTGGGGGTCGATTTCGACTCCCCATCCCGGCTCGCTCGGGATCGTCACCATCCCGTCGACCACTGTGTAGGGCGAGCGCCGGAACAGCCCCTCCTGCCACGGATAGTAGTCCGGCCCCTCGATCGACAGCTCGAGGTACTTGCCGGCGTTCGGAATCGCGCCCAGCAGGTGCATCGTGAACAGCGTCACCATCGTGAGATTGGCACTGTGCGGCGTGCACGGCATGCCGGCCTGCGCCGCCATCTTCGCCACCCGCAGCGTCCGGACGATTCCCCCAAGATAGCAGACGTCCGGCTGCACGATGTCGACCGCCCGCATCGCGATCATCTGCTTCCAGGTCGGGATCCAGCAGTCCTGTTCGCCGCCGGTGACGTCGATCTCGAGCGCGTCGCGCACCGCCTTGGTCTGCTCGAGCTCCCAATACGGGCACGGCTCTTCGTAGTGGCTGATGCCATGCTCCTGCAGCAGGTACCCGACCTCGATCGCGCGACTGGCGGAGAAGCCGCTGTTCGCGTCGACCAGCAACGCGATGTCGCCGCCTAGGGTCTTGCGCATTGTCGGGACGATCTCCTCGGTACGGCCCGGCCATTCGTCGACGTCGTGGCCGCATTCGGCTCCCACGCGGAACTTGAACGCGTCGAAGCCGTATCGATCGCGAAGCGCGGAGAGGCGCGCGGCTTCGTCGCGCGGCGTGATGTCGCGCTTCATCGATGACGCGTACGCACGAAGCGGCCGCGGCGTGCCACCCAGCAGCTCGCAGACGCTCCTGCCCTCGCGCTTGCCGCGCAGGTCCCACAACGCGGTGTCGAGCCCGGCCATCGCACGGCAGAGGTACGACCCAGGGAACTTGTGCTCGCGCTCGGGAATGAGGTCCATCAGTGTCTCGATGTCGAGCGCGTCGCGTCCGAGCGACCACGGCGCGACCTGCCGGTGCAGGATCTCGCTGGTGATATCGGCGTTGTAGGTCGACACCTGGCCCCAGCCCTGCGACCCGTCGCTCGCCGTGACGCGGACAAAGCCGACGAAGCGGTTGCAGAACGTCTCGATACGCTGGATCCTCATGCGTCTCCGCTCTGGCCGTCATGCCGGCCGCCGAAAGAATGATGCGCGCCGGAGCGGGCCCGCCGCAAGGGCTATCCCGAACAAATCATGATACCGTTTACGCCTTCGCGACGCCGGGAAGGCATGCAATGACCAAGCGCATGGATTGCCCTCCCGCGTCGTACGGCGAGCCGTGAACACATTCGACTACATCGTGGTTGGGGCGGGTTCGGCCGGCTGCGTGCTCGCCGACCGGCTGACCGCGAGTGGACGCCACCGCGTGCTGCTGCTCGAAGCCGGGGGCAGCGACGAACGCTTCTGGGTGCAGGTGCCGATCGGCTACGGCAAGTGCTTCTTCGACCCTGGTGTCAACTGGATGTACCGCACCGAGCCCGAGGCCACGCTCGCCGGACGGTCGGGCTACTGGCCGCGCGGCAAGCTCCTCGGCGGCTCGGGCGCGATCAACGCGATGGTGTTCGTGCGTGGCCAACCCGAGGACTTCGACACGTGGGAGGCGCTCGGCAATCCCGGCTGGGGCTGGCGCGACGTGCTCCCGTACTTCCGGAAGCTCGAGGACAGCCCGCGCGGCGAGACGGCGTGGCGCGGTGCCGGAGGACCGGTCACCATCGCGGACATCCGTGCCGAGGCACACCCACTGTGCGAAGCGTTCCTGCGCGCAGGCACCGAAGCCGGGATCCCGCGCAACGCCGACTTCAACGGCGAAACCCAGGAAGGCGTCGGCCATTACGAGATCACGGTTCGTGACGGGCGCCGCGTATCGACCGCGAGCGCCTACTTGAGGCCGGCAATGCGCCGCGCGAACCTCGAAGTCCGGACGCACGCGCATGCAACGCGAATCGGCTTCGAGGGGACGCGCGCGACCTCCGTCACCTACGTGCGGCATGGCGCGGCGCACACGGTGCGGGCCACGCGCGAGATCCTCCTGTGTGCGGGCGCAATCAATACGCCGCAGCTCCTGCAGCTGTCGGGCGTGGGACCGGCCGCGCACCTGCAGGCGTCCGGGATCCCGATCGTGCATGACAGCCCCGGGGTGGGCCGCCATCTGCAGGATCACCTGTGCATCGACTATCTGTACCGTTCGCGCGTGCCCTCGCTCAACGAGGAGCTTCGGCCGTGGCACGGCAAGTTGCGCGCCGGCCTTCGCTACCTCGCCACGCGCCGCGGCCCGCTCGCGCTGTCCGTCAACCAGGCAGGGGGATTCATGCGCTCGCGCCCCGGTCTCGACCGGCCGAACATGCAGCTCTATTTCTCCCCGCTCTCCTACACGCGCGCGCCGAAAGGCAAGCGCCCCCTGATGAGCCCGGACCCGTTCCCCGGGTTCATGCTGAGCGCGCAGCCGTGCCGCCCGGAAAGCAGGGGCTACCTCGAGATCCGCTCGCCGGACCCGTTCGAGGCGCCGCGCATCGAGCCGAACTCGCTGGCAACCGAGCACGACCTCGAGGAGCTGCTCGAAGGCGCCCGTTTCCTGCGCACGCTGGCGGCCACCCCGTCGCTTTCGGCGGTGATCGACGAGGAGATGCATCCGGGGCCGGGCGTCGGAACGCGCGAGCAGATGGTCGAGGACATCCGCGCGCGCTGCTCGAGCGTGTTCCATCCGGTCAGCACATGCCGGATGGGACCGGATCCGCGCGGGGCCGTCGTCGACCACCGGCTGCGCGTGCATGGGCTTGCCGGCCTGCGTATCGTGGATGCATCCGTTTTCCCCGCGGTCACGTCGGGCAATACCAATGCGCCGGTGATCATGCTCGCAGAAAGGGGCGCGGACCTGGTGCTGGAGGAAGCGATCCGATCATGACCGATGCGAAAGAGATTCAAGCAGGAGTACAAGCCATGGACAACCCTCTGTTCACACCCGACGCGAGACTCACACCATATTGGTGGGATCACGTGCCGCGGCCCGCGCTGCCCGAAATCGAATTCCCGCGCAGCGTCGACGTGGCGATCGTCGGCTCCGGCTACACCGGTCTCCACGCCGCCCTGCAGACCGCGCGCGGCGGCCGGCACACGGTCGTGTTCGACGCGGAGGACGCGGGATTCGGCTGCAGCACGCGCAACGGCGGCCAGATCTCGACCAGCGTCAAACCGACGTACGCGATGCTCGCGCGCCGGCATGGGCCGCAGCAGGCCTTCGACCTCCTGAAGGAGGGGCAACGCTCGCTCGAATGGACCGGCGAGTTCGTCAGGGCCGAAAAGATCGACTGCGACTTCGGTGTCGTCGGCCGCTTCCACGCGGCCCACAACGCCGCGCAGTTCGAGGCGCTCGCGAAGAAGGTGCAGAACCAGCCGAAAGGCCTCGAGGTCGAGGCCCACGTCGTGCCGCGCTCCGAGCAGAAGAGCGAGATCGATACCGACGCCTACTTCGGCGGGGTCGTCTACGCGCGGCATGCCTCGATCGATCCGGCACGCTATCACCAGGGACTTCTCGAGCGCGCGCGGGCATCAGGCACGGATGTGATCGCGCGCTGCCCGGTGACCGCGATCGAGAACGACGGTGCGCGCTTCCGCGTGACGACGGCCCGCGGCACGACGAGCGCCCGGGACGTGGTGATCGCGACCGACGGCTACACCGGACCGCTCACGCCGTGGCTGCAGCGGCGCGTGATCCCGATCGGCAGCTACGTGATCGCGACCGAGCCGATGCCCGAAGGGGAAGTTGCAAAGCTCATCCCCCGCAACCGCATCGTCAGCGATACCCGCAAGATCGTCTTCTATTACCGCGCTTCCGCCGATCGCCGGCGCATCCTGTTCGGCGGCCGCGTCTCGCTCTACGAGACCGACCCCGCAGTCAGCGGACCGATACTGCACGCGGACCTCGTGAAGATCTTCCCCGCGCTTGCCAAGGTGCGCATCAGCCACTCGTGGTGCGGCTTCGTCGGCTACACGTTCGACGAGCTGATGCATGTCGGCCGGCACCAGGGCGTCCATTTCGCAACGGGCTACTGCGGGTCGGGGGTCGGCATGGGCGGGTATCTCGGGATGCGGATCGGGCAGCAGGTGCTGGGACTGGCAGAAGGACGCACGGCGTTCGACGGCCTGCCGTTCTCGACACGGCCCTTCTACACGGGCAACCCATGGTTCCTCGCGCCGTCGATCCGCTTCTTCCGCTGGCGCGACCGTCTGCCGATCTGATTTTCGCGCACCCATTCGCCCGCGTGCCGACCGGCCCATGCGCAACCGGATGCGGCACCGAAGCCGCAGGCTAATCCGGCAAAGGGCGACCCCGCGCTCGCGGAACAGCGTGCCGCGAACTGGCCCGTTGCACTGCACAGCGTCGCGCTTCGCCTTCGACCTTGTTGCCAGGGGGCAAACGGGATCACAGGCAGGATGCATCCCGCGATTGCCCAACGCGGAGCAAAGTCCGTCGGTTTGTGCTACTCGCGGCCGCGCTTCGCCTTCGACGTTGTTGCTCGGCACGGGGCAAACGGGATGGAAGGCAGCATGTATCCCGCGTTTGCGGAACGCGGAGCAAAGTCCGTCGGTCCGGAATGACCGAACCTATTGATTATTTGCTGATTATTGGCTCCCCGACCAGGGCTCGAACCTGGGACCTGCGGATTAACAGTCCGGCCGGTCATGCCTCGGAAAGCCGCGCCAGTCAACGATCTTGGCCAAAACGGCCGGTAATATTTACGGCCGATTTGCCGCGTTTTCCCCCGGGAACGATTTGTTTGGCGTCGCAATA
>Ga0315278_10006456_pt1 | contig 10661 bp, 21 predicted proteins | sample YL17G06_0_MG_FD_203880 | JGI IMG/M metagenome (GOLD analysis project Ga0315278, IMG submission 203880) | Sediment microbial communities from Yellowstone Lake, YNP, Wyoming, USA - YL17G06_0 | ecosystem: Environmental > Aquatic > Freshwater > Lake > Sediment | place: USA: Wyoming | collected... | reverse complement strand
ATTAACTACTACTTCTGGAAGTTCCTAGGCCGCAACCCCTTTGGTCATTCCTCTACCAACCTGGGCTCCCTCTATAAGGGAATGGTTAAAGACACCTTCAAGAACTTCAAGCATTTGCGCAAAACCAAGCACACCCACAACCCTCTGGATGATTCCCGGGGGAATGTAGAAGCCTTCCTGCATATGCTCCACGAGATGGGGCTAAAAGGATAAGGCTATGACTCACAAAGCTCGTCTATCGAAAGCCAGAAAAGTGCAAAGCCCTAAGAAGATTAAGTCCGCAACTAAAGAGTTGTGTAATGGAAAGACTTTAGCAGGTAAGCCTTGTAAGAACCTCGTAGTGGCCGCCGGAAAGTGCGACCCCCACCTCACTCAGGCTATAAGGGCGTTCTGGAAAGAGACCGAAGAACTACTTGGCTCTTGGTGGACTAGGCCCGGCCTATATGAAAAGGTAAAACCATGACGAGACAATGCCTGTACGATACCCGCAAGGGTGCGCGCTGTAAGAATCGCCTCTCCCACAAAAGTATCCTCCGCCACTATTACTATTGCCATGCTCACGTAGACCGGGCAGAGCAAAAGTTTCGCGAAGCCAGACCCTACATGCCGCAAATAGTTAAGGAAGTCAGAGACACCTTCACGGACAGCGCTTGGTAGCAGATAGGTAGAAGACAAGTAGCCCGAGTAAGTCGTGCGATGGGTAGATAAGTAAAAGGTAGGTAGTCCGAATGGGTCGTGCGATGAGTAGCATTGCTGCGGTGAGTTGGTTATTAGTTTTATTATAGATGTTTTATGGGAGTTTTTATGGCTACATTTAAGTTAAAGTCTAAGCCGATAAAGCCCGTACGCCAAACCAAGATCAGTCAGAGTTGTGATCTCTACGATGGGATAACCATCAGCGAAATCTTGGACAGACTACCCACACCCATTCCCGAAGATGCACAACTGACGCTCGCTGGCCACCTTGATTACACCGACATAGAAGTACATTGGACAGAGCCAGAGAGCGACGAAGCGTGGGAAGCCCGCTTAATCACTTACAAGACCCGGCTGGCTATCTATGAGAAGTGGTATGCGGCTAATCGTACGACTGTTGAGAAACGCTTAGCCGAAAGAGCCGCAGCGGAGAGGGAACAGGAACTCAAACGCCAGCAGCAGGAACGTAAGGCCTTGGAAAAAGAAGTTAAGTCCAGTCTGGCTAAACTGGAAAAAATGAAGAAGATGGACTTGCTTTAATAGGAAATCTGCCTTACTATTAGAATACGGGACTATGTTTAGTCCACTAAGGAGACAATCATGAGTATATCCAACTGTTTAGCAGCTTATTTGGTTTTAGGCATCCTTTGGGGCGGGTTTGCCGTTTCTTTTTCCAAGGTAGAAAACGCTGTTCCGAGTTTCCTCGTGAGCATGCTAATCTGGCCTTATAGTATGGCCTTGGTAGCCAAAGCTTATTTCTTCCCGGCTGCCCCAGAACCGGTTGTCGTTCCAAAACCGGCTGCTACCCCTAAGCCCAAGAAGACTACCCCGCGTAAGCCCCGGGCCAAGAAAACCCCCTAACCTCAGGGAGCGTCATGAAGTTCAAGTATCAAACCCTTCTGAACTTGGAACAGGAACTAATCAGGGCTCGTACCCATGGAGAACATAGGCTCGCCGAAGAGATAATCATAGAACTAAATCGACGCGAACACAAAACCGTAGACCGACTCAAGAAACTCGGCGCCCCGATTGACGCTAGACTCTTCAGAACCGACGAGCCCGTACAACAAAAGATCGACACGGCTCTCCAAAACCTAGGTATCCAGCCTGACTTCTCGTACGAGTTCCAAGAGTTCTCTACCGATAGCCTGAAAGAGGAACTGGCTCGAGCCCAAGATCAGGACATGAGCGCAGTTGTCTACAGGATAAATACCGAGCTGGAGCGACGAAAGAAGTCGGCAGCGGATGTCGCAGAGATTTGCGCCCGGATTAAACAACCAGCCCAGCCCCCCTCAAGAAACTTTTCCGATATGTTACGAACTCGCGACGACCAAGACCTTAGGGACATGCTTTATGAAGCTCAAGCCTCTCATACCCGAGACAGCGCCATACTGGCTGATCAAATCTGCGCTGAACTAAGAAGTCGCAGACCCGATTCTAAATACGAAAAGCGGATAAGACCAGACCTGACCGTCGATAGCCTGCCCCCTAACATATTTAGAGAGCTTTGTATAGAAGACAGTCATCCTGGTCTTTCTGCCGAGAGGAAAAAGGAAATAGGTGAAAAGGTTCGGCAGCAGTATAAGAAAGTACAGTTTAAGAAAATGCTGGGTGAAGGACACCTTCCGGACCTACCTAAATCCTACCGCAGCGTCGTGGTCACCTTCCCTCACGGTCTTCGTCTAAACTTATGCGAGCAGAAGAGCTATTATCTTAATGAGGCGCTTATCGCTGCTCAACAGGCACCCGACGGTGCCTCGTTAGCCCGAGAAATCCAGAAAGAGCTGAAGTGGAGGGAAGCTACACACTGGAACGACTCCTACGTCGAACGGCTAGCCGTGCCCACGGCGGAAAAGAAAGTCGTGGAACAACAACACCCCGTACTAAAACAGCACCGCCCCAACATCAAACACACCAGCTTAACCGTAGGCCCTGACAACTATCTGAAACATAACTGGTGCCCCCAACGAGAAGTAGGCGTAAACGCTTATATAATTCTGGCTTCTCGCGACTTGGAAGAAAAAGACGGTGTCCAAAGCGTACGCAAAGCCTTCTGCCGCATCTGCAAAACTCGCATTGGTAGACGCGGCGCCCGAGCCCAAGAAAGAAATCTAGATGCGGGTCTAGTGGTTTTGGAGCCGATGTACAAAGATTCATATGGTTTTCGCTGGACCATACAAGCCCAAGATGACCCAGAGCAGCCCGTGGCTCCTCGAGAAATGTCTATCCCTCCTCCGCCTAGCGTATATGAACTACGCTACGGAGAGGGTCGGTCCGGAGAAGTAGTCCGTTCCTCAATGCCCGCCTACGCGGTGAGCAAGAAGAAGAAGAAACCAACTAAGAAAGTTAAGGAACACTTTACTCCCCCCGAAATAGTTTAAGTTTATGCGCGTTTAGCTCAGTTGGTAGAGCACGAGTTTTCCAAACTCGAGGTCGTGGGTTCGAGACCCACAACGCGCTCCATATTAGGAGAAAACTATCAATGAAACTGCCTACCCTATATTCCCGTCGGTCAGATGGAAAGATTCAAGAATGGACCATAGAAGTAGAAGACGCCCGTTATCGCACCATATCGGGAACCGCCGAAGGAGAGAAAGTAACCTCCGAATGGACCGTATGCGTCAGCAAAAATGTCGGGCGCGCCAATGGAACATCTCCCGAAGAACAAGCTACCGCTGAAGCTCAAGCTGCCTGGACCAAGAAGCGAGAGCACGGCTACAAAGACTTAGTAAAAGAAGTAGATCAACAGGATTACTTTGAACCTATGCTGGCTCATAAATATGAGGACTATCAGGCAGAGATTAAGTATCCTGTTTGGTCGCAGCCCAAAATTGATGGCATCCGCTGTATTGCTACGTCCAAGGGTCTCTTCTCTCGTAATGGTAAGCCCATTGTTTCAGCTCCTCACATCCAAGACCAGTTGAAAAGCTACTTCAACGTCTGGCCCGAGGAGGTCTTAGACGGAGAGCTCTACGCTCATGAGCTACGAGACGACTTTAACCGCATCACTTCCTTGGTGCGTAAGACTAAACCCACCCGAGAAGACTTAGCGCAAAGTGCGGCTGAGATTCAATACTGGATCTATGACGTTTCTCATCCAGAGAAGCACTTCGTCGAGCGCTTCGGTAAAGTATCGGGAGCTATGGCGCACTACTTCTACCCCTCGCTGGTAGTAGTAGAAACCACAGCAGTACTCAATGACCGAGATCTGGATGCCATGTATGCCCGCTATTTGGGCGCGGGCTTTGAAGGGCAAATAATCCGTCTCAACAGTAAGTATGAGAACAAGCGTTCCAAGTTCTTACTGAAGCGCAAAGAGTTCCAAGACGCCGAGTTTCAGGTATTAGATATCCGGGAAGGTCTGGGTAATCGCTCAGGTATGGCGGGCTACTTCGTCCTCCAGAACGAGCAAGGTCAGATCTTCAACTCTAACATTAAGGGTGATCGAAACTTTCTTAGAGGGCTACTTCAGCGAAGAGCAGAGTTGGTGGGGAAACAAGCTACGGTGCAGTTCTTCAACTATACTCCCGCCGGCATCCCCCGGTTCCCCTTTGTTATCAGGATAAGGGAAGAGGAATAACCTATGGAAACTATAGTCTGGTATGTAGCTTGGTTGTTAATGTGTATTCTCGTAGGCATCCTAGTTGTAGATTGGTTTGAGGAGTAGTAAAACCACATGCCTATAGTAAAAACTGTCTTTACTGCACTGGTGCTACTGGCTCTACCGGCTTCCGCTATTACCTTAAAAGAACCGACCACCGACGAGGGAGGTAGGCCTCTCACTAGTCTTAGTGCCTGTGCCTACTGGATAGATGCCAGCCCTCTTACTTATTGGATTACTCCCAGTTCTCCTAATGGCGGGGGTCTGCATCTTCTACCCGCGCCCACCAAATTTCCCACCATCTATACAGCCGCCTGTATCAACGACGCTGGTTGGAGCAAGAAGGCCACTATGATAGTAGATGACCTACCTAAAGCTCCGTTCATTCTGCAATAACTTGCTCTCATCGTCTAGTGGTTAGGACAAGAGGCTTTCAATCTCTGAACAGGAGTTCGATTCTCCTTGAGAGCACCAGGAGTAATACTATGGCTTCCAGTAAAGTAATGCGCGCGGGCAGATGGCTTTGGGGCTGTGATGAAGATAACAACGCTGGAAGTTGGAAAGACCACTGGGCCTGCGGAGCTCGCTCTCGTCTAAGTTATTCTACTGAAAAGGAAGCGACTAAAGCCGCCTATCCGCATAGTCACAAGAATGGTCATGCCGTAACTGTATTCTGTATTCAACCGTGGCCACCACGGCGACGGGCAAGAAAAATAAGGAGATAAACTACTATGCCTTTAACTGATAAACAAGCAAGTTATTTTTCGGTCTGGTTCGCAATAAACCAAAGGGACAAAATAGATATTCTATGGGACTTACTCAACGGCGGCCAGAAAGCTGCTTTAGCAACCCTAGTAAAAGAAGCTAATACTACTCTATTGGCCAACGCCCAAGCACGCGTTACTCAAGAGAATGCGGATTTAGAATCAGCGCTTCCTTAAGAAGTACAAATGCAAACGCTAAAAGCCATGCTACGAAATACCCTTTATGGTATTATCCTAGTGCTCGCCGGCATTGGGGCTTGGGAGTGCGTAAAATATGGCGTAAAGCTGTATGATAAAGCCCATGCTCCGCCTAAGTCCACTAGCAACCACTTCATGCGTTCCGAGGTAGATCAACATTTAAATACCCCCCTCGGGAAAAGAAAACTATAGGAGTAAACTATGGATCTAAAAGACGATAGGTGGTTCTATTGCGAGTTGTGTGAAACCGTAGCCTATAAACTTTCTTGCTGCGATAACAGTACTTGTAATGGTATGGGCTGTGTAGTATGTGATAATGAGACCCTGCGCAATGAGATAAGCAAACGGATTAAGGCGGGAGAATATCCTTTCCCGCTAGCCAGAGTAAGTCGCAAAGAATGGTAAAAGGAGTATACTATGAAAAGTTTAGCAGTATTTATATCTATCATCCTCTTCACGGCTAGCACAGCTTGGGCAGGACCTCTTCCGCCTCTGGCTGCTGGTCAGGGCTATATGGTTTTCCCCCCGGGCTCGTGCACGGGGATAATCGAACTGGGAACTTACAAAACCGAAATCAATCAGATTTGGACGAGAAGTCCCCGGGTATTCATAGAAACTTGTTCGGTGATGCCGATAGCCCTAACCTTCGCTCGGAACAACATGGCCGTGCGCTGCGTAGACCGAACAGCAAAGACCCCTCTTAGTTCTTGGGTACGCTCAAGTTCAGCTTTATCCGGGCCTTGGCCGGCAGAATGTCAACAATGGACCGTAGGCGTGCCGATGTTAGGAACACCGCCGTAGAAACTAAACTCAGGATACTATGAAAAGTATAATAGAAACACTTCCTGCTGAGCCAGGTGTATATCTTATAACTAACAAGAAGAATGGTTTCTCCTATGTGGGAAGTGCTGGAACACAAGGAATCAAGCACCGCCTTAGACAACACGTCTATCAACTTAGAAACGGAAAACACCACTCGCCTCTGTTTCAAAGACACTGGAATAAATATGGCCCAAAAGCTTTTACGGTAAAGGTACTAGTCCTTTGTCCTATCAAGGAAGCTAAAGCTCAAGAGCAGGAAGTTATAGATGAAACCGGCGTAGGCTATAAGAATAAAAGTTACAATGTTATGGACAGTGTCGGAAGAACGCATTTGACTAAAGGCATGCGCAAGAAGCTAAGAAAGACTTTGCGATGCAAAGATTTATCTTGGTCTAGCAATAGGTCTGGCTTTAGAGGAGTTTGTTTCTACAAGAGGGATAAAAACTGGAAGGCTTCAATACACAGGAATGGTAAATCCTACCATGTTGGTTACTTCAATACTAAGCTGAAAGCCAGGCGAGCCTACTTGAAAGCCTTCTCTCTACCAGATAGAGGATTCATGAAATGGTTCAAAGAGTTGAGAACCAGAGTAGGTGGAGGACAGAAGGGAGATCTAGCGCAGCATGCGAAATTAACAAATGCTGACGCTCGTAAGATGAGAAAAATGTATGCTTCCGGTAAATACACCCACAAAGACCTTACGGAAGTATTTGGAGTACAAAACATTTCCCGCATACTTTCCGGAAAGAGCTATCCAGAATAACTATGAATAGCGAAGGAGACGACCATCAGTAGCGACAACGGCTGTTATATTCTTGAAACTATGTCTGAAGATGGGCTGCGCTTAGAGTATCGAGTCGCGCACTGCTTCAACATCGGAGACCTCACCTATGGAGCTACCGAACGAGAGCAGTTCAACGACTTGGAAGCCAACTATTACTTCGGCAGAGCCGAAGTTCTCCCCACGCGAGAGCTGGCTCTCGATTGTGCCCACACCATTGCTCGAGACATCGAACCCCTAGAGTATGGGGTTTCCCTCCTCTCCTTCCCCACCCGCAAGTTCCAGAAACTAACGCCTCTGGAGATAAAGCAAATGGAAAGGAGACGGGCAGAGGACTCAGAGATTCGCCGAGAAGAGAATAATAAGAGGATTGCCGCAGCCATAGCGGCCCGCACTTTTGAGCTGCCCCCGGACGCCATAGTGGAAGTTAAAAGTATCCTAGTCGGATATGTCTTCCCAGACGGCACTGAAAGAACTGGACACTTGGAGGGACTAGATTGTATAGTCACTCCCACCAGGACAAAGTTAATCTGTTTTCCGTAAATCTAAATCACAAGGAGTGAATCATGTATAAAAAGTATAGACTTCTCATAGTTCTTGGAACGCTTGCCGTTCTTGGAGTTCTCTTAGTTCTTGGAGTTCTCTTTGGAGCCACAGCGGCCAACGCCGCAGATTTCGTTGTGCCTTACAACGCTAGCAACAGCTACTCGCTGAAGTTAGTCGTAGCTCCGGACGATGCCACTCTGGCTCCAGCTGGCTTTGCGTGTCTACAGCGCACGGATGTTACTCCGGTAATCGAACTGGGCTGCGTAGCCCCGGTAGCCCCGGCAACCAGCTTCCCGGGTGGAACCACCGTCACTGTGCCTTTCACTCTGGTTTTGGCTCCAGCGACCAGTGCAACTATAAATGGCTACGTAAAGCCTCCGACCACCATTCCAGTAGGAAACAGTTTGTTGACTGTGGACAAGGCTATTATTGGCCGCCCGCAGTTGTTAGTACCGGGAAGACCGGCGCTACTTCCGTGAAGTATGTAAAGTGGTTATTCTTTCCCTTCGCCTGGGTCTTCGATGTCTGCAACTACTTCAGCCATTTGGAGACTCAGAGATTCAACCCAGGGGAGTATGAACCCTACGACTTCAGTCGGGATCTAACGCGAAGATACTTCCAGTAGAGTATGCCGGGATGGCGGAATTGGTAGACGCGCTGCCCTTAGGAGGCAGTGTTCGTAAGGACGTGCAGGTTCGAGTCCTGTTCCCGGCACCGTCCTGTCTATGAGGAAAAGGTTATGGATGACAAAATCAGAGATGCGATAGGCACCCTGGATACTTTACTCCGCAACGCCTACCCCACAGGAATGCGGGAAGGTCCGGACATCACCATCCGCAAGATGACCGGATTCGAACTCCACAATACCCGCCCCTATCACAACTACGAAACCTGGAGCACGGGGTATGAGGTCTTCGACGACCAACATCGGGTCGAGGCAGAAGACCTTTTCAGTGCCCTATTTCGAGTTCTACTGCTAAAAAGACTTCCCCAAGACGCTCAGCCTTGGGAGATGACCCGAAAGGAAATAGTATGACTAAGAACGAAAAGGCTGCTGTGATTAAGAAAGAAAAAGCCCTGAAGCGCATGATCTCTCATCTCATTCTGGCTTCGGACAGTGGAGACTACGCCGTTGTGGCGAACAGGATTGAGCAGCAGCTTTTGAAGTTTAAGGACACTAAGTAAGAAGTAAAATGCGCCTGGGTCCCCGAGGATAGACGCGGTCGCTCCGCTGAACACTTGGGAGTATAAAGGACGTCGGCTCCACCCAGGCCTGCCGACACCAGTTTTTCCTTGGCCAACAAGGAATCTTGGGGGTATAATATGAATGACTGGTATCCTGATTGTCGGCCGAGCGCCGAGAAAAAAGACCCACCTCCACCGTTATGGTTAATCATTTTGGCCACCGCCATAGTTTTTACTGTTATTATCCTGCTGGTAAAAGGGAGTTAAGAGCGTGGATATGATGGAAACCTTCTACATAAGCTTTTTCACAGCTTATAGTTCTCTACTTCCGGAAACCATGGTAGCTGTAGCCGGAGTAATGATAATGCTTGTCATTATCAGCGTCTTTGCCTTAGTTGTTCTGTCTCGGGAGAAGAAAGATCATGACTGAAACTGCTTTTGCAACTCTCGTAACTAAACTATGGGAAAATAAAGCCCACATTCTTAGTCATCAAGCAGAGGGGTGGGAGCCGGATTTTGAGTATCCGGACTACGGGGGCTTACCTAAAAGAATAGCCTACCGTCTCTCCTCGGAAGCCGTGGATGCTATTCAAACCACCTTATACCTCTTAGGAGAAAACCCAAAGTGGTCTCGTGCCGTCTTCAGCCAGCGGCTGAAAGAAAATTGTGAAGTTCTAGGCGAGAAGATAACGGGGGTGTAGCTCAGCTGGGAGAGCGCCGCGTTTGCAACGCGGATGTCGCAGGTTCGATCCCTGTCACCTCCACCAATTCTAATAAAGGAACTAATATGTCTGAACTCAATGCTAAACCTCTCAGAGAAGAGCGTAGTCTAGAAGACGATTTGGAACCTTGGTTCTGCCCTAACTGTGGTAAGCCAGCCCCCTGTAAAGTAGGCGACATTCGTATTGTAACTTGTCTCCCCTGCGGCTGGGATTTTGAAGTTAGGTTGCTCAAATATATTGGAAGGAAATAAGTATGGGACGCAATGGTTTTAGTCAAGATGATTTTACATATCTGGTAGCGACCAAGACTACTTCTCGTCCGCTCACTGCCGCTGAGAGACGAGCTCCTAAGCGAAAGCTGGGTCTCAAGAAGAGAAAGAAGGAACTCAGTCCTTACGACCGCTCAGTAGATATAACCCAACTCCTTTTTGATAACCCGCCGCTGATCGGAAAGCCTCTGCTCAAGAAGAAGAAAAAGGGTCTCAGGAAGAAGGTCTCTCTGCCGGAATACATGCTGGACTTGCCGGCGGTGGCCAAAAAGAAAGTCATTCTCGGCAACGACGGGACCCCGGCGACGCAGGAAACTGACTTCAGCCTAGATGACTGGGCCAGTTTGACCATGGCTGAAATAGAAACGGTCCGAGAGCAAGCCTTGGCCGCTTCTCGGCGGGAAAACAAAATCTTCGGACCAGACTCTCTGAAACTGACTCGCAGTCGCTCCCGCCTGAAAGCTCTGGGTTTTGGAACGCCGGCTAAGAAGAGCCGTAAGTTTCGAGACTTGGTTAAGCGAACGATGTCCCCAGCTGCCCAGAAGCGAGCCAGCCTCGCTACCCGGCGGGAACTGCGGCGGATGAAGACGGCCTCTTCCGACTTCCCCCTCATAGCTGACCGCCAGCGTAATCGTCTAGCCCGAGCCCTCAAACGGGAACGGATTACTATCCAAGGGGAGATCATACGCAAGATAGTAGACGGGAAGAAACAATTCATAGTTCGAGCTGTTGCCGCGGAAGCTCCCATGGTAGAACTGCTGGTCGATAGTTTGAAGCTCCGCACTCCCGTAGTCATCGAGATTGTAGACGGAGTTTAGGTCCTGACGCTGCCATGTTGGCCCGAGTGGCAGGGAAGACAGGCGAAATAATCGGGCCTTAGGTGCTGTGGTAGAGAAGTTATACGATAGCCTGAAGAGCTATTAACTCTGGTGCGATTCCAGGCGGCACCACCAAATAAGGAAATAAATGATGCGTAAGAAAGATGACATACGACTGGAAGAGTTGCAAGAAGAAAAGTCTCTAATAGCCAATGGTCTTTTAGAGCCGGGACAACCCACTCGCGCTGCGCATAGAAGG
>Ga0315278_10006451_pt1 | contig 10667 bp, 8 predicted proteins | sample YL17G06_0_MG_FD_203880 | JGI IMG/M metagenome (GOLD analysis project Ga0315278, IMG submission 203880) | Sediment microbial communities from Yellowstone Lake, YNP, Wyoming, USA - YL17G06_0 | ecosystem: Environmental > Aquatic > Freshwater > Lake > Sediment | place: USA: Wyoming | collected... | reverse complement strand
TGCCAGTCGATGTAGAGCGTCAGCATCTCGTAGTCCGTGCGCTCCCGCGGCAGCCCGTCGACCACGACGGCCCAGCGCACGTCCCAGCGGTCGCTCGCGACGGAGAGGCCGGAGGGCCCGAAGTTGCGGTCCTTCTCGATCGGGTAGCCGGGCCAGGCCACGTTCAGCGGCGCCAGCACCTCGCGCTCGCCGCGCACGCGCCACACGTAGGAGTTCGGCCGCAGCGCGAGCGCGGTGAAGCCCACGCGCAGGTTCTCGGTCACCTGGATCGACTCGCCGGCGGTCGGGTTGATCGCGCCCTGGGGGCCCGAGAAGCTGTCGCCGCCGATCGGCATGCCGCCGCCGCCCGAGTCCCCGCTGACGCGGAAGCGGGGCATGTAGACCCCGTCGACCCAGGCACTCGCCGCGCGCCGCATCTTCCGCATCGTCGGCACGTAGACGAAGGTGTCGTCCGGCAGCGAGGCGTTCGTGAGCGAGCCCTCCGAGCGCATCTGGCGCCAGGCGAGGTGCCGCGCATTCAAGGGCTCCTCGAAGCGACCGCCGGAGACCCACGCGTTGCCGCGGGCGTCGGGCTCCGCGTAGCCGCTCGCGGCGAGGTCCGCGCGGTGGCTGGTCTGGAGGAAGAAGAACTCCCCTTCGTAGCTCTGGTCGCCGCCCATGCGGCCGGCGAGATCGAGGATCCGGAAGTGGCCTACGGGCCCCGCGCCCCGGAAGCGCTGCTCGAGGTTCCAGGCCCAGCGCAGCCCCGCATCCGGGGCCTTCGGATCGATCTGCTCGGGCGGGAAGGGGAGCCCTGCGACGTAGTTGCGGAGGTTGCCCTCGTCGTCGAGCTGCACCTTTCCCGCGAAGCGCCGGGTCGCCTCGGCGTAGAACTGGGGCGTCGGGTAGCGGCGATGGCAGTCGCCGATCAGCATGCGCATGCCGGGGAAGAAGAAGACCCTGCGGTTGGCCCAGATCTCCTCGGGCAGCAGGTGCTGGAGCGAGTCGAGGTGGTCGTAGCCGGCGGGCACGCCCGGGGCCATGCGCCGCGGCGCCGCGTCCTCGATGCCCGCCGCGGGAGGGCCGTGGAAGGTCGGGCACTGCCCCTCCGGGGGCGGAGCGGCGGCGGCGGTTGCGGCGAGCGGCAGCGCGGCGAGGGCGGCGAGCCAGCCGGGCCGCGCGGGGGCGCGCGCGGGCTGGCGGGGGAGGCTCGGGTTCATGCATCCTCCGGAAACGCCATTCTACATAGCGGACTCGGCTCTCGGGAGGCCTCCAGGTGCCGCGACGGTCGCTCGGGTTTCCGCTCGCGCTCGGCGCCGTACTGCTCGTGCTCGTGATCGTGGCTGCGATCGGCTGGCAGGTGCTCGTCTGGACGGGCGTCCGCGAGGCCGCCGGCGGGCTCGCCGCCCAGGGCTGGGCGCTGCTCGTGCTCGGCAGCGTCTGCTTCCTCCTGATCGCCGCGGGGCTCGTCTGGCTGTGGGCATGGCTGGTGCGGGAGATCGGCGTGAACCAGCGCCAGCGCGCCTTCCTCGACGCGGTGACCCACGAGATGCGCACCCCGCTCGCGTCGCTCCAGCTCCACCTCGACACGCTCGATCGCCACGACCCGGACCGCGAGCGCCGCCACGAGTTCCTGGCGCGGATGCGCGGCGACCTCGAGCGGCTCGACCGCACCGTGCGGCAGGTGCTCTCGGCGGCGCGCGCCGAGGAGTCGGGGCGCCGCGCGCGGCTCGCTCCGGTCTCGCTGCGCGAGCTGCTCGGCGAGTGCATCGCGGAGCTGCGGGGGCGCCACGGCCTCCCGGAGGCGGCCGTCCGCCTCGATCTCGCGCGCGACCCGATCGTGCGCGGCGACCGCGAGGAGCTCGCGGTGGTGTTCCGCAACCTGCTAGAGAACGCGGTCAAGTACTCCGACGCCCCCGTGTCGGTGAGCGTGCGCGTCGACGGGGGCCGCGACGGGAGGGTGCAGATCGAGATCTCCGACCGCGGGATCGGGATCCCCTCCGGTGAGCTCCAGAAGATCTTCGGGCGCTTCTACCGGGTAGGGCGCGACGTGCAGCGGACGGCGTCGGGGCTCGGCCTCGGCCTCTTCATCGTGCGCAGCCTCGTGCGGCGGCAGGGCGGCCGTGTCGAGGCGCGAAGCGAGGGGGCGGGGCAGGGCAGCCGCTTTGTCGTGACGCTGCGGGCAGTGCGCTGATGGCTTCGCCGGGTCGCGGCGCGGGAGGCGCGCGGATCCTCGTCGTCGAGGACGAGGAGCACCTCGCCGCGGGCCTGCGCTTCAATCTCGAGGCCGAGGGCCACATCGTGGAGACGGTCGGCGACGGGCTCGCCGCGGCGCAGCGCCTGGAGGACCCCGAGCGGCCATTCGACCTCGTGATCCTCGATCTCATGCTCCCGGGCATGGGAGGCTTCGAGGTGGCGCGCCGCGCGCGCGCCGCGGGCAAGTACGTGCCGATCCTCATCCTCACCGCCAAGGGCGACGTGCAGGACCTCGTGCGCGGCCTCGAAGAGGGCGCCGACGACTATCTCACCAAGCCCTTCCGCCTCGACGAGCTGCTCGCGCGCGTGCGCGGGCTCCTGCGGCGGCGGCGCTGGAGCCGCGTCGAGGTCGGCGACCCGCCCCGCTCGGTCGCGATCGGCGAAGTCACCGTGCACTTCGATCGCTTCGAGCTGGCGACCCGCGGGGGGACACTTTCGCTCACGACGCGGGAGGCGGGCCTGCTGCGCGCGCTCGTCGATCGCGAGGGGCGGGCGATCACGCGCGGAGAGCTGCTGGAGGAGGTCTGGGGGCTGCGCCCGGACACGCGCACGCGCGTGGTCGACAACTTCATCGTCCGGCTGCGGCGCTACATCGAGCCCGATCCCGCCCGCCCGCGGCACATCGTCTCGGTGCGCGGCCACGGCTATCGCCTCGTGCGCTAGAGAAGGCTTGAAGCCGGCTCGCCCGGCTGTCACCCTGGGGTGGTGAGCGATGCGTTGCGCCTCTTCGTCCGCCCCACGCTGCGCGAGGCGCCGCTGCTGCTCGCGTTCGAGGGTTGGAACGACGCCGGCGAGGCCGCCAGCATGGCGCTGCGCTACGTCGCGGATCACCTCGGCTCCGCGCCGCTCGCGGAGATCGACTGCGAGGAGTTCTTCGACTTCACCGTCGCACGGCCGCAGGTCGCGATCGGTGAAGACGGCGCGCGGCGTATCGACTGGCCGCACACCGTCTTCCGCTACGGCTCGATGGACCCGCGGCGCGAGCTGCTCCTCGGCTGGGGGCCGGAGCCGCACCTGCGCTGGCGCCGCTACGGCGAGCAGCTGCTCTCGCTGCTCGCGCGCCTCGGCGTGAGCCGCGTGGTGCTGCTCGGCGCGTACCTGGCGGACGTCGTCTACTCGCGGCCGGTGGTCGTGACCGGATCCGCGACCGACGACGCGCGGCTCGAGGAGCACGCGATCGGGGCTTCGCGCTACGAGGGCCCGACCGGCATCGTGGGCGTCCTCGGCGAGGAGCTGCGCCGCGCCGGGATCGAGTTCGTGAGCCTCTGGGCGGGCCTCCCGCACTACATCGGCGAGGCGCCGAATCCCCGCGGCGCGCTGGCGCTGCTCGAGCGGCTCGGCCCGATGATCGGGCTGCGCGTCGATCTCGAGCCGCTGCGCGCCGAGGCTGCGCGCTTCGAGGAGGACGTGTCCGCGATGGTCGCCTCCGACCCGGAGCTCGGCGAGTACGTCCGCCAACTCAAACGCCGCGGCTTCGTGCAGTAGTCTTGTCTGACTCCGCTCGGCTGCGCCTCGCTGCGCGCCTTCGCTTGCTGTGCGCGGGGCTACGAGCGGGACGTCGGATGGGCCCGGTCGGTCGAATTCGAGTCCGACCTCCGGGCTGGATCTGAATCAGAGCTCAATCGATTCTTCGATCAGCATCACAGGGATGCCGTCGTCGACCGGGTAGAGCACGCGCCCGTCCTCGCGCACCAGGCCCTCCGCGACCGCCTCGGAGAGGGCGCGGCCGCCGCGCGTGCGTTTGCTTCCGGCGCGCACCGCCTCGTTGAGGTGGGCGAGCTCGTCGGCCGATGCCGGGCGGACGGGCTGCTTCGTCTCGGGGCAGACGAGGATCTCGAGAAGCTCGGGGCTCACGCTGCTCATCTCGCCTCCCGGGTGTCGTGTTCGCGCGCTTCCTAGCGCAGGACCGCTGAAGAATAGTCGAGGATGCGGCGCGCGACGATCAGCTGGTTGATCTGCTGCGTGCCCTCGTAGATGTCGTTGATCTTCGCGTCCCGCATCCACTTCTCGGCGAGCAGCTGCTGCGAGTAGCCGGGCGGACCGAGGATCTCGACGACCTGCTGGGTGATCCGGGTGACCACGAGCCCGGCCTTCGCCTTCGCCATCGACGCCTCGAGGTTGTTCGGGCGCCCGTGCGACATCATGGCGGCGGCTCGCCAGGTGAGGAGCCGCGCCGCCTGGAGCTCCGCCTCCATCTCGAGCACGTCGCGCTCGACGGCGCCCTGGGCGTGGCGGGGCGCCTCGGGCCGGACCGGGACGCCCTCGCGTGCGAGCGCCTCGCGCACGAAATCGAGCGACGCCCGGCCCACGCCCACGGCCATCGCGGCGACGATCGGGCGGCTCGCGTCGAAGGTCGCCATCGCGCCCTTGAACCCCTTGTCCCCCGTCGCCGCGCCCTCCCGCCGGCGCACCTCGGCGCTGCCGAGCAGGTTCCCGCGCGGGATGCGGCAGTCCTCGAAGACCAGCGTCGCCGTGTCGGAGGCGCGGATGCCGAGCTTCTTCTCGAGCCCGATCAGACGCATCCCCGGCGTGCACGCCGGGACGACGAAGGACTTGATGCCGGCGCGGCCCGCGCTGCGGTCGAGCGTCGCCCAGACCACGACGAAGCCGCCCTCGTGCATCGAGGCGCCCTCGCCGCTGGTGCAGAAGATCTTCGTGCCGTTCAGCACCCACTCGTCGCCGTCCTGTGCCGCCGTGGTCTGGATCGCGGCGGCGTCGGAGCCCGCGCCCGACTCGGTGATCGCCATCGCGCCCCACACCGGCGGGCCGTCGCCGCCGAAGGCGGCGAGGAAGCGCGTCTTCTGCTCCGCCGTGCCGGCCGCCGCCACGGCCGAGCCGCCGAGTGCCGCCGTCGGCGTGCGCAGGTACAGGGCCGCGTCGCCCCAGCAGAGCTCCTCGGCCTGTACGCAGACGCGGATCATGCCGTCGTGGGGCCCAGTCCAGTCGAGGTCCTGGGGGCCGCGGCGGCCCTCCCGCCACCACCAGTCGACCCACTCCTGCGGGAAGGCGTGCTCGAGGTCGTCGTAGTGGCGCGAGATCGGGCGCATCTGCTCCACCGCCGCGCGGTGGAAGTAGTCGCGCGCCTTGCGCGTGTTGGGGGTCGGGTCGAAGGAGATCGGCATGGGCGCTCCACTCAGACCAGCGCGAGCGCTTCGAAGCTCGCGAAGCCGCGCGCGTCGCGCAGGTGCATTTCCGGCAGGTATTCGCGGGTGTAGCCGTGGCCGCCGAGCACCTGCACGGCGCCGTCCGCCACCGCGAGTGAGACGCGCGCCGCCTGCGAGTGGGCGAGCGCCGCCGCGTGGGTCGCATCCTCGCCCTGGTCGAGCCTCCAGGCGGCCTCCCAGGCGAGGAGCCGCGCCCCGTCGATCTCGATCGCCATGTCGGCGAGCGCGAAGGCGATCGCCTGTCGCGTCGCAATCGGGGCGCCGAAGGTCTGGCGCTCCTTCGCGTAGTCCCGGGCCACCTCGAACGCGGCCCGCGCCACCCCGACGGCCGCCGCCGCGAGCGCGACGCGCCCGCGCGCGAGCAGCCTCGCCACCTCGTCGCCCCCCGGCGCGCCGAGGCGCGCCTCGGCCGGCACGCGCACGTCGCGCAGCGAGAGCGCGACGGTCGGCAGCGCGCCGATCCCCATGTTGCGCTCGGGCGAGGCCGTGAGGCCCGCGGCGTCGCGCGGGACCGCGAAGAGGCCGGCCCCGTCCTCCGCGGTGGCGCAGACGAGCACGAGGGTGCCGCCCGACTGCCACGGCACGAAGCACTTCTCGCCCGTGATCGCGAAGCCGCCCGCGCAGCGCTCCGCCCGGGTGGCCGGCCGCAGGGGGTCGAAGCGCAGCCGGGGCTCGACGACCGCGAGCGACCCGGGGACGAAGCGCTCGCCCGCGAAGGCGGGCAGCCAGGCGCTGCGCTGCGCCGCGCTGCCGAAGTCGCAGACGGGCAGCGCCACGAGCGCCGGCGAGAGGATCGCGAGCGCGAGCGAGAGGTCGCCCCACGCCAGCTCCTCGGCGACGAGCGCGCCGGTAACCGCGCTGCGCTCGCCGCCGCCGCCGTGCTCCTCCGGCAGCGCATTGGCGACGAGCCCGAGAGCGTGCGCCCGCTCGAGCACCTCGTGCGGCAGCTTGCGCGATTCGCTCGCCTCCCGGGCCCGGGGGCGGATCTCGCTCGCCGCGAAGCTCCGGACGGTCTCGACGACGAGCTTCTGCTCGTCGCTCGGCTCGAAATCGATCACGCGCGGCCTCGCTTCGGGAAGAATCTGGAATCATTCACGATTTGCAGCCGGCCGTCCAGACGGCGCCGCGCGTTGCCCGCTCCGCATTCGGCAGCCCGCGCGGGGTTGACGGGGCCTTCCTTCCGTAGTAAATCACCGCCCGGATTCGTGGCGGGCAGGCGATGCGTGGCCGCGAGAGCAGTGCCGCGGGTCCCTAATCCTCCTCCGATCCCCATTGCTGTCGGAGATTCCTCGCCCGCATGCGTCCCACCCGTCCGCGCCGGCGCCTCCTGCTCGCCACGCTGCTCGTCGTCGCCAGCGTGGGCGTGGTGCTGGGGATCGCCGGCCTGTGGGGTGAACATGCCGCGGTAGCGGCCGAGCCGCTCGTCGCGGGGAGCGTCTGCGAGGCCCACGAGCTCCGCGCGCGCAAGGCCGAGAATCCCTCGCTCGAGATCGAGATCCCGTCTCAATACGACGTGCCGTGGCCGACCCGCGCGGCGTGCCTCTCGCATGAGGCGGCGCTGGATCCGAACACGCCCGGCCCCGTGCAGCCGATCCCATTCAGCCACAAGCACCACGCCGGGCTCTACGGCGTCGACTGCCAGTACTGCCACACGGGGACCGACCGCTCGCCCGCTGCCGGGGTGCCCTCGGTCGAGCTCTGCATGGGCTGCCACTCCCTCTTCCCGCCGTCCTACGACGAGCTCGAGGGCATCCGCACGTTAAAGCAATACTGGGAGCAGAAGCAGTCCATCCCCTGGGTCCAGATCCATCGGCTCCCGGAGTACGTGCAGTTCCGGCACAACCGGCACCTCGAGGCCGGCGTCGACTGCCAGGTCTGTCACGGACAGGTGCGGGAGATGGACAAGGTCTCCCTCGTTCCGGACACCCACTGGTGGCCGTGGCTGCTGCCGACGCAGAAGCTCGAGATGGGCTGGTGCGTCAACTGCCATCGACAGAACGGCGCGTCGCAGGACTGCCTGACCTGTCACTACTGAGACGAGAGCACGCCCCGGAATGCCCGAACTGGATCGTCGTGATTTCCTGAAGCTCGTCGGAGTCGGCGCCGGAGGCGCTGCTGCGGCCGGCTGCTCGGACCACGTCGAGAAGCTGATCCCCTACGTAGTGCAGCCCGAGGTGATCACGCCCGGGCTTCCGGTCTTCTACGCCTCGACCTGCCTCGAATGCCCCGCGGCCTGCGGCCTGCACGTGCGGACCCGCGAGGGGCGACCCATCAAGCTCGAGGGCAACCCCGAGCATCCGATCAACCGCGGCCGGCTCTGCGGACGCGGCCAGGCCTCGATCGGCCGCACCTACCACCCCGACCGCTTCCGCAAGCCGCAGCGCCGTGGCGCCGGCGGCGCGCTCGAGGACGTCGGCTGGAAGGAGGCCACGGCGCAGCTCGCCGCGAAGATCTCGGCCGCCGGCTCCGGCACCTGGGTGCTCGGCGGCAGCACCGGCCCTGCGCTCTCGGGCCTCCTCGACCGCTTCGTCGCCGCCGTCGGTGCCGGCGGCCGCGTGGTCTACGAGCCGTTCTCGAACGACGCCCTGCGCGAGGCCTCGCGCGCGGTCTTCGGCGTGGCGGGACGCCCGATCTTCGACCTCACCGGCGCCGACTACGTCGTCGACCTCGGTGCCGACTCCTTCGAGACCTGGCTCTCGCCGGTCGAGCACCAGCGGCAGATCCTCGAGGCGCGCGACGTCGCCAGCCAGGAGGGGCGCGCCGCGCGGATGGTCTACGTCGGCCCGCGGCTCTCGATGACCGCCAGCAGCGCCGACGAGTGGCTGCCCGCGAAAGCCGGCAGCGAGGGGCTCGTCGCGCTCGCGCTCGCGCAGGTCGCCCTCGAGCGGCGGCAGGCGGCCGGGCGCCCGGTGGGCGGCGACCCGGCACTCCTCGCCGGCCTGCTTGCCGGCTTCGCGCCCGAGAAGGTGGCGGCGGCGACCGGCGTCGAGGCTGCGGCGCTGCGCCGCGTGGGCGAGCAGATCGCCGACGCGGCTCGCCCCGTGGCGCTCCCGCCCGGTCCTGGGGCCACCAGCTCGCGGGCGGTTGCGGCGAACGCGGCCGTGCTGATCCTGGATGCGGTGATCGGCGCCGTGGGCCGCTCGGTGGGGCTCCCGCCCGACGCGCCGGCGACGCCCGAGCCGGCCAGCCTTGCGCAGCTCGAGGAGCTGGTCGCGGCGATCAACGGGGGCCGCGTCTCGGTGCTGCTGATCCACGACTCGAACCCCGTCTACTCGCTCCCGCCGCAGCTCGGCTTCCGCGAGGCGCTCGCGAAGGTGGGTCTCGTGGTCTCGTTCGCCTCGATCCCGGACGAGACCACTGAGGTCGCGGGCCTGATCCTCCCGGACCACACTCCGCTCGAGAGCTGGGGCGACGCGTCGCCGCGTCCCGGTGTGCGCTCGATCGTGCAGCCGACGATCCGGCCGCTCTTCGACACGCAGGCCTTCGGCGACGCGCTGCTCGACACGGCGCGCGCGATGGGCGAGTCCGTCGCCGCGAAGCTGCCGCAGGGGAGCTTCCGCGGCGTGGTCGAGACCGCGTGGGGGGGCGACTTCGACGCCGCGCTGGCCCGCGGCGGGAGCTTCGCGCCCGCGCCGCTGCGTGGCGGCCCGGTGCTCGCCGGAGCCGCCAAGCTCGCCTTCAAGGCGCCAGAGCTCGCCGGCGACGGGGACCACGCGCTCCTCGCGCATCCCTCGCCGCTGCTCTACGACGGCCGCGGCGCGGTACTGCCGTGGCTCCAGGAGACGCCGGACCCCGTCTCGAAGATCTCCTGGCAGTCGTGGCTCGAGCTGAGCCGGAACAGCGCCAAGGCGCTCGGCGTCGAGGCGGGCGACGTCGTGTCGGTCGAGACGCCGGCCGGCCGGGTGGAGGTCGCGGCGTTCCCGCGCGGTGGCATCCGCGACGACGTCGTGGCGCTCGCCATCGGCCAGGGCCACCACGTCGGCCTCTACGCCTCGCACCAGAACGACGCTCGCCCCGGCGAGGCGCGCGGCGCGAGCGCGATCGCGCTGCTCCCGACGGTGCGCGATGAGGCCGGGGGGCGCGCCTGGCTGGTGACGAAGGCCCGCATCGCGCGCACGGGCGGACACGCGCGCCTCGCGCTGATGCAGCAGAGCGACAACAAGCGCGGTCGCCAGCTCGGCGACGCGGTCGCGCTCGCGGCGCTCACCGGCGGCGAGACGGCGTCCGGGCACGCCGGTGAGCACGAGATGCGCAAGCCCTTCGACGGCGCGGCGGACGCCACGGACGCCTCCCCGTACCGCTGGGGCATGACGATCGACATCGACAAGTGTACGGGCTGCAGCGCCTGCAGCGTCGCCTGCTCGATCGAGAACAACATCCCGAACGTCGGCGAGGAGCAGGTCGTGCGCTCCCGCCTGATGTCCTGGCTCCGGATCGAGCGCTGGGTCGGAGACGGCACGCAGGAGCTGCGCGCCGGGCGCCCGCCCCGCGAGGACCACGAGCAGCTCGGGCGCATCGACGTGCGCAACTCCCCGATGCTCTGCCAGCACTGCGGCGCGGCGCCCTGCGAGCCCGTCTGCCCGGTCCTCGCGACCTACCACTCGCCCGAGGGCCTGAACGGGATGATCTACAACCGCTGCATCGGCACGCGGTACTGCTCCAATAACTGCCCGTACAAGGTCCGTCGCTTCAACTGGTTCGACAACAGCATCCTCAACTGGCCGGATCCCCTGCCGCTGATGCTGAACCCCGACGTCACCGTGCGCTGCCAGGGCGTGATGGAGAAGTGCACCTTCTGCGTGCAGCGGATCGACCTCGCGCGCCAGACCGCGAAGGACGAGGGCCGGCCGATCGCAGACGGCGAGGTGACGCCGGCCTGCGCGCAGACCTGCCCGAGCCAGGCGATCGTCTTCGGCAACCTGCGCGACGAGCAGGGCGTCGCGGTGCGCAGCGCCGAGGCAGCCGGGGTGCGCGCCTACCACGCGCTGCACATGCTCAACACCCGGCCGAGCATCAGCTACCTCGCGCGGGTGACCCGCGACCCCGGGAGCCGCATCGACGAGACGACCCACCACGCGGACGCGGCGGCGGCTCGCGGGGACCAGGAGGGAACGGCATGACGCCTCCGCCGCCCGAGGGGGTCGCCGCCATGATCCGGCCCGCACCGGTGCCGCCGGACTCGCGGATCAACCGGGACATCCTCTCCGTGATGGAGGGGACGTCGATCGGCTACTGGGGGCTGCTCGGCCTCGCCGTGTTCCTGGTTCA
>Ga0315278_10006450_pt1 | contig 10668 bp, 7 predicted proteins | sample YL17G06_0_MG_FD_203880 | JGI IMG/M metagenome (GOLD analysis project Ga0315278, IMG submission 203880) | Sediment microbial communities from Yellowstone Lake, YNP, Wyoming, USA - YL17G06_0 | ecosystem: Environmental > Aquatic > Freshwater > Lake > Sediment | place: USA: Wyoming | collected... | reverse complement strand
GTGTTTTTTCGCGCGGAGAGATCCGGGCGGGCGGATAGCTCAGTTGGTAGAGCATCGCCCTTACAAGGCGAGGGTCGCAGGTTCGAGTCCTGTTCCGCCTACCAGTTCCGAATCAATGGGTTGCGGGTTATTCTGTGGCCCCTTTATTCATGCTCTTATCTTCACTCCCAGCTCTATTCCCAGCATGAAAACGGATTTCCCTCGCAACCAAGGTGCCCCCGGGCCACTGACGGGGGGGCCGCCGTCCGGCGCGCCGCAAGGCATGGGGGGTTCTCCCTAATCTCCTCCATGAGTGTATCGTTGCCCGGTCTCCGGGAAAGAAATCCCTCGCTACGTGGTCCCGGTCCTTTGTCGCGGGAATATCGCCAACGTTGCCCCACATTCGACGATGCTCCGCTCCGATACCCGTCGCCATTCCTCGGCAGGACCCGCCTAGCCCGCCCCCCTGGCGAACCACCAAGTCATCTCATAACCCGAAGGTCCCAGGTTCAAATCCTGGCCCCGCTACCAAAAAACACAAGGGGTTACGCGTGGTTGCGTAGCCCCTTTCTTTTTACCCCAAGTGATGGATTTATCAGTCCCAACATTAGTCCCAACAAAATAACGGTATTCCCAGGAGCTGGTTCCCATTATAGACGCCCATGGTAGCCTTCCTCCGTAGCATGAGCTGCTGCAAGCCGCAGCGCTGCATTTATTGAGCGTAGCACCCGGGGGGAGCCCCCCCCCAAAGCACCCTCCGCAAATACATATCGGCCCTCTCGTATTCGGTCACCATTTTCAACCAAGGCGGACATCGCCTTATTATTTTGATGCCGGCATAAATAACCCATTCAAGCTGCGCTGTAGCTGTAGTGTTTATATAGGTATATATATAACAAAGCCAATAAACGATATCGATCGGGAATGATACTTTTTTCAAATATCAGGCATGACTGACACGGTAAGCAAGGAAATCCGCTCTTGGATCATGTCACGAGTTCGGGGGAGGGATACCTCACCCGAGATCATAGTACGACAGATTCTCCACCGAACCGGCTTTCGTTTCAGGCTTCACGCAAAGGATCTGCCCGGGCGGCCGGACATCGTGAACCGGCGGCGACGAATCGCGATATTCGTTCACGGATGCTTCTGGCATGTGCATCGTGGGTGCCGCTTTGCGACGGTCCCGAAAACCCGAATCGCATTCTGGAGGGAGAAACTGGAAGCAAACGTGAAGAGAGATATCCTGGCGCAAAAGGAACTTCGGCAGCTAGGCTGGCGCATTCTCGTGGTCTGGCAATGCGAACTGCGCAAACCTCAGACCCTGCAGCTCAAAATTCATCGTTTTCTCGGAACCGGCAACATGTAGAATGACATCGACAAGGAGATCTAATGACTGCTGCGGGAAAGATGAACCTGCTGTCCCTGTTTGCGGGCGCCGGCGGGCTTGACATTGGATTTGAATCCACGGGCATGTTTGAAACGCTCGCGGCGGTCGAATTTCAGCCGGAGTACAGTGCAACTCTCCAGAAAAACATGACAAAGGGTTTCCTCCCAACCGCCGAGATCATACAAGAAGACATAAGGAAACTGGATCCCAAGAAGACCGCCCGCCGATATTTTCCGAAAGGCCGTATAGACGGGATCATCGGCGGTCCACCGTGCGAGGCGTTCAGCGTCCGGGGAAAAAAGGGAGGCCTCTCTGATCCGCGCGGCCTTCTCGTCTTCGATTTCATCCGTTGGGCGGTCGAACTCAGGCCCGCATTCGTCCTGATGGAAAACGTGCCGCCGTTGGCCAAATTCGACGACGGGAAAATCTTGGATGACCTCCACAAGGAACTCGATGGCGCCGGTTATTCCACCTGCAGCGCCGTTCTGAACGCCGCCGGATACGGAGCCGCGACAAAACGACAAAGACTGATACTCCTCGCGTTCCTCGGGACACAGGTAAAGATGCCCGAGCCGACACATACAGAAGGGACCGTTCTCCCTGGCTTGGGGCTCCTGCCGGCATTGACGGTTCGCACGGCTCTCAGGGGTCTGCCGAAACCCGGATACGACGAAACCGTCTTCCCTACATGGCACCGTCTCGTAAACCACACACCCGAGGTGGTGAAGCGTTTTTCTTCATTGCTCCTAGGGCAACAGGACAATATTCGAAAGCGCACGAGACTCCATCCTGACCGGCCCAGCGCGACCATCGTGGCTGGAAACCATCAAGGAACGAGGACCCACATACATCCTTTCGAGCCACGGGAATTAACGAACAGGGAATGCGCAAGGCTCCACGGATTTCCTGACGAATTCGAGTTCTGCGGCACCGGCCCCGCAGTGTGTAAACAGATAGCCAACTCGGTCCCGATTCCCTTCGCGCGCACCATGGCGGAGTCGATATTCCGCCAACTCTCCGGCATCGATGAAATCTCGAAAAAGTCAGTCACTGCTTAGCACGCGGGTCCTTATCGGACCACGGGCAGAGCGCTACAGGGCTTCCGAAGACATCTTCGCGGAAGTCGCACGTGCGGAGGAAAACCTTCTCTCCCGCCGGGCGGCCGCATGGGGATCGCTGCACGAAATAAGGTCCTCGTACGCCCCCCATTGCAGGGCGTACTACACACTCGCCGCCTTGAGCCGGCGCAAGGTCTTGGAAGAGAAGGATCGGCGTACCTCCCTGTCTTGCCTGTTCCGACTCCGTACCCTTATCGAACGCACGATACTTCGTGACCTCGCGGAATCAGAAAAGAGTATGGAAGTCCTCGCGATTGCATCCGAGGAGGCATTCTTTGGAAGCAGCGCCAAACAAGGGGTCAGCATCAGGTACCCGCTCGCAAGTTGCATCCCCACTGACAATTGCGGCGGGAGGTGCTACGCCCACGATGGGAGAGACCGAGAGATCCATCACATCTTCCGCGGCGTCCTGAACATGTATTTGGGTCGCATCTACGAGGACGGCGGGGACGGTGTCCGGGCGGACGTAATGAGACGGTTGGCCCGGACCATTTCCAAGGCTGTGTTTGCCGCGCAGGAAGACAAGCGACGAGCCTTGGCGGAAGGTTATTCGAGGGAACCTCGAATCCGCTTTGCCCACATCGGCGAGATGGTCGACACCCCCGAGTTTTCAAACGCACTGGCTTTGGAGATCAAAAGACGGGACCCATCGATACGATGCGTTCTTTACACCCGCCATCCGAAAGTCTCCGGCGTTGATACGAGATTGTTCGTCGTCAACTTCACCCTTGAGGGAAGGGGCGACAGACGGAAGGAATACGCACCGAAAGACGCACTTATCGTGAGCAGCGCATGGGACGGCGTGGTGATGCCGGAGGCGACCGTCAACTTCCTCGAACACCACGTCGAGAAAATTGCTGACGCCAGTAGGAGCGGTTCGATCTGTCCGGTTACGGCCTCGCATCACGCCGTCGTCTCCTGCGATGAGGCATGCTGCGATAGATGTTTCCGCCCGAAAGGTCCCAAACACCGGGCAACGGGAATCGGCAAACCCTCTCGGAACCAAGGCGATAAGGGGACGGACCGCGAAGACATAGTATTTACATGAGAATCCTGATGTCCATACAATGCAATGACATTTCAGAGTGAACAGCATAATGCGAGAATGTCTGACGATTTCAGCATCAGGATCGACCCGGGCGTGAAGCAGGCGTTGAGGGACGCCGCCGAGAAGTAACAACGCAGCATCGCGAATCTGATCGAGGTTTTTATACGGCAACATTTCAAAGCAATCGGGGTGCAGATCGGCCGCGGATAAAAAGAAGGTCCGCTTCGAGAAAACAGGCAGGTTTGACTGGGAAACATAGAGGGGATACAGGGATGGACTACGAAAACCTGCCGACTTCGGAGCTGATAAGACTTCTAAATGCCCACGACCAGGAAAGGGCGGAAGCCGGAAAAGACGGGATAATCCTGTCCTACTCCGGTCGCACGGCTCCTTGGCAGATCATCCGTTTGGTAAAACCGAAGCTCAGTAGCATCCTCCACAAGTTATCGGTAGGCGACGAGTCTTCCCAAGCACAGAACATGATCGTCGAAGGAGAAAACCTCTCGGCGATGGTGTCTCTCTACAAATACCGCGGGCAGGTAGACCTGATCCTCACTGACCCCCCATACAACACTGGCAACGGATTCCGCTACAACGACAAGTGGGACAAGGACCCGAATGATCCCGACCTAGGTGAAATCGTCCGCGAGGACGACGGCTCCCGCCACAGCAAATGGTTGCGGTTTATGACTCCGAGGATCTGGATGATGCGGGAAATGCTGAAACCTGGCGGAGTCATCGCCATCTGCATCGACCATCGGGAACTGTACCGTTTGGGGATGCTGATGGATGAGATATTCCGGGAGGAGAATTGCATCGGCATTATCAACTGGCAGAAGAGCTATTCGCCGAAAAACGACAACAAGCATCTGTCCACTGCGACGGAGTACGTGCTCGTCTACGCGAAAGACCTCGACAAGTCGAAAACCGGCCTGTTGGATCGAACGGAGGCGATGGATGCCCGCTACAGGAATATAGACGGAGACCCACTCGAATGGAAGTCCCAAGACGTTTCGGCCAAAGAAGTCATGCGGACGATGTTTTACGCCATTCAGAGTCCATTTACGGGAAAAATATACTACCCAAACATAGGTAAAACCAGGCATTGGGGCCATAAAAAGAGCACCATGAAAAAATGGCTCGAAGAATGGGGATCTAAATACGAAGAGAAAGACATCGGGGACGGCAGTTTTATCGATAAAAAAGGTGAACCCTTCAGGGCAAAATCTCTAGTAATGCAGGGATGCCGCTTCGAGAATGGTGAAGTCGTTGGAAGTGAAAAGGTGCTTCTTGATGCGAGAAAGAGCGCCCAAGATAGGTTGGCGGCAGGGGTGTGGCCAGAGCTTTACTTCGGGAATACGGGCGAAAAGGGGCCGCAACTGAAGCTCTATCACAGCCAGGTAAAGAAGGGGAAGGTGCCGATTTCATACTGGGCGGACGATAACTACGATCTCCCCATAGAAATCGAAAGCCAGTCGTGGGGCCACGAGGAGTCCGGACATAGCCAGACCGGGATCAACGAACTCGACGCGATAGTCGGCAAGGGACATAATTTTGAAACCGTAAAGCCCCTGATGTTGTTCAAGAAGATCATCCAGCTCTGGTGCCGGCCCGAAGGGATCATCCTCGATCCGTTCGCCGGGTCAGGAACCACCGCCCACGCGGTGTTGGCCTTGAACAGCGAAACCGAATCCGCGAGGAGGTTTATCCTCGTAGAGCAGGGCAACTCCGAAAAAGGGGACCTCTACGCAAGGACGCTCACCTCGGATCGCGTTCGCCGCGTCATCAGTGGAGATTGGGCCACAAGGAAAGCCGAGCCGCTGCCGGGAGGTTTTCGGTACATCAAGATTAAAAATCAGAAGATCGACGCTGACGCGGTCAACGCGCTGGCGCGCGAAGAAATGGTAGACCTCCTACTGACGAGCTATTGGGACAGGGCGGAAAAGGCGAAATCTTACCTAAAACGATTCCCCGCAGGACAGCACCGTTTCCTTTTTGGAGTCAACCCGCGGAACGAAGGCTTCTATCTGCTGTGGGAGCCAAAGGGGAAGCCATCGGTACTCACCCGCGACGTATTCCGAGCGATCGTCGACGAAGCAAAAATCAATTGCGCGTCGTCTTCCAAATACCACATCTACGCCTCCTCCGCTCCGTACTCGGGGCACAGCGTCGAGTTTTACAAGATTCCTGACAAGGTCCTCGAACACATCGGGTTCAACGTGCGTTCCGACGCATACTACAACGAGCCTGTTGAAGCCTGATGTTCGAACTCAAGACCTTCCAGAGCGAAGCGGCCAACCTGATTTCCGACAGATACACTTTCTTTGCAAATCATCGCGATCGTCCGTCGAAAGGACGGGTCCCACGCCCATTCTTCCAGGTGTTGTCCGCGCTAACCGGCGGCGGCAAGACGCCGATCCTTGCGCAAGCGGTCTCGCTGATCCGAAACCACCTCGTTGGCGAACCCATCGTCATCTGGATGTCGAAAGCAAGATCGGTCGTAAGCCAGACATACGGTAATTTCGATGGCGGGAAGTATTCCCCGATCATAGACGGCTTCAAGGTCGTCATGGTCAAGGATCTGACGCCGGAGTTGATTTCGGATGGATCGGCTCCTCTCCTAATCATGACCACTACCGGTCTCTTCAACAACAAGGACCAATCAGAGGGCGTTCTCAACATCTACAAGAAGGGCAGCGATAGGCAAGGCGAGAAGTCTATCTGGGATCGGTGGATAGAACGGTACGACGGCGAGAAGCGGCGTCCCCTGATCATCGTATACGACGAGGCGCACAACCTTTCAGACCAGCAAACCGATATCCTCTCGGAACTTGAGGCCGAAGCATATCTCCTCGCCAGCGCAACAATGCGCCTGCCTGATAACTTCAGGAGATCTGTGATCGACCCGATCAAGCTTTGGTTCAAAGAAGCCCACGACCAGGATGCATTCGTAAGGCTCAAGGCTGTGGATGAGAATGGCAACAAGCATTTGGATCGCTTCATCACCACGGCCGTCGACAGCTCTTCCGTCGTAGAAGCCGAGTTGGTGAAACGAGCCATACAGTTCGATGGAACCACCGCGCCTATGGAGCGTTGTCTGGACGATTTGTTGGAGCGGATGCTGACTATCGAGAAGGAAATCGAAGACCGATCCATGGGGCTCGCACCGAAATCGATCTACGTATGCAGGACGAATATCAACGACGATGGAACAAAGGACGAACCGGATTTGCCGTTCAACCAAAGGAAGGCCCCGCCAATAAAGATATGGCGGTATCTGGCGGAGACCAAAAGCATCAACCCCCGGAAAATCGCCATATACGCGGATCTGAATTTCAAAGCAGGCAGCAAACCGGAGTCCGTCAACCTCTTCTCGAAAGGGGATGACGATTTCGATAAGTTTCACGAAGGGGATTACGAGCACATCATCTTCAACCTTTCTCTTCAGGAAGGGTGGGACGATCCTGCATGCTACTTGGCCTACATCGATAAGAGCATGGGATCGAACGTGCAGGTTGAGCAGGTCATCGGTCGCGTCCTTCGCCAACCGGGAGCCAAACATTACGATAACCCTCTGCTCAACAGCGCCCACTTCTTCCTCAGAGTCGATAACCGGAACGTGTTCACTGAGAGTCTCGACAAGGTCAAAGAAAAACTTCAAAGCGAGGGATGTCCGATTGTTATTACCGGATCCTACAGATTCGGCGACGGAAGAGGAAGTACGGATATCAAGCCCCGCACCGGTAAGAAGGCGAAGATCTACAACATATTCATTGACTCGACGGAAGCACAGAGAGAGATCGGAAAGATCGTCAACAGATTTCCTCGTTTCGTGGAGGGGAGCCCTGACAGTAAGGGCGAAGCTGAGACCGCAACGACAGTTGTGGAATTGACCGGAGGCAAGACTCCGGAAATCTTCTGGAAGCGAGAAGGCAACACGAATCCGGTGCGGATCCGTTGGCTCCTAAACACAGCCATCCGTTCGATTACCGCTCAAGCTCTCAAGATAGTGGACCTTAAGGGCCCGCGTTTCGACGCTCGGGTCCAAGTACGCAGCAGTGCAGACGAGCTCATAAAAAAGACAGCACAAGAAATCGTGGACGCATACTTCACATTCTCTGATCTGGCGTACGAGGTAGAGGACGAGTTCAAATTCGGTACCATCAGGATCAATCTCGACAAAGCGTACGGGTTCAAGAACGGCCTCTACCCAAAGTATAGCGATTTCAACAACTTTGAGCTGTCTTTTGCAAGGGCTTTAGATGTAACTGGGGTTCTTTGGCATCGCAATCCCGTTGCAGGTGGTTATCGCATTCCACTTGTCTCACCCGGAGACACGCAAAATTTCTATCCGGATTTCATCGCGTGGAAGGGTGGATTGATTTACTGCCTCGATACCAAAGGATCACACCTGCTTACCGATGCCGTCGCACGGAAACTCTTCGATATCAAGGAAGGCAACATCACGAAAATTCTGACCCGGTTCATCACGGAAGGTAAGCAGACGGTTATGCAGGGAAAGACGCAGAAAGGAGGCTATACGGTATGGAAGATGAAATCCGGGGTGCCGCGCCCCATCCCTGTAGAAACATTGAAGGACGCGGTCAAAGAATGTTTCCGGTAGTAGGGGGCGGCAGACCGTTTTTTACATCCAAACGAGGATAGCCGATGGCCGAGGAAAAGCGCGGGTACTCTATAGACCTGTTCACGGCCTAGACTTGCGAAGAGTTTTACAATGCCGTGGGGAATGTCTCCGGGTTCCGGCTGCGGCGACGGAAAATGATGCAGAGTGTTAAACAGGGGGACTGCTTCCTGTACTGTCTGGCAGGGGTGTTCCGGTGGATCGGTATCCTGGAAGTGCTTTCAGCCCCCTTCGAGGATATAGAGAACCTCTGATCCGACGAGGACTTAGCCGGAGCATTAGCCCTACATATATGAAGGGGAATAACAGACATGCCCACGATCATTGACCAAAGGCAAAAGACGTACAATGCTGTCCGACTAATCTCAGAAGAAAAGTTTGAAGCGATCGTGCAGGATTTGTCTGATCAGATATTTGGATCGTCTAGCATCTACATTCCCATCAAGAAACGTGTCGGGCGCGATAACCTCGTCACGATCCCTGACGGGTATGTTATCGACATGGCGGACCCACGCACTCCAAAAATGTATGTCGTGGAAAACGAGATCGTAAGCCATGATCCCTTCAAGCACATTGGCATTCAAATGCTGAAATTCGTCACAAGCTTTGATGAGATCCAATTGAAGGTTCGACACTTCATCATGGAGTACATCACATCCCACAGGCCCCTTCTCGCACGTCTCGAGGAATCACGAAAGAAATCAGACGCTCGAAACATCGACAACTATCTCGACAAAGCCGTTTACGGTGAGTTTCACGGCATTGTCGTGATAGACGAGGCACAAGAAGAACTTCACCGCGTACTTCAGAAGATCAATGCAGATATTTCCGTTCTTGAGTTGAAAACCTACGAATCCGAGGACGGAACCCGCATGTTTATGTACGACACGCTCTATGACGATGAAGAAACGATAGAGCCCACGGGGATTAAAAGCAGAAAGACAAAGCTCACGCCTGCAACGATTGCACAGAAACGCGCCCGCCGCCTTCAATGCGACACGATTATCGTTCCGGCGCAGGCGGACGGCTTCAAGAAGGTATTTCTCGGGGAACACAAGTGGTATGCAATACGAATCGGCCCGGCCATGAAGGACCGAATAAAGTATATCGCCGCATATCAGGTGGCCCCGGTCGGCGCCGTCACACATTGCGCAGAGGTTACAGAAATCAGACCCTATAAGGATACCGGCAAATATGTAGTTACATTCAAACAGCCGGCCGTAAAAATCAGACAAATAAAGCCGAGGGATACCCGCTTTAGTCCCCAAGGCCCGATATATGCGCAGCGAAACAGATTGCTTAAGGCGAAGACGCTTGAGGATGCCCTGAAATAACATCTCGTGTTTTTAACGAACGCTCGCTGCTTAGCCTGGGCGTTGAGAGTGCCACATTGATGGAGGTTAAATGTCGACCTTACCGCTTATTGTAGATTGCGATGACGTTATCGATTTTATAAAAAAAGTTGAATTGTTTGGAAGAAGGAAATGGATTTACCGTGGGCATGCGCGATATAGCGAAACAATCGATAAAGATTGGTTATTGAAATCATCCTTACATCGGTTCTTAAATACGCACCGCGGAAAGGCAATAAGAAAATCAAGTTGGTATCCCCGCGAACGTAGTTTGATCGCGAGATTCCAAGGTGCGGCTCATTTGTATATATCAAATATTCCAAGCATTAAGGAAAAAATATCTTGGCTTGCATTAATGCAACATTACGGAAGTCATACTAGGTTATTGGATTTTACATTCAGTCCAGTTATCGCTTTATATTTTGCTATTCGCGAAGCTAGTCCAGATACCGGAAAGTATAGTGTACATGCAATTCATATCGATAGCGTTCGTGATAAGTCATTGAATATCAGGAAGACATTGCCAACATATGATGGCAAGTCACCTGAATTAAATCCAGCCATTGATGAGTATAATATTGGGTATCGACCTCATAGTGTAGATTTTTTAGGTATTTACGATGGGAGATTATTAAACCAAAGACAAGAGGCACAGGAGGGAGTATTCCTTGTTCCAAACAAAATAGACCTGGATATAGAAGGGTGGCTCAGAGATTGTAAACCTAAGGGATATATTCGTCCTCATAGAGTGCCATGGGTAGAATTCGTGTTTCGAAACAGCGAAGATCAATATTATAAATCCATCAACCAACTATTGAATATTGGAATGACTCCTAAGCGATTATTTCCAGGTTTAGAGGGTCTTTCTGAGTCGATGAAATATTTATGGTTGGAAGTAGCTAAAGAATTTGAACCATCAGGCGCGCCCTAACATTAGGCTGAAGCTGACGGCTCACCTGGGTTAAACCTTGTGCGTCGGAAATATAGCTGGAGCGGGACATTATGGCTAAGAAACGAATGAGGATCAAAATTCGTATTCCTCCTTACGTTTCACCACGCAATCATTGGCGACGAAAAATTCATTCCGTCGTAGCGCAAGAGCATGAATCAAAAGGAGTCCGATACACCGGAAAGGATCG
>Ga0315278_10006449_pt1 | contig 10668 bp, 10 predicted proteins | sample YL17G06_0_MG_FD_203880 | JGI IMG/M metagenome (GOLD analysis project Ga0315278, IMG submission 203880) | Sediment microbial communities from Yellowstone Lake, YNP, Wyoming, USA - YL17G06_0 | ecosystem: Environmental > Aquatic > Freshwater > Lake > Sediment | place: USA: Wyoming | collected... | reverse complement strand
CGGGGTCATATCGGGGTCATATCGGGGTCATATCGGGGTCAGTATCGGGGTCAGGCTTGCATTATTGCATTATCGATAGCGCGCCAGGCCAGCCGCGGATTTCTGGTGCCGTTGCGGACGGGCGAGGTATCATGAACCACCGCCCACGCCATCGGGAGGTGCACGATGGATACTCAAGAGCTGCTTCAGGAGATCACGCGTCGCATCGACGACTCCGCCAAGGGGACGAGAGAATACGTCGAAACGTCGGCGCAAGAGGTCCGCGCCGACTTCGCCGCGGCAGTGACCGAAAACACCCGCGGCTACGAGGCCGTGGCCGAGCGGATGGACGATAGCATCGCGGTGATCGCCGAGGGCCATCTGATGCTGGCGGAGAAGATCGACCGCGTCGCCGCCGAGCTTCGCCAGGAGATGAAGGAGCAGGGAGAGCTGCTGCGCACCGAGATGCGCGCCGGCGACGCGGCGCTTCGCGAGGAGCTCGGGGCGTTCCGCACCGAGGTGCGGGGCGAGTTCGCAGAGGTCAGGCGGGTGGCGCGTCTGGAGAGCACGGTGGGTGACCTGACGTCGCGGGTCGGCCGCCTCGAGGAGCGTGCGGCGACGTAAGAGACGTGTTGGTGTTGGGGTCAGGCTTGCGTTGTTGCATAAATGCCGCAGATAGGTGTCAGGCCAAACGAATCTAACGATATCTGGAACCGGCAACGGTGTGCTCTTACGGTCACGTAGATCCCTGCCTTCGATGTCAGGCAACATGGTGACGGGCGACATTGACGTCCGCCGCCACCGCGCTAGGATTGCTCTGCCTCCACGCCACCCGGGAGACGGCCATGCAGAATGAAGAGCTGCTCGATCAGATCAGCCGCCAGCTTGATGCGTCGGCAGAAGAGTACTGTGCCTTTTGGCGTCGGCTGGACGGCGACATGGAGGCGTACTTCCGGCGTGTCGACGAGCAGAGAACCCGCTTTCACGCCGAGCTCTGCGACATCCTCCGCCGTGACCCCGTGATGCTTGCCAAGCTCGAGGCGCTGCCACCCTGGGAGGACCGTGCGAGGCAACTGCGGGAGGAGCGTGCGGCCAACAGGAAGAAGCGGGAGGAAGAGCTCAGCGCGCGGCGTGCCGCGCGTGCCGCCGCCAAGAGTGCCTGACCAGCGGAGCCGATAGGCGCCTGGCAGGTGCCCAGCGGTGTTGACGATTGTCACTGAGCGAGTGCACTGCGGTCTTTGCGCGCGGCCTGGCCGACGATGCCTTGGTCTCTCCGGGCGGCCAGGACTGGCGCAGGGTTGACCGCTGGCCACCTGGCAGTATTATGAGAACGCCTCCGCGCCACCACCGGGAGACGACCATGAAGAACGAGGAGTTGTTGCGCGAGATTACGCTCCGCTTCCAGGCGGTGGCGGAGGGCATGAGCGATGAGATTCGGGTGGTGGCTGAGGGCCACACCATGTTGGCGGAGAAAGTCGACGCACTCGGCGTGCGGCTGGAGGGCGTCGAGAGCGGCCTCGATCGGCTAGGTGTCGCGGTGGTCGGCCTGCGCACCGAGATGCGCGCCGGCGATACGGCGCTGCGCGACGAGATACGCGCCGGCGATACGGCGCTGCGCGAGGAGATACGCGCCGGCGATACGGCGCTGCGCGAGGAGATGCGCGCCGGCGATACGGCGCTGCGCGAGGAGATACGCGCCGGCGATACGGCGCTGCGCGAGGAGATACGCGCCGGCGACAGGGAGCTGCGCGAGGAGATATCGACGCTACGAGCCGAGGTACGTGCTGGCGACCAGGCGTTGCACGAGGAGTTGAGCGGGTTCCGCGCCGAGGTGAAGGGCGAGCTTGCCGAGGTTCGGCGGGTCGGGCGCCTGGAGACGACCCTTGGCGACCTCGCGGCCAGGGTCGACCGCCTCGAAGGGCGCTCGGCCGGGTAGCCGGACAGCGGACCGCGCGCCACGGGGGCCGCGGAAGTCGCCGCGGTCCTTTTGTCTGAGCGCTTTGCGACGGTAGCGGTCGAAACTGTATAATGCCGCGATGCCCGAGATGAGCGAGCGGATCGCTGAGCTGCGGCGCGAGCTGGAGAGCAACCCGCTGTCGCGCCAGTTCTACCAGCTCGGTGAGCTGCTGCGCCGGGACGGGCGGGCGGGCGAGGCGATCGCCGTGCTGCGCGGCGGGCTCGGCCATCACCCGCGCTACGTCGCCGCCTGGGTCTCGCTCGGGCGCGCCTGCCTCGACCGCACCGAGCCGAAGGCTGCCGCAGATGCGCTGCACGAGGCGCTCGAGCTCGACGCCCAGAACCCGGTGGCTTGGCGGCTGCTCGGAGAAGCGCGCCTGGGCGGTGGCGATCGCTTCGGCGCCCTCGACGCGATGGAGCACGCGCTGCAGCTCGCCCCCGGCGATGACGTGCTGCGCGCCGCTGTCGACGCTCTCGCCAGCGAGACGTGGCCGCCCGAGGCCGCGACGCCGGCGAGCGGGGCCGCAACGCCGAACGCCGTGCCGCCGGCGGCGGTCGCCAGCGCGCCGCCGACGGTGTTGCCGGAGCGGATCGTCGTGGAGGCCGAGGAGCCGCACGCTGCCGCCATGGCGCCGGCCGCACCCGAGGTGAAGCCGTTCGCCGGGGCGCTGGCGCCGGCCGCGCCGTCTCTTGTTGCGCCCGGCCTTGGCGACCCGTTCGCGCTCCCCCTCTCGATGTCCGCCACCGAGGCCGCTGCCGATGTGTTTGCCATGCCGGTCGAGGCGGCGAGCTTCGCCGACGAGCCGTTCGGGTCTGCGGCGGCGCCGGCGTCGGCGCAGGCTGCGTTCCTGGCGGAGTTCGCGCCGTTCGAGCCGATTGCGCTGCCGACCGTGGCGGTCGCGGCGGTTGCCGCTCCGGCGGTCCCGGCGGTGTTCCCGGCCGAGCCTGCGCCGGCCGGACCGACCCCGGTGGAGATCGCGGCGCCTGTAGAGTCGGAGGTGGAGAGCGAACCGGCTGCGGCGGTCGCACGCGCCGATGAGGTGTCCGCGGCGGCAACACCTGCCGCGGCACCAATTGCAGAGCTTTTCGATGAGGCCGAGAGCGACGCCGCGCCGGTCGAGGCGATCTCCACGGAGCCGGCGACGCTCGTGGCGCCCTGGGCCGGGCCGGTTTCGGCGCCCGCAAGGACTGCCGAGGCGTGGCCGGCGGTGACACCCGCTGCGGCTGCCGGCCGTCCGACGCTGACGATGGCGCGCTTGCACCTGCAGCAGCAGGATTTTCCCGCCGCGATCGCGATCCTCGAGCGGCTGGTTACCGCCGACCCGGAAAACCAGGAGGCGCGCGACCTGCTCGATCTGGTGCACGACATGATGGCGCCGCTGCCCGGGGAGCTGCCGCTGGCCTCCGTCCGCGAGCGCAGGATAGCCGCGTTGCAGGGTTGGCTGGCCTCTCTTACACTTGGCCAGGAACGGGTGGGCCGATGACTTTCGGGGAAGCGCTTGCTGAGGTGCGGGGGTGTCCTGGCGTCATAGCCACGGCAATCGCCGATCGCGACGGCATCTCGGTCGAGAGCTTCGGCGGCAGCCGCGACGAGGTCGAGGAAGTCGTCGCGGAGTTCTCGAACTTCCTCCGCGAGGTCTCCTCGGCCAATCGCGAGCTGCAGCTCGGCGAGCTCGATCAGGTCTCGGTGGCCGGCACCAAGCGGATTGTCGTGCTGACAACGATCACCGACGAGTACTTCCTGATGACCGTGGTGGAGCGCGACGGGAACCCGGGCAAGGCGCGATTCGCCAGTCGCCTCGCGGCGTTCCGCTTGCGCCGTGAGTTCCTGTAAGGCAAGAGGGAGCCGATGTTCACCTTTGAAGAGCTCTGCCAGTTGATACGTGTCGTCTCCGAGAGCCGGGTTGCGGGGCTCGAGGTCGAGCGCGAGGGGGTGCGGGTGCGTATCGACGGCGTGCCGACCGGGCCCGTCGCCCAGGCCCTCATCGGACCCCCGCTGCTGCCGCCGCAGGTGGCTGCGGCGGCGCAACTGCCGTTCGCCACGAGCTCGTCGGGCGCGGGTTTCGCTCCCTCCGCGGCACTGAGCGCGGCGGCCGAGGAGGACGGCCTCTCGTTTGTGACCTCGCCGATCGTCGGCACCTTCTACCGCGCGCCAAACCCTGACGCCGAGCCGTACGTTAAGGTCGGCGACCTGGTGCACAAGGGCGAGGTGCTGTGCATCGTCGAGGCGATGAAGCTGATGAATGAGATCGAATCGGACGTCAGCGGGACCGTGGCCAAGATCTATTCGGAAAACGCCCAGCCGGTCGAGTTCGGAGAGCGGTTGTTCGCGATCCGGCCGTCCTGAGTTGCGATGATCACCAAGGTCCTGATCGCCAATCGCGGTGAGATCGCGCTGCGGATCATCGCGGCGTGCCGCGAGGCCGGGCTGGCGACGGTGGCCGTCCACTCGGAGGCCGACCGCGACTCCCTGCACGTGATCATGGCCGACGAGGCTGTGTGCATCGGGCCGGCCTACGCCAACGCGTCGTACCTCAACATTACATCGGTGATCTCCGCGGCCGAGATCACCGGCGCCGACGCCGTCCACCCCGGGTACGGTTTTCTCGCCGAGAACGCCCACTTCGCCGAGGTGGTCGGGGAGTGCGGTCTCACCTGGATCGGGCCGCCGCCCGAGGCGATCCGCCTGATGGGCGACAAGGCGACGGCGCGGCGCACCGTCTCCGCGCGCGGCGTGCCGATCCTGCCCGGCTCGCCCGGGCCGCTGAGCTCCCGCGAGGAGGCGGTGCGACTGGCCGAGGAGATCGGCTTCCCGGTGATCCTCAAGGCCTCGGCGGGAGGCGGCGGCAAGGGGATGCGCGTGGCCAAGGACGCGCGCGAGCTGCGCCACGCCTTCGACACCGCCCGCCACGAGGCGGAGCGCGCCTTCGGCGTGGCCGACGTGTACCTCGAGAAGTACCTGACCTCACCGCGGCACATCGAGGTGCAGGTGCTGGCCGATCGTGCTGGCAAGGCGGTCGCACTCGGCGAGCGCGAGTGCTCGATCCAGCGGCGCCACCAGAAGCTGATCGAGGAGGCGCCGTCACCGGCGGTCGATGCCGAGCTGCGCAATCGGCTGTGCACGGCTGCCGTCAGTGCCGCCGAGTCGGTCGGGTACCAGGGTGCCGGAACGGTCGAGTTTCTCTACAACGACGGTGAGTTCTTTTTCATGGAGATGAACACCCGCATCCAGGTGGAGCACCCGGTGACCGAGGCGGTGACCGGCATCGACCTGGTGCGCGCGCAGCTCGCCATCGCCGACGGCCGGCCCCTGCCGGTCCGGAGGATGCCGCGGATGGTCGGCCACGCCATCGAATTCCGCGTCAACGCCGAGGACCCCGAGACGTTCGCGCCGTCTCCGGGCATGATCACGCAGCTCGCGCTTCCCGGCGGTCCCGGAGTGCGCGTCGACACGCACGTGTACAGGGGTTACCGTATTCCGCCGTACTACGACTCGCTCATCGCCAAGCTGATCGTTTCCGGCCGCGACCGGCTCGAGGCGATCACCCGCGCCCGGCGTGCGCTCTCGATGTTCCTCATCGAAGGTGTGAAGACGTCCATTCCCATGCATCTCAAGATCCTGGCCGAGCGCGACTTCGTAGAGGGCAAGCTGTCCACGAAGTTCATGGAGCGCTTCGCCCGCCCCGAGTGAGGCGCCTGCCGTCTCTGGGTGGGGCGGCGACGCGGCGGACGGGCTCCTCCGAGTGGCGGGAGGCGGAGAGCTGTGAGCCGCTGACTGTAGACTGTCCTTGCGATGCGGGTCTTCCTCGTGGGCTTCATGGGTTCGGGAAAGAGCACCACCGGCAGGGCGCTGGCGCGCCGTCTCGGGACGCTCTTCTGGGACCTCGATGCGCGCATCGAGGCGCGGTTGGGGATGACCGTCGCGGAGGCGTTCTCTGGTCACGGCGAGGCGGTGTTTCGGCAGGAGGAGGGGAAGCAGCTCGCGGCGTGCGGGCGGCTGCCGTCCCTGGTGGTCGCCGCCGGCGGTGGCACGTTCTGCTTCGAGGCGAACCGTGCGGTGATGCAGCGGCTCGGCGTGTCCGTGTTCCTCGACGTGCCGTGGGGCGAGGTCCTGCGCCGTCTCCCCGGCAAGCGGGAGGAACGCCCGCTGTTCTCCTCGCCTGAGCAGGCTCACTCGTTGTTCGTGGCCCGCCTGCCACTCTACCGGATGGCCGACGTGCAGGTGAGGCCGGAGGAAGGGGAGGATGCGGAGGCACTCGCCGCGCGCATCGCGATCCTGCTAGAGTCGCGGGTGTGAACCCGCAAGGCGGGGCAAGGTGAGTTGCCGCGCGCCGCGGACTCGCCGGGTTGGATCTGGGCGACGGCATGAGATACCTGATCATCTCCGACATTCACGGCAACCTCGAGGCGATGAGGGCGGTGTTCGCTCATGCCGCGCGCAAGCGGCGCGACGCGGTCCTGTTCCTCGGCGACGCAGTGGGTTATGGCGCCTCCCCGAACCAGGTGTGCGAGCGCCTGCGCTCGCTCGGCAACGGCATGCTGGCCGTCCGCGGCAATCACGATCGCGTCGTGCTCGACGTGCGGCAGGGCGCAATTTTCTTCAACTCGCACGCTCGTCAAGCGGCGGCATGGAGCTCCGAGGTCCTGACGCCGGCCAACCGTCGCTTCCTCGAGGCGATCCCGGTCGGCCCAAGGATCGTCGAGGACAACATCGCGATCTGCCACGGCTCGCCCGCCGACGAGGACGACTATGTGTTCACCGACTCGGAGGCGAGGTCGGCGTTCGCGGCGATCGACACGCGGGTGACGTTCTTCGGCCACTCGCACATCCCCTGCCTGTTCGAGGTCGTGCCGGACGTGGACCCGCAGCCGCTGGTCGGCGTGGTGCTGCGCGGTAGCCGAGTGGCGATCGACCTCGACCCGAACCGGCGCTACCTGGTCAACCCGGGCTCGGTCGGACAGCCGCGCGACCGCGATCCGCGCGCCGCGTACGCGATGTACGACTCGACGTTGCGGCGCTTCACGCTGTACCGCGTCGCCTACGACATCAACAGCGCCCAGCGCAGGATCCTGGCGGCGGGGCTTCCCGCGGTTCTTGCGGAGCGGCTTTTTCACGGCGCCTGAAGCTGCGGAGGTGGGAATGGCGTTCTGCGATGCCTCGACTGTGAGCCGATGCCCGACTCGGCTGCCATGGCTGCGGCGCGCCGCCATCGTCGGCGCCCTCGCCGGTGCGGCAACCGCCGGGGTGGCGCAGCCGCTTCCGGCTCCGGCCGAGGCCCACGCCAGGCTGCTCGCGGCCGCAGATGCGAGGCGTGCCGACCGTACGTTCCTCCTTCGCCTCGCCGCGCATCCGGACGCGACTGTGCGCGCCGACGTGGCGCGCGTGGTTGGGTACGTCGCCGCCCCGCGTGGCGTCTCGGTGCTCGAGCGGCTGGTCGGTGACCCGCAGGCCGACGTGCGGGCGGCGGTGGCCGAGGCCGCGGGTCGCTTGCTGCCCGACCTCGTCAAGAGTGACAACGGTCGCGAGCGGTTGGAGCAGATCCTCCTCCGTTCACTCGGGGACCGCGATCCCCGGGTTCGCTCGGCAGCGGCCTGGGGAGTCGGCCGGGCCGGGCTGGATCACATGGGCCGCTTTCTGGTGCAGCGGCTCCAGCACGAGCGCGACGCCGGCGTGAAGGCCGCCGCGCTGCGCGAGCTGTGGCGGGCAGGCGGCGCCGACTGGCTCGGCATCGCGGCCGCGGCGCTGTCGGACCCGGACCCCGGAGTGCGGTTCGCCGCCGCGTGGTCGTTGGCGCGATCGCCCTCTTCGGACGCCGATGGACCGCTCCGTCTGGCCGCTCGCGATCCTCAGGCGATCGTTCGCACGGTCGCCCTGACCGCCGCCCAGCGCGGCCACGGTGAGACCCTGTGGAGCGAGCTGTGTGTCGCCACGGACGACAACGACGTCCGGGTGCGGATCGCGGCCCTGGTGGGCCTCGGGTCCGCGATCGATGGCGGCGCCAAGCGCTCGCTCACCGACGAGGTGAGCGCCCGCGTGGTCGCCATGCTCGGCAACGACGACCCGGAGCGGGTCCACGAGCGATTTGCAGCCATCCGCCTGGCCGGGATTGCCGGGATCGGCAGCGATCAGGTGCGGTCGATCGCCCAGGGCGACGAGCCGTGGCTCTCTGCCGAGGCGCTCGTGGCGCTCGCCCGGTCCGGCGCCGAAGATGCGCCCGCACTCGCGACCGCCTCGCTTGCCTCGACCGATACCGGGCGGCGGCTCGCCGGAGTTCAGGCGATCCGCTTTGCGCCCAAGGGTTCGGCGGCGCTTGTCTCTCTGCTCGAGGACTCGGCGCCGGCGGTGCGGATGGCGGCAATCGATGAGCTGGTCGCGCTGAAGCCGCCGGAGGCTGTCACCGCTCTGCGGCGCCGCTTCGCAGACGACGATCCCGCGGTTCGCGCGGCGGCAGTGGAGGCCTGCGCGAAGCTCGGGGCGCTGCCCCGCACCGAGATGCTGCTCGAGGTTCTCGCCAAGGAGAAAGGGCAGACGATGCCGGACGCCGCGGCGGCGCTCATCGATGCGCTTGCGCAGCGTGACGTGCTCGACCAGGCGACCCGTGAGGAGCTCAAGGACCTCGTGCGCGGCGGCGATCCGGTGGTGGCGCGCGCGGCCTGGGGGGCGCTGCGGGGACACGGGGTACACGAGACGCTCCCGACGGTCTCGACCGGGAAGCCGCCGTCGTTCTACCGCGACGTGCTCGAGTGGGCGAGCCGCCAGCGCTGGCTGGAGATCGTGACGGTTCGCGGCACGATGCTCGTCAAGCTCGACAGCCAGCGAGCGCCGCTCGCGGCGTACCGCTTGAGCGCGCTTGCCGACAGGAAGTTCTTCGACAACCTCACCTTCCATCGCATCGTCCCAGACTTCGTGGCGCAAGGGGGCGATCCGCGTGGTGACGGCTGGGGTGGCCCAGGGTTCACCCTCCGCGACGAGCTGTCGCTGGTCCCCTACGATGCCGGCGCGGTCGGGTTGGCGCTCGCCGGGCCGGACACCGGCGGCTCGCAGCTCTTCGTCACCGTCACGCCGCAGCCGCACTTGCTCGGGCGCTACCCGCGGCTCGGCGACGTGGTCGCCGGGATCGAGGTCGCCTCTCGGCTCCGCAGGGGCGATCGGATAGTCCGCATCCGCGCGGGTGAGGGCGCGCTGCCGGCGTTCTACCCGGTGTGGTACGGGGTCCTGGCACCGGGGCTGCTCGACGCGGGGATCAGCGGGTGGCGCGAGGAACGTGAGCGCTACGAGCCGAAGACCGAGCTCTTGGCGATCTTGGCCACCGCGAAGCTGCGTTACCGGATCACGGTGGCGTTGGGCACGTGGTGCGGCGACACGCGCGAGCAGGTGCCGCGGCTGCAGAAGGTGCTGGCGGCGCTTGGCGAGTCGTCCCCGTTCGACCCGCCGCGCCTGATCGGTACCGATCGCACCAAAAGCGCTCCGGCGGCGCAGTTCCCGTTCGGCGACGTCGAGCTTTCACCGACGATTGTCGTCTCGATCGAAGGCCACGAGGTGGGCCGCATCGTCGAGACGCCGACGTCGGGGAGTATCGAGGGCGACCTCGTCCGTATCCTCGCGCCCGTCGAGGGATGGCCGCTGGACGAGCCGCAACACCCCTAGTCGTCTCGCGGCGAACTGCTGCAGCGTGACAATACCTCCGCAGTGCTTGCCGCGATGCGGCACGCCTTGAGGAATCATGGATTGAAACGACAAGGCGCGCCCGGGGCCAGCGGGCGTCATAATGGCGATTGAATTCGCTGGGGGTGGGGAATGGCTGAGATTGTCGTGACGTCTCTGCTGCCGGGGGGCGTGGTTGACCCGGTCCGAGCCAGGCACCAGGTGCGCGTGTCAGGTGCGGGAAGGCCGCTTGCCGGCGACGAGTTGATCCGCTTTGTCGGCGAGGCCCAGGCGCTGGTCTGCAACGTGGTCGATCATGTCGACGCGCGCGTCATCGGCGCCTGCGACCGCCTGACGGTGGTCGCCAACGTCGGGGTCGGCGTCGACAACATCGACCTCGAGGCCGCGCGCGCCGCAGGCCTCTGGGTCACCAACACCCCGGATGTTCTTACCGAGGCGACCGCGGACCTGACCTGGGCGCTGATCCTTGCGGTGACCCGCCGGGTGACCGAGGGCGACCGGCTGATCCGGTCAGGAGCTTCGTGGCGCTGGCGTCCCGATTTCTTCCTCGGGGCAGGGCTGCAAGGCAAGGCCATGGGCATCGTCGGAATGGGCCGGATCGGCCGGGCGGTGGCGCGGCGCGCCATGGCCTTCGGGTTGACTGTACGTTGTAACGACCGCGCCCGCATCGGGGACGCCGATGCGCTCGGCACGACCTACGTCGCCGAGCTCGACGAGCTGCTCGCCGCCAGCGACATCGTGTCGCTGCATTGTCCGCTCAGCGAGGAAACGCGCCACCTGCTGGACGAGCGCCGTCTCCGGCTGCTACCGCGTGGCGCGTTCGTGATCAACTCCAGCCGGGGTGCGATCGTCGACGAAGCTGCGCTCGTGCGGGTGCTCGAATCGGGTCACCTCGGCGGCGCCGGGCTCGACGTCTACGAGCGCGAGCCGGAGGTGCAGGCCGGTCTTCTTCGCCGGGACGATGTCGTGCTGTTGCCCCACCTCGGCTCGGCCACGCTGGAGACCCGCACCGCCATGGGGCGACTCGCCCTCGACAACGCGCTCGCTGTGCTCGACGGCCGTCGCCC
>Ga0315278_10006448_pt1 | contig 10668 bp, 7 predicted proteins | sample YL17G06_0_MG_FD_203880 | JGI IMG/M metagenome (GOLD analysis project Ga0315278, IMG submission 203880) | Sediment microbial communities from Yellowstone Lake, YNP, Wyoming, USA - YL17G06_0 | ecosystem: Environmental > Aquatic > Freshwater > Lake > Sediment | place: USA: Wyoming | collected... | reverse complement strand
AGGGGGTGAGTTCATGGGGAATAGAGAGATGAAAAGAAACGATTTCAGCAGAAAAAAATGATGGATTAAAAACAAGTATGACTAACTTTTTTTAGTAATAAATATTTTAGGGTGTTGCAACGCTGAATACAGGAGGTTGAAGAAAGGTATTAAATGTTATGCTATTTCAATTCGCTTTTCCACACTTCAAGATATTCGATTAAAGCTGTTGTGTCCGGACTCATTCTATTTTGTATATAGCCACCGAAGAGAGTACACTTAAATCTATCCTTCATTGTGGAAGCTCTTTTTTAATTTGGTTTTTCCTGTTTATTTATTGCCAAATCGTTTTAAAGCCTCTTTCAGCATTGTCTCAGTGGCTGTTGCTCCGGACCGTGTTGCTCCTGCTGCTTTCATTTTCAACAGATCATCGAGGGTACGCACTCCTCCTGCACATTTTACCTGTACCTTTGGTCCTGAATGCTTCCGCATGAGTTCTATATCCGCAACAGTAGCTCCTTTGTAATTGAAATCGCCATTGGGTAGTTTTACATATCCATACCCTGTAGATGTTTTCACAAAATCGGCGCCAACCCGTGTGCAAATCTCACAAAGCCTGACCAGGTCTTCCGTTTTAGTCACATAGTCGGTTTCGAATATCACTTTAACTATCGCCCGGCTCTGGTGGCATACGTCGGTAACTGCTTTAATTTCTTTTTCGACATAATCCCAATCACCTCCCAGCGCCTTTCCAATATTGATCACCATATCAATTTCTGTTGCACCGTCATTACATGCCTGTTCGGCTTCAAATACCTTTACCGCGGTGGAACTGTTTCCATGAGGAAAGCCGATTACACACCCCACCTCAACAGAGGAGCCGCTGAGTTGTAAAACTGCCAGTTTTACCGCATAGGGTTTGACACAGACTGAAGCGACATCATATTTTTTAGCCACTTCGCACTCTCTTTGTAAATCCGCATCTGTCATTGTTGGATTAAGAATGGAGTGGTCAATCATTTTTGCCAGTTCCCATACTATTGTCATTTTTAATGTTTTATCAGTGAATATATTGTAACATAATTCTTATTAATCTATTGCAACTTACTGTAAATTAATCGCATTATGCAAATAGTTTATGACAATATTATAAAATAAACACTTATTATACATGTAATAATTTTATATTTGAATATATATTAGATTTCTATTGTTTTAACAGAGCCAACTTACTGAACGTATGTTGGGATCAGTATAATTTTTCCGATAATGAGTGCCCGAATCTTCAAACTGTCAATAACATTAATAGTGTTCATTATTATAAACCGGGCAACTCTATGAAAAACAGTGATAAGTTTTTAAAAGAACACAAAATGAGGGCTGATGATTTTAGTATTCAGCAGATCGTTGACCTGTTTACTTCGGAAATGTTAAAAGGTCTGGAAGGGCAGGAAAGTTCCCTCCGTATGATACCCACCTATATTGAGGCTGACAATCAATTTCTTACAGACGTGCCTGTAGTTGCTATTGATGCCGGGGGAACCAATTTCCGAGCAGCCCGGGTTAAATTCAATATAAAAGGTATAATTGAAATCAGCAACATGGTCAATGCAAGGAGCCGGGTATTGAAGGTGAAATATCAAAGAGCGAATTCTTTCAAACCATTGCGGGTTATGTTAGGTCGCTTGTAACTCAACCACAGGTCGCGGCCCACTGTATTCATGTATAAAAGAAAAGGTTGATGAAGAAAACTGTATTGAAATCATTGAATGCCTCGTTGATCGTGCTGCAAAACTAGTGGCTGCAAACCTGGCAACTGTGGTACTTAAAACCAATAAGGGAAAATCGCCCGTCTGTCCCATTTTAATAACAGTTGAAGGAGCCATATATTATAAATTAAACAACCTGAAATCCCAAATTGATAAGTACTTAAGAGAGTACTTATCCGGCGAACGACAACGGTTTTTTGAGTTTACGGAAGTTCTGCATTCCAGCCTTGTTGGTGCTGCACTAGCTGCTCTGATTGATTGACATGTCAAAAGAACAGTATTAAAAGTAAAAAGATAAATATGAAACAGGAACCTATCATAGTATCCATTGTGGTACTTTGCTTTCTTTCCTGAATTAAGAATGATAGTACAGTTAGAAAGAAAAGAAAATCACTTTAATATAGGATAATAATGAAACGAGGAACTTTCTATGCATCAAGGATAAGTGCGGCTCCCGGTTTTACGGCTTGCAATGTGATAGGATCTGATTCTGAATAACCAGCTTTTCTGGAATATAAGAAGGATTATGCTCCTAAACAGAAGGTTTCCCTTTTAGAAACGCTTTCCAATGAATTTATATCTGTAGAAATTTTTTCAAATGCTCTTTTAAAGATTGACGATATTAAAAACGGATGAAGCTGGGAATTATGGCCGTTTGCAATTCAGGATAAAAGTATCTTTGAAGAGGGGCGTGCGAGAATTGGAATTGCCAATATGACCAGTCACAGGTTTCTTACTGATGATTATGATGTTGAAGCGACCACATTTTCGACAGGAGATTAGATTATCTGAACTTTAGCCATAAGTCGTTTTTATACTAGGGAAAAGTGGTAAAGGCACGTAGTTATCTTACTATTGCTTTATAGCAGTCCTGTTGTCTGAGTGACTTTTTTCAATGGAACTTAGTTCTTCAGGCGGATAGTTGCAAAACCAAATGGTTTAACAGCAATTACTAATCTATTTTCATTAATCTGAAGAGGAATTATATCCTGTTCAAGCAAATCAGTTGCCCATGCTTCTTTCTGGTTTTTCATCTGAATTAGAACCTCCTGAGACTGGTCGGAAGTATTCCATATCCTGAGGATTTGTCCTCTTCCAAATTGAGGATCAGCAGGTTTATAAGCCGTAATTTTTACTTCTGGATTAGTGATGCTAATATTACTTGTTTTTTGTGAGATGACGCCGTTAGCATACAAAATAGGTTTTTGTTTCAAGAACCCTGTCCTGTGTGCCTGTCCCAATGTAAAGCCTGCATTGAATGGAGTAAGTGAAAAACGAAAGCTGAAGTTGGTTTCGCAGTTCTGATCTTTAACAGCCTCATTGTAATTGTTATTGTTTCCCAGTAGTTGTATTACAATCTCCGAATCATCAGGATTAAGGCAGAATGCATCAGGGGTACACAGCAGGACTCCGCTTCCATCGGAATATCCTGCCTTAACAAATCCCTGCACAACCATCCTGGTTGAATCAGCGCCGGCTAAGAAGTTCCCTTTCGGTATGAGGTAGGGTGATTCTACCGCTGCAGTGGTTTCAACTTCTAATTTGGCCTTATCAGCTAATTTGCAGATAAGATAGATACCCTCTTTGTTTCTGCTTACCGTTTTGTCAATCAATACATTGAAGTCGATGGTTTCCGATGATTTGTCAATTATAAGTTCGAGAACAAAATCTGTATGGGGCAATCTGCCCTTAATATGATAATATGTTGCCAGCGGGCCATCAGAAATAATCTCAGGAACCATCATTTCCGCATAGTAAACTGAATCTGACTTATATTTTAACTTTAATGTTGTCAGAACAGCAGATGATTTCAAACCTGTTACAGTAATTTCTGTGTTATTCTTTAATGAGATTTTGTAACAAGGCCTGGTGACAGCTTCCGTTTTATGGGCTTTTGAAAGAGGTTTCAGTTCAAAACCGGTAAATCCATATCCGGGAATTGTGTCTGGTTTGAAGCAAATGAATTTTCTTCCGTTTCTGGTGATAGACTGAGAGGTTACCGGCCTGTTCTTAAAATAAGCAGCCATCTGATGGTTGTTGTCAACCGGAATTTCTACAATAGAGGAACGGGAATAATTTGTCGGATTAAACAAAGTGACTGTACCTGGTTGTGGTGACAGGCCATTTACGATAAAACCAATCCTGATCAAGCTGTCTGTTAAAGCCAGAAGCTCTTCCGAATATTCCCTTCTTATGCGGCTATTGGTTTTGATATTTGAAGTATCACTTCCGTTCCATGCATGATCGGTAAGCATTGCAAGTAACCATTCTGCCCTGCGGTGCATTTCCAGCAGATTTTCCCGGGAATCCAGTGCAATTCCTGCAGTAGAAAGTAATGCCTCTGCTGCAACAAGTCTGTTTTCACCCAGGCGCAGGTTTACAGCATATTTTGAAAGTGCCAGGGGCCAAAGTTCCCAGCTATGTCCGAAACCTCCCTTTAAACTGGTCATAAATGGGTTAATTAGCTGAATTGAATCGATCAGATCTGTAAACATCGGAAAGGATGCATTAACAAGTGTTACAGGTTTTTGAGGCTGGCTGTTGTAAGCAATAATTTTTTGTGAGATATCGAAAGCCTGTCGGGCTGAATTGACTGATAAATCGCAATGTGTTCCCTCTGCCAGTATGGTATTGAATGGATAGTTGTTTAATGAGGAATAATGAGTAAGCCAGAACTTTTCGATGGTCAAAGTATCCTTTTCGTAGGGGAAGATCTTAAGTATGCCACCGCCCTGCATATAGCAGTACTGTGAACTTGCATATTTGTCCATGACCACATTCAGCATGCTATTGTCAGGACCTGCAAGCTTGAAGATAGGCGGATTTTCGAGGCTAGCGAACGTTGCATCGTAATTAAGATATGGCTTGTTTAACCAGCGGATTCCGCTTCCTGCCAGAAGCGAAACAGCCCCCCACGGTAAACTGGGTAATTCACTGTGAACTGCATGTTCAAGCTTAAGATTATTGGCTATGGCAAAGCGTTTTGCCGGATATAGCCCTCGAAGAAAACCCTCGACTCCGGGAAATCCCCAGTTTGTATTAACCAGAAATGGACTGAGGGTAATTCTGCCCTCCTTCACACGGCTGACCAGCTCCTCTTTTCGTTCAGGGTACTTCTCAAGAAAAAATAGTATTTCATTAGTAGTGGTGCAGGTGTAACGGTCCATATTTTCCCATGATTCATGATCTGTTGCCTTCATGGCATCGAGATGTGCTGCGATTAGTTCTGCAGTATAATCATGTACCTGTTCCTCAGTCAATGCCCATGTATAATCGAGGCAGACATCGTTGGCAATATAAATTTTCCATTGATGCTGCCCCTTTGTTAATGATAACTGGAAGAGGACAAGCCACAATGTTAAACAGAAGCGGATAAAATATTTTTTTTTCATTTACCTGAAATAAAATGGCAGATTAACCAGTGCATTCAGGCCGGGCTTGAAAACCTTATCGAGTTGTTCTTTTTGAGAACTGATACGAATAGAGTTACCGCCGTATTCTTTTACTTTATTCTTTTTAATTTTAACAAAACTATTTTGTCCTTTAGTATCTATGAAGGAAAAGGGCAGAATCAATGGCAGTGTCAGAAGTAATGGTTTCATTCTAAGCATACCAGGGCCGATCGCGTTTCAGATCACTTTTCAATACATCACAGGCAATATTCACATCTTCCACCATCTGGAAATCGTACATTCCTGCACAAATAAAATCGGCCCCGTTCTCAAAAGCAAACCGGAATCCGTCTTTTGGAAGAATAGCACCGGCAGACATAACCTTGAATGCAATAAATGGTTGTGGAAGTGTTTTCATATAGGCAATTGTTTCCTCTGTATTATAACAGAATATATTGTCATGCCATTCTGGATTCTTTGCCGACCAGTAATTATGATGGTGAAGTGTTTTCATCCAGAAATCTGGTTTAAAACCAGTTTCAACACAAGCTTTGATGGTTTCTATTCTATGGGCTCCAATACCAGTGAGAAGACCATTTTGTCCAATAAAATCAAGTACTTTAGCTATTGCCTCTGGCTTCCCGTTCCCCATGTAATAATCTGCAGTCTCTCCCTGAATATAGCACGCTACGGCACCTGTGTCGATGGCCCGTTTCACCTTGTCGAGATATTCATTAAAGGGCATGGGAGATGCCCCCTTATCGCTGTAGTTTAGGCCTGCACAATCGGAAATGAACTGTATCTTACCGATCCCTCTTTTCCAGTATTCATCTATCAGTGAACATAATATCGGATTGGTAAGCAGGGTATTTATACCGCATTTTTCAGCAAGCAGGAGGGTAGCGAAAATCTTCTCTTTCTGGTGATATGCTTTTACAAGCTGGGAGACATAGATAAGATCGCGTGAATGAGCCCAGCCTGACAGCAGGTTTCCTCCAAGAATCAATCGGCTGAAAGGGATATTCTTAATTTTGGCCATTGGAATTTTGCCTTTTAAATCTTTAAGACTTGCGATGTTAAATGTTTTGGCGCTTGCCCCTGTAACAGAATCCACTAGGTTTTTCTCTTCATAACTTTCCCATTGCTTTTGTTTATAAAGCGCATAGCCAAATATTCCAAGAAAAGGAAGAGTTGATAGTCCACGAATTAAAGTTCTGCGATCGAGTGATTTATTATTCTCCGGAACATCAATTTCGGTATTTTGAATAGTATCCCGGGTTACCTTTGGGTTATTGTCTGTTTTTCGATTATCTTTTAAGAAATGAGCCAGTCCCAGATATTTGCCGGTGGAGAAAAGAGATAAGATGAACAGGGCCAGGAATTCAATCAGGTTTTTGTCAACTACCAGGTAATTACCCTCATGAGGTACACCAAAATCGAGACCGGTTAACGGGGGGTTGGCCAGCCAGAACATTGTTATCAATATCATCCCGGCTATAGAAGCCAAACGGTCGAATAAGCCTAAGAATAAAGCTAATCCGATCAGGATCAATCCCCATGTTACGGCAAAATCCGTCATCCCCAATAATCCGGCATTATTGGCAATCCAGTGAAAGAAGCCTGAAAAAATCCAGTTCGATATCAGGAGATAGTCCGCCGAAGTCCAGGCCGGTGTAAAAAGCTTTGAAAGCCCTTCAAATAAAAAATGCCAACCGATGGCCAACCTCAGTAACACAAGTGAATAAATCTTTATGCCTGTTAATACCTGATTTGATTTTTCTGCCATTATTTTTTGTATAAAATAGGAAATAAAATTAATAAAAAATTTCTTGTCTTTTTTTTAAATAAAAGTTCTGATCCATAATATGTGCTACGGTTTCGCAATATGGGATTCATCCCATCAGGCATTAGTACGGCATCTGATTCGAGGTGAAGTTTTATAATTAACAGCAGCAATATGGAACCGGCATGCCATGTCTGACACGACAATAAGACATAAAAGAATGAATAACTGGCGGTCTCTCATTGGATATCTATTTATATTTGAACCAGGGTTAAAAATATATATATTTTTGCTTTCTTCGTAATAATAATATACATGAATACAATGTACCCTAAAATAAACATTATGGCCAATATTTTTTCTACAAGCCGGCGACTAGTGATTAATTGCCTTTGTCTCTGTTTTTCTGCAATAGGTATTTCACAACCTCAAACAGCTATTGTTAAGGAATATCAGCAGGTTTTCACTACTTACCCTTATTCTGATCCCAATCCGATTCCCATATTAACATCTCTTTATCCCTATTTCAGATATGATGGATTCACAGATAAGCCAGTTCAGAAAGGCTGGAAAGTAGTTGAGCTTGAGAATGAGTATATCAAAGTCATGATAATGCCGGAAATTGGCGGAAAAATATGGACTGCGATAGAAAAATCAACAAATCAGCCTTTTATCTATTATAACCATAGTATCAAGTTCTGTGATATTGCCATGCGCGGTCCCTATACAAGCGGTGGGCTTGAACTCAACTATGGCATCATAGGCCACACACCCAATTGTGCTACCCCTGTCGATTATATAATACAGAATAACGAAGACGGCAGTGTAAGCTGTATTGTAGGCGTACTGGATCTGCTGACAAGAAGCAATTGGCGGCTGGAGATCAGACTTCCAAAAGATAAAGCCTATTTCATCACCAGGACTTTCTGGTACAATTCAACACCCATAGGACAGCCTTATTATCATTGGTTAAATGGCGGCTTCAAAGCCGGAGGTAATCTAGAATTCATTTACCCTGGTACACGTTATATCGGACATGAAGGCGAATATAACGATTGGCCCATTAATAAAAGCAATGGAAAGAATATTTCGTTTTATGACTCCAATAATTTCGGAGGGTATAAATCCTATCATGTTTTTGGAAGGTATACCAATTTCTTTGGTGGTTATTGGCATGATGATGATTTTGGAATGGCACGGTATGGTACTCATGATGATAAAGCCGGAAAGAAGATATGGATATGGGGGCTATCCAGACAAGGAATGATCTGGGAAAGATTGCTGACCGATACAGATGGGCAATATGTTGAAATGCAATCGGGCAGGTTGTTTAACCAGAATGGCCAGACTGCCACATTTACTCCTTTTAAACACCGGAATTTTGCACCTTATGCTACCGACATCTGGACAGAATACTGGTATCCTGTGCTCCGTACAAAAGGATTTGTGGAAGCAAACGAATATGGTGCACTGAATGTTAAAAATGAAGGCGGATTGTTGAAAATATATTTTTCCCCGGTGCAGGCTATTGATGACCAACTTGAGATAACTGAGAACCAAAAAATTATTTACAGCAGAAAGCTTCAATTAACGCCTTTGAAAAGCTTTGGAGATTCCATAAAATACAGTGGTGCTGGTCAGGACTTAACGGTTACATTAGGTGGAAATAAACTGATATACCATTCAGACCCGCAGGCAAATATATTAAGCCGGCCGGTTGAGGCACCCGCAGATTTTGACTGGAACAGTACTTATGGATTATATGTTCAGGGTAAAGAAGCCATGGACGAGAAAATATTTCCCTTTGCTGAGGAGAAATTGCAGGCTTCTTTGCAAAAGGATCATAATTATTTACCCGCCATAATAAAAATGGCAGAGCTTAAATATCGCAATATGCTGTACCCTCAAGCTCTTGAATTAGTCAGGAGGGCGTTGAGCATTGATACCCATGATGGTGGAGCCAATTATTACTATGGACTGGTCAATGCAAGGATTGGCAATATCATTGATGCTAAAGATGGCTTTGATCTGGCCACACTTTCGTCAGAGTATCGCAGTGCCGCATATACTGAATTAAGCAGACTTTATCTGAAGGAGAAACATTTTGAAAAGGCAATGGGTTATGCCGAAAGGGCAGTTGATTATAACCGGTACAATATAGAAGCATTGCAATTGCAGGAAGTTATCTGCCGCAATCAGAAAGATCTGACCAAAGCAGCCTCACTATTGACAACTATTTTATCATTTGACCCATTGAATCATTTTTCGAGATTTGAGAAATACCTGCTGAAACCGGATGAAGAAAGTAAGATGCAATTCATCTCTCTTATCCGGAATGAACTGCCACAGGAAACATTTATGGAACTGGCTATTTGGTATTATAATTCAGGCTGCCTGGCAGAATCAGAAAAGGTATTCTCATTATCGCCGCAAACTGCAGAAACGATTTACTGGTTGAGTTTTTTATACCATAAAAAAGTGAACTGTGCAAATATCAATCCGAACTATGCCTTTCCATTTCGTTCGGAAACAGCTTTTGTCCTTGAGCAATTGCTTGACAAACAGGATGACTGGCTTCTTAAATATCATCTTGCGCTGATTTATAACGACAGGAACCGCATTGAGGAATGTATCAACCTGCTCGTTTCGTGTAGTGACGTCCCGGATATTGCACCCTTTTATGCAAACCGTGCTGAAATATTGAAAGGTAAAAACGATTCACAGTGTGAGACTGATTTGAAAAGGGCATTATCACTGGACAACCAATGGCGTTATCAGATGCGGTTGGCACTGTATTACAATGATCACCATCAGTACGAAAAGGCTCTGTCTATAACAGAAGCTTTTTACCTCTCTCACCCTCAGCACTTTATTATGAGTTCGTTGCATGCAAAAAACCTTTTGCTGAATAGGAAATACAAAGAAGCAGATGCATTGCTTACAAAAAATAATATTATACCCTCAGAAGGAGCTACAGAAGGCCATGAACTGTTTCGCGAAGCCAAGCTTATGCAAGCGGCACAGTTAATGCAAAAGAAAAACTACAAGGCAGCTTTAAAATTCATTAGCGAAGCAAGATTATGGCCTGAAAACCTTGGTGTTGGAAAACCTTATGACGAAGATATTGACACCCGTCTGGAGGACTGGATGACGTATTTATGTTATCAGAAAATGGTGAAGAACAGTGAAGCTGAAGCTATACTGAAAAATATCTTAAAGTTTGAGCCGAAGATTGACAATACAGTCAGGAATTTCCTACCGGCAAATGCCCTGGTAACAGCGTGGGCTTATGAAAGATTAAACAGGCGAAATGATGGAATCCGGTTTATCGACAAACAGATCCAGTATTTTCCGGATTACAGACTGCTGCAATGGAGCAAAGCAGAGTTTGAGAAAGACAATACTTTCGTTCTGGCTGAAAATGAGAAAGATGCAAATGCCCGTATCATTGAGCAGTTGATTTTGACAGGGATGTAAATAAAAATAGTTTTCGCAGCAGACTCAGGTTTACTTATTAATAGGATATTGTTTCAGTATTCAATCCTCACCTCCGCTTTGCCTCCAAAGGGTTTAATGATTACCGTTTCGGTTGTTTTATCAAAAACCCCTCCTGTCACATTTCCTGTTTTACGCACTTTTAATAAATAGGTTCTGAAACCCTCAGTTAATGGGGTTTGATTTTTGAATTTGGGTGTTGCAAAAGTATTTTTCAGAACACTTACTCAACCATTTCCAGTAAATTTCT
>Ga0315278_10006447_pt1 | contig 10669 bp, 9 predicted proteins | sample YL17G06_0_MG_FD_203880 | JGI IMG/M metagenome (GOLD analysis project Ga0315278, IMG submission 203880) | Sediment microbial communities from Yellowstone Lake, YNP, Wyoming, USA - YL17G06_0 | ecosystem: Environmental > Aquatic > Freshwater > Lake > Sediment | place: USA: Wyoming | collected... | reverse complement strand
GCGATCGAAGGTTCGCCCTTCCTTCGTGAACCCGCGGGCATACCCGGTGTAATTGAAGATGGCTTCGAACTGGGCAGGAGAAGGCACCGGACCTCGATTTCACCCGAACCGCTCCGACACGGTCGCAGAATGATCCGATCATACTCTATTTATTATGTATGTCAACATCCAAAGATAACTCTTTGATGAATATTCTTCGATTTCTCCGAGCCGAACGGTCTAATGCTGTATTCGGCATCCAGGCGCGCCGACCCGTTGCACGGAAATGCCGAGATCGTCATATTCGCCGAGAGGGATGCACGGGTGCCGTTCACGCATCGCCGGGTTCCCGCTTCCTTTTCCACGCTATGCTGTTCCCGGCTCAGGGAATCTCCAGGAGAACCCATCAGGGTGCCCCGCCCGCCCTCGGATCGAATACACTCCTCCCGGTGGCAGGCCGGCCTCGGATGCGGCCGGCCAGGATGCGCGACGGAACGATCGCGAAGGGAAAGGAGCGGCGATGCGAGTGGCGATTTCGGGATCACATGGACTGGTGGGATCGGCGCTCGCTCCGTTCCTGACGGCCGGCGGGCACGAGGCGGCGCGCCTGGTCCGGCAGCCGGCATCGGTCGGGACCGACATTTCCTGGGACCCGGACAACGGTCGGCTCGACCCGGTGCGGCTCGAAGGCTTCGACGCGGTCGTGCACCTCGCCGGCGAATCCATCGCAGCGGGCCGGTGGACTCCCGCGAAGAAGGCGCGGATCCTGGAAAGCCGAGTCGCCGGAACGCGCCTGCTGTCCGAGACGCTCGCCGCGCTGAAAGCGCCTCCGCGCGTTCTCGTCACCGCCTCCGCCATGGGCTGGTACGGAGATCGGGGCGACGAGCCGCTCCCGGAGGAAGCGTCCTCGGGGAGCCTCTTCCTGTCGGAAGTCGTCCGCCAGTGGGAGGCGGCCACGGAGGCCGCCCGTCGGCGAGGCATCCGCGTCGTGCCCCTGCGATTCGGCGTGATCCTCAGCGCCGCGGGCGGCGCGCTCGCAAAGATGCTGCCTCCTTTCAAACTTGGCCTCGGCGGACCGATTGGCAGCGGGCGTCAATGGATGAGCTGGATCACGCTCGACGACGTGCTCGGCGTCATCCTCCACGCCATCCGGAGCGACACGCTCGCCGGCCCCGTCAACGCCGTCACTCCACGGCCGGTCACCAACACGGAGTTCACCCGCATCCTCGCGCGGGTTCTTCACCGGCCGGCGTTCTTCCCCATGCCGGCCTTCGCCGCCCGCATGGCGTTCGGGCAGATGGCCGACGAGCTGCTCCTGGCGAGCGCGAAGGTCGTGCCGGCAAAGCTTGAGGCGACCGGCTACCGGTTCCTCTACCCCGACCTGGAGCCGGCGCTCCGGCATCTGCTCGGACGCGCGGAGGCCGGGCCCGGACGCGAGGTCACACCCTCCGGACGATGACGAGAGTGACGTCGTCGGTGGGAGGGGCGCCGGCGACCCAGGACGTCACCTCGGCACGCAGGGCTTCGGCAACGGCGAGAGCGGGGTCCGCGCCCTTCGACTGAAGGAAGGCGCAGAGGCGGTCCTCGCCGTAATCCTCGCCGGCCAGGTCCACGGCCTCGGTGACGCCGTCGCTGTAGATGGTGAGCACGTCCCCCCGCTCCATCCGCACCTCGGCCTCCACGTAGCCGGTACGGGGGAGAATCCCGAGGATCGTGCCGCCCTCCTCGAGCCGTTCGAAGGCGCCGGTGGCCGCGCGGAGAAGCAGGGGCGGGTTGTGCCCGGCATTGCAATAGCGCATTCGGCCGTCGGGTTCGACCACGGCGAAGAAGAAAGTAATGAACCGGTTGACGGGGCAGTGCGTCGCGACGGAGCGGTTCAGCCTCTCCATCATCCGCCCCAGATGGCTGGCGTCTTCACACAGCAGTTGCACGCGCGCCTGCAGGCTCGTCATGAGGAGCGCGGCCGGCATCCCCTTCCCCGCGACGTCGCCGAGCGCGACGCCGAGCGCCCCCTCCGGCATCGGGAAGTAGTCGTAGTAGTCGCCGCCGACGGTCTTGCACGCCACGTTGTGGCCGGCGAGCTCGAACCCTTCCATCACCGGTGGACCGGAGGGCAGCAACCCCATCTGGATCTCCGCCGCCTTCTCGAGGTCCCGCGCGGTTTCCTTTTCCTTCCGCTCCACTTCGCCGAGGCGCTGGTGTTCGATTCGCACCGCGGCGACGTTCGCGAGCACCGTCAGCAGGTTGAGGTCGTCCTGCGTCATCTCCCGCACGAAGAAGCGGGAATCCACGTAGATCATCCCGATGACCCGGTCCTCGGTCTGCAACGGCACCGCCATCATGCTGCGGACCTGCTGGTCGTGGATGCTCTGGCGCATCTTGAACGCATCGTCGAGGAGCGTGTCGCGGACGAGCACCGAGCTTTTTTGCTCGAGAACGAGGTCGCGGACGGTGGTCGAAATCTTCAGCCCATCGCCTCGAACGGCCTGCGGCACCAGTTCGCCGGCTTCGACCGTGAGAAGCGCCCCCCGCTCGGCTCTCACGGCGTCGAGCGACAGATCGAGAATCAGGCGGAACAAATCTGGAAGCGGCATCTGACCCGAGAGCTCCCTGCCCGCGCGGATCAGGGCGACCACGGCGGGGTGAGCGAAGGACATCGCCCCGGCCGGCCGGGCCATTTCTTTCGTCGCGATCTGGGCCTGCGTCTGACTGGAGAGGATCGCATCGAGGCTGGTCATGATCGTGCCCGTGCCGACCACTGCGGCATCCCCACCGAAAAAGGTCACGGGCGGCGGGGCGATCTCGGGGCGGTCGCAGGTCATCACGAGCTGGCCGGCTTCCACCCGGTCCCCGGGCCGCAGCATGTGGTCTCCCGCGAGCCGGACGCCGTTGACAAGGGTACCGTTCTTGCTTGTGAGGTCGCGAACGCTCCACCCGTCGGCGCCTTTCACGAGAATGAGATGCTTGCGGGAGAGGCTGGCGTCGTCCGGGTAGCACAACTCGTTCTCGTGCGAGCGGCCGAGACCGATCTCATCCCCCTCAAGACGAAAGCGCCGGTTGGCTCCGGCGGGTCCGTGGATCGTCAGCTCCTCTACGATTGTCATGATCGTCTCCCGGCTCCGGCTGGCGGATGCCCGCCGAAATGGTATGATTTTTCTTTTTTCGGCGCCAGACGAGGCCCAAGCCGATGCGCGGCAAGCTGCCCGGGGACGATTTCTACTGCTGGCGGTTCCAGGTGTGGTACCGCAGCCTCGACTGTGCCACCCGCACCGCCTACCACACGGCCCCCGGCTGCCGCGACTGCTCCCAGGGAGATCACAACCTCGCCCTTTGGCGCACCGAGGTGCGGCGAATCCGGCCCCCCCGCCCGGCTCTCGGCTTTGCTGACGCTCCCGACGTGGATCCGTCCGAAGACCATCTTCCCGCAGCCGGATAGAAGAGGCCATGGCCGCAACCCGCCGGGACAAGGGAACGCTCAAACGACTGGCCTCCGTGCGCAAGGTCGAGCTGCACCAGCACATGGACGGATCCATCCCCCCGGAGAAAACCTGGGCCCTGATGCGGCGTCACAACCTGGCGCCCGTCGCCTCTCTTGGCGAGATGAAAAAGCTCCTCGCGCTGCAGCCTGAAGAGGAAGGATCGCTTCTCGCCTACCTCGACAAGTTTCACTATCCGATGTGGATCACCCAGTTCTACGAGAACATCCGAGACGTCACCTTCGCGATCATCGCGCGCTCGGCGAGGCAGGGGGTCCGGCTTCTCGAGCTGCGCTACAGCCCGGTCATTCACACGTTTGCCGGGATCACGCTGCGCCAGTCCATCCGGTCGGTGCTGTCGGGGATGAACCGCGCCCGCGCCCGCTACCCGATCGACGTCGGACTGGTGGTCATCGCGATGCGCCAGCATGGGCCCCACATCGCAAAGATCCTCGCCCGCCAGTCCATCGCGGAGGCCGAGCACCTTCACAAGCGCACGGGCGTTGTGGGGTTCGACATCGCCGGGCCGGAAATGGGCCACCCCCCGCGCCTGTTCGCCGAGGCCTACCGCATCGCGGCGGCCGGCCGGCTTGGCCTGACCGCCCACGCCGGCGAGGGCGCCCCGGCCGGCTACATCTGGGAGGCGGTGGATGCACTCGGCGCGCGCCGCATCGGCCACGGTTGCGCGGCGGTGACGGACCGGGCGCTGCTGCGCCGCCTCGCCCGCGATCGGATTCTCGTGGAATGCTGCATCACCTCGAACTACCAGACCGGGGCAGTGAAGCGTGGGGAGCCGCATCCGATCCACTGTTTTCTCGACGCGGGAATCCCCGTGGCCATCTGCACGGACAACTCAACGGTCTCGGGAACGGACCAGCTTCGAGAGAACGCCCTGATGCTCGATCGGCTCAGCGTGCGGGAGATCGCCTCGCTCCACGCCGAAGCCGCGCGCCACTCCTTCATCGCCCGGAGGAGCCAGTTTCCCCCGGCGGGAGGAACTCCTGCCGGCTGATCCGCTGCGCGTCACCTGGCGCAACCTCGCCGTCCTTGCCGTGGCCGGAGGGGTTGTTCTCGCGTTTCCCGCTGGGCCGGCTTCTCAGGAGGTACCGCAGCCCCCGCCCACGCCGCAGGCGGCGCCCGAGCCGGCCCCGCACCCGGTCTCCCGCATCCCTCCCGAGCTGCTGGGCAACCGGTCCATGTCCCCTCCGATGTCGGAGCGGGGGGAGCCGGAATCGGACGAGGAGGCCGCCTCCCGGCTCGCGGAGCTGATGCCGGCGCTCCAGAAGGCGTCCGAGCGCTATGAGCGCTACGCGCTGCGGTTCACCTCCGACGAGACCCTTCGCACAGCCCGCTACGACCCGCGCTCCGGCGAAGCCCGCTCGGAAAAGGCGAAGCGGTACGCCTACCTGCTCGTGTTCGATGAGGACCGCCTGCGATACTCGGTGCTGCGCCAGACCCTCGGCAAGGACGACCTCCCGACGGGCGGCAATCAAGAGGTCAACCTGCCGACCCCCGACGCCTACGCCTGGACCTTTCTTTTCAGCCCCCGCAACCAGAGGATCATTCACTTCCGGTATCTCGGGCGGGAGATCAAGGACTACCGCCTCGCGCACGTGATCGAGTTCATCTCGGCGGCTCCCTTCGTCGAAGGGCGCGACATCCGGGAGTGGAGCGGCACGGTCTGGATCGAAGACCGGACCTTTAATTTCATCCGCATCGAGGCGTCCCCTTCGTTCCAGGACAACCGGCTGGCGGGCCAGTGGCGGGTCTACTCCGAATCCATGCAGCTCCCCTGGGGAAAGACGAAGCCGCGTCCGCGCGGCTACGAGCTCGCGGTGGAGTGCAACTACACCCGCGACGACATGCTCTTCCCGACACGCGTGGATCTGCGGGATTTCGTCTGGGTCGGGCGCGGCCGCGAAGTCACGGACAACCACTTCGTCCTGGAATACACGGACTACCGCTTCTTCCAGACCGACGTCGAGGAGCGGCAGTCCCAGCCGGGGTCCGCTCCGCCGGAGCAGTAGACGGGGAGAAAGCCGGGGTGGCCGTCAAAAATGGACCGTTCGGGCCCGGCGGGTTGCGAACTTGACGAACCGCTCTTAGACTCCTTTCCGCATTGCCCATGATTGAAGTCGAGAACCTGACAAAATCCTACCCGGGCGCGACGGCGATCGACCGCTTGAGCTTTTCCATCGAGCGGGGCGAGATCGTCGGGTTCCTCGGGCCCAACGGCGCCGGTAAGACGACCGCGATGCGGGTGCTGACCGCCTTTCTGCGCCCCAGCTCCGGCCGGGCCACGGTCGCCGGCCACGACGTCGAGCTGGATCCCATCGCCGTCCGCCGCAGCATCGGCTACCTTCCGGAAAACGTTCCCCTCTACGGCGAGATGCGCGTGGCGGAGTTCCTTGGCTGGCGCGCCCGACTCAAGGGCGTGGGCCGGCGCCAGCTCGCCGGCCGCGTGGACGAGGTCGTCGGCCGCTGCGGCCTCGGCGACGTCCGCGGCCGGATCATCGAGCAACTGTCGAAGGGGTACCGCCAGCGCGTCGGCCTTGCCGAAGCGCTTGTCCACGACCCCCCCATCCTGATCCTCGACGAGCCGACCGTCGGCCTCGACCCGAACCAGATCCGCCAGGTCCGGGCCCTCATCACGGACCTCGGGCGGCAGCACACGATTCTTCTGTCATCGCATGTCCTGCCCGAGGTCGAGCAGGTCTGCGGCCGGATCATCATCATCCACCGCGGGCGCATCGTGGCGCAGGACCGCCCCGAGACCCTGCGGAAATCGCTCGAAGGCAGCCCGACGCTCCTGCTGGAAATCCGTCCCCGCGCCGGCCCATCCGGCGTACCCGAAGGGGGAGCGTCCCCGGTGAATCCGGGCGACGAGGCCGCCGTCGCCGATGGGCTCGCCGGCCTCGACGGGGTGGTCTCGGTCGAGACCAAACCGGCCGGCGGATCCATCCGCGCGCGCGTCGCGCTGCAGCCTGGACGCGACCTGCGCGAGGAGGTCTTCCGCCTCGCGGTCGTCCGCGGGTGGGTCCTGCTGGAACTGTCCCAGCGCAGCATGTCGCTCGAGGAGATCTTCGTGAACCTGACGACCCGCGAGCCCAACGAAGCCTCGGTGACGGAGGCGCTCGCGGGGGCGCCGGAAGAGGTGGCATGAGCCCGCTCTGGCAGGTGTTCCGCCGGGAGCTGAAATCCACTTTCGTCTCCCCGCGCGGGTGGATCGTCGCAACCGCGTTTCTGTTCCTCAACGGGCTGATCTTCTACCTGATCGTGGAGGCCTTCTCTCGCGAATCGGCTCCGATCGGGTCGATCATGCAGGTCTTTCTCGCGCGGAACATTTTCTTCTGGATCTTCTTCTTTCTGTTCCTGTCCGTGATCACAATGGGGCTCATCGCCGAGGAGCGCCGTTCCGGCACCATCGAACTGCTTCTCACCGCGCCGGTCACGGAGGGGCAGGTCGTCGCCGGAAAATTTCTCGCGGCCTATGCCTTCTACCTGCTTCTGTGGCTGCCGACCCTGCTCTACCCGCTGCTCCTGTCGCGCTTCGCATCGCTTGACCCCTGGCCCATCGCGGCCGGCTACCTCTACCTGCTCCTGATCGGCGCCCCCAACGTGGCGCTGGGGCTCTGGTGCTCGGTCCTCTCGCGCAGCCAGATCGCGGCGGCGATTCTCTCCTTCGCGCTGATGTTCCTGCTGTTCATCCTGCCGGTCTTCTTCGAGACGCAGATCCGCGCGGAGTGGCTCCGCGCGGCCGTCTCCTACGCGAACCTCTGGAACCCGGCGGGGGATTTCGGAAAAGGCATCGTGGATTCCCGTCTCCCCGTCTACTGCGTGAGCACGACCCTTTTCCTGCTGTTCGCTTCCAGCCGCGCGCTGGAAGCCCGGAAGGCGCGCTAGGGTGGCGACGAATCGTCCGTTTTTCGGAGGGCGCACGGCGCAGTGGGCTGCCTCCGCTTCGATCGCGATCCTTGCCGCGGCCGTGGTGCTCGTCCTCGTGAACTACCTCTCCGCGCGCCATTACCGCCGCTGGGACTGGACCTCATCCGGCCTCTACAGCCTCTCCGAAAAATCCCGCCAGATCCTGAAGGCGGCGGATCGGCTCAAGGCGCCGATCCACGTCACCGCCGTTCTCGCTTCGGGCACGCCGGAGCAGGAGATCGTCCGGGAACTGCTGGAGAACTACGCTGTCGCCTGCCCGGCGATCGCCGTCGAATACCTCGACCCCGCCGCCGACCCGCTGAAGGCCGAAGCGATCGTCAAACGTCTCGGCCTGCAGAGCGACAAGGTCGTGATCTTCGAATCGGGCGGTCGCACGAAGCAGGTGGACATCACCGAGTTCCTCGACTACGACTACTCGGGGGCGGCAATGGGCGGCGGACCGCCGCGGATCCAGTCGTTCAAAGGAGAGGCGGCCTTCACGGGGGCTGTGCTGTCGGTGACCCAGGACAAGCAGAGCGCCGTCTGCTTCACAAAGGGCCACGAAGAGCTGCCCTGGCAGGGCGGAGACGACCACAGCGCCTCGAAGCTGGCCGATTTCCTCAAGACCGAGAACTACCGGCTCGAGGACTGGGACTCGCTCTCCGGCGCCGCCGTTCCCACGGACTGCTCGGCGCTCGTGATCGCCGGCCCGCGACGCGCCTTTCTCGAATCCGAGGTGCGCGAGATGCGCGCCTACCTCGATCGCGGCGGCCGGGTGGCCGCCCTGCTCGATCCCGAATTGTCACGGCAGGACTCGATCCTCGACACCGGCCTCGAAGCGCTTCTCGCAGACTACGGCGTCACGCTGGGAAGGGACCTCGTCGTGGACCGCGGGGATCCGCGCATCCTCCTCCTCGGCGCGGGGCCCGAGACCCTCGTGATCCGTGACCTTCCCTCCCACCCCGCCACACGCAACCTGACCGGAACAGCCGCGATCCTTCCCGTGACACGCTCCGTGACGCCTGCCCCGCAGCCCCACGCGGGACTGACGGTGACGACGATCGCGCGGACCTCGGAGGAAGGGTGGGCGGAAAGAGATCTCGCGAGCCTGACGACGGGGATCAGCAAAGGGCCCGAGGATCTCGCGGGGCCCGTCTCCGTCGGCGTGGCTGTCGAGCGGACGGCGGACGCTACCCCAACGGCGGCCGCCACCACCGGGGCCGCCACCACCGGGGCCGCCGCCTCCGCGGCGCGCCCGAAGGCCCGCCTCGTCGTGTTCGGCGACAGCGACTTCATTTCGAACGCGGCGCTGCTGCGACTCGGCAACCTCGACCTTGCACTCAACTCGCTGCACTGGCTGACCGAGAAGGACGCCCTGATCGGGATCGAGCCCCGGCAGCCGGAGCAGGTGGTGCTGACGATGACCCCCGAGCAGGGCCGCGCGCTCATCCTGATCGTGCTGCTCGGACTGCCCGCGATGGCCGCTGCCGGAGGCCTGTCCGTCTGGTGGCGGCGCCGCTCCTGAAGAGCCGCCGGCCGCTGCCCCTGAGGTTCGCCCCATGAAGTGGGTTTCCACGCTGATCCTCCTCGTCGCGGCCCTGGTCCTCTTCGCCTTCGTCTTTTTCTGGGAACGCAAGCAGCCAACTTCGGAAGAAGCCGCCGCGCGGGAGAAACGCCTTTTCACCTTCGAGGAGAAGGACGTCCGCTGGATCGAGCTCGACCACGACGGCACCGCCGTGCGCTTCGAGCGTGCGGCGGGGACGAAGGCCGCCGCCCCTGCCGTGGCCTCACCCCTTCCGTCGGCTTCGGCCCACCCCGCCGGCGATGCGGACGCATCGAGCGGCTGGCGGATGGTGCGCCCGTTGCAGGACCGGGCCGACGATGACCTCGTGAACGGGCTCGCGCGGAAGATCGCCGAGCTCGCGGCGATTCGGACCTTCGACGCGGGTTCGCGCGTTCCGTCGGACGCGGACGCCGGACTGCAGCCTCCCCGCTTCCGCATTTCTTTCGATGCGGGAGCCGGGCCACGGACGCTCACGGCAGGCCGGGACGCGCCGGCGACGAGCGGCGTATTCCTCCGTTCCCCCGACGGAAAGACCTGCCTCGTCCCACGAGGGCTCGTCGAAGGCCTCGACAGGCCCGCGGACGAGTGGCGCGATCATTCCCTGTTCGATTTCGGCGCCGTGGATCTTTCCGCGGCCGAACTGATCCGTCCCGCCGGCCCCCTCCGATTCCGGCGGGAGGGGGAGGATTGGCGGCTGACGGCTCCCGTCGAAGACGAGGCGGCCGGCTCGAAGATCCAGGCGCTCCTGTCTTCGATCACGGCAGTGCGCGCGGAGACGTTCCACACGGAGCAGGAGGTCGCGGGCAAGACGGCCCTGCAGCCGCCGGTGCGCCAGGCGCGGTTGACCCGGCGGGACGGGACGGTAGTGGAACTGGCGATCGGCGGCCCCGTCGAAGGAACGACCGATCGGGTCTATGCACGCATCCCCTCCCGGCCCGGCGTGGCCGAAATCGCCTCGCGGATCCTTCAGGACCTCGACACGGCTCCGGACGCCTGCCGGTCGCGAAAGCTGTTTGGCTTCTCCCCCTGGGACGTCCGCTCGATCACGATCCAGTCGAAGGGCACGACCATCGAACTGAACCGTGAAGGGGAAACCTCCGGCGCGGCGCCGCCGAAATGGACCGCCGTTCGCCCCCCGGGATTGACTCCGAAGCCCGAGGCGGTGGAGTCGTTGCTGAACGATCTGCTCGACCTGGAGGCGTCCGAAATCGCCGGTCCCGCCGGCGATCTTGCTGCGTGGGGATTGGACTCCCCGACCGCATCGGTCGCGATCACCGCATCCACGGAGGGGGCGGGACCGCAGCCGGCCGGAAAGGCCGCCGCGACGGAGACAGCCCCGAGGACGCAGCTCGTCCGGTTCGGCAAGACGGCCCCCGGCGAGGGCCGGATCTACGCGCAGCGGGAAGGCCGGCCCTGGGTGCTCATCGTGCCGGCCCGAACCGTGGACACGCTGGACGTGTCGTCGCTGAAGTAGAGGAAGGCAGACAAAACGGGCGGCGGATCAATGATTTCTTGATCTGCTGCCCTCTTTTTTTCCGAGGACTACGAGAACAGGGTTTGGTTACCGAGCAGAACGGACAGCGAGATGGACACCTGTTCGGGAATTTCGCCCGTAGGGGTGGAGTCCCGGAGGCTGCTGTTCACCCTGCGAATGTCGGCAGCCCTTTGACCTTGAACGGCTCGCCGGTGAGAAGAGTCCGGTAGGGTTCTTCGCAGGTCCGGCTCG
>Ga0315278_10006443_pt1 | contig 10673 bp, 9 predicted proteins | sample YL17G06_0_MG_FD_203880 | JGI IMG/M metagenome (GOLD analysis project Ga0315278, IMG submission 203880) | Sediment microbial communities from Yellowstone Lake, YNP, Wyoming, USA - YL17G06_0 | ecosystem: Environmental > Aquatic > Freshwater > Lake > Sediment | place: USA: Wyoming | collected... | reverse complement strand
AGGTCATCGGCCACGGACTGGATGAAACACGCGTGGGGCTGCGGGCGCTCATAGGCGCTGGTGGCGCGGGTCAGGGCTCCCGAGTCGGGATCGACGAAGTAGTGGCCCTGGGCCGGCCCCGAGAGGCCGTAGGCATAATGCAAGCCGGTGTTAAACCACTGCGGCGAATTGGGCGCCGCGATCTGCGCCGCCAGCATATGGCAGAGATCATCGTAGAAGGCGCGGGCATCCGCCGGGGAGTCGAAGTAGCCATAGCGCTCTCCCCAGTGGGTCCAGCAGCCCGCCAGCCGGTGGAAGACCTGCCGGGCGTCCCGCTCGCCCCCGAGCACAGGCTCCCCATCCTTGTCCAGGAGGGGCCTGTTATCGGGGCCGACCTGCGGCACCCCCGACTTGCGGAAGTACTTTTGGGCCAGGATGTCCACGGCGACCGAGGACCACTCGGCCGGCGCGGCGATTCCCTCCTGGCGGAAGACCGTGGTTCCATCCGGATTCCGTATCTCCGAGTTCCTCTGGGCGAACTCGATGCCGGCGTATGGACTCTGACCTTCAGCGGTGAATCGACGGGAGATTCTCATGCATACCCCCTCTTCTGGACACTGCCTCGTGCGGTTTCCGCCTGACTACCATTCGCCTTGCCATTGCCGCCCCCGGGGGGGGGCAATACAGCGAAAAACCGGCTCCCGATTGCGCTTTGTTCCCAGGAGGTCTGTGGGAGACCAGCTACGCGTGAGGCACAACATATTGTGGCTGGGCGATCCAAGTCAACCTTTATTTGGTAGTTTCTTCGAACTAGCCCTTAGCGCGCTGCGTTGACGCAGCGGAGCTTTAGAATGAGGTGGTCATGCGCTGGCTCGTGGACGGCTACAACGTAATCAGGCGCGCGCCGGAGCTCAAATCACGCGAGCAGGAGAGTCTCGAAGCCGGCCGCCAGGCGCTCTGCGCGCTGCTGGCGCAGGTCGCGCGCGTCTCGCGTGACACCTTCACCGTGGTGTTCGATGGTGTCGAGGCTGGGGGGCGCGCGGGTGGCGGCGCGGGCGTCACCATTGTCTTCTCCAGCGCGCGCGAAACGGCCGACCGCGTCCTGGCGCACATGGCCCGTGAAGGCGGAGCCGTGGTCTCCAATGACCGCGAGGTGCGGAGAGCCGCCGAGCGCGCCGGGGCCATTGTCGTCACCACCGATCAGTTTCTGGCGCGCATCGACCAGTCCCGCTCAGCCCCGATGGAGGGCCGCGCACCGGAGCCGGATAAGGACGACGAGGAAGAGCCCACGCCCGGGCCTCTCAAGGGCAATCCGCGCCGACTCAGCAAGAAGGACCGTGCCACGAAGCGGGCCCTGGGCCGCCTCGGCCCCGGCCGCCCTCCCCATCCTCGTTAAGGAGCATCAAGGCACGTCGGCTTCGGTGCCGGAGCCAAGGCGTTCCCCCAAGGCGTTCCTGATGATGGTCTGGGCGCTACGCGCGGGCCCGCGAGGCGGGTTTGGGGAAGCTCGACAGCTCGGGTTTGTCTGGGCTCCCGGAGCCCAGAGGCTGCGTGCTATCGGCCTTCTTTGATCAAGCGGTTGCGGCGCTGCAGATAGGCGTTGCGGACGGAGCTATAGAGATCGACGGTCGACTCTTCGATGCCCTGGAAGAGATCGAGGTTGAGGGAGCGATCATTGACGGTGTCGCCCACCTTCATGCCGAACGCGTCGGGGAAGAACGGGATGTAGTAGTAGAGCGGGTGCATGGCGCCGTCGACACCGGTCCCGATGCCGTCGCGCACGGTGAGGGGCGGCATGAACGGCAGCACCAGGAACGGACCTGGCCCGACGCCCCAGATACCGAGGGTCTGGCCGAAGTCGGCCCGCTGCCGCTCCAGCCCCATCTCCTGCCGCGCGACGTCGAAGAGCCCGCCGACGCCGAGCGTGGAGTTGATCAGGAAGCGGCCCATTTCCTTGGCGGCGTCGAGCAGCTTCCACTGCAGCACCTTGTTCACGAACCGCGACGGCATCCGAAGGTTGGTGAAGGCGTTGTCGATCATGGTCTGGAACATGTCGGGCACGACGTAGTTGAAACCCTCGGCCACCGGCTTCAACACGTACTTGTCCAGGTTGTAGTTGAAGGTGAACATCTTCTCGTTGAACTTCTCCCACGGGTCCCACTCCTCCACGTCCGGGTCAGGCGGCACCACGTCGGGCGTACCGCGCAGGGCTGCATCCGCCGGGCCCGAGAGCGCGACAACCCAAGCGGGAGCGTTCTTGTCCGTGATTGGCTGGTAGTCGATGGAGACGACGGGGGCCGTGATCGTCTCAGGCGCATTTGCGGTGCTTTCGACTTCGGGCGTCACGGCCTCGGCGGGCGACGTAGCCTCGGCGGGCGCGGCGACGGGCGCCCGCGCAGCCAGCAGGGAGCTTTCGCTCACACGGCTCGACGACAGTGTGCCGCAGCCGCCAAGCGCGAAACCAAGGACCGCAACGACGAACACTACCGGCCACACACCCAAACTGGAGCGCACCGTATCTCCTCTCTCCTGGGACCAAGTCAATGCTTAGGAACCCACACGATTGAGCTTAATTGCACACGGCGCCGAGATTAGCCTGAAAAGTGCCGTGACGCCAGCCATTTTTCCATGTCCCTGTGCCGACTCGGCAAGGCCTTCCGGCTCGCCTTCCGTCTTTCCTCCCGGCTGATCCGGCCCCTCCGAGAGTCCTTGAGCACGAAATTATGAGAAAGCAAGGGGGGTGCCACGCGCTCATCTCAGGCTGCCCGTGGCCCTATCTTGCTGTTCAATAACATTTTCCGATCGTGGACTTCGTTCGTGGGATGACAGTGGCCACGCCGCTCCGAGCGCGAATTGTCAGATTGGACCGGCGCACTACCCAAACGTGGAGGTCTGCGGTGTCTATCTGCGGCGTCCAGTTGAAACAAGACGGGGGTGGGCGGGAGTCATCTCCCGCCCGAGCCCCCACGTGTATGTGCGCGGCTCGCGCCGCGCGTCCCGGCAAGAGTCGGGATCTGGTCAATCTGTCTGCGGGCGCCCACCACGGACCGAACGATTCGATCCCGGCAGCGCCTATACGTGACCCGGTGGCGTGTCCATCGTGCCTCCATCAGAGATCCGCGCGCGGTCTCTTGTCAAGCACCTTCCGAGTGGTCTCGTCGGCACCGCCGGATGCTGCCGGTCACGCGTATTATCTGGTGACGACATGGTCAGGCGCAACTCACGCTCGCTCCTCGACGTCGCGCCACACTTCTTCACGTGGCGCATCGCTGTGTTCGCGCAGAACCCCAGCGCGCGCCCGAACCGCGCTTCGCCGCGTTCGAAGGCGGGCCGCTCGGCGCCGACGTCGAGCGTGAGAGCATGGGACCTCGCGAGCTCAAGGGCGTCGAGCGGCCCATCCCTCTCTACCGGTTGAGGTGAGCCTCCCGCCATGACTCCCGCGGCCCTGCGGCATCTCTCGAAGACGGACCCGGTGATGCGCGCACTCATCCGCCGGGTGGGGCCCTGCACCCTCAGGGTCGAGCGGCGATGGTCGCCCTTCCAGTCGCTGGTCCGTGCCGTTGTCTACCAGCAACTCCACGGCCGCGCAGCGGCCGCCATCTTTGCCCGTCTCATCGCGTTATTCGACGGCCCCGGCTTCCCGAGCCCGGAGCGTGTGCTGGCCATGAGCACGAGGCGGATGCGAGGCGCGGGGCTCTCGCGCGCGAAGGTTCGCGCCATCAAGGACATCGCGAGGAAGACGGCGGCCGGCGTCGTGCCGGCCCGCCGGGTCGTCGCGAGGCTCCCCGACGAGGAGATCGTGACGCGGCTGACGGAGGCGCGCGGGGTAGGGCGGTGGACGGTGGAGATGCTGCTGATGTTCACGCTGGGCCGCCAGGATGTGCTGCCCGCCGACGACTACGGCATTCGCGACGGCTATCGCGCGGCCTATGGCCTCAAGGCGCTGCCCTCCCCGAAGGCGCTTCGTGAGTACGGGGAGCGCTGGCGGCCCCACCGGACAACCGCCTCATGGTATCTCTGGCGCGCCGCCGAGCACGCGAAGGCCGCGAAGAAAAGAAAGGCTACCGCGAGATAGCCGGCTTTTCGATCCCGTAGTCCGTGGAATCGATCCAGGGCTTGCTCTTGACTATCCACTCGGCGAGACACCGGCCGATGGCGGGCGGCGTCTTGAAGGACGTGCCGGACTCGCCCAGCATCACGAAGAGGCCGGGCACCGACGGGATCTGGTCGATGATCGGCCGGCCGTCCGGTCGGCATGCCCGGCGCCCAGCTCGATGCCGATGAGCGTGCACCCGCGCCCCTCGGGACGAATCCAGGCGCTGCGCGTCGAGTCGATGACCACCGGGTGGCGACGCGCGAAGCCGTCGGGCCAGCGGAAGATGGGGACCTGGATGCGGTACGGTGCGAGGCCGAAGTCGAGCCCGAGCGGGTCGAGCAGGCGCCCTGCCGAGGCGCCCGGAACCGCCACGACCACAGGCGCGGCGATGCGGCCGCGCGAGGTCTCGACTCCCGCCACGCGGCCGCCTTCGGTGACGATGTGGAGCGTTTCGCAATCCGTGTCGATCGTGGCCCCGAGCCGCGGCGCCGATATCGTCCACGCGGAGATCGGGCGAGATCAAGAGCAGCTCGTCCCTCGACACGAGGCGTGTGTCGATGCCGAGGCGCTGCTGCATGGCGACATTGGCGGCCAGGGCCGGGGCGTGAGCGGGGCCCACGATCTGGACGAAGCCCGTCGCCTCGAAGCCGCAGTCGCCGCCCACCACGTTGGTGAAGTTGCGGAACACCTTGAGGCTTTCCCAGGCCAGGCCGGACTTTGCCTCATTGGTGTAGTGCATCCGGACGAGCGCCCCCGACTTGCCCGTGGCGCCGGCCCCCAGGTGCCGCAGCTCCAGGCGGGTGACGCGCTTGACGCCGAGGCGCGCCAGGTTGAAGGCCGCGCTGGCTCCGTTCAAGCCTCCGCCGATGATGATCACCTCCGCGCTCGTCATGAGCATTGCTGCTCTGGGTGGGCACTGGGCCGGGCCGGCCGCCCGGATTTGTGACACGCTTGACAGGCTCGCGGGAAGGCCCTATAACCGTCGCCACACACCGCTGTGGACGATCTGTCCGGCTTGGCCCGAACCGACCCAATGGAGGTGCACTCGATGGATGTCACTCGACGAGAACTGCTCAAGGGCGCGGCGGCACTGGGTGTCGCCGGGACGCTCTCCCAGGGGCTCCGGGGCCCCGCGCAGGCCCAGACCACCCAGAAGAAGGAGCTCGTCACCGCCCAGGGCGGAGACATCGCCAGGTTCGACCCGCACTTCAGCACGTCCTCCAACGACATCCGCGTCTCGTTCAACCTCTTCGACAACCTCACGAGCCGGCACCCGGACGGCAAGCTCTACCCGGGTCTGGCGACTGAGTGGAAGCTCGAGGGGCAGACGGCCTGGAGGTTCAAGCTGCGCCAGGGGGTCAAGTTCCACAACGGAGATCCGTTCACCTCCGCCGACGCCAAGTTCAGCATCGAGCGCACTTACGACCCGAACGCGAAGACCATGGTCTCCACCGCCCTGGCCACCATCGACCGCATCGAGGCGCCGGATCCCTACACGCTCCTCATCCACACCAAGAAGCCCGACCCGCTCCTGCCCGCGCGGCTGGCCTTCTACGGCGGCCAGATTGTCCCGAAGAAGTATCTCGAGTCCGTCGGCAACGATGGCTTCAACGCCAAGCCGGTTGGCACCGGGCCGGTGAGCTTCAACTCGTGGGTCAAGGACGACAAGGGCGTCTTCGACGCCTACGCCGGCTACTGGGGCGGCAAGCCTGACTTCGACCGCTGGGTCGTTCGCGCCATCCCGGAGACGGCTCCGCGGATCGCGGCCCTGCTCAAGGGCGAGGTAGACATCATCACCCAGCTGCCGCCGGACCAGGAGGACCGTGTGATCGCCAACCCCGCCACGCGGGTCGAGGGAGCGCTCTATGCGGGCCTGTACTGCCTGGGCGTCAATAGCAAGCGGCCGCCGCTCGACAACCCGCTGGTCAAGCAGGCCCTGTCGCTCGCCATCGACCGCGACCTCATCGTCAAGGAACTGTGGAAGGGGCGCGGCATCGTGCCGAACGGGCCCATCGCCAAGGGCGACAATCACTTCGACGCCAAGCTGCCGGCGCTCGCCTACAACCCGAAGGAGGCGCGCGAGCGGCTCAAGAAGTCCGGCTACAAGGGCGAGGAAATCTTCATCGAGACCACGGTCGCCTATGTCTCGCAGGACAAGGCCATGTCCGAGGCCATCGCGGCCATGTGGAAAGACGTGGGCGTCAACGTCAAGGTGGAGGTCATCGAGTACTCCGTGCGCGCCCAGAAGACCCGGGAGAAGAGCTTCAAGGGCGTGTGGTGGTCCGACCCGACCTCGACGCTCGGTGACCCGGACGGCATGATGTGGCGCCTGCTCGGCCCCGGCGGGCCGATGGACTACTGGCGCGACGCGAAGTGGGACGAGCTGGGCAATGCCGCACGCTTCTCCGTGGACGAGAAGTTCCGGGCGGAGGCCTACCGTGACATGACCAAGATCTTCCTCGAGTACCTCCCGTGGCTCCCGGTCATCCAGCCGTACGAGGACTACGGGCTGCAGAAGTACGTCGAGTGGACGCCCAACCCGAACCAGCAGTTCGAGATCCGGCGCTTCAACCTAAAGTTCCGCCGGGCGTAGAATCGTCTCTGCCCCTCCCTCCCCCCCCGATGGGGGAGAGGGCAGGGGTGAGGGGGCTCCCCCATGAGCGGACTCCTCCCGTTCCTCGCCCAGCGGCTCTTCCGCGCTCTGATCGCCCTCTGGCTCGTCTCGACAGTTGTCTTCGTCGTCATGCGGCTCTCGGGCGACCCCGTGCCGCTCCTGTTGCCTCCCGACGCGCCCACCAGCGAGATGGAGCGGGTGCGCCGCGAGCTCGGGCTCGACCGTCCGCTGCCTGTCCAGTACGCGGTCTTCCTCAGCAATACGCTCAGGCTCGACTTCGGCAGGTCGCTCCACTTCCGCGAGCCGGCCTTCACCGTGGTCCGCGGCTACATCGCGGCAACGCTTGAGCTCGGGCTGACCGCCTTCTTTCTCGCGGCGGTCGTCGCGGTGCCCATCGGGCTGCTCTCCGCGATGAAGCGCAACTCCGTCCTCGACCACGCGGCCATGGGGGTCGCGCTGATCGGCCAGGCGGCGCCGACCTTCTTTCTGGGCATCCTCTTCATCCTGCTCCTCTCGCTCAAGGCCGATCTCTTCCCGACCTCGGGGCGCGGCGGCTGGCAGCACCTGGTGCTCCCGGCGCTCACGCTCGGAGCCTTCACCATGGCCTCGATCGCGCGGCTGACGCGCTCGGCCGTCCTCGAGGTGCTGCGCGCCGACTATATCCGCACGGCGCGCGCCAAGGGGCTCGGTGAGGCGATCGTCGTCGGCAAGCACACGCTCAAGAACGCCTCGATCCCGATCCTGACCATCACGGCGCTACAGTTCGGCACGCTCCTGGGCGGTGCCGTCGTGACGGAAACGGTCTTCTCCTGGCCCGGCATCGGCAGGCTCGCCGTGCAGTCCATCTACAACCGTGACTATCCGGTCGTTCAGTGCACGGTGTTCCTCGCCGCTGTCATGTTCATCGCCATCAACTTTGCCGTCGACCTCCTCTATGGCGCCCTCGATCCCCGCGCCCGCGCCAACTGAGCTCGCCCTGGCGGCGATGCAGAAGGACCGGCCCCGGGGCCGGCGCATGCCGTGGCTCATGCGGCTGGGCCTCGGCTTCGTGGCGCTCCTCGCGGTGCTGGCGGTCGTCGCGCCGTGGGTCATCCCGCAGGATCCCGAGCGCCAGTCGCTCCGCACGCGGCTCAAGCCGCCGATCTGGGAGGCCACGGATGGCCGCGCCCATCTCCTCGGGACCGATCACCTCGGGCGCGATGTCTTCACACGGGTCATCTACGGCTCGCGCGTCTCGCTGGTGGTGGGTCTGGCGGCCGTTGTCGTGGGCGGGCTCCTCGGCTCCACGCTGGGCCTGGTGGCGGGCTATCGCGGCGGCCGTGTGGACGCGATCATCATGACGGTGGCGGATGCGCAGCTGGCCTTCCCGTTCATCCTGCTCGCCATCGGCATCATCGCCGTGCTGGGTCCGAGCTTTCCCACGCTGGTGGTCGTCATCGGGCTCAGCGGCTGGGTCAGCTACGCGCGAATCCTCCGCGCCCAGGTGCTGGTGCTCCGGTCGCGCGAGTTCGTCGAGGCGATCCGCGCGCTCGGCGGCTCCGTCGTCCGCGTCGTGCTGCGCCACATCCTGCCCAATGTGCTCGCCTCGCTCGTCGTGGTCGCCACGCTCGAGCTGGCGCGCTCCATCGTCCTCGAGGCGACGCTGTCCTTCCTGGGCCTGGGCATCCAGCCGCCGACGCCGTCCTGGGGCGGCATGATCCAGGAAGGCCGCGACTACCTCGACTCGGCCTGGTGGATCTCGACCTGCCCCGGTGTTGTGCTCATGATCACGTCCATCGTGATCAGCCGCACGGGTGACTGGCTCCGCGACGTGCTCGACCCGACCTTGCGCGGCGAGTAGCCGCGTCGGGTTCTTGACGGGCGCGGCTCACCGCACCGATCGGCCGAAGCCCGTCGGCGGGTCGTGCAATATCTGCGAGCCGGATGCGGATCGCGACCCCAATATCATGCGGAGGAATGCCGACGGCTCAGGACTGGAGACCTTCGCGCGCGGTGTCCGCAACACGGGCGGCTTCGACTAGGATCCGCGCACGCGGCAGCAGTCGTTCACGGACAATGGTCGCCACTGGCTCGGGGACGACTCGCCGCCCGACGAGCTCAACCACGCGCCAAGGGCCGACATGCACTTCGGCCACCCGTATTGCCACGGCGGGACAATCGCCGATCCAGAATACGGCCGCCGCCGGTCCAGAACCTCGGCCCGCACGTCGCGTCGCTGGGCATGCGAACCTACTCGGGCGCGCTGTTCCAGGCGTAGTATCGCAACCAGATCCGGATCACCGAGCACGGGTCGTGGAACCGCAGCAAGAAGATCGGCTATCGCGGGTCGCTGGTCCGGGTCGAGAACGGCAAGGCCATCGCCCACGAGCCCTTCGCCACCGGCTGGCTCCAGTGTGAGCATGTCTGGGGCGGTCCGGCAGACGTGCTCGTCATGCCGGACGGCCCCCTGCTGGTGTCCGACGACTTCGCCGGGGCCATCTACGGCATCGGCTATGGGGGTCAGGTCTTGAAATGACGCATTTCTCCTGCCCTAGCTCGCGACTGGCAGGAGGCGAGGGTCCCGAATGCCGTATTTCAAGACCTGACCCCGGGGCTGCCGGGGCTGAGGCCCGGCACGGTTCCGCGCGCTACCGCCACCTGGCGAAGGCCTGCTTGAGCTCCGCGGACGGTACCGTGTCGCGCATGTACGTGAACGACCCCTGCTCCTTCATTTCGCGCGCGCCCTTGAGAAAGGCCGCCAGCGCCAGGCGGGACAGGGCGCCGCCGACGCTGACGCGCTTCACGCCGGCCTCGGCGAGCTGCGCGACGGTGATCGACGGATCAGCGGAGCTCATCACCACGTTGACCGGTTTGCCGACGGCGGCGACCACGGTGCGGATCGAGGCCAGATCCCTGAGCCCCGGAGCGTAGAGCACGTCGGCGCCGGCCGCCTCGAATGCGCGGAGCCGGCGGATGGTGTCGTCGATATCGCGACGGCCGTGCAGAAAGTTCTCCGCCCGCGCCGTCAGCATGAAAGGCGTGGCGAGCGACCGGGCGACCGCCGCCGCGGCATGCACGCGCTCGACCGCCAGCTCGAAGTCATAGATCGGCTTCTGCGGATCGCCCGTCGAGTCTTCGATGGAGCCGCCGACCACGCCCGCGAGGGCGGCAAGCCGTATCATCTCGGCGGCGGCTTCCGGCTTGTCGGCGTAGCCATTCTCCAGATCGGCGTTGACCGGCAGGTCGGTGGCGAGGGCGATAGCCCGGCAATTGGCCAGGAGCTCGTCGCGGCTCACCGCGCCGGTGCCGTCGGCGCGCCCGAGCGTGTTCGCGAGGCCGAGGCTGGTCGTGGCGAGCGCCTCGAAGCCGAGCGACGCCAGGAGGCGCGCGGTGCCGGCATCCCACGGGTTCGGAATGACGAAGGCTCCCGGGCGCTCATGGAGAGCCCGGAAAGCCGCTGATTTCTCCGCGTACGTGCGCATGTCGAGTCTTCCCTTCTGGCGCGATCGCGCGCCGGGTGGGTGTTAGCGGGCGAGGGCGACGCAGATGACCCCCGAGGCGACAATGGCGGCGCCCAGGAGGCGCTGGCCGAGCCGGCCTTCCTTGAACAAGAGGCTGCCGATGAGTGCCGAGATGACGATGGAGACCTCGCGCCCCGCCACGACATAGCCCGCCTTGGAGAGCCGGAAAGCGAAGAGCACGAGGAGGTAGCCGCCGGGGCTCAGCACGCCGGAGAGCAGGACGGCGACGCGGTTCTCCCGCCACTCGCGGGCCAGCGACCCGCGCCGACCCAGCACCGCCGGCAGCAGGGAGACGCAGGAGCCGACCATCATCGCCCAGAGATACGGCAGCGGGTTGATGTGCGACACACCCACCTTATCCACGAGCGAGTAGGAGGCGATACACAGTCCCGTCGCGACGGCCCAGCCGGTCCCGGGCTTGAAGAGCGCGTCTTCGCTCCAGGCGCCGCGCCGCCAGTGAAGCGCGAAGATCCCCATGCCGATC
>Ga0315278_10006442_pt1 | contig 10674 bp, 7 predicted proteins | sample YL17G06_0_MG_FD_203880 | JGI IMG/M metagenome (GOLD analysis project Ga0315278, IMG submission 203880) | Sediment microbial communities from Yellowstone Lake, YNP, Wyoming, USA - YL17G06_0 | ecosystem: Environmental > Aquatic > Freshwater > Lake > Sediment | place: USA: Wyoming | collected... | reverse complement strand
AACTCAATTATCAATAAGATTCTCCACCATCCCATCTCCCTTCTCAAACACCAAGAGAGTCGAGATCATGGGAAGATCTACGTTGAAATGACCCGAAAAATTTTTCGGCTGGACGAAGAAGACAATGAGCCATCTGCTTCCTCGAGATGAAATTCGGCTGGGAACGCGGGCCAGCCTTCTCGCTTTGTGCCAGGCCAATTGGGTGAAATCCAGGCTGGAAGAGAACTACCCCGGGATCCAGGTAAATTTGGCGCATATTAAGACCACGGGGGACAAGCTGGATGTACCTCTATTCGAGATGGGGGGGAAGGGGCTTTTCGTAAAGGAGATCGAGGATGCCTTGCTGCGGGGCGCGGTGGACCTGGCGGTGCACAGCGCCAAAGATCTTCCCGCGCTGATCCCCGAAGGCTTGGCGCTCCTGGCTTTTCCCGAAAGGGAGGACCCGCGGGATGTGCTCATTTCCCGGGAGGGGAAACGTTGGAGCGAAATTCCCGCAGGGGGGCGGGTGGGGACAGGTAGCTTACGCCGAAGGGCTCAATTGCTTCAACTGCGTCCAGATCTGGAAATCATCCCCATGCGTGGCAATTTAGATACCCGGATCAAGAAGCTATCGACTTTGAAATTGGATGCCATCGTCCTGGCGTCAGCCGGGCTTCGCCGCTTGAACTGGGAAGATCAGATTTCGGAATATTTCGAGCCTGAAGTCATGCTGCCCGCTATCGGCCAGGGAGTTTTAGCGCTTGAGGGACGCCTGGGGGATGAGCGAATCAACCGGCTGGTGGCCCCCCTTAACCATTATCCTACGGAAGCTTCGCTAACAGCCGAAAGAGCCTTTTTGCAAAGGCTGGAAGGGGGATGCCAAGTTCCCATCGCCGGCTTTGCGAAGGTAGAATCAGGCCGGCTCCTTTTGTCCGGTCTGGTGGCTGGGGTTGAGGGCCATAGGGTGATCAGAGGAAGGGTGGAGGGTCCTGCCGCAAGAAGCGAAGAATTGGGAAAGAGGCTCGCCGAGGAATTGCTTGCCCAAGGGGCTGGGGATATTTTGCGCGAGGTTTACCGAAAATAATGAAAAAAGGGAAGGTTTACCTGATTGGAGCAGGGCCTGGAGATCCGGGTCTTATCACGGTTAAAGGTCTGGCCTGTTTGAAGAAGGCGGATGTGGTCGTCTATGACTATCTGGCCAATGAGCAGCTGCTAAGCTCGGCCAAAGAAGGAGCGGAGCGGGTTTATGTAGGCAAAAGGGGCGGGGACCATACCCTCTCGCAGGAAAAGATCAATGCTTTGATCATAAAAAGCGCCGAGGATGGGAAAATTGTGGCGCGGTTGAAAGGAGGGGACCCCTTCATCTTCGGCAGGGGAGGAGAAGAAGCAGAAGAAATGGCGAAAGCCGGCGTTCCTTTTGAAATTGTTCCCGGGGTTACCTCGGCGATTGCCGCCCCAGCCTATGCCGGCATTCCCCTGACTCATCGGGATTTTACTTCCACAGTGGCTTTTATCACCGGGCACGAGGACCCAACGAAGGAGGAATCGAAGATCGCCTGGGATAAGATTTCCATGGGCGCGGGGACCCTGGTTTTCTTGATGGGAGCGGGAAATCTTCCGACGATTGCCGCTGAGCTAATGAAAAATGGCCGGGACCCTGAAACACCTGTCGCTTTGATTCGGTGGGGGACTCTGCCGGAGCAAGAGACGACCCTTGGGAAGCTCGGAACCATCGGAGAGATCGTTCAGACAAAAAAGATTAAACCCCCGGTGATTATTCTGGTGGGCGAAGTGGTTTCTTTGCGGGACAAGCTGAACTGGTTTGAGAAACTTCCTTTCTTTGGGAAAAGAATCCTGGTGACCCGGTCGAGAGAGCAGGCCAGCGACCTTTCCGAGCGGCTACGGGACCTGGGGGCGAGGCCCATCGAATTTCCAACCATTGAGGTGATCCCCCCGGAAAGCTGGGCTGATGCGGATCATTGCGCGGCCAATTTGGCGAAGTATGATTGGATTATATTCACGAGCGTAAATGGGGTGAAGTTTTTCCTGGAGCGGCTTTTCGCTCTGGGTTTTGACATAAGAGATTTGAAAGGTCCCCGAATGTGCGCCATCGGGCCGAAGACCGCTGAGGCCCTTGAGGCTTTGAAGGTCAGGGTAGACTTTGTCCCCCCAGAGTATCGGGCAGAAGCGATTTTCGCCGGGCTGCGGATTGAGGATCTGAAAGGAAAAAGAATCTTGATTCCCCGGGCAAAGATAGCCCGGGATGTGCTTCCCGAAGAACTGAGGAAGGCAGGGGCTTCAGTAGAAGTGGTAGAAGTCTACCGCACGGTCCGGCCAGAGGGAAATGCCGAAGAGATTAAGGGTTGGCTGAGAGAGGGAGCCATTTCTGCGATTACCTTTACCAGCTCTTCAACGGTAAGCAATTTCGTGGAGATGATCGGAGTGCCCGAAGCCCGGCAGCTGACCGCCGGGGTGCCGATCGCCTCCATCGGCCCCATTACTAGGGAAAAGGCCCGGAGCTTTGGCATCCGGACCACGGTGATGCCGAATGAATACACCATCCCGGCGCTGGTAGAGGCGTTGGCAGAGTTCTTTAAAAAATAGAATTTATTCACCGCCGAGACCGCAGAGAACGCTGAGACAGAATCCAAATATTAAAAACAAAAGGCAAAAATAGAATTTATTCACCGCCGAGACCGCAGAGAACGCTGAGACGAAATTCAAATAGAAAAATCAAAAGGCCCATAAAAAAATTAAAGTAAAATATTTTGCTCTGTCTTTTTACTTTATTGAATTCTCAGCGTTCTCCGCGTGCTCTGCGGTGAATTAATCTTTGCGGGGTTTTTATGATCGGGATTTCGAAATTATACTGCGGGACTGTGGAAGCCTCCGACCCGCTGCGCTACGAGCGCCTCTCGGCAAAACTTCCTTCGCACCTCCTGCAATTTTCCGCGGATAAGAAGCCGGTCGTTGTCTGGAACGTAGGGCAGCGCTGCAATTTGAAATGCATCCATTGTTATTCCCAGTCGCAAAACAAAGAATATCCCGGGGAACTTTCAAACGCGGAGGGAAGGGGGCTGATCGAAGACCTGGCGCGGTTTGGCTCTCCGGTGATTCTTTTTTCCGGGGGTGAACCGCTGCTCCGGAAGGACCTCTTAATTTTGGCTCAGATGGCCACGGACCGGGGAATGCGGGCCGTGATCTCCACGAATGGGACCCTGATCACCACGAAGATGGCCGGCGAGTTAAAAAGAATCGGGCTTTCCTATGTCGGGGTTAGCCTCGATGGCATGCAGCAGACCAACGACCGCTTCCGTGGGGTGGAAGGTGCCTTTGCCGCAGCCCTGCGCGGGATCCGCAATTGCCAGGAAGCCGGGATCAAGGTGGGTCTTCGTTTTACCATCAATCGGCGGAATGCCTTGGATATTCCTGAGATCTTTGACCTGCTGGAAAAGGAGAACATCCCGCGGGTTTGCTTCTACCACCTCGTTTATGCCGGAAGGGGTACCCGCCTGATGGAAGAAGACCTGGACCATCCGGAAACCCGGAAAGTCGTAGATATGATTATCGACCGCACCAAAGACCTGCACGAGCGGAACAAAGCCGTCGAAGTTCTCACGGTGGATAATCATGCGGACGGACCCTACCTTTATTTACGCATGCTCCGCGAACAATCGCCACGGACCGCTGAGGTCTTGAAGTTATTGCAGATGAATGAAGGAAACAGCTCTGGCGTAGGCATCGGCTGCGTGAGCTGGGACGGGTCCGTGCATGCGGATCAATTTTGGCGCTATTATTCTTTTGGAAATGTCCGGCAGCGGCCGTTCAGTGAAATCTGGATGGATCGGCGTGAGCCCTTGATGGCCCAATTAAAGGAAAAGAGGAAACATGTGAAGGGTCGCTGCGCAGCCTGCCGGTGGCTGGATGTGTGTTCGGGAAATTTTCGGGTGCGGGCCGAGGCGGTCACGGGTGACCCCTGGGCCCCGGACCCCGCTTGCTACCTCACCGATGGAGAGATCGGGATCGGGTAATGACTTGCTAGAAAACGAACATTCCCAGATTCAGCGAGAAAAACCGGGTCGATCACCGGGTCCTCCTTTGCGAATGGTTGCCTGGGAGGTTACGCGCAGCTGCAATTTGAACTGCATCCACTGCCGCGCTGCGGCTGAGAGGGGTCCCTATCCGGGAGAACTGAGTACAGAAGAGTGTCTCCGGTTGATCGACGGGATCGTTTCTTTCAGCACGCCGGTGGTCATCCTCACAGGGGGGGAACCGCTCCTCCGGGAGGACATTTATGACCTCGCCCGCTACGGGACAAGTCGCGGCCTGCGCATGGTCATCGCGCCCAATGGCACCCTGGTGGATGCGGAAAAGGCGGGGCGTTTGAAAGCCTGCGGAATTCAACGGGCCTCGATCAGCCTGGATGGAGCGACCGAAGAGACCCATGACCGTTTCCGCCGGGTAGAAGGGGCCTTTGAGGGGGCATTACGGGGGATCAAGTTCTTCAAGCAGGTTGGCCTCGAATTTCAGGTCAATACCACGGTGACGCAGAGGAACTCCTCGGAATTGCCCGCCATCCTTGATTTGGCCGTCCGCCTGGGAGCAGTGGCCCATCATATCTTCTTACTGGTCCCCACTGGGCGAGGCAAAGAACTGGGGGAAGAAGCCATTCGAGCAGAAGAATATGAAAAAATTCTGCACTGGTTCTATGACCAGCAGGAAAAGGTTCCGTTGCAGCTGAAAGCCACTTGTGCACCGCACTACTACCGAATCTTGCGGCAACGGGCCCAGCAGGAAGGAAAAAGGGTAACCCCACAATCCCACGGTTTGAATGCCATGACCCGGGGCTGTTTGGGGGGAATCGGGTTTTGTTTTATTTCTTATAAAGGGGATGTTCAACCCTGCGGCTACCTGGAAGTTTTCAGCGGCAGCGTGAAGGAGCAAAGCTTGCAGGAGATCTGGGAGACCTCAGCTGTTTTCGAGCGCCTGCGGAATTTTTCTTCCTACAAAGGACGTTGCGGCCGTTGTGAGTATATTCGAGTTTGCGGAGGTTGCCGGGCCAGGGCCTTTGAGGCGAACGGCGATTTTTTGTCTGAGGAGCCCATGTGTACATACCAGCCGGAGAGGAAATCTCTCTCGTGAGGGGCGTCCAAACCTTAGCCAAGTGCTAAATTCTTACAAAGATTCATGCGCTCAAAGTCTGCGAGGGAAGCAGATGACAGCAATGTCTTAGCCGGCGTTCAAATTGGCTCTGGTCGCAGGAGAAAAGAGCGGGAAGCCCTTGGCTTCCTGAAGGAAACGATGCCGCAGCAAGATTCCAGATTGCTTTTTCCCTCCTAAGATAAATTATCGTACCCGAAACAAGAATACAGAACCTTCCAGATTTTTCCGACCCCCCCTTTTTCCTCAGAGCCTAGTGCGCGAAAAATCCTCTTCCTGGGTGATTCCCGCCAAAACCCAATGTTTTTCACCCACGTTGCGGCTGAAGGTCCAGTACTCCATAAATTTCACCGGGTCGGTAGAACTGCCGGAAACGATCTGGTTGTTGATTTCATCCACTACGTAATCTAAAAGATTGGCGTAAAATTTTACCGTAATGAATTCCTCCCCCCGATCCTGCCCCGCCTCGACAATTTCCACCTCGCGAACCGCTATATTTTCCAGCCGATTCATCCTCTTTTCCGAAAGGAGTTTGTCCACATCTTTTTGGAATGTGTTGAGCATCTCTGGATTGAGAAGATGGGAAACTCCTCTTATATCGCGTTTGGTCCAGGCACTCTGGATTTTGAAGAAATTATCCTCCGCGAGGTCTTTGAAACTGCCCTCGCTGAAGTATGGGTCCATCGCTTTGATATTGCGCAAACCTTCCCCCTTCGGTTCTTCAATCCGTTCTTCAGGGACCGGCGGAACATAAGTGGGTGCCGATGAGGGTAGGGGGAAAGAATAAGGGAGAGACCCTGCTCCCGCTGCGTTCATTTGCATTGTTTGCCTTGAGCGAAACCATTTGACCAGGAAATAGATGACTCCGAGAATAATCAAGATGATTAAAATATCCCCGAAGCCGAACCCGCCTCCCCCCCCCGCCTCTGAGCCGCCAGCAAAACCCAGGCTACGGAAGAGCATCCCCCCTAAAAGCCCTCCCACTAGACCTCCAGCCATTCCGGAGAGGAAACTCCTTCCGGCACTTGCCGGTGGAGTTTGGGGTTGCTGTCTTGGTTGCTGATATTCTCTCTGTTGGGGAGCAGGGGCCGCGCCGGGACTGCGCTGACTGGACCCGCCTGAACTGTAGCCGCGGCTTCCAGAAGACTTTCCCCCGCCGGCTCGGGCGAAGACTTCAGACTCCAACCCCAGCCAGAAAAGCACGAGTAAAAGGCAAACTATAAATAAGAGCCCCCTGGTTTGGGTAAAGGTTTTTTTCATAAGAAACCTCCAAAAATCAATAATAATTTTCACCTTTCCAGATTATCCTTCATAAAGCCAAAAAAAGCAAATATAAAATGGGTTCGAGAAATTTTATTTCCCTAGGCCCAGGCGGGAAGTCGATTGGTTTACCAAAATGAGTCGGTGGGCCAATGCCAAGGGGTTCGCGGATTCTGGGGGCAAGGGTTCCAGTGGAATATTGAACGAATGGATTTTTTCTCTCTTATAGCAGATCGAGAGACAACGCAGGGGCCAAAACCTTCACAGGAAAATTGAAAAATTGAAGGGGCTTTTTCTTAAGTTTCCTGGAAAAATTACCGAAATAATTAAAAGAGACTGTTCCGAAAAAACTCAAAACCCAGCGAAAAACAAGGATAAAATGGTTATTTTTTGATCAATTTAATCCGGAGCCAAATAAACTATTTTTTAAGAAAATCTTTTTGGGTAAATCGAAGAGCCCTGTAAAAATATTAGGGATTTAGTCCTCAATTAATTTTATGCTAATCATTTTTTCACTTTTTTCCGAACAGTCTCTAATAAAAATTTTTCATTATTCAGGCAGGTGGATTCAAGGGCATATAAATCTCAAACTTAGGGGAAATATGGGGCTAATTGATAGGTTCCGAAATATTATAAAACCCGGAAGGTTGAAAGATGAAAAGGCCAAGGAAAAAGCCCAGGAGAAATATTTAGACATCGTTCACAAAGACCCAGAGGATGCCAAAGCCCATATGAAACTGGCTGAAATTTACCAGAAAAGGGGAGAAAAACAGAAAGCGGTGGAAGAATATCTCACGGCAGCGGATATTTTTGCCAAAAACAATTTCTATGCCCGGGCGATGGCCGTTTATAAGCAAGTCCCGAAGCAAGACCCTTCTTTAGACCACGTGTACTTGAAAATTGCGGATATTTACAAAAAGATGGGCTTTTTGGGAGATGCCTTGGCCCAGTACAGGCTATTGATCCAGTATTACGACCGCATGGCAATGAAAGAGAAAGCCCTGGAAGTTATGGGTCTGATGGCCGAGGTGGACCATCGGAAAAACGCTGCGGCAGCTAATGGCCTCAAAAGCGGCCTCCAGATTCCCAAAGAGGAAAGCGATACCACTGGCTCGGCTGAGTCATCTGTGAAGAAGTTCTTGGGAGGAGAAAAGAGGGACTTCTTTGATTTGGGTGCTGAGCTGGAAGCGGATGGGCCCGCCGAAATTGAAAGCGAAATGGAGATTTCCACTTCGGACGAGCTCGCCGGGGCCGGCGATATTTTCAAGGAATTGAAAGAGACCAGCGGCCCAAGTATCGTGGACCCCCACTTCAATTACAGTATGGGTGTGGCCTGTCGAGAAATGGGGTTCTTAGATGATGCCATAGAGCAGTTCCAAATTGCCCTATCCCAAGGACAAAACCCTTTCGAATCCGCGAGCATGCTGGCGTTTTGTTTCAGGGAAAAGGGAATGTTGGATGAGTCTCGGGAGACTCTCCAAAGGGCGTTAAAGATCCAGGGAGTTTCGCAGGAGAAAAGGCTGAATGTTAAATATGAATTAGGACTTCTCTACAAAGCACAGGGTAAAACAGAAGAAGCTTCTAAAATCTTGAGGGAAATATCAGAGGTGGATCAGGGCTTCCGGGATACAGAGAAAGAGATCGGTAGGCTCAAGGATAACCGAAAGAACCCGGGAAATCTTTCATGAAGTAAAGGGTAAAAGGTGGCATAATGGCGGTCTTCAATTATTTACGTAAAGAAATTGACGCTAAAATCGTCTACTATGGCCCCGCAGTTTCTGGGAAAACCACCAACCTCCAATATGTTCATGAACACCTGAAGCAGGAGCAGCGGGGCAAGATGGTTTCTTTGGCCACGGATGAAGATCGGACTCTCTTCTTCGATTTTCTTCCCATCGAGTTAGAAAGTGTACGGGGGTTTAAGACTCGCTTTCACCTGTACACTGTCCCCGGCCAAGTCTATTACGGAGCCACCCGGCGGGCAGTGCTCACTGGAGCAGACGGGGTCATCTTTGTGGCTGATTCCCAGGCCGACAGGTTGGAAGACAATCGGGTCAGCCTGAAAGATCTGGTAGAGAATTTGAACTATTACGGAAAGAAGATTGAAACCACCCCCTTTATTTTCCAGTACAACAAGCGCGATCTCCCTGACATTCTTTCGACCGAAGAGCTTAACCAAAAAATAAATCGCCTGAACGCCCCTTTTTTCGAAGCCGTGGCCGTCTCGGGCAAGGGGGTATTTGAGACTTTGACCATGGCCTGCCGCCTCGTCTTAAAGGCCATCTCGACAGGGGCCGAAACCCACCGTTCATCAAGGGTGCCCGACTCTGCCCCCAAAGTAGCGGCGGCAAGGCCTTTACAAACGGAGGGGAGTATTCCTCGCCCTGATAAGCCCCGGCCAGCGGTCGTGGAGGCTACCCCGCCAAGGGAGTTAAGGTTGGAAAGGGATATTGCTCGTCCTGAGTCGCCCCGAACGACTTCAAGCGGAACATTAGGAAGAGCGGGGGGATTACGGGTGGAGAAGGAGGTTCCTCCTGAACCACCGAGGCCGAATCGGATGACACCTGGCCCCGTTGTCAGACCTGCGGGGGAAATGAACCCGACGGGTGTCGGGTCCATCCTCAGCCGCGTGGCTGAGAAGAAAATGCCTGAGCCCCCCCCGAAAGCGGAGGGGGAGGGAATAATGCCCCCCGCCAAAGAAAAACTGAGAATTCTTTCCTGCGGGCAACCCCGAATTTCTACCCCCAGTAGTTTGGAGATTTCCCTGACCTTAGAGGTCGATGGTTTGGGAAAAAGCCTTACGTTCAACCTGGCGATTAAGCTGGAACAAATTGATCAAAAAATCACTTGAAGGAAAATTCCCAGGGAAGACACCCTTGAGACTGAGAGAGCGATTCACTCCCCCATCTTGGAGGGGATGCCTCCTTTTCACGCTGATGATCGCCGCCATTCTTGGCTCCCTTTTTTGGGAATTACCGAGTTGGGCTCAGGGACCAGCTTCCTCCCCTATCCCTTCTGGAGCAGCTTCTCTGGTGGAAATGAAGGGGGAAGAAGATGCGGGGAAAATATGGCTACTGCATCGGGAACTTCTGAAAAAAGGGGATTGGGCAAAAAGCCAGGGAGAACTTGAAAAACTCTACCAGTGGAAACTCGATCAAGGAATCCGCAACCATTACGCCTATGCCCTTGCCTTAATTCGTGAAAGCCAGGATATCGCCCGCGAGGGGGAATCAGAAGCCATCCCGGGCCTCCTGAATTTTGCCGAAAAGATGGCGCCGGATTTATCCCAAGTACCCTACGCCCGCGCCCGCTGGCTATGGTCTCAAAATCCCTTTTCCCTGGAAATGGCTGGCAAAGCCGGTTGGCATTGGCTTCAGGGGGTTCTTCGCTCCTTCTATAATCTCGAGGAGGCGCTTCCGCAACTTGCCAACCTCACCCTTTGGATCCTTTTAAGCTTCCTCATCACTTTCGGGACCTTCTCATTTTCTCTGATCTTTAGGTATTACCCCTTTTTTGCTCACCACCTTAAACACCTCATTCCCCTGGCAATACCCCCCAAGGCGCTGGGGGTTTTAAGCATTTTGATTCTCTTCTCTCCTTTCCTTTTGGGCGCAGGATGGATGTGGTTATTCGTTCTATGGCTTTTGATTTTTGGGGGGGTAGGGCACCGGCCGGATCGGGCAGTAAGTATCGCTCTTCTTGCGATCCTTTTATTCCTGCCCAGCGCCATTCGCCTTTATTCTTCCTTCCTGACCTCCTTGACGGAGAATGGGGTTCCAGAGATCAGCCGCGCGAACACCGGGGTATGGAACGTCGATTTACATAGAAAGCTTGTGGCTCTGAAGCAAAGCAGCCCCCAAGATCCAGACATCCTCCAGGCGCTCGGGTTGGCGGAAAAACGCATGGGGAATTTCCCCGAGGCCGAGCAGAATATTCTTCGTTGGGCCAAGTTGCAGCCCCAGGCTTCTGAAGCCTTCAATAATTTGGGGAATATCTATCTGGTCACCAATCGAACGGGTCAGGCCGTAGACGCCTACAAAAAGGCCCTGGCGGCCAGAACCTCCAAAGCCGAATCCCATTATAACTTGGGGCAAGCCTACCTTCTAAATTTCCAAATGCGGGAGGCAGAAGGCGAATTTCGCAGGGCCAGGGAATTAAAGCCGCAGCTTGTTTCCTACTACACGAGTATCTCATCGCGGAACCCCAACCGCATGGTTATCGACCAGACGATTGAGCCACTCCGGCTGTGGAAAAGGGTTTTTTTGGACAACCCGG